>Ga0105047_10001659_pt1 | contig 39876 bp, 34 predicted proteins | sample MAT04_FD_78384 | JGI IMG/M metagenome (GOLD analysis project Ga0105047, IMG submission 78384) | Freshwater microbial communities from Lake Fryxell liftoff mats and glacier meltwater in Antarctica - MAT-04 (megahit assembly) | ecosystem: Environmental > Aquatic > Freshwater > Ice > Liftoff...
AATCGCGCGGCACTTGCTTTTTGGAAATAATCGTCGAATCGCTCTGGAAGGGAGGCTATCAATTTGGCGCAGTCTAGAATAGCCGGATCCCTTCTCCGCCCTTTTTGATCACCCTGTGTTGCAGATCACTCCCTGTTTTGGACACTATGCCATGCAAGCAGCCAGGGGGGCAACCACCAGCAACCACCATTTCTAAAAATTTGGGTTTTGCAAAAAAAAATAAAAGTGGCTTTGCGAAGACCCCACCCCCACTGCGGATCGCAGCACGCCGGCGGTGCAATTCTCCCCCATGGTTAAGCCTCGTTCGAATCCTGCGGAAGCCGGGTGCCATACGAAGGCGCAGACTCTGTAGGGGGTATCTGTCAAACAGGCCATGGGTCTCTGATCGTGTTTGCCTATCCGGGGCCCGGGGACCCTGAGCAATGAAACCCGCAACTTTCGCGATCAACAAAAAGATTTGATTACGATGCTGCCCATGTGCAGCCATTACCAAGCCATCAAGGAGCGCGAACGCTACATCCGAGCGTTTGGTATTGAGCCGCCTGATGACATCGGCAAGCACGACGCATGGCCAGGCTATGCCGCCACCTTCATACGGCGCCACCCGCATGCCGATACAGGCGATGACGCGGTACCTGCGCGTGAAGCTCTGAGCGGCGTCTTCGGCCTGATCCCGCACTGGGCGACCGACACCAAGATCACACGATCCACCTACAACGCCCGCAGTGAAACCGTGGCCAGCAAACCCAGCTTTCGGGATGCCTGGCGCAAGGCGCAGCATTGCATCATCCCGGCGGATGCCATCTATGAGCCGGACTGGCGCAGCGGCAAGGCGATTGCGACCCGCATTGCCCATGCCGATGGTGTGCCGCTTGGCATCGCCGGGCTGTGGTCGTGGTGGAAGTCGCCACAGGGCGAGGTGGTTCACAGCTTCACGATGCTGACCATCAACGCCGACGCGCACCCGTTGATGCGCCAGTTTCACAAACCCGCCGACGAGAAGCGCATGGTGGTGATACTGCCGCCAGATCGCTATGACGATTGGTTGGACGCGGCGGCCGATCAGAGCGCCGATTTCATGCGGCCGTTCCCGGCGGAGCAGTTGATAGCGACGGCACCACAGGCGCACACAACAGGGTTGTTTTAACCCTCACCATCGCCTGAGTCTGTGCTTCACTCAGTGGTTGGCATAGGGTTCGCCTGGTGGAGGCAGGGCTAACAAGGGTCGCGCAGTTACCTTACCCTGAAATGCGAAGGCCCCGACTTGCGGGGCCCTCTTGCCTTATGCTTGATCAGACTGAAGATCAGGCGACCTTGCGACGGCGTAGCGCAACCAGACCCGCGAAAGCCAGACCAGCCAGTGCCAGAGTTCCTGGTTCAGGAACGGTGCCACCACCCATAACCTCAAAATTCGAAGTCGTCGTCGCATTGCCGATGGTCCACGCGATATTGTCCACGGCGCCCGAAAACGGCCCCCACCCACTACCAACCCCAGAGCTGAATCCGAGAATGACGGCGTTTGCCGTGCGCCCAGACGCTTGCCACACACTCAGCATGTCGTACTGATCGCCAACGCCATCGATATTGAACTCATTGCCCAGACCCAACCCGAAGTTCCACAGCTTCGTCGAGGCGTCTATGGATTCAGAAGTCCAGGTATCCGTGGGCACATTTCCCCCAACGTTGTAGGCGCGCTCAAACACCAGGCCTCCACGATCACCTGTGGTAGCCAAGTTACCATCGAGATCCAGCAAGATGCGCAGCGCCGGGTGCTGAACCGCGTTGTTGGTGCTGGTGCTGTTGCGGTACCAGTCATACGACATGCTGCTGAAGCTGGTGAACAGGCCCATGCTGGTGGTGGAATAGAAATTGTTAAAGAAACTGGTGCCTCCGCTCAGGTACTCGATGTCTGCCTTGGACGACGCGCCACCGGGTCCCACGGTGCCTGACAGCGCAACCGAGCCATTGCCAGAGCGCGGCAGGGCCGTGCTGATGCCTGCCGTTCCGCTGTTCCGCACGTTGTTGTAGTACCAGCCTGACGTGCCGATGGCCTGGCCCTGGTTGGAGCCGCCGGCGTTGGTGTAGGCATCACCAGGAGCGGTACCGTTGGCATAGACCGCAGCCGCCGAGGCGGTCACGCTCCAAAGAAGCGCAGCACCGACCAGGGCGGGCTTGAGGGCATGAATTGCAAATTTGGTTGACATGGTTAAAAGTTCCCTTTTGGTTGTATTGCTGTTATTTGGCAATTTGGAGGGACGTTTATTGACCTCTTATGCCTAAACAAAGCACACTCTGTACCAGTTGCGCTGTTTTAAATATAAACCAATGAAATCAAGGGTTAAGACGCTATTTCAGACGAAGGCTGGGACATGCGACAACCTGCATGTAAAAAAATCCGACGCTTTATTCGGACATTTGCTGTCCGAATAGTCCTGCGACCAATTGCCACAATTGACTGCACCCTCTCAGTTTCAGTATCCACACCCTTCACCAGCGCCTGCGCAACTTGGTGTGGACGCGGTCATGCCGGGCGTGCCACCCATAGCGATGCGCTTCGCGCCTATGGCGGCCCACCCAACATCACCGCTCTCTAGCACGTGGCTCTACAGTTTTGGTCATTGGCCACGGCGGGATACCGCCATGGCCAGGCACCCAGAGTGATGGTTAGCGCCGCTGGAACGCGGCGAGAACTGTTGGCGCGCGCCCACTGCGGGGATCTAACGAAAAGTCCCATTTTGCAAAGCGCAGGCCAGTCGTTCCGCTAAAGCTCCACTTGGTGCCCCACGCCGCTTCGTGCCCTTACGGGTTTACAAAACAGACTTTGTCGTTAAATGCCCTGCGCTGGAGAGCGGTCGCCCGCCGTCGGCGCTCCCCGGTCACTGCGTGCCCTACGCGCCGCCGTCAGTCGCACTGGTGGTTTGCCTGCACCTTGGCATTGGTCAGGCGCTTCGCGCAGTTTGGTTTGCCCCCGCCCACCCTGTGGCCTCGCCGCTTCGCGGCATTGGCCCTGCGCTGGGACTGACCGTCCGCCCCCAAGGGGGCTCCCTCAGCCCAGCGTAATACCGGGAAAAGCGGCGCTGACGCGCCGCCAAATCAAGCAGGCACCAAACCTTTCACGACGATCAGCATATGTCCACCGAGTGCTTTCGCCCACTGCAAAACACAAGGTGGGTCAAAACGTGGGTAGAGTATTTTTCTCAAGAGCCAGAAATGAAAAAACCCTAAGTGAATCAATCACTTAGGGTTACATCACTGGCGGAGCAGGCGGGATTCGAACCCGCGGAGGGTTTTACCCCTCGCACGCTTTCCAGGCGTGTGACTTAAACCGCTCATCCACCGCTCCAGAGCCTATTATTCTACCTTGCCTTGAAGTCGCTTTTAACGTGATGTGGAATAAAAAAAGGGCACCTTAATCGTGCCCTTCTTGTTGCACGCCAAATCAATGGCGTCAGAGTCGCTGAATTAGCGGATCACTGCCAGTGTCTCAAGCTTGCCGCCGCGAACCGTCTTCAGAGTCAAAGCGCCATTCTTGATGTCGCCTTTTTCGTCAAAGGAAATGGGGCCGGTAACGCCCTTGTAGTCTGTTGTAGCAGCCAACACAGGCAGGTATTTCACTGGATCCGAAGAATTGGCTTGGACCATAGCGGCGACCATGATCTTCACAGCGTCATACACGTAAGGTGCATACACTTGCACATCAGCGTTGAACTTGGCCTTGAACTTGGTCTTGAACTCTTCCATGCCAGCCTTGGCTTCACCTTCAACGCCGCCAGCTTCAGCGCAATACACCTGGTCGTCAGCAATGGCGTCACCACCGAGCTTCACCAGCTCTGTCGAGCAGATACCGTCACCGCCCATAAACTTGGCCTTGATGCCCAAAGATTTCATTTGCTTGAGCATGGGTCCGGCAACTGCGTCCATACCGCCGAAGAACACGACGTCAGGCTTTTTACCCTTGATGGTGGTCAGGATGGAATTGAAGTCGGTTGCCTTGTCTGTCGTGAACTCTTTGGCAACCACTTTGCCACCAGCAGCTTCCACCGCCTTGGTGAACTCTTCGGCAACGCCCTGGCCGTAGGCAGTGCGGTCGTCGATCACCGCGATAGCCTTGCCCTTGAGGGTGCCCACTGCGTACTTACCGAGGGTGCCGCCCAGTTGTGCGTCGTCAGCGACCAGACGGAAAGCTGTCTTGAAGCCTTGGCGTGTGTACTTGGGGTTGGTAGCAGAGGGAGAGATCTGGGGAATGCCCGCATCGCTGTACAGCTTGGAAGCGGGAATGGTGGTACCTGAATTCAGGTGACCCACAACGCCAGCCACTTTGGCATCAACCAATTTTTGGGCAACAGCGGTGCCCTGCTTTGGATCAGCGGCGTCATCTTCTGCCATCAGTTCGAGCGTGACCTTCTTGCCGTCAATCATGACGCCAGCAGCATTGAGTTCCTCAATGGCCATACGCGCGCCGTTTTCATTGTCTTTACCCAAGTGAGCAATCGCACCGCTGGTAGGACCAACATGACCGATTTTCACTACTGCAGCTGTGGCAGCAGCAGGAGCCGCTGCAGGTGCAGGTGCAGCAGGAGCCGCAGCCTCTTCCTTCTTACCGCAAGCCACCAGCAAAGTTGCTGCAGCCAATACTGTCAAAGTACTTTTCACTTTGAATTGCATAAAAACTCCAAAAATAAAAACATAGAAAAAACAGCGTGAATAAAATTATTCAACACCCGACACGATACCCGAGTTTGACTCTTCGCAACATAGGGAAGTTACCAAGCCAGCGAATTTAACGGGCACTACGACACCGCGTATTAATTGCCCGTTGCGTCGTGTTGTGCTTGCAACAATGCGTGTTGAACGGCGCTCTGGATTTCCTTGTGCAAGCCTGCTTCCATCGAGCATCTTTGCTCCTGGAAGAGAACCTGCAGGGAACCACGCAACTCGGCCACCACCAGAGGAATCACTCTTTGCAATATTTGTGCCACTAACAGTTCCGCATCGAACTCCGTGGCTGCTGGAACGGGCAAGTCCGGTTGAACCACTTCGGTCAAAGTCGGAACAAATCTTGGGGTTGATTTTGTAGTCGCCATCAGCTTGCACTTTTTAATGTCAAGTCATGACGGGTTATTGAATACCCACGATCTATATAGCTTTTCCAGCGACGACGCGCATGATTGCGATCAGTCTCATCCACACTGACGACTTCGATCAATCGGTCAAATGTGTCGAATTCTTCAGGGACCGATTCGGTCAAGCTCACCAGTACCTGTCGATTTGCGAAGGCTTGCTGGATCTCGGTAACCAGGACCACAGAGGAGAGTTCCTTCATCGTCGAAGTTGCCGTTCCCCCGCAATGCCCGACAAAATCCACAGGGGACAGCGCCCATAAATCGGAGTCAATCAACTGCACCGTCTCGGCATCGGCCAGCACAACGACTTTGGCACCGGAGCCAACCGCCTTGCGCAAAAGCCGGCAGACATAGGCCACCTTGTCGGGTGCACCAAAATGAAACGCGACTTCAGTCACTTTGCCGCTGCTTGGGTCATCAGGTACTCGACAAGCAAGCCAACGGGCCGGCCGGTAGCACCCTTGCTTGCCCCACTTTTCCACGCGGTACCCGCAATATCCAGGTGAGCCCACGGGAATTTGTCCGCAAAACGCTGCAAAAATTTGGCTGCCGTAATGGCTCCACCTGCGCGCCCGCCGACATTGGCCACATCGGCAAAACTGGTTTTCAACCCGTCAGCGTACTCCTCGTCCAGAGGCATCTTCCAGCACAGGTCTTGCGAGGCGTCCCCAGCGGCAAATAACGCGTTACCCAGCTCATCCTTGGTGGAAAAAAGACCGCTACGAACGCCACCGAGGGCAATTACGCAAGCCCCCGTCAAAGTGGCAATGTCAATCACGGCAGTTGGCTTGAACCGCTCGGCATAGGTCAGAGCGTCGCACAGCACCAGGCGACCTTCAGCGTCGGTATTCAGGATTTCAATGGTTTGACCACTCATACTGACGACCACGTCACCTGGCTTCACGGCCTTGCCGTTGATCAGGTTTTCGCATGAGGGAATCAGGCCCACCACATTGATAGCGGGCTTGAGCTCTGCCAGGGACCTGAAAACGCCCAACACACTGGCAGCACCCGACATGTCAAACTTCATCTCATCCATTTCAGCGGCAGGTTTGATTGAAATTCCGCCGCTATCAAACGTAATGCCCTTGCCGACCAGCACGGTTGGAGCGTGGGACTTGGCAGCTCCGTGGTAGCGCAGCACGATGAAGCGCAGCGGCTGCTCTGACCCCTGTGCAACTGCCATAAAGGAACCCATGCCCAGTTTCGCCACTTCTTTAGGACCCAAAACTTCACAGCTGATCTTGGGAAGTTTTGACAAGTGTTCTGCCGCCTCTGCCAAAAGTGAGGGAGTGGCGTGGTTCGCAGGACGATTGGCCCACTCTTTTGCCAGTTCAACACCCATTACGATGGCCGCAGCACGATCAAACGATGTCTGAACCTCGCTCGCATTCGCCGTGGTGACCACCGTCTTGATCAGAGTACGTCCCTCGGGTTTGGACTTAGTGTGCGTGTACGCGTAGCTTGCATCCGCAACCGCCAATACCGCAGCACGAACCGACTCTTCGCGGGCGGGTGCGGCAAAGCACACCAGCAGTTTTTTCAAGGTGGCCGACCTTGCAGACCCAAGCGCAGCGGTGATGGCCGTCCTGACTTGCCGCGCGCTGCCCTCGCCCACGCCCGCCAGAACGACGCGTACTGCATTCGCCTGCATGGGGCGGTAAAGCGGCAACAGCTTGCCGGGCTTTGACTCCAGATCACCCGATTTCAGGGCATGCGCCACCAAAACCGACAAATCATCCTTGGCGGCCTTGAAGTCCTGGGGCACGAGGACAATTAAAACGTCACATTTTTCAGTAGCAACGCCCACAAGGCCAAGAGGTTTGAGTTCAAAGTTCATAATTCGGGTTTTCCTTCGCCATCATGTTATTCCATTCCTCCATTCGCAAAGAGCTAGCCCGCAGTTTTGGCGCAACACTTGTGGTTCTGGTCACTGTGGTGATGACAATGACGCTCATCCGCACCCTTGGCGAAGCGGGACGTGGAACCTTCAACCCATCGGACGTGATGATCATCATGGGTTACACGGTCCTGTCCGACATGCCAACCATTTTGTCAATGAGCCTGTTCATTGCCGTGCTCAATGTCTTGACACGTATGTTCCGTGACAGCGAAATGGTGATCTGGTTTGGTAGCGGACGCGGTCTTGCTTCCCTGATCACGCCCTTGTTCCGCTTTGCCTGGCCGATACTGGTTGTCATCATGGCATTGGCGTTCTTCATACTCCCTTGGGCGTTTGGGCGCATTGAGGACATGCGCGACAAATACGAGAAGCGGGGCGATATCGCCCGCATTGAGCCCGGGCAATTTCAGGAGTCGGCCAATGGCGATCGGGTTTTTTTCATTGAAAAGGACGCCAGTGGCAAGCAGGCTGGCAGCAACGTATTTATTGCGACGAATGAGCAGGGCAAGGAAACCATCACCTCGGCGCGCAGTGGCAAAGTTGAGGCAATCGGCCCTGACAAGTTTTTGATTCTGGAAAATGGTCAGCGCCTGGAAAGAACGATTGGTAAACCGGATCTGACCGTCAGTGTTTTTGCTGCATATGGCGCCCGAATCGGTGCGGATGACCAGTCCACAAGAAATTATGTTCCCACCAACGTCATGGATACGATGGAACTAATCAGGGTCCCCGACAAACGGCGACTGGCGGAATTGTCCTGGCGCGCCGGGCTGGCCCTGGCCGCCATTAACCTCATCGTCATTGGGCTGGCTTCGGCGGGCGTGAACCCCCGGGTCGGGCGCACTGCCAACCTGGGTTTTGCATTTATGGCGTTCATTGTTTACTTCAATTTGTTGGTACTGGGCAAGAGTTGGATTGAAGCGGGCCAGGTGAATTTCGGGGTGTATTTGCTTTCACTTCATGGCGGCGCGCTGGCGTTAAGTCTGATGTGGCTCGCCAAGCGGCACAACAACTGGGTATTCAGAAGGCCCCGCCCTGCCTCCGTCAAAGCCAACCCACAAGGAGCCGCACGTTGAAAACCGTACGACGCCTCTTTTACGTGGAAGTTGTACAGGCCGTCATGCTTGTCACCTTGGGCTTTGTTGCCCTGTTTTACTTTTTTGATTTTGTCGAAGAGCTGCAATCGGTTGGAAAATATAGCGCCATGGGCTACACCGTGGTGCAAGCGCTGCTGTACGTAGCCCTGATGCTGCCCAGCCATGTGTATGAATTGCTACCGATTACGGTGCTGATTGGCACCATTTTTGTGATGGCGCGTCTTGCGCAGAGCTCCGAGTTCACCATCCTGCGCACCAGTGGCCTTGGACCCTGGCGCGCGCTGCGGACGCTTTTGGTATTGGGCTTGGGCTTTGTGCTGTTTACCTTTGCTGTGGGCGACTACGTGGCGCCGTTCGCGGACAAAACCGCGCAATTGCTGAAGGCGCAGTTCCAGGGGCGTATCACTGTCGGCAAAACTGGAGCCTGGTTAAAGGAAAAGCAGGCGTATGGACACTACGCGGTAAACGTCGGCGCCCTTGCGCCCGACGCCAGCATGGCCGATGTGCGAATTTTCGAGTTTGACAATCAGGGCTACTTGGTATCCATGACAGTGGGACAGACAGCCCACTTCGGAGCGCATGACGATTGGCTGCTGGAGAAGGTGGACCGAACCGAGTTCACCAGCACCGACGCCAAGGCATCCCGCGTCGACCGCGCGTTTGTTGACAGCTTTCGCTGGCCGACGCAGATCAGCGCTGAAATGGTGGCTGCGGCAGTTCTGCGCCCGGAACGTATGGGCACTATTGACTTGTTCCAGTACATACGGCACCTGAACGCCAATGGCCAGTCAGCGCAAAAATACGAGATACAGTTCTGGAAAAAAGTGTTTTACCCCTTGAGCTGCCTGGTAATGGTGGTGCTCGCCTTGCCGTTTGCCTACCTTCACTTCCGCTCTGGCAGCATTACGACCTACGTTTTCGGTGGGGTCATGGCCGGCATCAGCTTTGTGCTGCTGAACAACGTGCTGGGGGATCTGGGTGCCTTGCGAGGCTGGGCCCCATGGTTCACCGCCGCCTTGCCAGGATTGATCTACTCCATTGCCTCCTTAACCGCTTTCATGTGGCTTGTAATACGACGATGACAACCTTTTCAAACTCCCAGGGAATCGTGCTGTTCGCGCATGGATCGCGCGACCCTTTGTGGCACAAACCCATGGAATCAGTCGCGGCGCACATTGCGACGTTGTCCGATAAAACGCCCGTGGTGTGCGCCTATCTTGAACTGAGCACACCCGATCTGGCGACTGCAACAGCCACCTTGATCGATGCCGGCGTAAAGTCCATCAGCATCGTGCCTATGTTTTTAGGTGTTGGGCGGCATGCGCGTGAAGACTTGCCGGCGCTGGTTACCGACTTGCGTCAGCAGCATCCCTTGGTCACTTTTACGCTAAAAACGGCAGTTGGCGAAGATAAGCGCCTTGTGGAGTTGCTGGCCCAAATTGCCCTTGAGAGCACCGAATAACCCGTAAAACGAGGCAGTTGCTGCATAATGAATTTCATCTTTAGCTGAAATTTGATATGAACTTGCACCAATTTCGCTTTGTCCAAGAGGCTGTCCGGCGCAACCTCAACCTCACGGAGGCCGCAAAAGCGCTGCACACGTCGCAGCCTGGCGTCTCCAAGGCCATCATTGAACTGGAAGAAGAGTTGGGCATCGAGATTTTCGCCCGCCATGGTAAACGCCTTAAACGCGTGACCGAGCCAGGCCAGCATGTTCTCAAAAGTATTGAACTCATTCTGCGAGAAGTGGGCAACCTGAAACGCATTGGCGAGCAGTACAGCGCTGAGGACAGCGGCACGCTTTCCATTGCGACGACCCACACCCAGGCCCGCTACGTGCTGCCTGAAAAAGTCGCTGCGCTGCGCGCCGCGTACCCGAAGGTCAACATCAGCCTGCACCAGGGCTCGCCCGACCAGGTGGCCCGCATGCTGATTGACGAAGTGGCAGAAATCGGAATCGCCACTGAGTCACTGGCCGCCTATTCCGAACTGGTCACGCTGCCTTGCTACGAATGGCAACACATGCTCGTACTTCCGGTCGATCACCCGCTGGCCCGCAAGGAGCGCATCACGCTGGAAGACGTGGCGCAGGAACCTCTCATTACCTACCATCCGTCCTTTACTGGCCGGACCAAGATAGACCAGGCTTTTGCGATCCGAAAACTGGAACCCCGCATTGCGCTGGAAGCCATCGACTCCGACGTGATCAAGACCTATGTGCGCTTGGGTTTGGGTGTCGGCATTGCAGCAGAAATGGCCGTGCGTGATGTGCTGGAAGACTGCGAAAAAAATGGCGGCAAGGGTGGTCTGGTGGCCAGGCCGGTCGGCAACCTGTTTGGCCAGAATGTGGCACGTGTTGCGTTCAAACGCAGCGCCTACCTGCGCAACTTTGTCTACACCTTTGCCGAGTTGCTCAGCGACCGCCTGGACCGCAAGTTGATTGCCCGCGCCATGGATGGCCATGTAGAAGACTACGAATTCTGAAACGATTGCCGCCTTTTACCCCCACACCATGACACCGACACTCCAGTCCCGCCTTCCGTCCGTGGGCACCACTATCTTCACCGTGATGTCGGCATTGGCTGCACAACACAAGGCCGTCAACCTGGGGCAGGGGTTTCCTGACTTCGCCTGCGATCCTGCGCTGGTTGACCATGTTACCCAAGCCATGCAGGCGGGGCACAATCAATATCCACCCATGCCTGGTGTGCCCCTGCTCCGCGAGGAAATTGCTACAAAAATAGAAGCACTCCACGCACGCCAGTACAGGGCTACGGACGAAATAACCATTACAGCAGGCGCTACGCAAGCCATCATCACCGCCATATTGGCCATCGTGCACCCGGAGGATGAGGTCATTGTGCTGGAGCCCTGCTACGACAGCTACGTGCCCAACGTCGTCCTGGCTGGTGGCACCCCCGTACGTGTGCCACTCACTCCGGGTACGTTTCGACCCGACTTTGATGCGATTGCAGCGGCCATTACCTCCAAAACGCGCGCCATCATCATCAACTCGCCGCACAATCCCAGTGCGACGGTGTGGACGCGTCAGGACATGCTGACACTGCAAGACCTGCTGGCACCCACCAACGTGCTGCTCATCAGTGACGAAGTGTATGAACACATGGTCTTTGATGGCGCGCTGCATGAAAGCGCGGCCCGCTTCCCCGGCCTGGCGGAGCGCGCCTTTATCGTTTCCAGTTTTGGCAAAACCTACCACGTGACGGGGTGGAAAGTAGGCTACGTGGCCGCCCCGGCATCAATGACGGCCGAATTTCGCAAGGTGCACCAGTTCAATGTGTTTACTGTAAACACGCCTATGCAATATGGCCTGGCCGCCTATATGGCGTCCCCTTCGCCCTATCTGAATCTGCCCGCCTTCTATCAACGCAAGCGGGACCTGTTTCGAGCGGGCCTGGCGAACACACGCTTGAGGCTGCTTCCCAGTGAGGGCACCTACTTTCAGTGTGTGGACATCTCGGAGGTGAGCGACCTGGGTGAAGCCGACTTCTGCCAATGGCTCACCGCAGAGATCGGCGTCGCGGCCATCCCCCTGTCAGCGTTCTACGGCAACGGTTTTGACCAGCGCGTGGTGCGATTTTGTTTTGCAAAGCAGGACGACACGCTTTATGCCGCGCTGGAGCGCCTCAAGTCGCTATAAAAACAGGAGCTACCCACGTAGCATTGACGGGGGCTATCACTGGTTTTTCAAGAGAAACCGGTGCTTGCGGGATGCCGAGACCGCTGTCATGAGCGCATGGAGGTTCACGCGAGCCTTCAGCCGGATGGCCAGCAAATAGAGACCACCGAACTTGCGGTGAAGCAACATCGCGTCAGACGGCGGAAGTTGCCAGAATTCCTTGTCCAGACCCAGGGCGATACCGGTAGCCCGGATGCGCTCGGGTAGGTCCGATGTACCGAAATCGTAGCCGTCCTTCGCGCAAAAAGGCTCCAACGCTTGTTCGCCGATGTCCAGCACGGCCTTCTTGTGTTTGTCCTGGGTCGTGGCATCAAAGTAGCCGATCGCCAGACACGCCTCGCCCATAAGGGCGCGATCACCAGCCATCGCACCTTTTATGAGACGACTATAGTCACGAGCCATCGTCGCTTTGTAGGGTCGGGTGGCCCCGAAGTCGAGCAGGATGAGCCGCTGAGACTCGGCTTCATATTGGTAATTGGCAAAGTTAGGGTCCGTCTGGACCAAGCGAAACTCAAAAACCTCCCGGACCAGCAGCGAGAAAAGTAGATTCATCACCCGATCACGTTCTACTTGCGGAGCGTTCACCAGTGATTCAATGGGCACACCGCCGACATAGTCCATGGCCAAGACGCTGTCGGTTGTGAAATCGGCGTGCATTTTGGGCAGCAGGTATTGCGGTGAATCAGCCAGCAATTCCCCATAGCGATGCAGGTAGTTGCCCTCCCGCACGTAATCGGCCTCTTCATGCAGTTGGCGCTTGGCATCTCGCAACAGGGGTTTGATGTCCATTTCCTTGGGTAGCAGAGCAGACATCCGCAGCAAGCCCGCCACGTTGTCGACATCGCTGTTGATGCTTTCACGCACACCCGGGTATTGGATTTTAATGGCCAGGTCGCGTCCGTCCAACGTCTGTGCGCGATGGACCTGCCCAATGGACGCTGCAGCCAAAGGGGTGAAAGAGAAGTGTTTGAACTGCTTTTCCCAGCCCTTGCCCCAGTTAGCCTCCAGCATGCCAATAACCTGGGCTTTGGGCATGGCCCGCGCATCCGAGCGCAAGCGCGCCAGAATGTCCGACAACGCTGGCGGCAACAGATCGCCGGACTCCATGGACAGCAGTTGCCCCAACTTCATGGCCGCGCCGCGCAATTTGACCAACTGGTCGGCAAGCCGGCGCGCATTGGCAGGCGTCAACAGCAGGTCATTCACTTTGGGGCGATTGCCCTTGGCGAGCTGCCGGGCACCTTCGGCTAGCATTCCACCGGCGATGCCTGTAGCCATCCAACCCAACCTCATTAGCCGCGATCCGCGTCCACTGGGCACTGCCATGGTTGGTACCGGAGTATCTTTGTTGTCGTCGTTTTGCAATTGGTTTTCCTTCAATCACCTCAAGCTCGGTGCTCCACGTGGCTGAGCAAGCATGCACTGGGCGGACTGCAGAGAACCTAACCAAGCCCACATAGGCTAAAGGATTCGCAGGCTGCGTCACGCACCGAACGTTATCACCCGGCTATAGGAGGCGAATCAGTTGCCAGTGCTTAGCAGGTCCCGAATTTCAAATAATTCCCGTCGGAGTTGGACAAGTTGGGCTGTAACGGCTTCAGGGGTATCGAAGGATTGACTCTCTTCAAAATCATCGAAATCGACGTCATCAACCTCGAGTACTTCGACGCCATCCAGCATGACTTCACCGTTGCGTTTCTTGTCACGCTCATTCTGCAACAGCTCCTGCATCTTGTTGCGGGCGCCGCTGATGGTGAAGCCCTGATCGTAAAGCAAATCGCGGATACGCCGGATCATCAACACCTCATGGTGCTGGTAATAGCGCCTGTTGCCACGCCGCTTCATCGGCCGTAGTTGCGTGAACTCCTGCTCCCAATACCGTAGCACGTGGGGTTTGACACCACATAAATCGCCGACCTCACCAATGGTAAAGTAGCGTTTGGCAGGAATGGGGGGGAGCGTTTTCTCCATTGAAATCAAGGCTGTACAGGGCAAAGCGTAGAGGTTACTCTAACTTTTACATTCGTGCAAAGGCTGATTGCACAAGCATCCTCAATAAACTGGCCGCTGTTTCATCAACAGCGGTCACATTTCACGTTTCGTCCTGAATTTGCTCTTTGAGTTTGTGACTGGCGTGAAACGTCACCACCCGTCGAGCCTGGATAGGAACCGATTCGCCAGTACGCGGATTTCTTCCAGGTCGCGGCGCCTTGGTGCGAATCTGAAAGTTACCAAAACCAGATATTTTGACGTCTGTTCCGTCGACGAGGCTCACCGCAATAAGGTCGAAGAAGGCATCAATCATGTCCTTGGACTCGCGCTTGTTGAGGCCGATTTGCTCGAATAGCAAATCAGCCAACTGCGCTTTGGTCAGTGCCGGGGTTTCCAGACTTTCAACAGAAAAATCCATGGGTCCTCGATTCTCTCTTTTATTGAATTAACCTCGTCAGACGCGCTGACGCGCATCCAAAGACACCGCAAGCTGGTCCACAACCGCCCCTACAACGGATTCGATTTGCTCCTCTGTCAGTGTAGCTACGTCACCGTTAAGGGTCAGTCGAACCGCCAGACTGCGGTCACTGGAACCACCAGTGGATACCGCATCCTGGGTCAATTTCGGACGATAGACATCAAACAGCTGTGCGTCCCGTAACAAACCGGATGTCGGCGCAGCCCAGATTGCCGCCATAAGCCCTGCGTGTGTAACCTGATCGGCCACCACTACCGCAATATCCCGCTGAACAGGCTGGAACTTGGCAACTGCTTTAAAAACGGGAACTGTCCGGTGTAATACGGGGTCCAGATCCAATTCAAACAAAACGGGAGCTTGAACCAGGTCAAACGTGGAGCGCCATCTGGGATGCAGTTCTCCAACGAAACCGACGGCCTTGCCGTTCAAAAGAACCTGCGCGCAACGTCCGGGATGCATGGCGGGATGGCTTCCAGGCACAAACTCGGCTTGCATGGGAGCGAGCAGCGCCTCCACATCACCCTTGACGTCAAAGAAATCTACCCCCTGCTCTTTGCGCCCCCACTGCAGCACATCGGCACTGCCACTGGCAAGACCGGCAATACGGATGGGCTGATGAAACCCCTCGACCGTGGTATCGGTGTTTTGAACCGATGCGTCACGCAGGAAAACACGGCCCAGCTCAAAAACACGCACGCGCTGCTGCTTGCGGGCTTGGTTGAACTTGAGAACCTGCAACAGCGAGCCCAGCAACGACGAGCGCATGACGCTCATCTGGCTGGCAATGGGGTTGAGCAGCTTGATGGGGCTGGGGTTGCCCGCGAGGCCATGCTCCCAGCTTTCGTCGACAAAGCTGAAATTGATGGTTTCTTGGTATCCCAAAGCAGCCAGAGACCGACGAACGGCGAACGGGCTGCGCTCGGCCTCCGTCCTAATCTTCGCTGTGATAGGCCCCAGCGGCGGCGTGTGCGGCAGGTTGTTATAGCCCACCATGCGGGCTACCTCCTCAATCAGATCTTCTTCGATCTGCAGATCAAATCGATAGGAAGGTGGCACAACGGTGAGCAATCCGTCTGCTTGTTGAACGACCAAACCGAGACGTTCGAGTGCATCAACACACTGCGCCTGGCTCAACGCCATACCAATGACTTTGCTGGCGCGGGCTACACGCAAACTGACAGGTGCAGCCACAGGCATATTGGGCTGCTGGTCACCAATTGGGCCGAAGCTAGTGTCGGCTGTTCCACAAATCTCGACAATGAGCCGCGAGATGTACTCAATGTGCTCTACTGTCAGTTGCGGGTCCACACCTCGCTCAAACCGGTGACCTGCGTCGGTTGAAAAATTGAATCGGCGCGATCGGCCGGCGATGGACTTGGGCCACCAAAAAGCGGCCTCGACGTAAACGTGCTGGGTGTCGTCTGATACGGAAGTTGCGTCACCGCCCATAATGCCGGCCAGAGATTCAACCTGCGCGCCGTCGGCGATCACACCGACTTTTTCATCCACAGTGACGGTGTTGCCGTTGAGCAGCTTGATTTGCTCGCCTGCATGGCCCCAACGCACCTCAAGGCCGCCAACGATCTTGTCGAGGTCGAATATATGGGACGGACGACCCAACTCGAACATGACGTAATTGGAGATATCAACCAGGGCAGTTACACTGCGCTGGCCGCATCGGGCCAAGCGGTCCACCATCCACTGCGGGGTTACCGCCTTGGTATTTACGTTGCGAACCACGCGGCCAGAAAAACGACCACACAAATCGGACGCGCTCACCTTGACGGCAAGTGTGTCGCTATTGGTGACCACTACGGTCGGGAAGGCTGGCGACTGCAGTGGCGTATCTGTAAGGGCTGAGACCTCTCGCGCAACCCCATACACACTGAGGCAATGCGCCAGATTAGGTGTGAGTTTGAGGGTGAAAAGAGTGTCGTCCAGGTTCAGGTGCTGGCGGATGTTTTGGCCCAGAGGCGCGTCGGCGCTGAGTTCAAGCAGACCACCGTGGTCATCGGCCAGTTGAAGTTCTTTAGCCGAGCAGAGCATGCCTTGGCTTTCGACGCCGCGCAGCTTGCCAACCTTGATGATGAGCGGTTTGCCATCTTCGCCGGGAGGCAACTCTGCGCCAACCAACGCGCAAGGAATACGAATACCCACACGGGCATTGGGCGCACCGCACACGATATCCAACAGATCTGCTTGGCCCACATCGACCTTGCATACGCGCAATCGATCGGCGTTGGGGTGCTGTACCGCTTCCTTGATTTCACCAACAACGATTTTGGTGAACGGTGGCGCGACGGACTTGAGTTCTTCAACCTCCAGGCCGGCCATGGTGAGCGTTTCGGCCAATTGCGCAGTGGAGATCGGTGGGTTGCAAAAGGTGCGCAACCAGGATTCAGGAAATTGCATGATGAATCTTGGGTATTTTTATTGGAATTGCGACAGGAAGCGAACATCGCCGTCAAAGAACAGGCGCAGATCGTTTACACCGTAGCGCAGCATCGTCAGGCGATCAGGGCCCATGCCAAAGGCAAAGCCAATGTACTTTTCCGGGTCCAAGCCCATGTTGCGAATCACATTGGGGTGTACCTGCCCGGAGCCGGCCACTTCGAGCCAGCGTCCGGCCAATGGGCCGTTCTGAAACTGGATATCGATTTCCGCGCTAGGCTCCGTAAACGGAAAGAAGCTGGGGCGGAATCGCAGAACCAGATCATCGCTCTCAAAAAAGGTGCGGCAAAAATCCGTAAAAACGAACTTCAGGTCTTTGAAGCTGACATTTTCGCCAACCCAAAGGCCTTCACATTGGTGAAACATGGGTGAGTGGGTCGCATCACTGTCCACACGGTAGGTGCGACCTGGGGCAATCACGCGAATTTCCGGCATGTCACCTGCGAACAATACGCCATTGTCAGCGCCCGACGCAGCTCGGTATTTTTTTACATGCTGTACCGCATAGCGGATTTGCATGGGACTGGTATGGGTCCGCAGCAAATTGGGCGCCGTCTGTGATCCTCCCTCAACATAGAAGGTGTCATGCATGGAACGCGCGGGGTGATCTTCCGGCGTATTGAGCGCAGTGAAGTTAAACCAGTCCGTTTCAATCTCGGGTCCTTGTGCGACTTCAAACCCCATGGATCCAAAGATCGCTTCAATGCGTTCGAGCGTTAGTGAGACCGGGTGCAAACCACCCTGCCCTCGTTGGCGACCCGGCAAGGTCACATCAAGTGCTTCGGCCTGCAGTTGCATTTGCAATTCGGCGTCAGCCAAAGCCTGGCGACGGTCCGTCAACGCTGATTCAATCGCCTGCTTGGCAAGGTTGATAGCGGCACCGCGCGATTTTTTCTCTTCCACCGTCAGCGCAGCCATGCCTTTCATCAGCTCGGTGATGCGGCCCGACTTGCCCAAGAACAACGCTTTGGCGTTCTCGAGGTCGGCTGGCGTTACTGCCTGGGAAAAGGCCACTTTGGCGTTGTCAACGATCGCATTCAACTCGTTCATACATTCTCTCGTCAATGAAAAAGGGCTAGCGCTTTTTCAAGCTCTAGCCCTTGTTCTATTTGCGCTGAAAGCTATCGAATAAATAGCATCACAGCGCGAAAATCAAGCAGCCAGCTTGGCCTTGACTTGTTCCACGATACCTGCAAAAGCAGCCATGTCGTGAATGGCGATATCAGACAAAACCTTGCGGTCGATCTCGATATTGGCTTTCTTCAGACCATTGGCGAACTGACTGTATGTCATGCCGCACTGACGCGCAGCGGCATTGATACGGGCAATCCACAACTGACGGAAGACACGCTTTTTGGTACGACGGTCACGGTAGGCATATTGCCCAGCTTTCATGACCGCTTCTTTGGCGACCCGGAAGACATTACCGCGGCGACCGCGAAAACCTTTTGCAAGGGCTAGAACTTTTTTGTGGCGGGCGCGAGCCGTTACACCACGTTTGACGCGAGGCATGTGATTACTCCTTGTTCGTCGTTAATTAAATACCACGGCCTGGCAACATCTGCGCCATGTGACCCATATTGGTCTCATGAACTGCAGTTGAGCCGCGCAAATGGCGTTTATTTTTGGTGGTCTTCTTGGTCAGAATGTGACGTTTGAAGGCTTGGCCGCGTTTAACGGTTCCACCTGGACGGACGCGGAAGCGTTTCTTCGCCGCGCTCTTGGTCTTCATTTTGGGCATATCAATGCTCCTTCTTCATTGTGCTCGTGAGGCGTCTGCAAACTATTTGCAGCCTTGTTGGCCCCGAGCCACTTCTAAGTGGCGCTGTGAAGCAACCACTTGTCCGACGGGCGATTAGCCCACCGCACTGCAAGTAGCACCTTTCAGCACTTACTCACTTGGAGGACTCTCGCCCTCCGATTCCGTTTGGCGGTCAAACATGACAACCAACATCAATTTTCTCAAGAAGCCGAAGGACTCGGCGTTTCAGCAGCTGGTTTAGAGGCCGGCTTCTTCTTGCCTGGAGCGATCATCATGATCATCTGACGCCCTTCAAGCTTTGGAAACTGCTCCACCACAATCAAATCCACCAAATCGGTACGAATGCGATTCAACAACGCCATTCCGATTTCCTGGTGCGTGATTTCACGCCCCCGAAAACGCAAAGTGATCTTGCACTTGTCGCCTTCGGCCAGGAAACGCTTGATATTGCGCATCTTGATGTTGTAATCGCCGTCGTCGGTACCAGGACGGAATTTTATTTCCTTGATTTCGATAACCGTCTGCTTGGCCTTCGCCTCAGCCGCCTTCTTTTGCTCCTGGTATTTGAACTTTCCGTAGTCCATCAACCGGCAAACCGGAGGTACAGCCGTAGCAGCAATTTCAACCAGGTCAACATCCAGCTCGCCCGCCATGCGGAGCGCTTCTGAAATACTGACAACACCCAATGGCTCATTTTCCTGCCCCGAGAGGCGTACTTCCGGAGCCATGATTTCCCGGTTGAGGCGGTGTTTGCGTTCTTCGCGGTGACGACGGTCACGAAATTCAGTAGCGATGGCTCAATCCTTCACAATATCTGCTACATCAATAGTAGCTAAAGCTGCACGGCACACCGAACAAACCAACATTTCTGGAGAAAACTCTAGATAACGGACTTGTTGGCAATGTCACCTGCAATTTTTTGCACGAATGCATCAAGAGACATTGCACCGAGGTCTTGACCACCCCGGGCGCGCACCGCAACAGCACCTGCTGCCATCTCCTTGTCACCTACGACAATCAAATACGGCAGCTTCTGCATTGAATGCTCCCGTATTTTATACGTAATTTTCTCGTTGCGCAGATCTAACTCAACTCTAAGCCCTTGATTTTGCAGAGTTTTGGCTACAGAACGGGCATATTCCGCCTGCGCGTCGGTGATATTTAGCACCACAACTTGCACCGGGGCCAGCCATGCAGGCAGCGCGCCAGCGCTTTCTTCTATCAAAATACCGATGAAGCGCTCGAGACTACCAACGATTGCGCGGTGCAACATGACGGGACGGTGCCGGGCACCGTCTTCACCAACATATTCAGCATCCAGACGCTCGGGCATTGAAAAATCGACCTGAATGGTCCCGCATTGCCAGTGGCGTCCAATTGCATCCTTCAGCGTGTATTCGATCTTTGGGCCGTAAAACGCGCCCTCTCCAGGAGAAATCTCGAATTCGCAACCTGATGCACGCAAGCTCTCCACCAGCGCGGCTTCAGCCTTATCCCATATTTGATCCGAGCCGATACGCTGCTCTGGTCGAGTGGCGATCTTGTAGATGATGTTCTTGAAGCCGAAGTCCGTATAAACTTTTTGTAGCAAAGCCGTGTAATTGACACACTCTTGCAAGATCTGATTTTCGGTGCAAAAGATGTGCCCGTCGTCTTGCGTGAAACCGCGCACACGCATGATGCCGTGCAAGCCACCGGAAGGCTCGTTACGATGACACTGCCCAAATTCACCGTACCGCAGGGGTAAATCGCGATAGCTCTTGATTCCCTGCTTGAAAATGAGGATGTGCCCTGGGCAATTCATGGGCTTTAACGCGTATTCGCGTTTTTCGGACTCCGTGACAAACATGTTTTCACGGTATTTGTCCCAATGCCCTGTCTTCTCCCAAAGACCCTTGTCAATGATCTGTGGACCCTTGACTTCCTGATAACCGTTGTCGCGATAAACCTGGCGCATGTATTGCTCGACGCCCTGCCAGAGGGTCCAGCCCTTGGGATGCCAAAAAACTAGCCCAGGCGCGTGATCGTCAATATGGAAAAAATCTAACTCACGGCCCAGTTTGCGATGGTCGCGCTTTTCAGCCTCTTCCAGCATGGTCAGATGCTGCTGCAGATCGTCTTTGGTCGCCCACGCGGTACCGTAGATTCGTTGAAGCATTTCATTCTTGTGGTCGCCACGCCAGTAGGCGCCAGCGAGTTTCATGAGCTTGAAGTGTTTTAGCTTGCCAGTACTCGGCACATGCGGGCCGCGGCAAAGGTCTTCAAACAAACCTTCCCGGTACAGGGAGACGTCCTGATCGGCTGGGATACTTTTGATAATTTCGGCTTTGTAATGCTCGCCGAGGCTCTTGAAATAGGCAACAGCTTCGTCGCGTGGCAGAACACGACGCGTTATGGGCTCGTCTTTGGCTGCCAGCGCCGTCATCTTCTTCTCAATCAATGCCAGATCATCAGGTGTGAATGGACGCTTGTATGAAAAGTCATAAAAGAAACCATGCTCGATCACCGGGCCTATTGTTACCTGCACATCGGGAAACAGCTCCTTGACGGCATATGCAAGCAAGTGGGCCGTAGAGTGGCGAATCACGTCAAGACCATCGGCGTCTTTGGCCGTCACGATGGACAAGGCGCTGTTGCATTCAATGGTGAAACTAGTGTCGACCACCTTGCCATCAACCTTGCCTGCCAAGGCCGCTTTTGCCAGACCCGCGCCAATGGACGCGGCGACCTCAGCCACGGTCACAGGGCCTGGGTATTCGCGTATCGAGCCGTCAGGAAGCGTAATTTGAATCATGTTCTGCAAAATCAAAATAAAAAAGCGCGGACAAGCCGCGCTCTGGAAAAGTAAGCCGGGACAACAGGATTTTACGCTGTGCCGGCTTTCCAATCGGATCAGTGGAACTGTTCTTCTTCGGTAGAACCGGTCAAAGCAGTCACGCTGGACTTGCCGCCCTGAATAACGGTCGTCACATCGTCAAAGTAACCTGTTCCCACTTCTTGCTGGTGCGACACGAAGCTGTAGCCACGCTCGCGCGCTGCAAACTCAGGCTCTTGCACCTTTTCGACATAAGCCGTCATACCGCGCTTGACGTAGTCTTGTGCTAGGTCAAACATGTGATACCACATGTTGTGGATGCCAGCCAAGGTAATAAACTGGTACTTGTAACCCATGGCGCCGAGTTCTTTCTGGAACTTGGCGATGGTGGCATCGTCCAGGTTTTTCTTCCAGTTGAACGATGGCGAGCAGTTGTACGCCAGCATCTTGCCGGGATGCTTAGCGTGCACCGCATCAGCAAATTTCTTGGCAAACTCCAGATCAGGCGTACCGGTTTCGCACCACACCAGATCGGCATAGTCAGCATAGGCGATAGCGCGCGAGATAGCTTGGTCCATGCCCTTGCGAGTTTTATAGAAGCCTTCAGCAGTGCGCTCGCCAGTCAGGAATGGTTTGTCGTTCTCGTCGTAGTCGCTGGTTAACAGATCAGCAGCTTCGGCATCGGTCCGGGCAATCACCAGGGTGGATACGCCATACACGTCAGCCGCCATGCGGGCCGCAATCAGCTTTTGGCAAGCTTCGATTGTAGGAACCAGCACTTTGCCACCCATGTGACCGCACTTCTTAACGGATGCCAACTGGTCTTCAAAGTGAACACCACCTGCACCGGCGCGGATCATGGCCTTCATCAGCTCGTAGGCATTCAGCACGCCACCGAAACCAGCTTCGGCATCCGCAACGATGGGAGCGTGGTATTCGATATAACCAGCATCACCTGGGCCAACACCCTTGGCCCACTGGATTTCGTCCGCGCGAGTGAAGGAATTGTTAATGCGCTCCACGACCTTTGGCACCGAATCCACTGGGTACAGGGACTGGTCGGGGTACATGGCGGAATATTCGTTGTTGTCCGCAGCAACTTGCCAACCGGACAGGTAAATTGCCTTCACGCCAGCCTTGACTTGCTGCATGGCCTGGCCACCCGTCAACGCGCCGAGGCAGTTGACGTAGGGCTCGTTGTTAACCAGGTCCCACAACTTGTCGGCACCACGCTGGGCCAAAGTGTGCTCAACCTGAAACGAACCACGCAGGCGCACCACATCCGCAGCGGAATAGCCACGTTTGATGCCTTTCCAGCGAGGGTTGGTTGCCCAATCTTTTTCCAGGGCTGCAATTTGCTGTTCACGAGTTTGCGTAGTCATGGATTCACTCCGTAGTTAAAGAAAACAAGCCCAAGCGGTCAAAGTGACGCAGGCTGGTGATGTATTTTAGTCTTATATAAGACTTGAATTTAATCATATGTCTTATATAAGACATAAATTTTCATTTTAGAATCAAGCACTTGCATCATTCGTGCCACATAGTGAGAAAGCATTGTTCGATGCAAAAAATGTCGCATCGTCTAGATGAGCTCAGTTTCATAATCCGGAATTACTTCGCGCACTCCAAAATCAGAGACGTACCACATCCACCTAATGGAAGTGAGGGTGGTCGTGAGCTGCGCTAAAAGGCATCCGCATAACGGTGAAGTTCCCAAGCACTCACCTGCTGGCTATATTCGTCCCATTCAGCCGTTTTGAGACTTACGAACTCACGACAAAAATCGGCGCCGACAGCATTCCACAACAATTCGTCTTCGGAGAGCGCCACCACAGCCTCATGCAGGTTGCGAGGCAATCGGGGAGGCATTGCTTGCCCCCTCGCCAGACGCTGATAGAGATCTTCATTACAGGGCGCAGGTGGCACCATTTCCTGATCAATTCCATTCAGGCCTGCAGCTAGCGTGCCAGCAATTGCCGCATAGACGTTGCACGAAGGGTCCGGCAATCGCCATTCAATACGCCCTGCCACAGTTCGAACGACGCAAGTGCGGTTGTTATCGCCAAAACTCTTCCAGACTGGCGACCAGGTCGTTCCAGAAGCGCTGGCGCTGGATGCAAGCCGTTTATAACTATTCACCGTTGGCGCGCACAAGGCGCTGAGTGCGTCGGCATGGTGCAGCAGGCCAGCGACAAAACCATATCCTGCGGGGCTTAGCCCTAGCGAATCTACAGCATTGGAAAATAGGGGTTTACCGTCTGCATCCGTCATACTCAAGTGGAAATGCAGACCGCTTCCCGGCGCGTTGGCCAGTGGCTTAGGCATGCAACTGAACGTCATGCCATGCTTTTGCGCAACCGAGTGGGCCGTCATTTTGAACAACATATAGCGATCCGCCGATGCCAGCGCATCGTCAAACCGATAGTTGATTTCGTATTGACCACATGCATCTTCGTGGTCAATCTGCTGAAGGTCAAAACCCAGTTCGATCAAAGTCCTTCGCATGTCTTCCAAAAAACCCGCGTTCCTTTCAATGGATTTAAGGTCATACGAAGGCTTATCGAGTTGATCCTGGGCGTCGGCCACTTTCCATTGCCCCAAACTGTCTTTGCGAAGCAGGAAAAATTCGGGTTCAATGCCGACCCACAGCGTCCAGTCGCGGGCCTTCATCCGCGCCAACTGGAACTTCAATAATTGACGTGAACAGGTTTGCAGTGGCTCACCGCCGGCATAGCCGTCACACACGGCATGCGCGACTCCCGGCAAAAAAGGCAAAGGGCGCAAAGACTCCAGCTGCACCCGGCCGTAATACTCACTGCGAGGTCCAAAACGTCCCAAGCCGGTACCCGAGATGCTGGGGCCTGCAAACCCGGCACCTGACTCCACCCATTCACGCAGATTTTGAAGCGGAACCAGCTTGCCCTTGGCCACACCATGAATGTCGGAAAACTGGGCCAGTACGCTGTGAATGCCTTGCGCCGCCAACGTGTCTATCGTGGACTCAATAGTCATGGTTCCTCCCTCAAGCACCAATCACTTCATCCAGGATCACCATGGCTTCGTCAAAGACTGCATCCTGAATAGTCAATGGAAACAGAAAGCGAATCACATTGCCGTAAACGCCACATGTCAACAGCAACAAGCCCTTTTTGAGTGCTGCCTGTTGCACCTGCTTGGTGCGATCCGCATCAGGCGCACCGGTTTCGGGGTGCACGAATTCACAGGCAATCATGGCCCCCAACCCGCGCACATCGGAAATCGTTTTGTCGCTGTGCTGAAGTATTTTCAGACGCTCGACCAGCCGCGCACCCAGCACATTGGCGCGGTCTACAAGATGCTCATCCGCCATGACATCGAGAACCGCGTGAGCCGCGGCAACCGCCAACGGGTTACCCGCATAAGTTCCCCCCAAACCACCGGGCGATGGGGCATCCATGATGGCTGTCTTACCTACTACGGCCGACAAAGTAGTACCACCAGCCATGCTTTTTGCCATAGTTATCAAATCAGGTGACACACCAAAATGCTCCATCGCGAACATCTTGCCCGTGCGCGCAAAGCCCGATTGCACCTCATCAGCTATCAACACAATGCCATGCTGATCGCACAAGGCGCGCAGCCACTCCACAGCGGCCTTCTGAATGACGTTAAACCCACCTTCACCTTGCACCGGCTCAAAGACAATTGCTGCAACCCTGGACGGCTCGATATCGCACTTAAACAACTGCTCCATTGCATGCTTGGTCTCGTCCAATGACGCACAGTGGCACGGAAACGGCAGATGGTAGATCTCGGGGGGGAATGGGCCAAAACCAGCTTTATAGGGCTGAACTTTTCCTGTCAACGAGACAGCGAACAGGCTGCGACCGTGAAACGCCCCACCAAAAGCGATGACGCCCCCACGACCGGTAGCAGAGCGTGCGATCTTGATCGCGTTTTCAATGGCCTCAGCGCCGGTGGAAAAGAATGCTACTTTCTTGGGTCCATCAATAGGACTGATTTCCAGAATACGCTCCGCAAGATGGACATACTCGGTGTAAGGCACCACCTGGTAGCAACTATGGGTAAACCGTGCCAACTGAGCGGAAATGGCTGCCTGGATTTTCGGATGGCAATGGCCCGTATTGAGTACGGCAATGCCACCAGCAAAGTCGATGAATCGACGGCCTTCGATATCCCAGAACTCCGAATTCTTCGCGTGGTCAATAAAGAAATCACCCATCACGGCAACGCCACGCGGTGTTGCGGCCAAGCGGCGGGCGTGCCAATCGGCATTGGTCTGGGTGGCAGAAGGCTTCATAGATGCGTTCATTTTCATTTCCTCGTGAAGTAGTTCCTGGATTCGGCAAATGGAGCGGCGGCGTTACACCGGGCTATCGATCCGGATCCAGGTTGTTTTGGTCTCGGTGTATTTATCGAAAGCGTGCAGGGACTTGTCACGCCCCACTCCGCTTTGCTTGAAGCCACCAAAAGGGACGGTAATATCGTCTTCGTCATACTGATTGACATGCACCGTACCGGCGCGAAGCGCACGCGCTACACCATGCGCCTTGTTCAGGTCACTGGTCCACACGCCCGCCTGCAGACCATATACGCTGGCATTGGCCTGGCGCACGACCTCGGCGGTATCGGTGAACGACAACACGGACAGCACCGGGCCAAAAATTTCTTCGCGGGCAATGGTCATATCGCTGCTGACACCATCAAAAATGGTGGGCTGCACGTAACAGCCGCCTGTTTCACGCAAGGCCTGCTCACCGCCAGCAATCAATCTGGCCCCTTCCGCCTTGCCGCTTTCAATGTAGCGGAGGACCGTGTTCATCTGAATCTGGTCGACCAGTGCTCCCATTACGGTGTCGGGATTTAGTGGGTTGGCTGGCGCATAGGCTGGCATCAACTTCAAGGCCTTTTCAAGAAACCGTTCTTTGATGCTCGCTTCCACAAATAGTCGCGATGGCGCGTTGCAGCTTTCTCCCTGATTGAAGAAAATGCTGCCAACTGCCGCTTCCACGGCTTTGTCCAGATTGGGGCAATCGGCAAATACGATATTGGGGGACTTGCCTCCCAGTTCGGTCCATGCGCGCTTCAAGTTGCTTTGACCCGCCATCACATGAATTTGCTTGCCCACGCGGGTTGACCCGGTAAAGGCAATGCAATCCACATCCATATGCAAAGCCAGCGGGGAACCCGCTTCAGGGCCGTAGCCTGTGACTACATTGAACACCCCAGCGGGAATGCCTGCCTCCAAAGCCAGATCTGCCATCCGCAGGGCAGTCAAAGGTGATTTTTCGCTTGGCTTGAGAACGACTGAATTGCCAGCAGCCAGTGCCGGGGCAATCTTCCATGACGCCATGATCATGGGGTAATTCCACGGCACGATGACCCCAACCACACCAACTGGCTCGCGCGTGATCAAAGCCAGCGCGGTGTCTGCGGTTGGCGCAATTTCGTCATAAACTTTGTCGACGGCTTCCCCGTACCAGCGAATGCAATTGGAAGCACTGTTGACATCCACAGCCCGTGCATACTTCACTGGCTTACCCATGTCGAGCGTTTCGGTCAATGCCAGCTCGTCCCCATGTTGCAGCAGCAAATCAGCGAAGCGGATCATGATGCGCTTGCGTTGTGCAGGGGCTAGTCCGCGCCACCGCCTGTCTTCAAAAGCAGCGCGAGCCGCCAAGACTGCAGCATTAATGTCGGCTTCTCCGCAACGGGCAACCTGCGTAAGAACGCGGCCATCCACGGGAGATACGCAATCGAACTCCTTGCCGTCTTTGGCTACAACCCGTTTGCCATCGATCACTGCGCGGCCATCAAACTTTATATTTGTGGAAGATACAAAGGCGCTCATTGAAATACTCTCCTGTTAGCTTTAAATACCGTCAACTGGACGCATCGACCTATCGAAAATTGGCACCACTTAGTCCGCCAAGCAGAAACGGGGTGGCATCACTGCCACCCCGCTCCATTGAAGTGCTATCGCTAACTTGGATCAGAACGACAGGACGACAGAAGTCCCGATGGACCGACGATTACGCGACACAATGACGTCGGCATCGGTAAAGTTGTAGCCTGAAGACTGATCCAGACGGTACTCCACCTTCCACTGCGTATTGGCATTGATCTGGTAGTTGGTACCCAACGTCAGGCGGGTTAGATTGGCACCTACATTGGCGTCATTTACGGTACCGGTCTCATCTTTCTCGGCACCCAGGCCCACATCCGTAAGGCTGCTGCTAGTCCCGTTATATGCATAGGTACCGCCGCCGTTCTTGCGGTTCTCGATGTAGTCCGCTCGAGCCAGCAACTGCAGACGCGGCACAATCTTGTAACCCACCAAAGCCGACACGCCGGTCCATGCGGCGTCATCCCCATTGGAAGCGGCATTGCGTTGCGAACCGACAGTCAACTGGCCATTGAAGGCCCAGTCACCACGGGTGTAGCCACCGTCGACGGCCATGATGTTGAAGTTGCGGTTGACCGAGCCATGCAGACCTGACAGGCCGATGTACGAATACTCATTGATGAACCAGTCACCGCGGTAGGCTAGGCCCACGGAACGGGTGTTGGAATTGTTGGCGCTGCTGGTGGTAGCGGTGGTCAGTGTCGGCGTGGTGTCATTGGCTGCCGCATCAATGTTGCCCACCAACCACTTGAAGGCATAGGTAGAGCCACCAAAGTTATGCGCCATGCCCAGGCCGGCGTATGTCGTAGCGCCAGCCAGGTCAAACAAAGCATTGTGCGTCAGCAGCTGACTGCCAAGGGTCGGGTTGGCATTGGCAAACGGGAACTCGTAGCCCTGAAAGTCAGGAATCAATCCACCGATGATGCGGTTTTCCTTGTCCAGTGGCACCGAAATCGATGCTTCATGCACATGGTTGTAGGTTGTCGAGCCTGGCAGGAGACGCAGTGTCCAATCCACACCCTCGCCATCCTGGCTTTCCTTGGTGATCTGCACCATGGCAACTTCATCGGCATAGCCAGCCGATGAATTGAAGGAGTTTTCCTTCTTCATGTCATCGGACTTGAACGCCGCTTCAATCACGCCATTGATCTTCACGCCCTTGAAGCCGGATTTCTCCTGCTCATCGGCAACCAGTTCCATTTTTTGCTCAAGACGCGTGACTTGCTGTGAAATATTCGTGCTGGGAGGCGCCGCACTGATTGCGTCGACTTTTTGTTGCAGTGACTGCAACTGTGCCTTCAGAGCCGCAATTTCTTTTTGCAAGTCGGCTGCAGACTGAGCCTGCGCGCTGACCCAGGGCATTGCGCTGGCGAGTGCGACGATGATTAGTTTTCTTTGAAGGCGCATTACATTCTCCTTTTGTTTGAAATCAAAATAAAAGCAAGTGGACACAAACTAGCTGGCCCGATACGCTGCGGCCATCTCAGCCGCACGACGACGTTCGGCACGCGAAATAAGGATGCTGGCAGCCAACACACCCATACTGACTACTGCCACCGTCAAAGTCGCGACCGTGTTGACACTGGGACTCAATCCCAGGCGGGCACGGCTGAAAATAGTGATGGGCATGGTGGTGGATCCCGGACCGGAAAGAAAAGCTGACAACACCACATCGTCAAGTGACAACGTGAAAGTCAGCAGCCAAGCAGAGCCAATAGCCTGAGAGATCAGCGGCAGAGTCACCAAGAAGAAAACCTGCAGGGGTCGACATCCCAAGTCTTGCGCAGCCTCCTCCATCTGCGGACTTAGTTCCTGCAAACGGGACTGCACTACGACCGTGGCATAGGCCATTCCCAGCAGGGTGTGGCCAAGCCAGATAGTTCCCAACCCACGCTCAGGAAATCCGAACATGCGCTGGACCGACACCAGCATCAATAGCAATGACAATCCAATGATCACCTCAGGCATGACCAAGGGTGAATTCACCATGCCCGCAAACAAGGTGCGGCCCGGAAAACGTTTGAACCGATGTAACGCCAGGGCTGCCAATGTCCCCAGAATTACCGAAGAGCAGGCCGTGAGAAATGCAATTTCCAACGACAGGGAAAACCCATTAATAATTTCGGTGTCACGGGCCAGTTCCTGATACCAGCGCAGGGACCACCCGCCCCAACTGGTGACCATGGGGCTTCCGTTGAAGCTGAGCACCACCAACGTAAAGATTGGCAGGTAAAGGAACAGAAAAACTGCTCCCATCCAGACCCGGGATGTGACACGTCCTGCATTGATCTTCATGCGCGACCCCCTGAGTTGCTTTCGGCCTGGTATTTGTTGAAGAGGGCCAGTGGCACGATGATCAGCAGCACCATGACTACGGCCACAGTGGCGGCCATGGGCCAGTCGTTGTTACTAAAAAACTCATCCCAGAGGACACGTCCGATCATCAGGGTTTGCGGCCCACCCAACAACTCGGGAATGACGAACTCGCCGACGCAAGGGATGAACACCAGCATGGAGCCCGCAATGATCCCGCTCTTGGACAACGGAACGGTAATGCGCCAGAACGCCTGCCAGGGAGTCGCACCCAAATCCAATGCAGCCTCGAGCAGGCGCAAGTCCATCTTTGCCAAATTGGCATACAGCGGAAGAATCATGAAAGGCACATAGGTGTAAACCATGCCCAAGACCAGTGAAAACGGGGTATTCATCATCTTCACCGGCTCGGAGATCAACCCCATTGCCAGCGCGAGGTTGTTGAAAACTCCGCTGTCAGCCAACAACATCTTCCACGCATAAACGCGCAGCAGAAAAGAGGTCCAAAACGGCAACATGACCAGCATGAGCAATGCTGGGCGTTTGTCGGCCGGGCTCCGCGCCATGAAATAGGCAAACGGATAGGCCATCAACAAACAAATCGCTGTGGTGATTGCCGCAAACTTCACGGAACTCAAGTAGGTCTGGATGTACAGCGAGTCCTCCGCCAAACTCAGGTAGTTGCCAACCTTCAGCCTGAGGTCAACGACGCCGTCAGCCCACGTCAAAATATCCTTGAAGAACACCGTGTCCATCTCAGACAGACTGATCTTGAACACCACCAGAAACGGAAACAGGAATACCAGCAACAGAAAGACCATAGGCACGCCTATGACAGCGGATCGTCCCCATGGACCCGTAATCCTGTCGTAAAACGACCATTTTTTAATTGCGATGGAAATCATGTGCGTTCACCTGGTCAGAACAACAACATCGCTGCCGCACCACCACACCACCACCTTGTCGCCCCACGTCAGCTGGGTGGCGTTGTGGCGCGCATCATTGGTATGGGTCACCTTGACGATGACACCCGTTTCCAGCTTGACATGGTAGGTCGTCAGGCTTCCGAGGTAGGCGAGATCCTCGATCACGCCGGTGGCGATGTTGAATCCCACCTCCGCGAGTGACTCACGCTCATCATCCCTCGGTGGCGTCTGCTGAATCGTCATTTTTTCAGGACGAACACCGACGTGAACCGCCATGCCAGCAGTCCCGGTAATTCCATGACTTACATAATGTTTGCACTCCGGCGTGGCGATGATGACGTGGTCCGGCTCATCTACTTCGACAGAGCCCTTGAACAAATTCACACTACCAATGAAGTCCGCTACAAACCGGCAATTGGGCGTTTCGTAAATTTCTGCAGGTTTGCCGACCTGCAAAATTTTCCCCTCACTCATGACCCCGATGCGTGTTGCCATGGTCATGGCCTCTTCCTGGTCATGGGTCACCATCACGCAGGTTACGCCCACCTGCTCGATAATTCCGACCAACTCCAGCTGGGTTCGTTCCCGAAGCTTGGCGTCCAGAGCGCCCAGAGGTTCATCCAGCAGCAGCAACTTGGGACGTTTGGCCAAACTGCGTGCCAACGCAACCCGCTGCTGTTGCCCTCCAGACAACTGATGCGGTTTGCGCTTGGAATAGGCCTTGAGCTGGACCAAATCCAGCATTTGAGTGACCCGCGCTTCTAGCTCATTCTTGGGCATGCCGTCCCGGCGCAAACCAAATGCAATGTTGTCCCAAACCGTGAGGTGAGGAAACAATGCGTAACTTTGAAACATCATGTTGATGGGCCGCTCATAGGGAGCAAGACCAACAATGTCCTGTCCCGCCAGCAATATTTGCCCGGAAGTCGGTGTCTCGAACCCCGCCAGCATGCGCAGCAAAGTGGATTTTCCGCAGCCCGATGAACCCAATAAGGCGAAAATCTCGCCCTGCTGGATGTCAAGGGACACCTCATCTACTGCAAAGACATCATCGAATTTCTTGACGATGCGCTTGATTTGCAGAAACGGAGCGTCTCCTGTTGCAGCGACAGCTGGCTTTGAGTTTGAGTTAGTTGCCACCGAAATACCCTTATGCAGAATTACTGACCGCTGTTCACTTACAGGCCAGTCTTGAAGCCGGTGTAGGTGCGCGTCGCCAGACGACGCACATCATTGCTAAGCGCCTGGGGCGCAACCATCTTCGCCATTTCAGCGCTGGTAGGAAAGACGGAAGGATTGTTGGCAACATCAGCAACGATGAACTTCCGTGATTCTTTGTTCGGATTGGCGTAGAACACCTTGTTAGTCAGGGATGCGTGTACTTCTGGTCGCATGATGAAGTTGATAAATGCATGTGCATTTTTGGGATGTGGCGCGTCTACCGGAATCGCCATCATGTCAAAAAACAGGATGCCACCGTTCCTGGGAACAAATGCAACAACATCCTGACCGGTCTTGCCCTCAATTGCACGTTTGCGTGCGATGTTGATATCACCATTCCAGCCCAGGGCCATACAAATGGATCCTCCCGCCATGTCATTGATGTAGCCGGACGAACTAAACAATGTCACGTAGGGACGCACAGATTTCAAGAGAGCCGCCGCCGCCTGGTAGTCCGCTGCGCTCTTGCTGAAAGGGTTTTTTCCAAGGTAGTGAAGAGCTGCCGGCAACACTTCAGTTGCACTGTCCAGCACTGACACGCCACATGTTTTGAGCTTGCTGATGTATTTGGGATTGAAAAACAATTCCCACACGTTGTCAGGCATTGGCTCACTGCCCAGCGCAGCTTTCACTTTGGCAGTGTTGATGCCGATGGTTGTGTAACCCCAGAGCCAGTTGACCAGATGCTCATTGCCGGGATCAATGTTGGCAATTTGCGCCTGAATGTCCGGGTCCAGATTTTTCAGGTTGGGTAGCTGCGCTTTGTCCAGCTTGGTGAGCAAACCACCGTCGATCTGCAAACGCGCAAATGTCGACGAAGGAACCACGACGTCGTATCCCGTCTTTCCTGCCACCAACTTGGCGTGCAGGATCTCATTATTGTCATAGGTATCGTAGCGAACCTTGATGCCGGTTTCTTTTTCAAAATTCTGAATGGTGTCGACCGCTATGTAGTCAGACCAGTTGTAAATATTGAGAACCTTCTCCTCCTGCGCCTGCGCAGGCGAAGCGGCCAGTGTCACCAGACTGGCAACGGCAAGCCCGCCAAAAAGCTTGCTGACCCAATTTCCCCCAAATGATTTGATCAATTTAATCTCCTGGTATTTAAACAAACGTGACAACCGAAAATAGATGAGATCCTATGCGCGGATAACGCAGGCTTCCATACATGCAATCCCTATGCCAACCATCCACTCTTCAGGGCATCGGCATACGTTAAATCGAGGCACTTCACGACCAACGCCATCATTTCGTCAATTTGCGCATGGGTCATGGTCAGGGGCGGTGCGATGATCATCCGATCGCCCACCGCTCGCATCACCAACCCGTTCCCGAAACAATGCCCTCGGCACACCATGCCAACGCCCAAATCACCATTGAAACGTTCACCGGTCTGCTTGTTTTTGACCAGAACCATTCCGCCAACAAAGCCGCAGGTTTCGGCATCACCCACCAGCGGGTGTGCCTTCAACTCGGCAAATCGCTTGGCCAGGTAGGGTCCAATATCGTCATGAACGCGCTGAGGCAACATTTCACGCTCCATGATTGCAATATTGGCCAAAGCCACAGCACATGCCACAGGATGCCCACTGTAGGTATAGCCGTGGTTGAACTCCCCCCCCTTCTCGATCAGCACATCGGCAACCCGATTCCCGACCATCACGCCACCCAGCGGTATATATCCACTGGTAACCGCCTTGGCAAAAGTCACCAAATCGGGCTTGTAGCCAAATTTTTCGTACCCAAACCAGTGCCCCAATCGTCCAAATGCGCAAATAACTTCATCACTGATCAACAGGATTCCGTACTTGTCCACGATGCGCTGGATTTCGGGCCAGTAAGTTGCCGGCGGAATAATCACGCCACCCGCGCCTTGCACCGGCTCGGCAATAAAGGCCGCGACTTTGTCTGCGCCAAGCTCCAGAATTTTGGCTTCCAGCCAACCAGCGGCACGCACGCCAAAGGCCTCAACCGTTTCTCCTGGCAAGCCGTTTTCAAAGAAATACGGCTGATCAATATGGGTAATGTTGGGCAGCGGCAAATCCCCCTGCGCATGCATGCCGCTCATGCCGCCGAGCGATGCACCCGCCATGGTGCTTCCGTGATAACCGTTCAATCGACCAATAATCACTTTGCGTTGCGGTTGCCCCAACAGGTCCCAATACCGCCGCGCCATCCGGACATTGGAGTCATTGCTTTCGCTTCCGCTGGACGAATAAAAAACATGGTTAAAGCTTCTATCGCCCACATTTGGTGCCAGAGAAGCCAGCTTGGCCGCCAACTGGGCCGCAGGCACGTTGGTGGTTTGAAAGAAGCTGTTGTAGTAAGGCAGCTCCATCATCTGCTTCTGCGCCGCATCCGCCAGCTCTTTGCGCCCATAACCTACATTGACACACCACAGGCCGCTCATGGCATCCAGTAACCGCTTTCCTTCAGAGTCCCAAACGTAAATGTCTTCGGCCTTGGTGATGACTCTGGCGCCGCGGGTATTCAGATCTTTGAAATCAGTAAACGGATGCAAAAAGTGGGCGCTGTCCAAAGACTGAATGTGTGCGGTATCGACTGCTGTACTCATACAAATATTCCTGTTCAGATGGATGGATTTGGTTTAAACATGAAGCAGCAGGTGCTCACGCTCCCAAGGGGAAATCACTTTCATAAACTCGTCTGATTCCAGTTCCTTGATTTCCGAATACACCGTGATGAATTCCTTGCCCAGCACCTCGTGCAGATCGGACTCGCGACGTAGCCAGTCCAGCGACTCGCCCAAGCTGCGTGGCAATGCGTAAGGCGACAGATAGGCATCGCCTTTCATTTCAGGCTTGGGTTTTATCTTGTTTTTCAACCCCAGATAGCCGCACGCCAGCGTCATGGCCATGGCGATGTAGGGATTTGCGTCGGCTCCAATCACCCGGTTTTCCACGCGCCGCGCTGCCGGCGATGAGATGGGTGACCGAATGCCACAGGTGCGGTTGTCGTAACCCCACTCAATGTTGATAGGTGCCGCCATGTTGCGGGACAAGCGGCGGTAGCTGTTGACGTAGGGCGCCACCAAAGCCATGGCCGCCGGAATGTAGCGCTGCAAGCCTCCGATGTAATGCAGAAAGGCCTCGGACACCGATCCATCCGGATTGCTAAAAATGTTTTTACCCGTCACGACATCCAAAATGCTCTGGTGCACGTGCATGGCACTGCCCGGTTCACCGGCGATCGGTTTTGCCATAAAGGTGGCATACATGTCGTGCCGCAATGCAGCTTCGCGCACTGTGCGCTTGAAAAAGAACACTTCATCCGCCAGCCCCAGCGGCTGGTTGTGGAAGAAGTTGATCTCCATTTGCCCAGCACCCACCTCGTGAATGAGGGTATCCACATTCAGTTCCATCTTGTCGGCGTAGTCGTAGATTTCTTCAAACAAGGGATCAAATTCATTGACCGCATCGATGCTGTAGGCCTGGCGTGAGGTCTCCGCGCGACCGCTGCGACCAATGGGGGCCTTCAGGGGGATGTCCGGATCGGTATTGCGTGCCGTCAGATAAAACTCAAGTTCAGGTGCAACGATAGGCTGCAACCCCTCGGCGGCAAACAAATCACACACCCGGCGCAGCACGCTGCGGGGTGCAAAAGGCACCAGCACACCTTCATGGTTAAAGCAATCGTGGACCACTTGCGCGGTGGGGTCAGTAGCCCATGGCACGATACGCACCGACGAGGGGTCGGGCCGCAGTTGCATGTCCCGGTCAATAGGGTCAATCACATCGTAGTAGGGACCGCTCTCGGGAAACTCTCCCGTCACACCCATGGCGACGATGGCCTGTGGCAAGCGCATGCCACGGTCTTCGGTGAACTTGGCCCGGGGCAAAATTTTGCCGCGCGCCACACCGGTCAAGTCGGGCACCAGGCATTCGACTTCGGTTACCCGTCGCTCGTTGAGCCATTGCTCCAAATCATTGAAGGTCATTGTTTTCTTGTCATTCATACTTCGTTCCTCACTGCGTTGAGCAGCACGTGTCAAACAGATGGCGAAAATCTGGCGGCTTGTCGTTCGCGGCAGGCTTCACCGAAGGTCTTGAAAATAGCGGTGTAGAAAGGGTTCTCTGCGGTGCGCCATTCGGGGTGCCATTGCACCGCATACGCGAAAGCTTTCGCGTCCCGAACTTCAAAGGCTTCCACCAGACCATCGGGTGCATGTGCTAAAGCACGCAAGCCCTGTGCCAGACGACCGATACCCTGACCATGCAATGAATTCACTTGCGCAACATCGCCACCGGCCCACAGTGCCATGGACGAGCCAGCCACCAGGCGCACTTCGTGGCTCGGTGCATATTGCGAGGCGTAGGGTTCGCCAGCAGGCTCGCGGTGATCCATCATTTCAGACACCGTCTGAACTTGCTGGTGCAATGTCCCGCCCAACGCCACATTGATTTCCTGGAACCCACGGCAAATACCCAGCAAAGGCACCGCCTTCGCAATACAGGCCTTGACAAGTGAAAGGGTCAGTGCATCACGGCGCTCATCCAGTGGCAAATCCAAATTGCTTATAGATTCACCAAAATGAGAGGGATGAACGTTGGACGGTGAACCAGTCAGCATGACCCCATCCACCAGATCCAGAAGCGCCGGAATCTGCGCCACATCGGCCATCGGAAAGACAACCGGTTCCGCCAAGGCGCTCTCCTTGACGGCACGCGCATATTTGTCGCCGAGGACGAAAAAAGGCATTGTGCGATCACCTTTGCCCAAAAGGCGATGATCCGCGGGCAGCCACACCAAACTTGGCGGATTTTTCATGGATAGTCTCCCTATTCTTTGCATCATTGTCAGGCAGAATTGGATTTTGATGGGAGCCATTTGCAGCAACCGTGAGGTGCCACTTCTGACAACCCCAAGCGCTAACCCACTACTTTTACTTCTTGAAAACTTCCGCATGTTGTCTGAACTACTGCTCACAGAGATGGCCCGGCTCAGTCAAAAGGACAACATGCCTTTGCACCGCCAGTTGTACGAGGCCCTGCGCCGCGCCATGCTGGACGGCAAACTCGGTGCCGGGGATCGACTTCCGTCCAGTCGCGAGCTTACCGATGACCTGAAGCTGTCCCGGAACACCGTGGTTGCGGCACTGAACCAGCTCAGTGTGGAAGGGTACCTGGTGAGCCGTGTGGGCAGTGGTACTTTCGTCAACGACAACATTCCCAAAGCACAGCCCAGAACACGGCCCTCCAGCGCACCCCACCACGTTGCAGACCTGTCGCGTCGTGGCACTGCACTGTCTTCCACTTTCTGTGCCACGCGGCTGGAAATCCAGCCTTTCACGCCCGGCATCGCAGATTTCAGCGCATTCCCTGTTGCGCTGTGGCAGCGTCTGCAAAACAAGCATTGGCGCATGACCTACCCCGAGATGCTGGACTACAGCTACTCCGGTGGTTACGCGCCTTTGCGCCGTGCCGTGGCGGACTACCTGCGCGTGTTCCGCAGCGTACCCCTTGATGTGGACCAGGTCATCATTACCAGCGGCACGCAGCAATCACTGGAGTTGTGCGCGCACATGCTGGCCGACCATGGCGACACTGTTTGGCTGGAAGACCCGGCCTATTGGGGCGCCGTCAAGGCTTTTATGGCGACTGGCCTGCAGGCCCACCCGGTCAAAGTGGATCAGCACGGCATGGCGCCCAGCCCAGCCGATGAAAAGAAGCCACCCCGTCTGATTTACACCACGCCGTCGCACCAGTACCCGACTGGGGCAGTCATGTCCCTGGCGCGCCGACAACAAATTCTGTCGATCGCGCGCACCCACAACGCCTGGATTCTGGAGGATGACTACGACAGCGAATTCCGGTTCAGCGGACCTCCGCTCTCCTCCCTGGCCGGACTCGACAAGGATGAGCGCGTTCTGTACCTGGGATCCTTCTCCAAGGTGCTCTACCCTGGCCTGAAGCTGGGCTACCTGGTGGTCCCCAAGCGACTGGAAGCGGCTTTCAAGCAAGCCCACTATGACCTTAACCGCCCGGGCCAGATGCCTCTGCAGGCCGCCCTGGCAGAGTTCATTGAACTGGGGCACTTCGCCAGTGCGTTACGCCGTGCGCGCAGCAGTTACGCGCAGCGCAGGCAATGCCTGCTGGAGGCGTTACAACCCTGCCTGGGGGAGCACGCACAAATCACAGGGGCTGAACAGGGCCTGCACCTGTGCGTGCGCTTGCCCCAAGCAGTGGACGACCAGGCGCTTGTGCAACGGATGGCAGACATGCGCCTCACCGTGCGCGCCCTCTCTGCCTACTGCCTCGAACGCACGGACGCCAAGGGCTTGGTCATTGGCTATGGCTACGCGCCGCTGACCGAAATTCAGCGCTATGGACCGATTCTGGCGCAGGCCATCAAGGCAGAAATCAGGCGTTTGGCGCCCTGATTTAGTCTTTCAGAACTTGTCCATCAGCCGGTGGTACAGCGTGCCAAGCACCAGGCTGGGCATGCGCAACAGCGGGCCGCCAGGAAAGGCGTGATGCTGCAGCCCGGCGAACACATCGAAACGCTCTGCCTGCCCCGCAACCGCTTGCGCAACCAGACGACCCGCCAACCCGGTCAGTGCGACACCATGACCACTAAAGCCTTGCAGGTAATACAGGTTCTCACCCAGACGGCCAAAGTCAGGCGCCCGGTTCATGCTGATGTCGACAAATCCACCCCATAGAAATTCGATAGGTGCGTTACGCAGCTCGGGAAACACTTCACCCAGGCGCCGCGCCATCACCCCTTGTAAATCAGCCGGTGTGCGGGTGGAATAACTCACCCGGCCGCCAAACAGCATGCGGTGGTCTGCGCTGAAGCGAAAATAATCCAGAATGAAATTGTTGTCACAAGCCGATGCATTGCTGGGGATCAGGCGCTTGCACAGCTGCGGATCGAGTTGTGCGGTACTGATGATGTAGGTGCCCACGGGCATGATGCGCGGTGCAATATCGGGAGCCACCCGCGGACCGTATTCAGCCAGCGTGTAGTTGCCGGCGAGCACACCAAACTGGGCACTCACGCTCCCGCCTGTGGTGCGCGCAGTGACACGCGCACCGCGCTGCAAATCCACCACGGGTGAATGCTCAAAAATCTCCACACCCAGGGCACGCGCTGCGCCCGCCAAACCCAGACCGTACTTCAGGGGATGCAGATGGCCCGAAGTTCCTTCATACGCAGACGCGCAGTACAAGTTGCTTTGAATATGCTTCTGCACATCAGCACCCCGTGCAAAGTCTGTCGTGAAACCATAACTGCGTTCCATTTCCTGCATTTCCGATTCCAGCGCGCGCGCTTTGCGAGGGGAATCCGCCACGTACAGATATCCTTTGACACGGTCGCAATCGATCTGAAACTGGGCGATGCGTTCGTCAATCAGTTTGATGGCTTCCAGCGACATGTCCCATGCCAGCCGCGCATTCGCGGCCCCCAATTGCTGCTCAAACGGCTCCTGTCCGCTGGCAAAACCCACAATAGTCTGCCCGCCGTTGCGGCCCGAAGCACCGCTGCAGACGCGGTCAGCCTCCAGCACCACCACCTTGTAGCCGCGCTGCGCCAGTTCGATGGCCGACGACAGCCCCGCAAAGCCGGCGCCCACCACCAGCACATCGGCCTGCACTTCGCCGCGCAAGGGCGGCTGGGCGGGATCGCGCTGCACGCTGGCTTCGTAGTAACTCTTCTGATTGAGCTGGGTATCGGAATCAAGCAACATATCTCGTTCTTTCAGACGGCGGCCTTGGCCACCTGTCCGCACAGGTAGGTCCAGATAAACGCAGAAGCGGCATTGCTAGTGAGTTCTGCATGGTCGTAAGCAGGCGCCACCTCGACACAGTCCATGCCAATGAAGTTCAAACCCGACAGCTCTTCCAGAAACGTCAGCACCTGCGAGCTGCTCATGCCCCCGGGCTCGGGTGTGCCTGTACCAGGCGCAAACGCAGGGTCGAGGCAATCAATATCCAGTGTCAGGTAGCAGGGCTTGTTGCCGATGCGGGTTTTGATTTCTGCAATGGCCGATTGCAGCCCATCCCCATCCTTGCCTCGCAGTGCACGCGCGGTGTAAATCAGGCCGCCCTGGTCCTGAACATACTCACGCGCCGCACGCTCGCCACTGGAGCGCAAGCCAATTTGCACCGTGTGCGCCGGGCTGACCAATCCCTCCTGAATGGCCTCGTAGGTCCAGGTGCCATGGCC
>Ga0105047_10001660_pt1 | contig 39860 bp, 37 predicted proteins | sample MAT04_FD_78384 | JGI IMG/M metagenome (GOLD analysis project Ga0105047, IMG submission 78384) | Freshwater microbial communities from Lake Fryxell liftoff mats and glacier meltwater in Antarctica - MAT-04 (megahit assembly) | ecosystem: Environmental > Aquatic > Freshwater > Ice > Liftoff...
CCGATCCGCGCGGGGAAAGAGTCTGGCGAGGACAAGTCCCGCCGCATCGATGATCCCGTTCGCATGTATCTCACGCAGATGGGCGAGATTCCCCTGCTCACGCGGGAACAGGAAATTTCGCTCGCCAAGAAGATCGAAGTCACACGCAAGCGTTTCCGCCGGCATCTGCTGGAAAGCGATTACGCGCTGAAGATGTCGATCGACATTCTGACCAAGGTGCATACCGGCGAACTTCCGTTCGACCGGACCATCAAGGTCTCTGTCACCGAAGGTCTGGAGAAGAACCAGATTCTCGGCCGGATGGGAACCAACCTGCGCACGCTGGAAAGTCTGCGTCAGCGTTCGATTGCCGACTTTGAAATCATCTGTCATCCGGAAAGCAGCAAAGACCAGATTCGCGATGCCCGGAAGATGCTGGCGACCCGTCGCCGGAAGATGGTGACGCTGATCGAAGAACTGAGCCTGCGAACCCAGCGTTTGCAGCCGACCATGCGCCGCCTGGAGCAGATCTCCCGCCGGATGTCGGATCTGCAGCGCCAAGGCGATCAGCTCAAGCATCTGCGTTCCGCGAAGGAAGAGCGAAGCAACCTGCAGAAGGAACTCCGCGACCTGATGCTGATGACGCTGGAAACGCCGGAAAGCCTGCGCGACCGCGTGGAAGCCATCCGCGAGCGGTTCGGTGCCTACGAACAGGCGATGCGCGAACTCTCGGGCGGAAACCTGCGGCTCGTCGTCTCGATCGCCAAGAAGTACCGCAACCGCGGCCTGTCGTTCCTCGATCTCATTCAGGAAGGCAACACCGGCCTGATGCGGGCTGTTGATAAATATGAATATCGTCGTGGTTACAAGTTCAGCACGTATGCGACGTGGTGGATTCGCCAGGCGATCACTCGGGCCATCGCCGACCAGGCCCGTACGATCCGCATTCCGGTGCATATGATCGAAACGATGTCGAAGCTGCGGAAGGTCAGCAAGAAGCTCTTGCAAGAGAAGGGCCGCGAGCCGACCATTGAAGAAACCGCCGAAGCGTCGGGTATCAGCCTGGAAGAAGCCCGCCGCGTGATGAAGATTTCGCGGCATCCGATCAGCCTCGACCGGCCGGTCGGTGAAAGCGAAGACAGTTACTTCGGCGACTTCATCGAAGACGATGGAACCGAAAGCCCCGTCAACGCCGCCACACAGGAAATGCTCAAAGACAAGATCGAGTCAGTTCTGAAAACGCTGACCTATCGCGAACGGGAAATTATCAAGCTGCGTTACGGCCTGGGTGATGGTTACACCTACACCCTCGAAGAAGTCGGCCGCATCTTCAAGGTGACGCGGGAACGTGTCCGGCAGATCGAAGCGAAAGCCGTCCGCAAGCTGCAGCACCCGGTGCGCAGCAAGCAACTCAAGGGTTTTCTGGATCAGTTGGCCGCGGCGGCCGCGACCGCGCCGAAATAATCGACGGTTTTCCCGCTCTTGGATGATTTGCCTGGAGCGGCGGAAAATTCCAACTCTCAAAAAACCACGCCGGTTGGCACGACCGGCGTGGTTTTTTGTTATACTCGGAATCCATCCTCAAAACTGTTCTTTCCGCTGAGCGAGCAAACTTGCATGACGACAACCAATGAAGGTTTAACGCGACTGCACGATTTGCATCGACAACTCAGTGAGGTGCAAACGGCGTTGGACTTCGGCCCCAAGCAGATTGCCGCCCGCAAGCAGGTGTTTGCGAGAAAGCAGGCGGAGCTGGAAGATAAGAAGAACAAACTCAAACACGCCAAGATGACGGCGGATCAGAAGAATCTGCAACTCAAAACGAACGAGGCGAAGATCGCTGAGATGCGCGCCAAGCAGAACGCGGTGACCTCGAATCGGGAGTACGACATCTATCGTGGTCAGATCGACGCGGACACGATGGCGAAAAGCGTTTTAGAAGATGAGATTCTGGAAGCGCTCGAGACGGTTGATCGCGTGCAGGTCGAGATGAAGGAGTTCGAGCGGGACGTGGTCACGGCGGAAAAGGAATTGCAGACATTCGCCGCCGAGGTGGACAAGCAGGCCCCCGGTTTGAAAGCCCACGCCGAGGCCTTACAGGCGCAGGTCGCGGAAGCGGAGAAGTTTTTGCCAGGCGATGTCGCCGTGACCTACCGGCGACTGGTGCAAACCTATGGCCCGGATGCGTTGGCATCGGTCGATAACAAGTCGTGCAGCAATTGCTTTCTGAGTCTGACGCAGCAACTGATTGTCGAACTGAAGTCCGGCAACCTGCGGTTCTGCAAATCGTGCGGCCGACTGCTGTATCTGCCCGGCAGCGTCTGAAACGTCGATCGTGGGTCGTTTCACTCGTGCCACGTGCTTCGCGCGGGCGTGCCGATTGCTGTTTGAAAACACGCCCGCGCGAAGCGCGTGGGCGTGGCACTGCAAAAAAACTCAAACTGACCAATTGCCGAAACGACATGTGAACCACGAAGCGAACGTGGTTACCAAACCGGACATTGGATTCAGGCACCTCTTCGTTTCAGACGCCATGCATCACGGATTGGTGTTGCAAAATCACCACAGTTTGAGGACGTAAGTGTCCTCGAATTACCACGCGGGAGCATTTCGCTCGTGATGTGATTTTCACCCTATGTTATTGCATGCAATTGATTTGCGCTCATGTGGCTTGCGATCTTTTGGAGTTGGCGTGGCGTTTGCGTGAGGTAGGTTTCTCAGTCGCGAGATCGCCTCGTGACATTGCCTTGCCACACGTTGGAATCTGCACCCATGACGCAAGTGCGCTACTTCAAACGGATGGAAATTGACGTTCAGGATGATGGCACCCATTTGCTGCATCTGGGCGAAATTGAGATCTGGGACGGAGCGGACCTCGCGTTGCTCAGGGAAGGTCTGACGCTGCTGATCGAGAAAGACGGCTGCCGCTCGATCGCCATCGACATGCGGTATGTGAAATATATTCCGAGCGGGTTCTTCGGAATGCTCTTCGACTGGTACGAACGCCGGTCGGTCGCGTTTTCCCTCACGCCGCCGCAGAACAATGTGCAGCGAATGCTGTGGTTTCGGCAGTTTTTTCGGCTGAATGCCGAAGGCCTGTACGAATTGCATCCTGAGCCATTGCAGCCTCTCTTAGCGGGTGTTTCCTCTTCATCCCATCAGCTGGATGCGGATGACGACGACGAGGACGAAGATCTGTAACGGACGCCGAATCACGCCGGCGGATCGGCAGATGCCGCCGCTCGGCGCATGAATTTCCGTTGGAACCCGTCTGGAGAGGCCGGTTTGCGACGAGACTCGTCTTGACCGAATCGTCGGCGTGTGGAGAATACGCCTCGATTCGTCAGTTCCTGTGAGTAAGGGGCGGTTCAAGAAAGAACCGCCGGCGTGAGGATCACGCTGTTCCTTGCCGCAGATCGTTTCCGATGTCGACCCGGCTCAGCAAAGGAGTGCCCTCGCCGTGAAGAAGCTCTTTCCGTCCCTGTGTGCTGTTGCAATTCTGGCGGGACTGTTGACGCTGGGCAGCAACGCCTGGTCACAGACCGCCGCTAAACCCGCCAAAGACGCAGCCGCCGCCAAACCGGCGGAAGACAGTCGCCCGCATCGCGTGGGCCTTATCGACATGGCGCATGTCTTCAAGCACTACAAAAAGTTTGATTCCTCCGTGAAGATCTGAAGTCTCAGATCGGCGGCAGCGAAGAACAGGCCAAAGAACTCGCCGAGCAGATCAAGAAGCTGCAGCTCGAAATGAAAGAGCTGAAGGAAGGCACGCCGGAGTTCACCGCCAAAGAACAGAAGATGAACAAGCTGGCGCTCGACTTCGAGTCGTTCCGCAAATCGACGCAGCGGGAAATTCTCAAGGAAGAGTCCAAGATCTATCACACGGTCTACATGGAAGTTTCCGATGCCGTCAAGAAGTACTCCAAGTACTACGGCTACACGCTGGTCTTGCGGTTTAACCGCGAAGACCTGAACCCGGAAGATCCGCAAGGTCTGATTCAGGGGATGAATCGCCAGGTGGTGTTTCATCGCAACGAAGACGACATGACGGAATCGGTCTTGGCGCACCTGAACGATAAGTTCGCCGAAGGTAATGGCGGCGCGGCCGCCGCACCTGCCGCTCCCGCGGGCCGTCCGACAGCTCGGTTGCCGAAATAGTCGGACCGACAGTCGTCTGTTGTCGGTGGTCTGTTGTTAACCGGGAAGTTCGACGGCGTTTTTCCCTTGGGCAACCGACCGCTGGCAACTGGCAGTTCATGCGTGGAACGCCCCGCGAGGGCTAGGAATTTCCCATGTCGGCACGTCACCAACGGACAATCGCCCGACCGGCGGAAGTGAAGGGAATCGGCTTCCTGACGGGAGCCGAGATCACCTTACGCTTTCTGCCTGCGGACGATGATTTCGGGATCAGGTTCCAGCGCACCGACCTTGTCGGCGCGCCGCCGATCCCAGCCAGTCTCGATTTCGTCGTTCCGCGACAACGGCGGACGGCGATCTCGCGCGGCGGTTCGACCGTGGAAATGATCGAACACGCGATGGCGGCGCTCGCCGGTTTGCAGATCGACAATTGCCTCGTCCAACTCGACGGTCCCGAACCGCCGGGGGGCGACGGATCCAGCCTCCATTTTATCCAGGCGCTGCTGGATGCCGGCATTGTCGAGCAGTCCGCTCCGCAACCTCTGCTGGTCATCACCGGCGATGCACGCGTGCAGGGCGAAAAAGATGACAGCGAAATCACCGCGGCACCCATCGCGCGGCATTCGATGGCTGTCACTTACGAACTCGATTACGGACCTCGTTCGCCGATTCGACCGCAACTGCTGACTATTGAGTTCTCGCCCGAGCAGTTCGTCACCAATCTGGCTTACGCGCGCACGTTCGTGCTGGAAGCCGAGGCTGCGGCTCTGCGTCAGCAAGGCTATGGAACAAAAATCACGGAGAAAGATCTCCTGATCTTCGGCCCGGAAGGCGTGATCGGCAATTCGCTGCGCGCCGTGGATGAATGTGTCCGCCATAAAATCCTCGATTGCATCGGCGACTTCGCCCTGCTCGGCTGCGATGTGCATGGGCATTTCCGGGCGTATCGATCGGGGCATGCCTTAAATCACGCAATTTGTCGACAGGTGGCCGCGTTGGCCGCGACTTCGTCAAACACCCTTTCCTCCCGAGCCGCTTGAATCGCTCCAGCGCATGGGAATGGAACCGCCACATATGTCCTGTCAAATTTCACCTTTGGCTGATGTTGATCCGCAAGCTCGCATCGGCGAGGACGTCGAGATCGGACCATTCTGCGTCGTGGGACCGCACGTGACCATCGGTCACGGCTGCCGGCTCGATAACCATGTCACCCTGATTGGGCACACGACCATCGGTCCGAAGAACCGGTTCTGGCCGGGAACCGTCATCGGGGCCGAGCCGCAGGATTATAGTTATCTGAGCACACCGACTCGCGTGGAAATCGGCGAAGGGAATCTGTTCCGCGAAGGCGTGACAGTGAACCGTGGTGCTGACAAAGAAGATGGCGTGACGCGGATCGGGAATCAGAATTATCTCATGGCGAACAGCCATGTCGCGCACAACAGCCACGTTTACAACCATGTGGTGCTGTGCAACGGTGTGTTGCTCGGCGGCCATGTGCATGTTCACGATTACGCAATTGTTTCAGGCAATACGGTCGTGCATCATTTCGCATCGATCGGCACCGCGGCCTTTATCAGCGGCGGCTGTCGTGTGCCCACCGACGTGCCTCCCTACATGTTGTCCGCGGGCAGCGACAACCCGGAGATCGTCACGGTGAACCTCGTCGGTCTGCGCCGCCGGGGCGTTTCAGAGCCGTCGATCAAAACCCTCCGCGAAGCGCACAAACTTCTTTTCCGCGAACATCGCTCGCTGGATGAAGTCCGCGCTCACTTCGCGGAATCGCTCGACGGCGTTTTCCCGTTCGAGTTATCGAATCTGTTGAATTTCATCGCCCAGTCTCGCAACGGGAAAAACGGACGCGCTCGCGAAGCGGTGCGGCTCGCCACCCCGCCGCGCGAAACGGATGCGACCCAAAGGAAAGCGGCATGACCAGTTTGCGGATGGGGGTGGTGGGTGTCGGCGCGCTCGGCCGGCATCACGCGCGGATTCTCAGCGAGATGGCGGATGTTCGCCTGGTTGGCGTCGCCGATTCGCACGCCGAACGTGGCCGCGACGTCGCCTCGAAATGCAAGACCGAATGGTTCGCCGATTTTCGTGATCTCTATGACCGCGTCGATGCGGTCTCTGTCGTCGTGCCGACGGTGGCTCATCTCGCGGTGGCCTCCGAATTTCTACAGCGCGGCATTCCGGTACTGGTCGAAAAGCCCATCGCTCCTTCAACAGGCGATGCCGAGGCCCTTGTTCGTCTTGCCGCCGCGCACGACACGTTGATTCAAGTCGGCCACGTCGAACGGTTCAACCCGGCCTGGCAGGTCGGTGCGCCTTTGTGCCGGAATCCCAAATACATTCGAGCCGAGCGGACCAGTCCCTACACGTTCCGCTCGATCGATATTGGTGTGATTTTCGACCTGATGATCCACGAAATCGACCTGATGCTGTCGCTGTTGGATAGCCCGGTGCGGCAGGTGGATGCGTTTGGCATCGGCGTTATGGGTGGCGGGCACGAAGATGCCGTGCAGGCCCGAATCACATTTCAGAACGGCTGCATCGCCGATTTGACGGCCAGCCGCATCAGCCCGACCGTCGCGCGCAGCTGGCAAGTCTGGTCATCCCACGGTTGCGTGTCGATGGACTTGCATCGCCGGGAAGTGTCGCATTTCATCCCGGCTCCCGCGCTGCACGATGGCATCAGCCCGTTCGATCTGGCCCGCCAGCCCGGTGCCGACATCGAGCAGTTGAAGAAGGATGTCTTCGGCAACTTCGTGAAAATTGAAGCCCTGCCTGTGGGTAACGGCGACGCCTTAACCGCGGAACTCGCCGAGTTTGTCGAATGCGTGCAACATCACCGGCAGCCGCAAGTCAACGGCCGTCAGGCCGCGAATGCGGTCACCGTGGCCGAAATGGTTTTGAACAAGGTTCAAACCCACCAGTGGGATGGCCACGCCGGAGGTTCCATCGGCCCATACGGTCGGCCGGGCTTATCGCTCCGCAAAGCCGGCTGATGCTGTCAGGCAGCAGGTGTCATTCACAGCAGTTGGCATTATTCCGACTGATGGGCTTCGACGAACCACAACTGCTTGTCCATCGCGCGCGAGATGCCGGTGAATAAGTCGGCGGTATCGGCGTCGCCGAGTTCATCCGCCTGGTTGATCGCCGCGCGAACCAACTTTCCAGCAGTGGCGAGCGCGGTCGATAACGCCGCAACGTGATCTTTCCCACTGGAGATCGTCAGCGAGTAGGGCGTCAACTTGGTGCGTTTGCCGACAGCGCTGACAGTGCCCTCGGCCGTGCCGCCCAGTGCGGTGATTCGCTCAGCGACATCGTCGACGAAGGCCAGAACTTCGCCCGCGATGGTGTCGAACAATTCGTGCAAGGCGATGAAGTTCGGCCCGCGAACATTCCAATGGGCCTGCTTGACCTGCAATTGCAGGTCGATCAAGTCGGCGAGACGGGCGTTTAACAATTCCGTCAACGGGGCACGTTTATCAGCCGGGAGATCGTTTTTCGTCGGATGCATCGCAAGACTCCTGAGGGGAAGTGGCGGTTGGAAGTATCATACTAAACCTGTCAACCAGCCGTCGAGAACACGGTAAGATCAGTCTTGTCTCAGAATGTAGAGCACTTGCTCCGCAAGTGATTTTTTGCACTTGCGGAGCAAGTGCTCTACATTACGGTGCGAACAGCGATGAAAATTCGTTATGCGACGTGTTTACGATCCAGGCTTCCCGCGCCCGATCCATTGGCGATGAGGAAGACCATCGTGCCCATCAGCGATACGTTTTTCAGAAACTGAATCATCTCCAACTGCCGTGCCTGGCCGTCTTTCGTCCAGAAATCATGGAAGAAATACGTCGCCAGCGCCAGAAACATCAAGAGCAGCCCGGCGCCAAATCGCGCGTGATATCCCGTCAGCACGGATAGCCCGCCGACGAGCAGAAAGACAATCGCCCCGGCGAGCAGCACGTTAGGTTGAGGGACCCCTTCGCTCGCCATGTAAGATGACACCTGCTTGAACTGGGGGATTTTGTTTCCCACCGCGCTCATCAGGAAAATTGTGACAATCATCAAACGGCCGAGGAGACTCAGGCCGACGGTCATTGTGTTCCGCATCATCAGATTCCTTCAATTGTTTGGACTGGAAATGAACTAGAAGAACTTGTTTGAATGGCAGGGCTAATGCCTCATTCAATCTACGCATTTTCGCAGTGGGGGGTGGCCGGGGCTGGAGCCGCTTTGGGCGAAGCCCCGGAAGCTGAGACTGCAATCACCGGGGCTTCGCGAAGCGCTCCAGCCCCGGCCACCCAATTTCAATTGACGCTGACCATGCTTGAATGATCAAGCGAGATCAAACAGCATGATCTCCGCCTCCGCTGTGGATTGTACCGTGAGTTCCGTCTCGTCGCTGATGGCCACACCATCGCTGGTGGCGAGAGGTTCTCCATTCAAGATCACCGCGCCGCGCAAGACTTGCATCCAGGCGTGACGATCCGGTTTCAATTCGCGCGCCACACTCTCCCCCGCGGCGATGTTGCTCAGGAAAATTCTGGCGTCCTGGTGGATGCGTAGCGACCCGGCTTCCCCGGAAGGTGAGGCCACCAGTTGCCACTGATTTGCACGACCTGATTCCGGGAACTGCTTCTGTTCGTAGCTCGGTGTATGGCCCGGCTGATCCGGGAATAGCCAAATCTGATAGAGATGGACCGGTTCCGTGGCGGACGGGTTGAACTCGCTGTGCGTAATGCCCGTTCCCGCCGTCATGCGTTGAAACTCGCCCGGCCGCAGCACTTCGCCGTTATCCATCGAATCGCGATGTTCGAGCGCGCCGGAAAGGACATACGTCACAATCTCCATGTTCTCGTGCGGATGTGTGCCGAACCCCTGGCCGGGCTGCACGACGTCTTCATTGATCACGCGCAGCGCGCGGAAATGAGTGTAGCGCGGATCGCGATAACTGGAGAATGAGAACGTGTGCCAAGTGTCGAGCCAGCCGTGGTTGGCATGTCCGCGGTCGTTCGCTGGGCGAATTTGAAGCATGATCGATGTCCTTTCTGAATAACGAGTGATGCGTTAATAGTTTACATATCATCTATATGAGCAAAAAAACTTACTGCTCGACCAGGCCCATGTGTTGGCGGGCCTTTTCCAGCAATCGGTTCAGTTCCTGCAATTCCCCGCGGGTGAGATGGCCCAGCAATTCGCGATGCAAGGCGAGGACCGGTTCGTCGAGTTGAGCCAGCACGTCATGCCCTTTTTGAGTCAATGCGATAAAAATTACGCGACGGTCTTCGGTGCAGCGATCCCGCCGAACCAGTTCCTGCTGCTCCAAACGGTCGATCAACCCGGTCATCGCCGGGACGACTTGGATCATCCGCGTGGCAATTTCCTGGCAAGGCAACGGCTTTCCCTCGCCGCGTAAAATGCGCAGCACGTTGTACTGTGACGAAGTCACGCCGAACTGACGAAAGAGACGCCCGAACCGATTCTGCATCTGATCGTTGGTGCGCAACAGATTCAAACCCGCCTCCTGTTCAGGCGATTGAAAGGGCTGCTTCTTCTTCAGTTCTTGCTGCAATTGTCGCGAAGCCATCTGAACACATCTCCTTCACAAGAATATATTACGCGTAATATATCGAACAGTCAACAATATTTCCGAATATTTTCCGGGCACTTTACGGTGAGGTCTGAATTCGCATCCTCAGCGGAAAACTCGGTGCCGGATTGAGAGTCGTGGATTGAGCCTCGGCCGGATATTCTGGGAATTGGTCGTCGCCTGTTTCCTCATCAGAAAGCCCAACGCGCATGCCACCTCGTTCCCCCGCCGCCGAACTCGTGCGTTGCCCCTGGGCGAAGGGGGAGTTGTATCAAAGCTATCACGATCGCGAATGGGGCGTCCCTGTGCATGACGACCGGGTGCTGTTTGAATTTCTGATCCTTGAAGGGGCCCAGGCCGGCCTCAGTTGGGAGACGATTCTGAAAAAACGCGAGAACTACCGCCTGGCCTTCGACCACTTCGACGCGGAGAAAATTGCCAACTATGGTGCCGCGAAAACCGCTGAGCTGCTGAACAACGCGGGGATCGTTCGCAACCGGCTGAAAATCGCAGCCACGATCGATAACGCGCGGGGGTTTCTCGCCGTGCGAAAGGAGTTCGGCAGCTTCGATCGCTACCTCTGGCAGTTTATCGAGGGACAACCGCGACAAAACGCCTGGGCCTCGCTGAGCGAAGTTCCCGCCAGGACTTTAGAGTCCGATGCGATGAGCAAAGCCCTCAAGCAGCGCGGTTTCCGCTTTGTGGGCAGCACCATCTGCTACGCGTTCATGCAGGCCGTGGGCATGGTCAACGACCATTTGGTGTCGTGCCATCGCCATCAGCCACTGCGCCGAAAGTAATCGTTAGGCGACCGAGCGCGGACCGCTTTCGTGCATCGCGGGCACCGTATCGCCGTCTTCCTCAGCTAAAATGGGCGTGGCGGAGACGGCGGGTTTAGGCGAGATGTTCCAGGCCAAACCGGTCAGCTTCATGACGGTAATCGCCCAATAGGTCACGTCGATCTCCCACCAGCGGTGGCCGTGCGGAGCCGAGCGAGGATAGGCGTGATGGTTGTTATGCCAGCCTTCACCATACGCCAGCAACCCGACCCACCAGAGATTGCGGCTGTTATCCCGCGTGGTGTAGTTGCGGTAACCCCACATGTGCGACGCGGAATTCACCGCCCAGGTGACATGCAGCACGTAAACCAATCGCACGAACATGCCGTAGACCAGGAAGGAAACCGCACACTCTCTGCCTCCGACAGCCCATCCCAATGCGAACATGCAGACGCCCAACCCGGCATGCCACCACAAAAAGGTGCGATCCAGCATCCGCAGAAAGGGAACTTTCAGTAGATCGGGCGTGTATTGGCGATACAGTTGTGCCCAGTGCTGCGAACCATGTCGCGGAAACATCCACAACATATGGGCCCACCAGCCACCATCTTTGGGAGAATGCGGGTCGTGTTCCTCGTCACTGAACCGGTGATGCTTGCGATGGGCCGAGACCCACATGATCGGCGGGCCTTCGCCGGCCAAGGTGCCGAAGACCGCCAGAATATTGCGGACCACGGGATAGGTTTCAAAACTGGAGTGTGTGAGCAGTCGGTGAAAACACAGGCAAACGCCCAGCCCGCCCGTAATCCAGCTCATGAACAGGCCGAGCCATAAGCCGTACCAGGTAAAGCAGAACGGCGCGGCAAGCGCCCCGAGATGCAACGAGCCGATCCACAGCACAGCCGGCCATTCCAGCCCGTACTTCCAGTGATCGTTTTCACGCACGAGCGGTACGGTCATTGTCGGCGAACTTGAGGTATTCTCCACGCGAAACCCTGCCTTTTTACGCTTTTTCACCGAGGGAGAATTATGCATCGTATTAAACCAATCCCATCGTCGGCAGGAGAATGCGAACTAACCCCAATCTATGGAAAAATCGCCCCAATCGTGCGCCGGCGAATATCTGGCCGTAAAGATACCCGGTATTGCCCAGCTTGAGGAGAGCAGAGTCGAAAGTTTTCTCGGAACTCGTCATTCGCAAGGGACTTCCGCCCGGCGAAGAGATTCTGTGCGAGAAGTCGTATGCCAGCCAGCGCGGAAATCAGCAAGCTATTTCGCCACAAACTCTTGGCAATTCAAGAGAAACGCCTTGTTCGCCCGCATGGACGAACAAGGCTGCTTGTGGCGGATGTTCCTGATCGACCGGAAAACAAGAACCGGCGACAACAGGCATCCTCTGATCGTTTGAACAAAAAGTGGAGCGGACGAGAGTTGAACTCGCGACCTCTGCATTGCGAACGCAGCGCTCTCCCAACTGAGCTACCGCCCCAATCCATCTCTCAACAGACTGTGAGCAGCCTGCTGCAGCGCCTTAGATCAAGACATCGCTTGTTCTAAGATGGTTCGCATTGTAATTGACGAAGTCAAACTTGGGAAGCGAAAGAAAGTTCGTGGGAGAAATTGATCCGGCGAGGTCGATTTGCCAGCCGATCTGCCTGAGGAACTTTCTCGTCAAACTCAGGAGTCTGACGTTTTCAACTGTGATTGCAGTTGGGCCTGGATCTGCGAATGGTCCTGGCCGATTGCCGTATAGGCGGTCTCAATTTGTTCCAGTACGGCCCGAAGTTGTGCCGGATCTGTCGTGCCGGCAGCGAGTTGCGACAACTGCGCGATCGCCACGCGTTGCGACTCGATAATTTTTTGCTGTTGCTCGGCAAACTGCCGGACCAATGCTTCCAGTTCGGCCGTCGGTGGTGACTCCGAAGCCTGCGGTGCCGCCCCGATGCCTTTCGTGGCTTCCGGCCCCGCCGCGGCGGATTGGATTTCCATGCGGAAATCGCCCAGTCGGATGAGGTCGCCGACTTCCAGCGAGGCGGAACTCACCGCGTCGTCGTTCACGCGCAGTTGCGACGCGGGACCAAAGTTGACAAGCCATAACCGTCCCGGCGTCCGTACCAACGCCGCTTGCACAGGGAGCATCCGCTCATGATCTAAACGGATACGGCACAACGGACTGCGACCAATCAACGTGAGCGGGCGTGTAATTCGCCACGGACGTTTCGGCACCGTGGAGCCGAGGAATTTCAATTCCAACTGTGGCAACTCGGCGGTCAAATCCGGCGAGACGGCCAAGGGATCGTAATCTGGAACTGCGCTCGGCACCCCCTGTACGCGAAGTCGAAAGGCTCCCGCTTTCAGGCGTAAATCCGGCGTCCACCAGCCGGTGCTGACCGGGCCTTGCGGGCCAAGCACTTCGGCGTCGGGAGATGTCACGACAAAAAAGACGCCGGTGGGAAGCCGCAGCATAACCAGATGCCGGGGCTGAATCCGCTCATAATTCAACACTAAATCATTGTCGGGACCGCGTCCCAGCCGAAGAGCCGGGCCGACAATCGCTTGCTGTCGCAGCAGCCGCTGAGCCGCATCTTCAACGCAGAGAATGGGTTGAGACGACTCCCCCAGGGTTGCGGCATACTCGTCATCAACGCAGATTGCCTGCGAAGATAGGGGGCGGAGAGAGGGCCGCTGCACCGGTCCGCGCGAGATGAGCAACAGCATTCTACGACGACGTCGACGGCCGGCATCTGCGTGCATCGCAATCCACCTTAAACGCGGAAAATAAAGGTTTAGGTCTGTATTCTCGCGCGTGTGTGGCGCAGAGTCAATTCGTCGGTTGGGATTATTTCGCGATGAGCAGAGACTGGTTCGCATGCGGGATGATGTGACAAATCACGCTTGTTTAAGAACTCAGCACGGGGAGATGGACGCTGCGCAGGCGTTTTTCCTCGGACTCGGGGCTGCCGTCGTGGGGAGCGTGGTCGGCAGGGGTCACCGCCGGGGGCATGGGGCGGCTCGGCGGGCCGAAGACTGTCAGTCGGGCGACACGGGCGAGGGCTTTCCATGAGGAAAACGTCTCGACGACAGCCGACGGTTCGTAACCACAATGCATCATGCAGTCAGCACACTTGGCGTTGCCGCTTTTGTGGCCGTACTTGCTCCAATCGGTCGTCTCCAGCAGTTCCTGAAAGGTCTCACAGTACCCTTCCTGCATCAGGTAGCACGGTTTCTGCCAGCCGAAGAGGTTGTAAGTCGGGCTGCCCCAGGGAGTGCATTCCAGGTCCCAGTGGCCTTGAAGAAACTCAGAGAACAACGGCGACTGATTAAAACGCCAGCCCCGTTTCGCGTTGCCCAGAATCCGCTGGAATAAGTTCGCTGTTTCTTTGCGATGCAGGAATAACTCCTTGCCCGGCGCTTTTTCGTACGGATATCCGGGGGCGATCATCATGCCTTCGACGCCGAGTTCCATCATCGTGTCGAAAAATTCCCGCAGGCGAGCCGGGTCGACATTGTTGAAGATCGTGGAATTCGTCGTGACCCGAAAGCCTTTCGCCAAGGCGGCTTTGATGGCCTTCACGGCGACATCATAAATGCCTTGCCGGCAGACGGCTTCATCGTGTTCCTCTTTGGGACCATCGAGGTGAACCGAGAACGAGAGGTATTTGGAGGGGGTGAAGCGATGCAGGTGCTTTTCCAGCAGAATCGCGTTCGTACACATGTAGACATATTTTTTGCGGTCAACCAGCCCGCGGACGATCTCATCGATCTGCGGATGAAGCAGCGGTTCACCGCCGGGAATCGCCACGATCGGCGCGCCGCATTCGTCAGCGGCATGGAAGCACTGTTCCGGCGTGAGATGTTTTTTGAGAATGTCGGTCGGATATTGAATCTTGCCGCAGCCGACGCATTCCAGATTGCAGCGAAATAGCGGTTCGAGCATCAGCACGAGAGGATAGCGTTTCACCCCTCGCATGCGCTGTTTGATGGCGTATGACGCCACCGTCCACATTTGCGACACCGGCACGCCCATCGCTCGACTCCGTCTTCGTAGTAGGGTCCGCCCTTAACCGTTTCGTTCCAAGTGTTTAACAGTTTTCCGGTGATGTGTCGATGGCCAACCGCCTTTGGAGAGCTGGGGGAAGAGGCAGGTTAACCGCAGATTACGCAGATTTTCGCAGATAAGTCGAAGAGACTGCTTTTCGACTTCTTAACCTGCGTCCATCTGCGAAATCTGCGGATGATGTTTTCCATATTTCATTGAACCTGTTGCAGCAGTTCAATCACACCCCGATTCGCTTCCGGGAAATTGAGCGACACCAATTCCGCCGCGGGCACCCAGCGGTATCCCTGATGCTCGGTATGAATCGCACCCGCCGGCCGGCAGAGCCAGAAATGGAGGTCCACGTCGCCGTGCGGATAGGAAAATGTGATCTGCTTGAGCAAGCGTATGGTCGTCACAGCCAGTCCGGTTTCTTCGCCGCATTCGCGGATCGCACAATCGCGCGGCGATTCATCCGCCTCACACTTCCCGCCGGGAAACTCCGCACAGCCACCGAGCACCTGTTCCGGCCCCCGCACCCCGACGAGAAATTTCCCGGCGTGTTCGACCACAGCGATCCCGATCCGTTTAGTGTCCATGCTGCGGCATGATGCGGGAGGAACACGCCGGGATCAAGCGGTCCCGCCGTTGCCAACGGCGGGCTTTGGTGCTTGAACTCTCGTGACTGATCCTGCATTCTGCATCCCTAACCCCGAATCCATAACCCCGAATCTGCACTCCGCCATGCCCTTTACCTACTGCCTCAACGCCAGCACCATTCGTCCCACGCCGCTGCTCGATAAGATCCGCATCGCCAGCGAGACGGGCTATGCCGCCATCGAACTCTGGCACGATGAGATCGAACTCTTCTGCTCGAAAGGAGGCGCGCTGGTCGACATTCGCAAAGCGCTGAGCGATCACAATCTCCAACTGCCGACGACGATCTATCTGCCCAACTGGTGCGACACGACCGGCCCGGCTCACACGGCGGCGATGGAAGTCTGCAAACAGCGGTTGGCCGACGCGGCGGTCCTCGGTTCAATTTACGCGATCGCCTCACCCGCCGGGGGGAAGGTTGATGTGAATCTCGCCGCGGCGAATTACGCGGAACTCGTCGATCTCGGCCTGAAGTTCGGCGTTAAGCCGGCATTTGAATATCTGGGCTTTGTCGAGCAGATCAACACGATTGATGCGGCGTTGGAAATCATCACGAAATCGGGCCACCCGCAAGCAACGATCATCGTCGATCCGTTCCACAACTTCCGCGGCGGCGGTTCGTTTTCATCGCTGATGAAACTCCGCGGCGATCAGATCGCCATCAGCCATTTTAACGACACCCCCGCCTCGCCTTCGCGGTTAGAGCAACACGATCACAGCCGCGTGCTGCCGGGGCAGGGGCATTTGAATCTGAAGGAATGGGTCGGCATCTTGAAGAAAATCGGCTACGACCGCTGGCTGTCGCTGGAGTTGTTCAACGAAGAACTCTGGTCGCGCGATCCCAAAGAAGTCGCGAAAATGGGACTCGAATCAATGCGCGCGATCGCGGAAACGTGATCCCCGCTTGCGCTTCGCGGACGATCGACAACGCGATCTAGTCGTCCGCGAAGCGCAAGCGACGAGCGCGCGTCATCCGTCCATTGTGCCTTTGATTGTTCCGCCGGCTTGGAACTGTTGATAATTTTCCTGAAACATTCCCGCGAGTTTCTGCGCGGCGGCGTCATACGCGGCACTTTCCGACCAGGTCTGCCTCGGCTGCAAGAGTTCGCTCGGCACATTCGGGCAGCCCGTGATGACTTCGAACTCAAAAATCGGATCGGGCTGGCTCGGGGCGGTTTTGAGGGTGCCTGAATGAATGGCGTCCACAATGGCCCGCGTGTAGGGCAACTTGATGCGTGACCCCGTTCCCGCTGGTCCGCCGGTCCAGCCGGTGTTGACGAGCCAGACTTGTGCCTGATGCTGTTTGATTTTCGCGGCGAGCAGCTCGGCGTATTTGTTCGGATGCCAGACCAGAAACGGGCCGCCGAAGCAGGGGGAGAAAGTGACCTGCGGTTCCGTCACGCCGACTTCCGTGCCCGCCACTTTCGCCGTGTATCCGTTCACGAAATGGAACATCGCCTGTTCCGGCGTCAGCTTGCTGACCGGGGGAAGTACGCCGAAAGCGTCGCAGGTCAGAAAGATCACATTGGTCGGATGACCGGCTACACACGGCACTTTCGCGCTGGGCATGAACTCGATGGGATACGCCCCGCGCGTATTCTGCGTGATCGTCGCATCATCGAAATCGACATGATGATTGGCGTTGTCGTAGACCACATTCTCCAGCACGGCTCCGTAACGCAGCGCCTGGAAAATATCCGGCTCCGACTCGCGCGAGAGATAAATCGCCTTGGCGTAACAGCCCCCTTCGATGTTGAAGACGCCGTCGTCGCTCCAGCAGTGTTCGTCATCGCCGATGAGAAATCGCTTCGGATCGGCCGACAAGGTCGTCTTCCCGGTTCCCGACAATCCAAACAGAATTGATGCCTGCCCGGTCGATTTGTCCGCCGTGGCGGAGCAGTGCATCGACAGCACGCCTTGCCTGGGCATCAGATAATTCAGGATCGTGAAGACCCCTTTTTTCATTTCGCCCGCGTACTCGGTGCCGAGAATCACGACTTCGCGATGCTGAAAACTCAGGTCGACGCTGGTCTTGGACGACATGCCCGTTGTGAAGCGGTTCGCGGGAAACCGGCCGGCGTTCAGAATCACGAAGTCCGGTTCGCCAAACGAAGCGAGTTCCTCTTTGGTCGGCCTGATCAGCATGTTGTGCATGAACAATGCATGGTAGGCCCGATGACAGATCACGCGAATTTTGAGCCGGTATTTCGGGTCCCAGCCGGCATAGCCATCGACAACATACAACCGTTCGCGCGTGTTGAGATAATCTTTCGCCCGCTCGCGATTGATCATGTAAGTGGTTTCATCCTGGGGGAAATTGACCGGCCCCCACCAGATGTCGCCTTCCGTCTCGGCATGCTTGACGACCCGCTTGTCCTGCGGCGACCGGCCCGTTTTCGAGCCGGAATACGCGATCAGACAGCCGGTATCGGAAATCGTCGTCCCTTTGTCGAAGCGAATGGCTTCTTCATAGAGTGCCGACGGCGAGACGTTGCGCATCACGATCGCCGCGGAAATACCGTGCGGCGAGAGATCCATTCCCTGCATGACGTGTCATCCCTGTTTCGAGTCGCGGAAACGATACGGTAGCCGCGATTGTAGGATTTCACTGCGTCAAGAGGGAAGCGGTTGTTCACAGATTTCTTGATTGTGGTCCAGAATGTAGAGCACTTGCTCCGCAAGTGCAAAAAAAGGCACTTGCGGAGCAAGTGCTCTACATTGCAGAGGCCACCTGCGGAATTCGAGGAGACGGTGTGCGAGCCGAATTCAGTCGACCGCCTCGACGTCATCGCTAATGAGGTCGTATTGCCGCAATTTTTTATGCAGCGTGTTGCGGTCGATGCCCAGACGTGCGGCAGCGCGGGTTTTCACACCGGCGCAATCCGAGAAGACTTGCGAGATCAGCGTCCGCTCGACATCCGAGATCACGCGTTGCCACAAGTCGCCAGCCAGCGGACCTGCGAGTGCCAGTTCCTGCTCGACGAGATGCGTGACGAATCGCTGATCGGCCGTGGCGACTTTGCAGGAGGCGATGCTGACCAGAATCCGTTCGGCATCACTGTCCGACAGCAATGCTTCCAACTTGATCGCCCCAGCCGCCGATTGCTCCGCCGTCAGATCGGGACTGCCGCTATGGGAGACAGTCTGTCCGGAATCCGTCACCGGCGTCACGAATGCCACAATTTTCTTCATGACGACTCACAATCCGCGAAGTCCAATCCGCTGCCGATCAGCAGCGGTCTGCGCACGCTGGCTGAGCCTCGCGCAGCAGCGAACGACACGTCTCGTAACAAAGGACGTGCCAACGCCACCGAAAACGCAGGAATTGCGTTTCCGCCCCGAATTCCCGCTAAAACGATTGTGTAGAGACGCTCATCTGCTGAAAGAGCGGGCAGGATTGCGGAATCCAAGAGCGACAAGAGCGCGCAGCGGAGGTCGTAAAACCAGCATCATCTGGCTCGCGGGAACTCCGCAGTTCACGTGCGGAATTAGGCCCCTTGCATCAGCCGGGCGGCTTCAACAGCGAAATAGGTCAACACGCCATCCGCACCAGCCCGTTTGAATGCCAGCAGGCTTTCCAGCATTGTCTTCTCGCGATCCAGCCAGCCGTTTTGCGCGGCGGCGGCAATCATCGCATACTCGCCGCTCACCTGGTAGGCGAATGTCGGCAATTGGAATTCCTCTTTCACGCGCCGAACGATATCGAGATACGGCATCCCCGGTTTGACCATCAGCATGTCGGCCCCCTCGGCAATGTCGAGAGCCACTTCACGCAGCGACTCCGCCCCGTTCGCCGGGTCCATCTGATATGTCCGCTTATCGCCGCCGCCCAGATTTCCCTTTGAGCCGACGGCATCGCGAAATGGTCCATAAAACGCCGAGGCGTATTTCGCGGCATAAGACAGAATCAACACATGCTGAAAACCGGCGGCATCCAACGCGGTACGCACGGCGCCGATGCGGCCGTCCATCATGTCCGAAGGAGCGATCACATCGCAGCCGGCCTGAGCTTGAACGACGGCCTGCCGCTGGAGTTTCTCCAGCGATTCATCGTTGACCACATAGTCATCCCGGACGAGACCATCTTGGCCGTGCGTCGTGTAGGGATCGAGCGCGACATCGCAAATCACGCCCAGGTCGATCTTCGCAGCTTTGATGGCTCGCACCGTGCGACAAACGAGATTGTCCGGGTTCGCTGCCTCATCGCCATCGGGGGTTTTTCGTGTGGGGTCGGTCGCCGGGAAAATCGCGATGGCGGAAATGCCCAAATCGGCCGCATCCGCGACGGCATCCACCAGCAGATCGACCGTTAGCCGTTCCACCCCGGGCATGGAACTGATCGGGGTGCGCAGATTCGTCCCTTCCTGCACAAAGACCGGCCAGATGAGATCATTCACTGTCAAATGATGCTCTCGTACCAACCGACGAGACCAATCCCAACGGCGGACGCGGCGCAGGCGTGTGGCGGGAAACTGGCCCGAAAATTCTGTCATCGCGAAAGATCCTTGGCAACGCTTGGCTGACGCCGGGTTTGTTCTATAAGTCTTGCTGATGTCCGCCGGCACAGGCTATTCTAAATGGAGTGACGTTTCACTCCCTCATCATACACCGCGAGCCGACCGATGTTGACCTACGAATACCGTTGCGAGCGAAATCAGAAAACTGTGCAGGTTCAGCATGGGATCAAGGAAAAAATTCAATCCTGGGGAGAATTGCGACAGCTCGCTGGATTACCAAAGGACAAGACGCCCGATGACGCGGAAGTTGAACGCCTGATCTTCGGCGGGTTACTGGCCACGGTCAGCGGTGGCACGCCGTCTTCGGCTGAAGTGGTCAAAGCGTCGCTGCCTGTGATGGGGGGCGGTTGCTGTGGAAACCCCACCGGCTGCGCCCGCCACGGTTGAACCGTCCCTGCCCGAGTTCCGTTCTCGCCTTCGAGTCACCCCGATGTCTGCTGTTTCGTCCGCCATTCTCGACACACTCCACACTTGGCTCAGACCGCGTCTCGATCCGCTTGCGCAGGCCTGGCTGGCCGAGAAATGTCACCAAATCGCAACCGGTGATAAGAAATCGCTTTTCCTGTCGTTCGGCATGGCAGCCCGCAAAGTCGGCAAAGAAGATCTGCGATTATCAGCCGAGGAACTTGCGGCGGCAGTTCGGGTTCGGCCTGCCTGGAACCCGCAGGGCTGGACCATCGATCAAGCCGCGCGGATGGCGATGGTGCTGTCATTTCCGGTTTCTGATGCACAATTATTCGTGTCCGTGCTGGATCAGCTTTTCGCCACCGGAGAGGTGCATGAACTGATCGCACTGTATCAGGGTTTGCCTCTGTATCCGCACCCGGAGTTGTTTCAGTTGCGCTGTGCCGAGGGGCAGCGATCGAACATCCCGGCGGTGTTTTGCGCAATCGCCCATCGAAATCCGTTTCCCTCCGAGCAATTGTCGGATGATCAGTGGAATCAATTGGTATTGAAGAGCCTGTTCATCGGCGTGGCGTTGAACCCGATCATCGGCCTGGATCAGCGGGCGAATTTGAAACTGGCGGCGATTCTGGTCGATTTCGCGCACGAACGCTGGGCGGCGAAACGGCCCGTCAGCCCGGAACTCTGGCGCTGCGTCGGTCCATTCGCTGACGACGCAGGCTTTGACGCCCTTACTCAGGTCCTGACGACGGGCACCGATGTGGAGCGCCAGGCCGCCGTGCTGGCATTGCGCAGCAATCCCTCGCCCGAGGCACACCGCCGCCTGCGCATCGCGGGGGTGGATATCACACCGTATGCGACATGGGAGCAGATTGCTTTACAAAACTCACATGCCGAGGATTAGCATGTCGTCCGCCAGAGTGGATTTTCAGAGTCTTGCCGACTGTCGGGTGCAAGACGCCGAGTCTTTGCTATCCGATGGAAGATGGGACGCGGCATATTACGTCGCAGGCTACGCTGTGGAATGTGCGATCAAAGCGTGCATTATTGCAAAGTTGAAGACAACCTTCGGCTGGTTTCCCGACAAGAAGTTTTCAGAAAAATGTTTCACCCATGATCTTGCAGTATTGCTGGCATTGGCTGATCTCGAAATGGAAATGCAGTCGGATGCCGATGTCTCTCGAAACTTCGGGATTGTGAAAGACTGGGACGAAGCAAAACGGTACTCCCTTGGAACAACCGAGCGCCGATCCAGGGAGTTTCTTGAAGCGATCACTGACCCGGGAAAGGGAGTCTTGCCATGGTTACGGAAGTTCTGGTAGAGCCGCTGATCGAACATGGGCAAAATGTCATTGATCAATGTAAGGCGGACGGAAATGTGATCAGGGCCGCATTTTGGGCGAAAACGCCGGTCGATGCGAAATGGTATCTGTATTTGGTCATCGACACCTTCGATGCCGACGGTCCCAAGGAATCCTACCGCAAGCTCTATGACTCCTGGGCGAAGCTGTTGAATCCATTTGTCCAATATCTGGAAATCAAGCTCATTGACAAAGACGATCCCATCGCACGCTCGGTTCAGGAACTCGCGGCAAGATACGGGACAAATTTGGCTACTTGGTTAAGTAAGCCCCGTCTGCTTGGCACACTTCCGTGTGATGAACTCTACATTTATTCAAACAGCTGATTTTCAGGCTGTCGTACAACTGGCTCAAATTTCCGCGATTCATTATCGACCGATAGCTAAATATGCTCTACATCGACCCCCACATCCACATGGTTTCCCGCACCACGGACGACTACGAACGCATGGCCGCGTCTGGTGTGCGGGCCATTATCGAGCCGGCGTTCTGGCAGGGGCAGCCCCGCACACAGATCGGCTCGTTTCAGGATTACTTCGCCAGCCTCGTCGGCTTCGAGCGGTTCCGAGCCGCCCAGTTCGGCATTCGGCATTACTGCACCATCGGGTTGAATTCCAAGGAAGCCAATAACGAAGCCCTCGCCGAGCAGGTTCTCGACCTGATGCCGCTGTATCTCACCAAGGAAGGCGTTGTGGCGGTCGGCGAAATCGGCTACGACGACATCACGCCGATGGAAGAGAAATTCTTTCGGCTGCAACTGGAACTCGCCAAGGATGTCGACCTGCCGATCCTGATCCATACGCCGCATCGCAACAAAAAACGGGGCACCACGCGCAGCATGGATGTGATCGAAGAACACGGCATTTCGCCCACGCGCGTCATCATCGACCACAACAACGAAGAAACTTGCGCCGAAGTTCTCGACCGCGGATACTGGTGCGCTTTCACCATCTATCCCAAAACCAAGATGGGCAACGAACGGATGGTCGAGATCGCCCGGCAGTACGGCAGCGAGCGGATCATCATCGATTCATCCGCCGACTGGGGCGTGTCCGACCCGCTCGCCGTCCCGAAGACCGCGCAGCTCATGCAGGAACGTGGCATCACGCAGGACGTGATTGAGGACATCGTTTACCGAAATGCCTTGCGGGCGTATGGTCAGAGCGGCCAGTTTCAGGAATCCGACTGGTTGAACCCGCAAGCCGTTGACCAGCGCACGTTATTCGAGGGGAACAGCGTGCTGCGCGGCGGTCAGACCCCGCGAATCGACGAGTCGCAGGATGAGCGGATCATTCGCTGACAGGATCCCGGCACCGGTTCGCTGACGTAAACCGGCCATGCTTGATCATTCCCCCGGCATGCTCGAATATGTCGTGCGTGTTTTGAGCCGGCTCACTCATGGACGATTTGTCTCACGTTATGACCGCTGTCGCTGAACTTCTGCCGCTGCTGCAACACCACTGGGGCTATGACGAGTTTCGTCCGCTGCAACGCGAGTCGATGCAGGCGGTGCTCGACGGGCGCGATTCCGTGGTCGTCCTGCCGACCGGCGGCGGGAAATCGTTGTGTTATCAGGCCCCTGCCCTCGCGATGGACGGGACTGCCGTCATCGTTTCGCCGCTGATCTCGCTGATGAAAGATCAGGTCGATGCGCTCGTCTCCAATGGCGTGACGGCCGCGGCGGCCAACAGCACCCATTCCGCGGCTCAGCGACTGGAAACGGCCGATGCCATTCGCTCCGGAAAGTTGAAGCTGTTGTATTTATCGCCGGAACGGCTCGCCACCGAACGGACACTGTCGTTTCTGGAAAGCTGTCGCGTATCGTTCTTCGCCATTGATGAAGCGCACTGCATCAGCCAGTGGGGCCATGATTTTCGGCCTGAATATCGGATGCTCTCGCAACTCAAACAGCGGTTTCCCCATGTCGGCGTGCATGCCTATACCGCCACGGCGACGGAAGAAGTTCGAGGGGATATCGCGGCTCAATTGCAATTGGCCGACCCCGTGTTCCATGTCGGCTCGTTCGACCGACCAAACCTGCTGTACCGGGTGCAACGCCGGTCCGATTTGCTGGAGCAGGTGAACGATGTGCTGGATCGGCATTCTCAGCAATCCGGGGTGATCTACTGTATTTCCAGGAAGGAAACGGAAGAGCTGTCGGCGGCATTGCGGGAACGGGGACATCGCGCGGAGTGTTATCACGCTGGATTACCCGAGCAGCGGCGATCCAAAGTACAGGATCAGTTTCAGAGCGAAGCGATTGATATCGTGGTGGCGACGGTGGCGTTCGGCATGGGGATCGACAAATCGAATGTCCGGTTTGTCATCCACGCGGGAGCGCCGAAATCACTGGAAAACTATCAGCAGGAAAGTGGTCGCGCGGGACGCGACGGACTGGATGCGGAATGCTGTCTATTTCATGGGGGCAAAGAGTTTCAGTTTTGGCGCAAGACGCAGGAAGAACTGCCGGCCGAGGCGTTACCCCACGCCCGGCGAACACTGGCGGAGCTGGAGAAGTATTGCCAGGGAACAACGTGCCGGCATCGCGCATTGGTGCAGTATTTCGGTCAGGATCTTCCCGGCGATGATTGCGGCGCGTGCGATGTCTGCCTTGCTGATCTCGAATTGACGCCCGATGCCAAGATCATCGGACAAAAGATTCTTTCCTGCGTGATCCGGGTGCAGGAGTCGTTCGGCGGGCAGTATGTCGCCCAGGTGTTGTGCGGCTCGAAAGAGCAACGCATTCTCGACAACGGCCACGACCAGCTCAGCACCTACAAATTACTCGCCGAACATGGCACGACGGCAGTCCGGATGTGGATCGAGCAATTGGTCGCCCAAGGCCACCTCGAACGCTACGGCGAATATCAACAGCTGCGCGTCACCCCGGCCGGTTGGACGATTTTGAAGGGGGACGGCGTTCCCAGGTTATTGCAACCGCCGGCGAAAAAGGCGAAGTCGGCACGCTCTTCCGTGGAACAGAACTCCTGGGACGGGGTCGATTCCGGCTTGTTTGAAGTCCTGCGGCAACTGCGCCGGGAGATCGCGGCCGAAAAGAATGTGCCGGCGTACATCGTCTTTGGTGATGAATCGCTGCGCGACATGGCGCGACGCCGACCGACCGACATCGAACAGTTTCACACGATTCACGGGGTGGGTGACCGTAAGGCCGCCGAACTTGGCGAGCGTTTTCTCGCCGTGATCAATCCTTATGCCCAGGAGCATCAACTCTCGACCGACTTGCCCGCCGATCGGAGGTCAGCGGCAAAACCTGTGAAGCCGACGGAATCACAATCGCTCGCCAAACAGCGCAGTTACGATTTGTTCGCCGAGGGGAAAACGGTAGCGGAAGTGGCTGAGCAAATTGGGCGTGCACCATCGACCACCGAACAATATCTCGTCGAGTTCATCAAGGCTACCGGCCGCGTGGAACCGCAGCCGTGGGTCGATGAAGCCACTGCGAGCAAAATTGAGGAAGCCGCCAGCCAGCAGCCTGACGAGCGGCTGAAGCCGATTTTTGAGGCGTTCGACGGCGGCATCAGTTACGATCAGATTCGCATCGTGCTCGCCTGCCGCCGCAATCGTCCGCCCGCCTGACGTAGCAGCGGCTTCCAGCCGCTGTATGTCTTGGTGGTTAAAATCCGCATGGTGTGAAACGGCGGCTGGAAGCCGCCGCTACAAAACGCGAATCGAGAGGAATCAGATGCGGTGCCAGCGTCGAGTGATCTTTCAGTCTCTGTTCTTGATGACGATCTGTGTCTCAGCTTCTGGCGAAGAACTCGCCGACCGTCTCGCCGGTGTGAAGTTCGATCACTACGCCGTGGCACCGGGATATTCCGAAGGCCCGACGTATCGTAATGGCGAGGTCTTCTTTTGCAGCGGCGCGCTCATGCGAGTCGATGCCGACAAAACTGTTTCCCAATTTCTCGACATCAACCCGGCGGGGACAGTGCTGCTCGCCAACGGGCATCTGCTGATCGCCGATAACAAGCACAAGGCGATTCTCGATTTCTCTCCCGACGGGAAGACGACCGTCCTCTCCGAGCGGTTTGAAATGGAAACGCTTCGCAGCCTCAACGATCTCACTGTCGATGCCCGCGGCAACATCTATTGGACTGACCCCGAAGGTTCCTCGCTCGACAAACCCATCGGCAACATTTTTCGGCTGCGCCCTGATGGCCGCGTCGACAAACTGACGACGGGCCTCGCGTTTCCGAACGGTCTCGACGTCGACCCGGCGAGCAAATTTCTGTATGTGATCGAATCGCAGTCGAAAAAGATTCTGCGCTATGCGCTGCCGGCGGATGACGATTTGCTCGACCCGCCGGAGATGTTCTACGACCTCGGCGGTTCCGGTGGCGATGGGTGCGCGTTTGACGCCGAGGGCAATCTGTGGGTCGCCGATTTCCATCGCCCCGACACCGGCACGGGCCGCATCACCGTGCTGAGCCCCGACGCCAAGCCGCTGGCGCACATCAATGTCCCAGCGAAGGTCGTCAGCAACATCGCGTTCGGCGGGAAAGATCATGATGAAATCTTTTGCACCACCGGCGAACCTCCCGGCGTATTCCATGCGAAGGTCGGCGTCAAAGGTTTTCGCGGGCATCCCGGCCAGGATTACCAGCCGATCCGCACCCTTAACGTCGTACCGTTGGTCGTACATCCCGATGCGGAAACCCTGCGCGCGATTGCCAAATCGACGGCCGATCACGGGTTGAACTCGATGCTCAACACCGAAGCGTTGCGACTGATCGAATCACTGACGGACGTTGAGGTGCGGAAGATGGTGAAAGAACTGTTCCCGCAACTGCAGCAATCCGCGATCCGCCATTATTTCGATCAATCATTGTTGAAAGCCGTCCAGCACGTCGACGGTAAAGCGACGTTTGAAGTCTTCGCCCCGGACTGGCTGCGGGCCGTCGCCGGGGACGAGCATCTTGCCGTGATGTCGCGACTGACGGAACTCGATCTCAACGAGCGAACCGACGGCCACAAGGAACCGGAGAAAAAAGATTTGAAGGACCGCGTCACTGACGATTTTCTTCAAAAGCTGCAAGGCCAGGATCAACTGCGGCGGCTGGAACTCTCCGGCACGGCGATCACCAGCGCCGGGTTGGTTCACCTCAAGGAGTTGAAGCATCTCGAACGCCTCAATCTTTGTCTGACCGCCGTCGATGACAGTGGCTTCGAGCATCTCGCCGGGCTGATGAACATGCGCCGCATGACGATTTGCGCCTCGCAAATCACCGGCAGCGGATTTGAGCACCTTGGCGGCATGAAGCACCTGGAATCGATCAACCTCCACTCGGCCCCCGCCAGCGACGCCGGCCTCGCGGCAATCGGCAAGCTGAGGAGCCTCAAACGGCTGGAAATTGTCCACACGCACGTCACGGACGCCGGGCTGACACACCTCGCCGGACTCACGAACTTGCAGCAACTGCACATTCACGGCCCGGAAACAACCGCCGCCGGACTGCCATTTCTGGCGAATCTCCAAGAGTTGCATGAACTCGACATCTACGATCAAGCCGCCAGCAACGACACGATTTCGCAAATCGCCAAACTGCTAAAGTTGCGGAAGCTGATGCTCATCACCGGCCAGTTCGACGACACGGGCGTCAAGCCGTTGGCGGGGATGACAACACTGGAGAATCTCACCTTGAATTCGCCACACGTCACGGATGCGTCGCTTGAGACCCTCAGCCAGTTCAAAAGGCTGCGCACGCTGAACATCGGCGGCACGAACATCACGGCGGAAGGAAAAGCGAAGTTGCTGGCCGCGCTGCCAAAGACGATGATTACGCCCTGATTTCATTCAGAGCCGGAAGCGTCAGCGGCGGACTTAAAGAAAACCGTCGCTGACGCTTCCGGCTCTGATGTCGTGACTGCAGGCCCTGCTTTTACGCAAAATTTCACAGGGGCTGATCGGAAACTAGAACATCGCCACAACGTGCCTCCCAAAACAGACCCTAGCAATTGCGCGAGCCGGGTCGTATCATTGTCAGATGTTCATCCGCTGGTGAAACGATTCCTCGAATCGGTCTGCGCGCCCGATTTGCAGGCGGCGGATGTCAGTGCCCACGCCGAAATCCTTCCTGAACGATTCATGCCATGTTCCTGATCATTCTTCGCATTATTTATGCTGTCACGTGCGCCGGTGCCCTGCTGTACGTCGTTCGAAACAGCGAGAGCATGCCGGCCCCGATTTCGCAGCAACCGTTCTGGTCGTATCTGGTGATGTTCGCCATTACGCAAAGTGTGACGCTCATCGATTGGCTGGTGCCGCGTAAACGACTGGACCTCATCTCCGCGATCTACTTCGGATTGCTGATTGGTACTTTGCTGGCCTACGGCGCCTGTGAAGCCTTGACACCGTTTGTCGCGGAACCGCTGTTGCCAACAGCTCGGCTGGTCGTGTTTCTGATCATGCCCTACATCTGCATTTCGCTGCTGCTGCAGACAAAAGACGACTTCCGCTTTGTGATTCCGTATGTCGAATTCGCCAAGGAAGTCAAAGGGGGACGCCCGCTGGTGATGGATACCAGCGCCTTGATCGATGGCCGGATCGCCGACATGATGGACACGAACGTGTTCGACAACGAGTTGCTGGTGCCCGATTTCGTGTTGCAGGAAGTGCAGGATATCGCCGATTCGGGCGACAAGATGCGTCGTGCCCGGGGCCGTCGCGGTCTCGATGTGTTGGCCAAAATGCAGCAGAATCCGAAAGTCGATGTCCGCATGTTCGACTCGAAGGGGAAAGATGTCACCGGCCAGAATGTCGATCAGCGGATCGTATCGCTGGCCAAACTGCTGGGGGGCCGCGTCGTTACCAACGACTTCAACCTCAACAAGGTTGCCAGCGTGCAGGGGGTCGATGTCATCAACCTGAACGACATCGCCAACGCGCTCAAGCCCCGCTATCTGCCGGGCGAACACATGCGAATCAAAGTCATTCGCGATGGGGAATCTTTCGGTCAAGGGGTTGGTTACCTCGATGACGGCACGATGGTCGTCTGCGAAGCGGCAGGCGGCATGATCGGCAAGGAAATTGAAGTCGTCGTCTCCAGCGTGCTGCAAAACAGCGCCGGCCGCATGATTTTCGGACGCCTGCCCACGTCTTCCGTTCCCGCACATTCGGCCGCCCATTAACAGGGCGATCGCCAGACCATGTGGCCGAACTCACTTCGACTGCTGGAGTCCGCGTCCGCCCCGGCGAGCGAACATCTGGCGGCAGATGCCGCACTGTTATCCAACGTGGAAGCCGACTGCTCTGCTGCGGGCCTACGAATCTGGGAACTCGAACAGTACGTCGTGATTGCCGGCAAATCGAACGATTTGAGCCGTGAAGTCGATCTGGCAGCCTGTGCGGCGGACGGCGTGCCAGTGCTGCGTCGATCCAGCGGCGGCGGAACGGTAGTTCTCGGACCAGGCTGCCTCTGCTTCAGTCTCGCCCTTCCCGTCCCTGCCGAGTTCGGGTCGCATGGGATCTCAGGCGTCACAGCGGCTTTGATGCAGAAGCTCGCCGAGGCTTGGGCCGATGCATCCCGGCCGGTCGCGGTTGCTGGCATCAGCGATCTGACACTTGCCGACCGGAAGTTCAGCGGCAATTCCCAACGCTGGAAGAAGTCGGCCTTCCTGCATCATGGCACGGTGCTGTACGACTTCGATCTGCCTCGGATCACTCGCTATCTCCGGCATCCCTCGCGCGAACCCGACTACCGTCGCGGCCGACCGCATGCGGAATTTGTCACCAATCTGCCGCTGTCCCGACATGACCTGACGACCGCCCTCAAATCGAGTTGGAACGTCAGCTGACCGAACTCAAGCACACTTCCGCGATGACGACCACCAACAGCACGGCACAGACAAATCCTGCATCTCGCCAGGCAATCTTTCGAGCATACGGACCGATGCCGAATTCCACGCCAAGTCGATGCCACGTCAGCAACCCGGCAGTGACGCAGGTCATTCCGAAGAGTGCCAGCAGCCAAATGGGCGAACCGAGACGCACCAGCTGCTCGGCATCGCCGATCGGTTCGATGATGGCATAGCCCAGGTAGCAGCCATTAGCGATTGCGCAGAACCCGTGAAGAACCGCAGCCAGGCGGCCCATACCGGTAACATCCAACGTGCTGACAACCAGACCGCAAGTGGAAGCAGCACGCCGATGATCGGTCCAGCCCAGACTTCCACCATCGGATTGGGATTCGGGAGCACATCGGTTCGGGAAATGGCGAGCGGATGCAGGACGACCTGAGCCACATTTCCGCCGGTGAGCCAGGCCCCGAGAACATGCCCGCTTTCATGTGCGATTTGCATCAACAACCAGGCGAGCAGGATCGAGGCGGAACCATAAATGAATCTCGCCATTTCAACGGTCCACGCTGATGAAGAACATCCTACGCCTCAACCGCATGTTCGCGCAGCTCTTCCAGTGTCGCGAATTCCAGCACCGACATATGGGTCGCTTCCAGTACCACGGGGGGGGCGTAACCCGCGGCCCGCGCTTCGTTCCAGCGGGCAACGCACAGGCACCACCGGTCGCCGGGCTGCAAGCCGGGGAAATCCCATTCCGGGTGGGGCGTGCTCAAGTCGTTACCGCGGGCTTTGGAAAATTGCAGGAATTCCGCGGTGACTTGGGCGCACAAAATATGCAGCCCCTCGTCGTCCGCTCCCGTTCGGCAGCAGCCGTCGCGAAACCAGCCGGTCAACGGCACCAGACTGCAGGCTTGCAGATCCGTTCCCAAAACATTCTTCGCCATAGTGCGATTCAATCCAAAGTGAGATTTTCTGTCCGACTCCATCATACGCCAACCGCCACTGCGCCGGGAGGCTCAGACCGCACGAGATCGTCACGAGAGGACGCAAAACCAACGCCGATTCCGAGACGCATTGCCCGGTGGAGCGAATCCCGCCATAATCGTGCGTGTGCGCTGGTGCCAAAGTTCGCAAGGAGTGACTGTTCCCGATGGCCGTGCTGATTCAGATTAAAAACGCCTCCAAAAGCTACGGGAGCCAGGTTCTGCTCGATGACGCCGATGCGACCTTGACGGATGACGTCAAAGTCGGGTTTGTCGGACGCAACGGCGCTGGAAAAAGTACGCTGCTGCGCATCCTGCTGGGTGAAGAAGAACTCGATCACGGCGAAGTGATCCGGCATCCCAACCTGCGGCTCGGATATCTCCGCCAGCACGACAATTATCTCCCCGGAGAAACTGCGCACGACTACCTCATCCGTGACAGCGGCCAGCCCGACTGGAAGTGCGGCGAAGTCGCGGGGCAGTTCGAGTTGAAGGGCAACTACCTCGACGGCCCAATCGACAAACTGTCTGGCGGCTGGCAGACACGGGTGAAACTGGCAGCCCTCTTGCTCCATGAACCGAATCTGCTGTTGCTCGACGAACCGACGAACTTCCTCGATCTGCGTACGCAAATTCTCCTCGAACACTTCCTGCGAAACTATAAAGAAGCCTGCCTGATCGTCTCGCACGACCGGGCCTTTCTGGGCGCGACATGCAGCCAGACTTTGGATCTGTCGCGCGGCAAATTGACGATGTATCCCGGCAAGGTCGACGCGTACCTCGAATACGAACGCGAACAGCGTGAGCATCTCGAACGATCCAACGCCGCAGTGCTGTCGAAGCGCAAGCATCTCGAAACATTCATCGCCAAGAACAAAGCCCGCGCCAGTACGGCGACCCAGGCGCGCTCGAAAGCGAAACAACTGGAACGGCTGGAACTGTCCGACATCGCCGCCAATGAATCAAACGCCGTGATCCGTGCCCCGCAGATTGAACCGCGACAAGGGCCTGCCTTACGATGTCAGAATCTCGCGATAGGATACCCCGAACGCCAGATCGCCAGCGGCATCGAGATTGAAATCGAACATGGATCGCGCGCCGCCATCGTCGGCGACAACGGCCAGGGGAAAACCACGTTCCTCAGGACCATCGTGGATTCGCTGGCTCCCCTGTCCGGCAACATCCGCTGGGGATACGGTTGCCAGATCGGCGTGTATGCACAGCACGTTTATACCAGCCTGCCGGAATCGAGCACGGTCTTCGATTATCTGATGTCGCTTGCCGCCGTCGGCACCAAAGAACAGAAACTCCTCGATCTCGCCGGGGCCTTTTTGTTCAAAGGCGAACATGTCAACAAGAAGGTCTCTGTCCTGTCGGGTGGCGAACGGGCCCGGCTGTGTATGGCCGGCATGCTGCTCAGCCAGTACAACATTTTGATTCTCGACGAACCGGGCAACCATCTCGATGTTGATACCGTGGACGCACTCGCGAATGCGCTGATCGATTACAAAGGGACGGTCATCTTCACCGCCCACGATCGGCACTTCATGAAACGTGTGGCGACGAATGTCATCGAAGTGCGCGACGGACGCGTCACCAATTACGGCGGCGATTACGACGCCTACCTGTATTCCGTGAACAAGGAAATCGACGACGGCGAGCGTGCCCAGGCCGAGCAGAAAATGGCGAAAGCACCCGCCGCAGTGGTCGCAGCGAAAAAGACAGAACGAGTGAAAGGCCGCGGGGAACGCGAACTGCGTAAAGAAATTTCCACTGTCGAAAAATCAATTGCCAAGCTCGACGAGCAGAAGCGAGAATCCAATGCCCGCCTGATGCAGTGCAGCGATCCCAAAGAGGCGCTGCGGCTGCATCAAGAAGTCGAATCACTGACGACGCAACTCACCCAGGCCGAAGAACGCTGGTGCGAATTGCAGGAAGAGATTGGAGAAGGGTGAGAACTCAGCGGAAGATCCGTTGATTATCACCGCCGACTTTATAAATCATCCAAGTTTAGCGGTGTCGCGAGTCCTGCTTCGATTTGTTGTCGCGTGCACTCTGCTGCGGTAGCCAATGCGTCCTGCGTTCGCTGAAAAGTCTTGTCCCACATTTCTTCATCGCGTAAATCTACGATCAACTCATAGAGGTGGACAACGACTATCTGTTGCATCGGCTCAGAAAGCGTTTCCATCATTTTAGTTACAGTTGCGATGCTGGTCGTCGACATCTCGTTTCATCCTGATCGAGCCGCCTGTCATCGCGCCGCAGTCGCGATTTCCTCCAGTGATTCCCAACGGAGATAAGCAGCGGTCAACTCGGCCTGGAGTTTTTCCAGTCGTTTCGTCGCCTCAGCGATTGTGGCGCTGTTCTGCTGGTAGAACGCCGGGGCGGACATCTCGGCGTGCAGCCGCTGTTGCTCCGCTTCCCAGGCTTCGATTTTCCCCGGCAGTTCCGCGAGTTCGCGCTGCTCTTTGAAATTCAGCGTGCGCGACCGGTTATCAGTGGGTTTACGAGCTGTGGTTTTCGTATCCCGGGTCGCAAACCGCGTGGCCGCCGCGGCTTCATCGTTCGCCTTCCGCCGGGCAAGCCAATCGTCGTAACCGCCGGCGAACTCCTTGACGACGCCATCCCCCTCGAAGACCAGCGTGTGAGTGGCCACGTTATTCAGAAACTCGCGATCATGGCTCACGAGCAGCACGGTGCCGGGGTAATCGACGATCAGGCTTTCGAGCAACTCCAGCGTTTCCGCATCCAGATCGTTCGTCGGTTCGTCAAGGACCAGCACGTTCGATGGCTTGGAGAACAACCGCGCGAGCAGCAGCCGATTCCGCTCGCCGCCAGAGAGATAGCGAACTAGCGTCTGGGACCGTTCGGGCGTGAAGAGGAAATCTTCGAGATAGCCGATGATATGCCGGCGTTTCCCGTTGATGATAAGTTGCGTCTGCCCGTGAGCGACGTTCTCGATGACCGATTGATCTTCATCGAGCTGGGCACGAAGTTGATCGAAATAGGCGACATCGAGATTCGTCCCTTGCCGCACGGTGCCGGTGGTTGGCTGCAATTGTCCGAGCAAAATGCGGAGCAGCGTCGTTTTGCCACAGCCGTTCGGGCCGATGATGCCGACCTTATCACCCCGTTCCACCGAGGTCGAGAGTTCGCGCAGGATGGTCCGTTCGCCATATTCAAAGCCGGCGCGCTGCAGTTGCATGACGAGCGTGCCCGAGCGGACGGCATCTTCATGCAGTTCGACTTTGACCGTGCCGACTTTCTCGCGGCGCGCCTGACGCTGCTTCCGCAGTTCGAGCAGCGCACGCACGCGGCCTTCATTACGCACCCGGCGGGCTTTCACCCCTTTTCGCAGCCAGACTTCTTCCTGGGCGAGCTTCTTGTCGAACAAGTCGTGCTGGCGCTCCTCAGCGGCGAGGGCATCCTCTTTGCGAGTAAGAAACGTCAGGTAATCGCAGGTCCAGTCGAACAACCTGCCGCGGTCGACCTCGACGATGCGTGTCGCCAGGCGTTGCAGAAACATCCGGTCGTGGGTGACAAAGATGAGCGTGCCCGCAAATCGCTGGAGAAAATCTTCCAGCCAGCGAATCGTTTCCAAATCCAGATGGTTCGTCGGTTCATCGAGCAGCAGAATATCCGGCTCGATCACCAGCGCGCGGGCCAGCAGCACCCGGCGTTTCATCCCGGATGACAAGGTCGCGAACGCAGCCCAGGGATCGAGTTGCATCCGGTCCAGCACCTGCTCGACACTGTGTTCCCATTCCCACGCCCGTTCGGGATCAAGGGTATGAGCCAGTTCCGCCAAGGCGGCTTGTTCTTCCGCCGTCAATTGGTCGGTCTGGCGATGGAGCCGGTAATGCGCGGCGACCGCGGGGCCGATCTGGCCCAGACCGCCGGCGACTTCCTCGAAGATGGTGCCGTTGGCGTCGGTCGGCACTTCCTGAATCTGCCGGGCCACTTTCGTGGTCGGCGGGCGATCCACGGTGCCAGTGTCGGGGCGGAGTTCGCCCAGCATGAGCCGCATCAAAGTCGATTTGCCAGCCCCATTCCGGCCGACGAGGCAAACCCGTTCGCCGGGTTCGATCTCCAGCGTGGCCCCTTCAATCAAGGGCGTTCCACCGAAACTGAAATTGACATCCCGCAGACTAAGCACGGCCATCAGCGACACGATCCTGGAAAAATGACGAAACCATATGGTCTCATTATTGTAGTCGATGCCGGGAAAACCGATACCCGCCAGCCGACTTGGCCTGCGTCTCATTCAGAGGCCCAACACATCGCGCAAGTGATCGAGTTGAGTCAGCAAGCGGTCGGGACAGGTGTCGGGGTTCTGCAAATCGTCGACGGTGACATCCATGCCGAGCTTTTCGCCGATGTACGCCGCCGTGTGAAAGCCGGCCAGCTTCGCAATCGCCAGATCGCCCGTGATGCGGGAACTGACATACAACACCTGCGACGGCTCGAACCCCGCGGCCTGCACCCGGCGATACGCCGCAACAAACAGCGACTTCGACGGTTTCCGCACCCCTTCCCGCTGCGATAAGGTCATCAACTCCGGCCGAAACAGAATGGAAAGGGGTGTTGACGCTTCCTGCAACCGGAAATCGCGCAGCGCCTGGACCACGCTGAAACATTGGCCATCGGCGAGCAATCCCTGCGAAATGCCCGACTCCGCGATTAGCGTCAGCGTCCGCGCCGCTGTCGGAGCGGCTTCATGACCTTGCAGCGATTCATGAAAAAAATAGGCGACTTTCTCGCTCAGTTCATCAAGGTTGCCGAGCTGATCAGCGTCGTACACATATTCCTTCTGCGCCAGACGATCCAGAATATTGCGCCAGACTTTGCCGGAGTCGACTTCCGGCACATCCCCTTTGCGCTTCGTGCCGACCAGCCGGCTATCCGCGACAAGGCGGTCATAGATCGATAGCAGATACTCCCACGGCGCCCCAGGCTTGCGCGTCATGCTGTACCACATGTTGAACTCGCGGATGGTTTTGTCGAGCGCGACTTCCATGCGCACGGCGTCCGGTGTGGCGTGCAGCAACTCGCCGTCAGCGATGCGGATCAGTGTGCCGTACAGATTCCACAAAACCACGCGGATGCCGGGCAGCGGATCGAGATGCGGCGCGGCCCGAACCGGTTCCCGCTTCGGCGCGGTCGGCCAACGCAGATTCCGCTCTGCCAAGGCATGGGCATATTCGGTGAGGGTCTGGGGCATGCCGGTTCTCAACTATCCAACCAATTATCCGGCGCACGCGCCACCCGAATTTGAGCCAGTCCAATACCGATTATTGCCTAAATGCCCTCAGCCCTGACCGCTCCCTCCCAGTCGTCGCTGCGCTGCAACAATTCCTGGTCAAACTCCCGACAGGATTTCATTCTTTCCATGAGGTCTTCAGCACGCACGCGCCCTGCTGTATCGCGGCTGCGGCGTTGAAGTTCTTCGTAGAATTCGTCGTCATCGACCGGCAAATCGTCGACTGGTCCCGGCACAGATTCTAATATCTGTGTGGCCAAATCAAGCCGCTCCTCATCAGAAAGCTGCAGTGCCGCGCTCAATAGTTCTTGGGTACTCATGACGCTCTCCATCCACGGGTAAAGTTGGCCGCGATTTTATTCTACCCGACAATCCACTTCGCCGCCGCAACTTCTGCTCCTTCGTTCTTGCCGTCGTAGAATTGGAGCAACTTGGTCACATCCGTGACGGCGTAGGCGGTGGTCGCCAGCTTCAAACCGTCAGCGGTCTCCCCCGCAACCCACAACGGATTCGGAGCCGACAGGCTCAGCAGTCCTGGCACGTCACCATACTTCACCGCGCCGGGCAACAACATCGGATCGCGAATGTCGGTGATCGATGCGAAACGGAACCCATCCGTCCCGACGGCGAGCTTGTTCACGATGCAACCCGCTTGAGCGGCCGCCGCCGCGGCGTACAGGCCCGCATTCCCAAAACCGGCGAGGTAAACCGCCTCTGGTTTTGCTGCATGATCGCGGACGAAGGCCAGCATCGTCAGCACATCATGTACGCGCTGACTGAACAGCGGATGATTGTAGCCCGCTGTAAATCCTAAGAACTCACGCGGATTGTTGACCCGGCGGCTCTCGGTGAGGGATTCACCCGGCTTCAGGAATTCCCCCTGATAGAGTAGATCAACACCGGCGACGGCGATGCCCGCTTGGACGAGCGCCAAAATCTGCGGCTGCAACTCCCCACCCGCTTGATACAGTCCCGCCTTGCCGCTGTCGGTCAACCAGATCGCCACTTTCCGGTTCCAGGCCGCCGGCAACAAAAACACAACCGGCAACTCCTCACCGTATTTTGCCAGCCGCAGCAACGATTGATATTCCACATGCGTCTTCTTCGGCGTGTCGCCGATCACTTCCTGCGTGACGCTGTTCTTTTCCGGCAGCCCGCGGCCGATCAGAATGTCCCACGCGCCGGCCAGGACGGTGCCGATCTTTTCCGCGTCCGTTGATAACGTCTGCATTTGCTTAGCTGAGTCGGCGGCAAAGGCCCGCATGACTTTCAACTCCGCCTCGTCATCCGACGTCGGCATCGGATGCGCGGCGTCCCAAACCGAAATTTCATCCTTGGTCAGCGGCACGAAATCTTTCTCGACGATCTCACCCGCGCCCAATGGCAGATGCTTGTTGAAGAAGCCGTACATCATCATCCGGCTGAGGTGATTGTAGTTGTGCTCGAACGGGAAGTACTTCGCTTCCACGTTGCCGGGCACCCCCATGCGGGCGAAATGTTCGACCAGTTGCGGCAGTCCGTTCTCCTCGATCTTCACTGTCCAGTCGTTCGCGCCGGTCATGCCGATGGGGCGTGGTGCGGCCATCGCGGCGAACTCGATGTTGCCGGTATTCACCCGCAACAGACTGGCATTCTCACAGGTGCAGCCACCTTGCATGCCGGTGGAGACCATGACGGCAGGAAAGAAGGCTTTGGGGCGGGGATCGACGCAGGCGAGGATGAAGGTCTGCGTGCCGCCGCCACTGGCCCCGGTGACGCCGATGTTCTGCGGGTCGACATCTGGCAGCGAAGACATGAAATCGACGGCCCGGATCGAGTTCCACGTCTGCATCCCCATCACATTGATGAGCCGCAATTCGGCCTGGGCGCTGAACAGTCCCCAATGGTCCGTTCGGCTCATTGTCGGCCGTTGTTTGACGAGGCGATGCGTCAGTTCGTGCGAAAGAATGTGATTGTCGCCATACCCGAGCATATCGTAGATAAAGACCACGCAGCCCATGCGGGCCAGTTGCACGCAGCGGGCCTGGAGCGGATGCCGGCCACCGATCTCGGAGAACTCCGCCCCGCCGGCGACTTCGAGTTTCACCTTCTCCGCCCCATGATCGTGATAGCGACCGCCGGGCCAATGGCCGTGCGGACACAAAATGCCGGGCCGCTTTCCTTCCGTGCCTTTCGGCCGATACAGGCTACCGGTCAGATACAGGCCCGGAAACGACTCAACGATCACCTTCTCAACCGTGTAGTCATCCCGCTCGACCATGCCATGCACGATCGGTTGCAACGGCGTCTTTTCCGGCAGCGGCCACAAACCCAGCGAGACCAGCACTTGTCGACGAACGTACTCGGCCCGTGCTTGCCAGGCTTCGTAACTGTCCAGCGGCTCCCAACTGAAGTCGCCGTTGAGATCCTTCAAATCCACCAGTCGGCGGTCCGCGGGCAGTTGATCAGCCGGCAACACCCGTGGCAATGCCGCCTGGGCCGAGCGGGTTGCCCTGAGGCCGCCCGCGGTCGCGAGCGCGCCGGTGACGAGTTTCAACGCGGTGCGGCGTTCCATCGGCTGATTCCACATAATTGCGATTCCTGAAAAGCGGGGCATTCAGAGTTGGGATTGCGATGAATCTGTCGCATGATAATCATCAGGGGAGGCGGATGGGAACTGCGAAACCGCAAGCGTTTGCCTGCCCGATGGGATTTCACAACCCTTAACCCACAACCCACTCCATGCCGCATCTGCTGATTGTTGACGATGAACCCAGTATCACCTGGGGGCTGACGAAACTCGCTGAGCGAATCGGGCTGTCGTCGGCGGCCGCGTCCTCGGCGGAAGACGGGTTGCGCGCCGCAGTCACCCAGCGGCCGGATGCCGTGCTGTTGGATGTCCGGCTGCCCGGCATGACGGGCCTCGACGCGCTGCCGAAATTTCGCGAACTGCTCGGAGCGATTCCCGTCGTGATCATCACGGCGTATGGCGATCTGGAAACCGCCGTGGAAGCGATCCGGCGCGGGGCCTTTGAATATCTCGTCAAACCGTTCGATCTGGCGACCGCCGAGCAGACCATTCGTCGTGCCTTGCGGTCGACGGAAGCGGTGGAAGCCAAGCCAGCCATCGCGGTTGACGACTCGAATCCGCGGCACGATAAGTTGATCGGAACATCGCCCGGGTTTCAGGCGGTCTTCAAGCAGATCGCCCTCGTAACGCCCACATCGGCCTGCGTCCACTTGGGTGGCGAAAGCGGCACGGGGAAAGAACTGGTGGCACGGGCCATTCATCAATACAGCCGCCGCGCAACCGGGCCGTTCATCCCCATTCATGTCGCCTCGCTGAGCGAACAACTCGTCGAAAGCGAACTCTTCGGCCACGTCCGCGGGGCATTCACCGGGGCGGAATCGCATCGACAGGGACTGCTGGAGCAAGGCAACCACGGCACGGTGTTTCTCGATGAAGTCGCGGAAATCCCCCCGGCGATACAGGTCAAACTGCTGCGCGCGCTCGAGCAGGGCGAAATCTGGCCCGTAGGTGCCGACCGACCGCATGCGGCCGATTTCCGTTTGATCTCAGCGACACATCGCGATTTGAAAGCCGAAGTCGCCAGCGGCCGATTTCGTCAAGACTTGTATTATCGCCTGGTGACATTCCAGATCGATCTTCCCCCGCTGCGCGATCGGCCCGACGACATCACGGAACTGGCGAAGTATTTTCTCGACCGGCTGGCGGCGAAGAATCAGTTACCGCAACTGGCCATGCATGGCGACGCACTGGCGGAGTTGCAGCGGCGGCCGTGGCCGGGCAACGTGCGCGAGTTGAAGAACGCCATCGAGCATGCGGCGATTCTCGCCCGCAACGGCACCATCGAGGCGTGGCATTTGCCGGTCCTCACCGAGTCGCTCATCACCCCCGCTGATCAAATCGCGGATGTCCCCGCCGCCGTGAAAGCCTGGGCCGCGCGGCAATTGACGACGGCACAGGAAGGGGACGAACTGCATGCCCAGTTGCTGAAAGAAATCGAACCGGCCCTCTTCGCGGCGGCCTTGAAGCAGACCCACGGCCAAGTCGCCGCCGCCGCCCGCCTGCTCGGCCTGCACCGCACCACCTTGAAGGGCAAGCTGGACGAATACGGCATTCGCACACCCTCTTCCGAGCGGGGGGCTGACGCCCCATAGGCATGAAGTTAGACCACAAGTCTTGGTGAGAACAGGCGTTGGCGTGTGGAGGGAGATTTTTTTCTGCGCGGTTGGGAGGGCAAGCGTTGGAGCGTCGCTTGAATTTCGGCGATCAGTTCCGGCAGGCGATCGGGGTGGCGCAGCGCGTCGGCGAGACGACTGGCTCGATCCTGA
>Ga0105047_10001661_pt1 | contig 39855 bp, 34 predicted proteins | sample MAT04_FD_78384 | JGI IMG/M metagenome (GOLD analysis project Ga0105047, IMG submission 78384) | Freshwater microbial communities from Lake Fryxell liftoff mats and glacier meltwater in Antarctica - MAT-04 (megahit assembly) | ecosystem: Environmental > Aquatic > Freshwater > Ice > Liftoff...
AAGAGCAACTCGGAAGGCCGCAAGAAGATCGAGGAAGGCGCCTTCAACTACGGCCCGGACCGCACCAAGCCCGCCGACTGGAAAACCGCCGTACCGGTGACCGACGGCCTAATCCTGCGGCTGGGCCGGAAGATCCTGCGCGTGCGGGTGGGGTGAGTATTCCAGACTTCGCAACCTTTACGGCGGCGCCGCGGAGTCGTTCCAGGCTCGGGTACACAGTGCGGACATAACCGGGTGGGCCGTTGTGTACGGCAGATACTTCATCGAACCGTCGCAGTACAGGAAGTTACTCCCGCCGCGGTGTAGGCTCCAGAAGTGGTAACGGTCGCACGGGTTGTCGGTTCTGCCCGGTCCGTAAACGGAACTCGGGCAAGGGTCGCCAACAACGAACGGTGTTTGGCGGTAGTACATCGTCCCGGACGGCCCTGGAAAGTTCTCTCGTCCCCAAGAGGTCTGGTACCAGTTGCCGGCCTGTGCGCTGTCCGGAGGCGGGCGCTCGGCGACATGGATCGTACTTGAAGTGCCGTCAGTGATGTCCGTCAATCGTATGGCCTGCTGCCAGTCGAACCCGCCACCGGGTGCTCTCTCCCGCAAGGGGATATTGGGGGCACTGGCGGAGCCGGCCACGCCGATGTAAGAGGCGAGTGCCACCGAACGTCCCGAGGGTGTCGTGAGCGGTCGCGTCAAGCGTTCGTCGACCGGGCAAATGTATGCTGTGACAGGAGTGCTGTTGCCCGTGTGCGGCGGATCGAGATACGGCAAGCGTTCGATCCGGCACGCAGCAAAAGCCTTGTCGTAGATGGCTTGCTGCTCGACATAAGGCAGGATGTTTGCCATCCACGAGAGAACTTCATCCGGCACGGCCGGACCCATGGCGACAGGATTGACTCCGAAGCCGCTTTGCGGAAAACGGCCATGAGTAGCGTGGTAGTTGTGCAGCCCGACGCCGAGTTGCCGCATGCGGTTCTGACATGCAGCCCGGCTCGCGGAATCCCTCGCAGCCTGTACCGCCGGCAAGGCCAGCCCCACGATGACGCCGATGACGCCGATGACGACCAGAAGTTCGACGAGGGTGAAACCGCGGCGAACAGTCATCATGACGAAGCCTCCGATGCGACGACGGGGTCACATGTTACTGGAAGCGAGTAGACGGTTTCCACCCCATCCAGGGTCACCCCCACTCGGATATTCACGGAGGCGGTCGCCCCAGGCACGGTACGGGAGATAGTCAGTCGCCGCGGGGCGGTAGGGATCGTAGCTGCGTCTACCTGAGCCGTGAATTCGGTTGGGCATTCCACTACCCGTACGGTGGCCTCTCGACCATGAGTCAGGCACAAAACCGTACCCCGGAACCCATCACTTTTTGTCGGCATGAGCACAAGGTTCTTCGGGGCAAACTCGACGGGTGCTGCTACACGACCAAGAACCCGGATCGATACGGGACTGCTTGGAACCTGATTGACCAGCCATACGTTCGCGCGATCATCGATATCCGCCGGCGTAGCGGTTAGGACTTCGACGCGCACGCGAGCGACAATCCTACCGCCGGGCGTCGCGGCTTCGGCTTCCGGTACAGATAATCGTGTCAACTTGACCCGTTCCGGATTGCTCGTTCCGACCCGCTCGACCGTCCTGGGCGGCGAGAAGGCGTCGATAATGTCAACGACTTTGACTGCAGACTGACCGACGGTTGCCGTGCCGAAAGCAAATGCGACCGGCAAAGAAAACGCACCTGCCCGGATACGGCGGAGTATTATTGGGAGGGTCACCTCACGCTTTACTGGGTCATCAGTGAGGAAGTGAATTGTGCTTACGAGAGACTCGCCAGGCGGCCCGTTCACAGCAAGACGGACCACGAGAGTTTTTCGCTCGCCAGGTTGAATGGTCAACTCCTCGACTTTGGAATAGCGGCCGTCCGGTTCCCGCATTTCGAGTCCGGTACAAGAGCATGACGCGCGGACGCCTGCGATGTTGAGTGCATCAGTGCCGTCGTTACCAATTTCGACTTCTGCTGTGGCGACTTGACCGCCCTCACATTCTCCGAGGTCAATCGATTCAGCAATCCGGATGGCTGGCACACAGGGAGCCGCACTGCGGTTGGCGTACCAGGAAATGGTCCATGCCGCGACGATGGCTGTACTGAGCAAAACGATGAAGCGATTGCGTGTCATGGCGTACAACCGAAGGCAAGTGAAAAAATCGGACGAGTCAACGTCGACGACGGGCCAGCAGCCAGGCGGCTCCCGCGGCGGCCAATACCGAACCGGCGGCAGGAAAGACCCACCAGCCCGTCCGGGCCGGTTCGACCGCTGTAGGCAATTGTTTTTGGTCGCCCTTCGTCGCAAGAATAGTCAACTGACGCGAGGGCTGGACTACACCTACGACGTTGCCGGCTTCGTCGATCGTGTAATCCGTGCCGTCGATGCTGTTCGTCACTTTCGTGTCACGCGGGTAGCGCGGTTTGACGGCGTTCTCGTCGAAAGGCTTCGTATCGATGCCCGTGAGCTTGGTGGTATGTTCGAAAAGTGTCGTCGTGTCGTCACCGGTGGTATTGGTGACAAGGAACGACATGACCGCGGGGACGATGACTCCGTCGGCACTCCGGAAGAACTCAAGCACTGATGCTTTCTGCACACTGACGATTCCGTTGTGGCTGCCGCGGATCTCAAGCCCGGCAACCAGGTAATTGTTGCGCACCGAGAGACGAATGGTCGCGCTCCTATCCGCCGTTACGAGATGGATTTCATCCCCAACCTTATCGGACTTCATGTTCGTGCAGATTTGTCGTAACCCGTTTTTGTCTGTGGGCAGCGGACCGCCCGGAAAAGTTATGAGCATGTCGCGAAAGGGATCGACATCCAGTGCTGTGCGGCTCGTGTCCGAAACGAGCGACATGCTGTGTCGCTCACGTTTACCCCCACGTTCCAGCACCTCGGCCCGTAGACACTCCACCCGGTCGGGGCGGACGTATAGGAGACTCTCAAAGTCCGTCGCTTTGGCCGTCACTACGAGCAGCGACGGCCCGCGTATGATCGTGCCTGTCAGAACGCGGGGCCGAGATAAGAAAGTGGATGAGGTAGTGTTCACGAAACTGCATCGAAGATACTGCAGCGAAGCGACAGAAGACTCGTGCGCGGCAAGAGCAGTGTTAAGATCCTGTGCCGCGCACGAAAGCGTGAAAATAGCTGCGATTGCAAGTGCGCAAAATTCGCGGCGAGAATTCATGAATGCTCCTCGGATAGGATAACTCCAATGCAGAGTAAGCAAACGCTGAACTCTAGCATTTGTGGATCGTTTGATAGCAAGCGTAGGAAGCGGGAATGCCGCTCGGCCCCGTATGCATGTAGAATCCGTTACACCCATTAGGAATCATCGCCGTGGCGAGGCAGTTGGGGCCCGGCGTCGCGACGCAAAGCTGATGTGAAGCACTACTCATCGTACAGCTCGCTCCCACTGGAAGTGGATTCCCGGCCGAATCGTGCGGCGGATTGCCCCAGCTAAGGTTGTTACAGGCATGAGTCGCGCAGGACGCATTGGGCACAATGAAGCTCTGCGCGGTCGCCCGCACCGCTCCGAGTCCCGCGACGACTGCACAGACGATTGCCAGCACCAGCAGTCCGGACACGGTTTTGTTCCGTTCGATCATGGCAAGAGACTCCAGTTTTCGAGTGCTTTTGCGACGACGACACCAGTCATCGTCAAATCGTGTATGGACGTTGTCTCATACGAATTATAGAGAGTGTAACGAAGCGGGGGGAGGGGCAGCAAGTAGAATTTGGAAATTTTCTCGAATCGTTTTTGCTGACAGACAGCAAGCCCACCACGACATTGTTTATTCAAGAACGATCAGTTCTACTCCCCCAGCCACCAGCGGCGTTTGCGTTTGGCGTCGTAGCTGAGGCCGTGGTTTTTGATGGCGATGGCGGCGATGCGTTCGACGACCTCCTTCGGGTCGTCCGAAATGATGAGCTTGTCGCGATCGGTGGAGTTGATGGTTTTGCCGTCCACCATGGATTGGATCATCTCGATGCCGTGGGTGTAGAATTCCCGGCCCATCAGCGCGACTGGGAAATCTTCGACCTTCCTGGTCTGGATCAGCGTCAGCACCTCGAAGAGTTCGTCCATGGTGCCGAAGCCGCCGGGCATCACGATGAAGGCGTAGCTGTACTTGATGAGCATCAGCTTGCGGACGAAGAAATGGTCGAAATCGATCCACTGATCGAGGTAGGGGTTCGCGTATTGTTCCTGCGGCAGGACGATGTTGCAGCCGATCGATCGCCCGCCGACGTCCTTGGCCCCACGGTTCGCGGCTTCCATGATGCCGGGTCCACCGCCGGTCATCACGGTGAAGCCTTTTTGGGCCAGCCGAAGGCCGACTTCACGGGCCAGGATGTAATACGGATGAGTTTCCGGGAAGCGCGCGGAGCCGAAGACGGTCACGCAAGGCCCGACGAAGTGCAGCTTGCGAAAGCCGTAGAGCATCTCGCGGAAGACGCTGACCGCCCGTCGCAATTCGAACGAACGCGATTGCGGGCCTTCGAGAAACTTGATGGCCGCAGCCGTCTCGGTGGTGCTGCGGTTGACGGGACCGACCGGTGGTGCGGCATCATCCTTGTCGGCCATGGAAATCCTTCGTCGATCGCATGCGGAGACTGAGCAAAACCCGTCCCGTCAGGTTGCCATTGCGGCGAACTTGCACAACATCCGGGCGATCCGTAATTTAGCGGTGTTCACTGCCTTCGGCCGCGGATTGGAGCTTCATGTTCGACGGCGTCGCCATCTCGAAATACTTCGGGGTCTCCGCCACGATCATTCTGTCGGGCTTCGGCGCACCGATTCCGGAGGAGATTCCGGTCGTCACCGCTGGGGCCATGGTCGGGCACGATGCCCAGGCAGCCGTGCCGGACCTGCTCAACGGTGCCATAGGCGGCGGCTACGCTCTGTTCATCACGCCGCAACCGGCGGCGGCGATCCGCTGGTGGATCATGTTGCCGCTCATCATTGTGTCTGTCGTGGTGGGCGATCTGGCTCTGTTCATGATCGGGCGAATCTGGGGTTCACGGTTGCTGAGGAGTTCCTGGGTGCAGCGGCGGATTCTGCCGCCGGACAAGCAGGCGAAGATCGAAGAGAACTTCCACCGCAACGGCATCATGATCCTGCTTGGGGCACGCCTGACGCCGGGCATCCGCACGCCGGTGTTCCTGATGGCAGGCATCCTGCGGATGCCGATCCAACGCTTTCTGCTCGCCGATACGCTTTATGCAATCCCCGGCGTCAATCTGCTGTTCTGGTTGTCGTACTGGTTCACCGATCAGTTTGTCGAAGCGGTCGAAGCGGTCGACCGGCATCGGCCGATGGTCGTCTTGGCGGTGTTGTCGGCGATCATCGGCGTGCTGCTCTGGAAGTTCGCCACGAGTCGGAGACTTTCGACCGGGGACGTCCGCGATATTCCCACCCTCGTCAAACCCGTCGGCGTAGTGACGCATGCCATCGAACAGACGATCGAAAAGGGCATGGCAAAAACCATGGATGCCACGAACGTGGTCATTCACAAGGTCACCCATCCGCGCGCGAGCGAACCGCCTTCGGAGAGCGGGAAACCGAAGGCCGGCTAAGGTTTGCGGGTCGGGCCGGGTGCCGTGGTTCGGCCGCTCGGCGTCAGCCGCATCAGGTAGTCCCACCATTCGGCCTCGATGCCGGCAACGTCCTTGCCCAACCACGTCTCGAAGGCCTTGATCGGATCGCCGCCGGTGTTGACGGAACGCAGGTAGGCGCCGAACTCCGGGCCGTGCAAGGCCTGCTTCTCGTGGAACAGAAAAAACGTCAGCCCCCACGCGCTGAGATACTTGCGGTCCGCCCGGCCGCGCTCATCGTGACCGCTGAGGTAATCCTGCGGCCCGGCGCGCAGCATCGCGGCGAGTTGTGGCCGCGATGCGGGCTTCCGCACGAAGTCTTGGATGGCCGTCAGCCGGGATTCGTCCGCATGGTCGATGTGCAACTCGCCGACTTCGAGAATCGCCGTCTCGAAGATCTGGGCCAGGCCTTCCTCCAGATAACGCGGCAGCGGCCCGGACTCCTTGCCGGCCCGAATGCTCTCGGCATCCGCCGGCGGATAGACGTTCGGGCCGATGTAGGCGTGGAAGACTTCGTGGTAAAGCAGAGCGAAGAAGCGCTGAGTGGCCGAGTCGAACGCCGTCTCGTTGCGTCGGTCGGCCTCGCGGAGCCGCTGTCGTTCCTGAGCGACCACCAACAGATGACGTTCGAGTTCGACGCGGGATTGGCGGTAGAGTTGCTTCACGCCCGCTTCGTATTGATCGAGCCGTTTGCGTTCCTCTTGATGCTTGGATTTGATCTCCGCCAGGCGGCCGTCGAGCCGTTCCAGATCGCTGCCGCAAACGATGCGACGCTCGCCGGGAAGGTAGAGCGCGGGGTTCGCCAAGGCCCGCAACGTTTGCGGCAGCAACGCCGCATAGTCGTCCGCCCGCACGGCCACTTCGATCCGCACGGGTGCAACTTCTCCGGCACGAGGGGGGAAGTAGCGGACCAAGGCGGCATGAAGCAACTCCAACCGAACCGCCGCCCGCCGCGACAGTTCTTCGGAAGCGCCGGAGACGATCGTGAACCGCTCCGAGGTGTATTGCCGGCCTGCCAAGGATTTGCCGAGCCAGTCGATGCGGGTCAGCTCCAGGCTTTCCATCCGTTGCCGTTCGCCTTCGCCGCCGGGGTCCAATTCGGCGATCTTCGCCCGCAGGGCATTCCGGTCTTCCGCGGACAGCCGCTTCACCGTGGCGACTTCATTTTTCAGAAACGTGGTGGTCAGCGTCACGGTCGGACGACCCGCACGCCGGATGACGACCTGGAATTCGACGCCGCGCAGCGTTTCCTTCAACAGCAGTCCGTTGAACTTCGCTCCGTTATGCAGCGACACTTCGTCGGTAAGCCAGGCGATCGGGGCGTTGGACTGAGGGATCGGCGGTTGAAGGAGGGCGAGGATCAGGATCGGCAACATGGCTTCGCCTCACGCGGTGTGAACAGGCTACTATAGCCTCGAACACGAATGGGAGAAACGGATATGGCCTTGGGTGATATCGTCGTCGGCTTGACCGGCGCCAGCGGCTCGGCCTACGGCGTACGCCTGATCGAGGTGGCTCTCAAAGCCGGTCGCACGGTGCACCTGACGATCAGCCCCGCGGCCGTCGAGGTGATGGACAAGGAACTCGGCCGCACGGTCGACCTGCGGGAAAGCGGCTTCGACCCCGTGCAACTTCTGGGTCACGCCGCCGACGGTCTGGACCTGAGCCGGCTGCGGTATCATCACTTCCGCAACTTTCAGGCGGGCATCGCCAGCGGTTCGTTTCTGACATCGGGCATGGCGGTCTGCCCGTGCAGCATGGGTACGATCGCCGCCGTCGCCCACGGCATTTCGGAGAACCTGATTCACCGCGCCGCGGATGTCCATCTGAAGGAACGACGTCGGCTGGTGCTCGTACCCCGCGAAACGCCGCTGGGCCTGATTCAGTTGAAGAACCTCACGGCGGCCGCGGAAGCCGGTGCGGTGATTCTGCCGGCGATGCCGGCCTTCTACACCAACCCGACGTCGATCGCGGACATGGTCGATTTCATCGTCGGTCGGGTCTGCGATCAACTCGGCGTCGAACACGCCTTACTGAAACGTTGGAGCGTCGCGACTTCGGACGAAAAGTGAGAGAACTGTTGAATGTCCTGAGGTCTCGGCTCCTCGTTGATCGCAGCAAGCACAGGAAGTCTTTGCTCTATCCGAACAATTTTCCGTTGCGAACGCAAGATCGTGTATTACGCTAAATCGGCGACGTAGGCCCGCGTCACGTTCAGGGAATGCTCACCATGGCTGCACCGTCCACCGCAGTGGAACTCGTCGAGCTGCTGCGTAAGAGTTGCATTATTCCTGCCGAAACTCTCGAAGCGCACACGCGCGATTCCGTGCCTGAAAAAGCCGTCGATTTTGCGGTCAAGCTCGTCAAGGTCGGCCTCATCACGCCGTTTCAGGCGAAGCTGCTGCTCGGCGGGCGGTACCGTGGGTTCCGCCTCGGTGCGTACATCATCCGTGATCAGATCGGCCAAGGCGGCATGGGCACCGTCTATCTCGCGGAGCACGAAACGCTGAAGCGTCGCGTGGCCGTGAAGGTGCTGTCGCCTCAGGAGGGCGGCAAGCGCGTTGCCGTCGAGCGGTTCCTGCGCGAAGCTCGGGCCGCTGCGGCGCTGGACCATCCCAACATCGTCCGCATCTTCGATGTGTCTCAGCAGGGCGAGCTGTACTTCCTCGTCATGGAGTACGTCGACGGGCAAACGCTCGATGAGATCGTCGAACAGCACGGGGCGTTGCCCTGCGGTCGTGCGGCCGAGTACATCCTGCAGGCTGCTGCAGGTTTGGAACATGCCCACGAGAAAGGCTTCGTCCACCGCGACATCAAGCCGGGAAACCTGATCCTCGCCAAGGATGGGACGCTGAAGATTCTGGACATGGGATTGGCCCGCTCCTTTGAGACCAACGACAAGTTGACGGAAGTTTTGGACAACGGCTCGGTGGTGGGTACAGCCGACTACATCTCGCCCGAACAGGCGATGAATCACCCGGATCTGGACATCCGCGCGGACATCTACAGCCTAGGTGCCACATTCTACGCCATCGTCACTGGTCGTCCGCCGTTCGAGGGGAACACGACGCAGAAGCTCCTTCAACATCAATTGAAGGAGGCTCCCTCGCTCACGACCGTGGACAAAACCTTCCCGCCCGGCTTGGCGGCCGTGCTCGCGAAGATGCTCAAGAAGAAACCGGAGGACCGCTACCAGACGCCCGCGGATGTCATGTCAGCTCTCGGACCTTGGCTGCCGAACAATGCCCGCGTGGTGGCGGCGTTGTCCTGCACCAACCTCGGCGGCTCGTCGGCCCTGCAACAGACGCTCAACGACATCGTTACCGGCAGCACAAGTCGCCTTCCGAAAGTCGATCCGGCGGACGAAGCCAATTCTCGGAAGACGTCGCGGATCCTGCTGTATATCTGCCTCGGCGTGCTCGGGTTGGCAGCCTTGGGTGCAGGCACGACCGCAGCCCTCTACCAATCGGACGAAGTCGCGGGAACGACGCCCACGTCACCGGCTTGGTCGCCTCCGGCGAAAGTGGGCGAAGGCTCAGTCACCATCCCGAAACCTTCACCCACCAAGGTCGAGCCGACTAATCCGGTGGTCGCCAAGGTGCCCATTCCGGTCGCTGCCGCCGGCCCCCGGCTCGTCTACGAACTCGATTTGACCAAAGCCAAGCCGTTTCGCGAACTCGGCACAAACGTCGCCAACGAAGCCGGCAAACAGCCCGAAATGATCTGGAAGGTCCTGGAGAAATCCGGCGTTGGTCCGCTGCCGTCCGGATGGAGCACATCCGCCTTTCGCAACGCGGATAAAGTCGAAACCGCGATCGTGGAAATCGAAAAAAGGAACGCGATCAGCCTCACGGGCTTTGAGGGCGCGAAATCGGGGATGCTGTTCACGAACCGAAGCCCGTTCCGCGCCGGGAAGTTGGAGATCCATGTCGAATACGCGGCCGCCGGCACCATCGGAAACGGACAGCTCCGGTTCGTTGCCCTGACTCCGGTTCGCAAGGAAGCGGTCAACGTCGTGAAGTTGCCCGCGAGCAACGGGAAAATTACCCGCGTCGAAGTGGAATGGAATCTCGAGGATTGCACCAGCGGTTTCTTCGAGTTCCATACGGCGTCCCTGGAGCCGAACGTCGGTCTGTTTATCGTCGGCATGGAAGTTACCGAAGTCGCCCCGACTATCCGCAAGCCGCTGGTTAAACTCGAGTTGAAGGGACTGGCTCCGTTCGCCATGACCGCGACGACCGTTGCCGAATCCGGCACGCGGAAACTGAAGATACTCACCGAGACCGGCACGCCCAAGTTTCCCACGAGCTGGTATCGCTGGATCGAATATCCGGAGACGACCGTCGAGTATTACCTCGAAACGACCAACGGTAAGTCGGCACTGGGCATGCGAAACCTGACCGGCAGGCCGGGTGTCTTCTATACCAGCCCCGAACTGACCGCACCGGAGAAGGGCAGGCTCGAACTGCGCATCCTGTATCAGTCCGGGGCTGGGGGTCTGATTCGTTTCCGCCCGTCGGACAAGAAGCCTTCGTTCGACGTCCTCAAGCTTCCCGCTGCGACCGACGGTTGGATCGCGCTGATTGAGGATTTGGATCTGAAGGGGCACGCCGGCGGGTTCTTCGAGATCGCGACCACGGGCGTCGGCGACGACGGCGCGCTGAAGTTCCGGGAATTCCAAGTCGTGCCGAAGAATTGATCCGTTCAACCGTGGGCGAAGTGAAAGGCCGACGCGGGCCTTGTACTTTCGGCCTTAGCCTTGGCCAGCGCCTGACCGACAATGCTTTCCAACAGATTCAAGTAGTCGATGAAGCGTCGTTTGCCCTCGGCTGTAAGCCGAACGAGAGTCTGCGGTCGCTTGCCCTTCAGGCCTTTCCAAATCTCGATCAGACCGGATTCCTGCAGGGTGTGCAGGTGCCGGTTCAAGTTGCCGTCGGTCAGTTTGCACAACTCGCGCAGTTCGTTGAAGACCAAACCTTGATCTTGCGCCAGCAGCGACGTGAGGATGCCGAGGCGTGCCTTCTCGTGGAGGACGCGGTCGATACCGTCGAAGGCTGAGGCCGGCTCATCGGCCGAGTGTTCGTTCGCCATCGGGCCGCTCCAGGTGAACGTAGAGAATCGCAGCCGTGCCGAGTTGCCCGAGTCCGAAGGGCAGGGCCATCGCCCAGGGGCTGAGACCGTGATCCGGATCGACGACGCCGAGGTTCAACACCCCGGCCGCCAGATAGAACCCGCCGATGCCGACGATCGGCTTGGGCAACAACCGACACGAAGCGAAAATGCCGAGGCTGAACAGCACTTGCCATAACCCAGGCAGCAACCGAGCGAATTCAGGCGAGTGGCGGGCAATGGCCATCGTCATCAACGCACCCGCGACGAGGCACGGCAGAAACTGCGACACGGCCAGCCGAGTCATTTCCTTGCTCAAGGGAAGGTCGTGCGTTCGATGCCGGCGATGAATGCCCATGCCCGCAGCAACCACACCGGCGATCGCCGCGCTGCTCCAGAGTAACAGATACTCTGAAAACTGCGATGCTGGTCGCGGCAGCAGCAGGCTTTGCACCAGCCCGGCCAACACGGCGAACAGGCCGGTACACGCAACCGGCCCAGCGCGGTAGCCGTCGAAGCGTTCCGTCTGGGCGACGCGGGAACGGATTTCCGCAATCTGCGTCAGGGCTTCCCGAAGTTCCATGCGTGCTGCACTCCGGGTGTCGCGACGTCGTCAGCATAACCGATCGGCAGGCTCGCGGTCTACGACTTTGCGGCGAAGACTTCGCTGAAAAGCTTACGCATGGCCGCCCACGATTTCTCGTCGGCTTCCTTGTTGTAGCCCATGCCCTTGATCTCCAATTTTTCCGCACCGGGGACGGTGAACGAATGGACAGCGCCGGGGTAGCTGTGGAACTCGACCGGCTTCTTGGCCTTCCCGAAGGCGACCTTGAACGTTTCGATCGACTGGGCCGTGATGAAGAAGTCGTCCGCCCCGTGGTTCACTTGAATCTTGGCCTTCGTCGCCGCGGCCTGCTCGGCCGTCGGGCTGGGGAGCGCGGCGTGGAAGGTGACGACGGCCTTCAGGTTCGCGCCGGAATAGGCAAGTTGCAGTGCCGTCGAGCCGCCGAAGCAATAGCCGATGGCCGCGAGCTTTTCGGAGTCGACGGTTTCGTGCTTGGCGAGGACGTCGAACGCGGCCTTGGCCCGGCCTTGCCAAACGGCGATGTTCCTCCGCACGTCGGAAGCCATCTTGCTCGCGTCCGTCGGGTGCTCGGCCTTCTTGCCGTCGCCGTACATGTCGCAGGCAAAGGCCGTGTAACCGAGCTTGGCGAGCGATTCGGCCCGGCCCTTGGCGTAGTCGTCCAGCCCCCACCATTCGTGAACGACCAGGACACCGGGCCGCTTGCCCTTCACGGCATCATCGTAAACCATGACTCCCTTGAAGGTGACGCCGTCGTACTTGTAGTCGATCGGCTCCTTCTTCACGGCCCCACTCGCCGAGCCGACGACGAGGACCAGCGTCGCCGTCATCATCCACAGTCGCAACATGATCTTTTCTCCGGATGAAATCGATTCCGATCGTCCCGATCCCAACCGCTAGAATACGGGAACGGCGGAACACCCGACCGCCATAACAGCATCTTACATGCCTGCGAGCGACCCAGATGGCTGAGATTCCGACGGATCGAACGGCCGTCTATCTGGGGCCGTTCGATCCACCGACAACGTATCATCGGCGCACGGCGGCCATGCTCGCCGAACTTCATGGGCGGGTCGTCGTACGCCCATTGGCCAACCGCACCTCGGAAGCCAGCCTGCCGATCCATCGCGCCGTCATGGCCGATCACAATTTTGCAGGTTTGGAACACGTCAGCGTCGACCTCGGTGAACTCGAGCGGCTGCCTGCGTCACTTGCCGTTCGCCAACCGGACGATGAAGGGGCTGCGGATGTCACCTACGCCGTCTCCGCCGCCATGCTCGCCGGCGGCGCAGCGGAACTCACCAGGAATCGCAGCCAAGCGCACTTCACCATCCTGAAGATGCCCTCCGAGACGATCGCTGCCGAGGATCTGCCGCCGAATCATGTCGTCCTCGAAGTGCCTGAGCATCGCCCGTCGGCGGCAGTCCGGCTGCAACTCGTCGAGGATACCGAAGTCGACGACCTGCTCGAACCGCGCGTTGCGGAGTACATCCGCCGACATGGCCTGTTCAAGGCGACGCCGCCGGCCCGCGAGTGCCGCCATCGGCCCGGCAAACCGCGGCTTCAGCTTTACTTCGACGCGGAGAACGCGGCCGCCGTCGAAGTCGCGAATGAGTTGCGGACTTACGAGCATCACGAGCCGGAGCTCATCGTTTCCATCGGCGGGGACGGGACCATGTTGCGTGCGATCCGCAAACATTGGCGATCCAGGCTGCCGTTCTACGGCATCAATGTGGGCCATCTGGGCTTCCTGCTCAACGACCGCGTTGAACTTCGCTTCTGGGATCACGATTTGCGTTTGTATCAGCTGCCGCTATTGCGGGTCGAGACGACCAACGGCGACGGCGAACGCCATGCAACCCTCGCCTTCAACGACTGTTGGCTGGAACGTTCGGCCGGGCAGACCGCATGGATTGAAGTGGAAGTGAACGGCGAAACCCGTATGCCCAAGGTCGTCTGCGACGGCATGCTGATCGCCACCGCGGCAGGTTCGACGTCGTATGCTCGGGCGATGCGGGCAACGCCGTTGCCGTTCAACACGCCGTTGTTGACGCTAGCCGGGTCGAACGTGTTGAAGCCCGAGTTCTGGCAGCCGGCGGTGCTCACGTTGGACTCGTGCATCACCATCCGGAACTTGGACCCGGTCAAGCGACCTCTGCGCGGCTTCGTGGATGGTGTCGAATTCGGGCCGACGACTGAGATGACGGCAAGAGTTTCGCACATCGCCGCCGTCGAGTTGCTGTTCACGCAGGAGCACGACCCCGTGGCAAAACTGGCCGTGCTCCAATTTCCGCGGTTCACGTAACCAGGGCCTTGACGACCTTGGCCGGTTCGACGCCGGTGAGCTTCTGGTCGAGGCCCAGCGAGCGGTACGAAAACTTCTCGTGGTCGATGCCCAGCAGGTGCAGGATCGTGGCGTGGAAGTCCCGAATGTGGACCGGGTCTTTGGTGATGTTGTAGCTGAAGTCGTCGGTTTCGCCGTGGATGACTCCGTGCTTGGCTCCGCCGCCGGCCATCCACATCGTGAAGCAGCGCGGGTGGTGATCCCGGCCGTAGTTGGTCTTGCTGACGCCGCCCTGCGAGTAGATGGTGCGACCGAATTCGCCGCCCCAGATGACGAGCGTCTCGTCGAGCATGCCGCGCTTCTTGAGGTCGGTGATCAGGCCGTAGCAGGCTTGGTCGACATCCTTGGTCTGGTCCGGCATCCGCTTGGCGATGTTGCCGTGGTGGTCCCAGTTGTTGTGGTAGATCTGGACGAAGCGCGTGCCCTTTTCGACCAGCTTGCGGGCCATGAGAACCGTGTTCGCGAAGGTGCCGGGCTTCTTCGCGGCATCGCCGTACATTTCGAAGGTCGCCGCCGGTTCCTTGGCGAGGTCGATGAGATCCGGGACACTCGACTGCATGCGGTAGGCCATCTCGTATTGGGCGATCCGCGTCTGCGTTTCCGGGTCGCCGAGGCGCTGATGGGTGAGTTGATTGAGTTCGTTCAAACCGTCCAAGGTCTTGCGGCGGACCTCGGTCGAGACACCAGGCGGATTGTTGATGTAAAGGATCGGGTCCCCCGCGGAGCGGAACGACACACCCGCATGTTCGCCCGGAAGGTAGCCCGATTGCCAGAGCCGGGCGGAGATGGCCTGCACCTGTTCGGTGTTGGTCGGGTTCGCGACCATGACCACGAACGTGGGCACATTCTGATTCAGCGAACCGAGGCCATAGCTCGTCCAGGCGCCGAGGCAGGGCCGGCCGGTGATCTGGTTGCCGGTCTGGATGAAGGTGATGGCCGGCTCGTGGTTGATCGCTTCGGTATGCATGCTGCGGATGAAGCAGAGTTCGTCCGCGACCTTGGCGGTGTAGGGCAACAACTCCGTCATCCACATGCCGGATTTGCCCTGGCGGGCGAACTTGTACATGCTCGGCGCGATCGGGAAGCGCGTCTGCCCGCTGGTCATGGTCGTGAGCCGTTGACCCATGCGGATGCTTTCGGGCAGATCCTTGTCGTAGAACTCGCCCATCTTCGGTTTGTAGTCGAACAGGTCCATCTGCGACGGCCCGCCGACCATGTGCAGATAGATGACGTTCTTGGCCTTGGGGGCGAAGTGCGTCATCGGCAACGCGGCGTTGATGCCGGTTTTGACCCCAGATGTGGTTGGGGACGAAGCCCGGGCATCACCCGAGGCCAGCGCGTAAAGCGCGGCCGAGCCGAGCGAAAGCCCGGTGGTGCCGAAGAAGGCCCGGCGGCTCCGGATGGCGACCGCATCGCGGATCGTCGATTCCCGCAGCAATCGTTGGTCGTTCGGCGTCATGAGTTCGGCTCCGGGAAAGCTGGCCGCAGGCTTCAGCCTGCGTTCGGACAGACACGCATCGTTCGGTCTACTTACACAGCACTTCGTCGAGGTTCATCAGTTGGTTCACGAGCATCGTCCACGCCGCGGACTCACCCGCGTCCAGGGTGGCATCCGGCTTCGAGTCGCCGACGGCGAGCAGTTTCTTTGCTTCGGCGGGCTTTGCCTTATACTCAGCGAGCATCGCCGAAAGCGAGCGTTCGACGATGGCACTTTCCTTGTCGGTGAAAGGCCTGGCCAGAATCCTGCGTGCAATCGACTGCAGGCGCGCAGCCGTATCCTTCTCGGCCTTGAGTGTCGCTTGCGCCAGGTGCCGGGCCGCTTCGATGAACTGCACGTCGTTCAGCGTCACGAGTGCCTGCAGTGGGGTGTTGGTCCGGTCCCGCCGCACGGCGCAGGTCTCGCGGTTCGGGGCGTTGAAGATTTCCATGGACGCAGGTGGTGCAGCCCGCTTCCAGAAAGTGTAGAGGCTGCGGCGATAGAGGCTCTCGCCGTCATCGGGCTTGTAGTTGCGGGTGTCCGATCCCGGCATCGCGACCGCTTCCCAGACGCCGATCGGTTGATAGGGCCGCACGCTGCGGCCGCCGATCTTCGAGGACAGCAGACCGGACGCGGTCAGCGCATAATCGCGGACCATCTCGGCATCCATGCGGAAACGCGGTCCGCGGCTCAGATAGCGGTTCTGCGAATCCTTCTCGAGTTTCTCCGGTGTTGTCGCGGCCGATTGCCGGTAAGTGTTCGAGAGCAGCACCATCTTGAAGAAGGCCTTCACGTCCCAATTCAGGTCTCGGAACTCGATCGCCAGATGATCCAGCAACTCCGGGTGGCTCGGCAACTCGCCGCTGATGCCGAAGTCCCCGGCCGTACGCACGAGGCCAGTGCCGAAGAGTTCGGACCAAAATCGGTTGACCGTCACACGGGCCATCAAAGGCTGTTCCGGACGGAGCAGCCATTTCGCCAGTCCGAGGCGATTCCTGGGAAGGTCCGCCGGCATCGGCGGCAAGGCCGCGGGCGTACCGGGCGCGACCTTGTCCTTGCGTTGGTCGTATTCGCCGCGGTTGAGCACGAAGGCTTCCGGCATCGACGGCTTCTCGAAGCTGACGTGAGCGATCGTGCCGCGGGCTTTGAACGCGGCTTCCTGCGACTTGAGGGCTTGGTAGTCCTTGCTGAGCGTTGTCGATTCGGGGTCCTTGGCGGCGATCCACCACTCAAAGATTTCGTTCACTTCGGCCGGCTTACGCTTCTTGATGTCCCCTGCGATCAACCCGGCAATCTTGGTGGCCACGACCAAGTCCTTGACCTCGCCGGCCGCCAGCGAGCGACTGTAAAGCCGCAGGTCCTGGATGGCGACACCCTTGACCTGCTGCCCGCCGGTGCGTCGGCCGACGGTGAAAGGCACATCGGTCTTGATGGTGCCGAGCTTGGCCTTGAACTCGCCGGCGTTGCCGAGCGTGCGATCGTCGCCGAAGATCGTCAAGGCTTGGGATTCTCCGTTGACGTAGATCTTCAAGCCCGCCGGTCCTCGACCGTCGTAGGTAACGAAAACGTGGTGCCAGTTGTTCGGATTGAAACTCGCGGTGGTGGTGACCTTGAAGCCGAGCTTAGGCCAAGTGTCCACGATATGGGCGGCGAACTTGTCGTTCTCCAAGTAGAGGTCGTACCCTCGGTAGCTCTTTGAATTGTCCATCTTGGAAAGAATACCGGCATTTTGACCGCGCTGGGGCACCAGAACCCAGGCACCGTACGAGAAGGCCTGCGTGTGTTCGAAGTCGCCGACGGTCTTTGGGAACTCCAAGGCGTTCGGTCCGGTTTCCTTCGGCGTGACCCAGACGGCCTCACCGCCGAACGGGCCGGGCTTCCACGTCGTGCCGGCCGGCAGCTTCAACGCAGCCGTGGCATTCGCGGCCGTATAGAGTTCCGCGGTCCCCTTGCCGCCGTCGAGTGCGGCGCGGACTTGAATGCCGTTTTCGGTTGCCACTTCGGCGGCGGATGCCGTCGTCTGCTCCTTAAGAAACGCATCGAACTTCGGCCGGATCATCGCCTTCCGGGCATCGATCTTGGCGCGGGCTTCCTTCAACTGTTTTTCGAAGGTGGCCCACTTCGGTCGGTCGTCCAGGCTGGGCACGAACACGATCGGCGGGGTGTCGCGGATGTTGCCGTCCATCGCACCCTGCGTTGTGTTGTTGAAGAAGGCCGACAGCTGGTAAAACTCCTTTTGGCTGACCGGGTCGAATTTGTGGTCGTGGCAAACGGCACAGCCCGTGGTCAGCCCGAGGAAGACGGTACTCGCGGTTTCGGTACGGTCGCGGGTGTACAGAACGAGGTATTCCTCGTTGATCGCGCCGCCTTCATTGGTTGTGATGTTGTTGCGGTTGAACCCGGTGGCGGTGAGCTGATCGATGCTCGGTTCGGGCAGCAAATCGCCGGCGAGTTGTTCGATGGTGAATTGGTCGAACCGCTGATTGGCGTTGAACGCCCGGATGACCCAGTCGCGGTAGGAATACATCTCGCGGTAGTTGTCGAAGTGAATGCCGTGGGTATCCCCATACCGGGCCGCGTCGAGCCAGTAACGGCCGCGGTGCTCGCCCCAGTGCGGCGAGGCGAGAAGTTTATCCAGATACTTCTCGTAGGCATCGGCAGACTTGTCGTTGACGAAGGCTTCGACATCTGCTGGGTTGGGTGGCAGACCGATGACGTCCAAAGCCGCCCGACGAGCCAGCGTCCGTCGATCCGCTTCCGGCGCCGGCGTCAGCCCGCGTTTTTCGAGTTCCGCGAGTACCAAGGCATCGATCGGATTCTTGGCCCACGCGGCGTTCTTCAACTTCGGAAGGCCCGGCTTCGCCGTCGGGATGAAGGCCCAGTGCGGTTGATACTCCGCGCCTTCGGCGATCCACTGCTTCAGTGTGAGTTTCTGCAGCGCAGTCAGCTTCTTGTGGCTCGACGGCGGCGGCATGCGCTGTTCATCGTCGTCCGCCAGGAACAGTCGGGCCACCATCTCGGACTCGTCGACCTTGCTCGGCGTGATGGCCCCCTTCTCGATGGCCGCCTCGCGGACGTCGAGCCGAAGTTTCGCTTTCCGCGCGGCACTGTCCTGACCGTGACAGGCGAAGCAAGTCTCGGCAAAGATCGGGCGGATGTCGCGGTTGTATTGCAGCTTGTCGGCGGCAACGGACGATGCCGAGGCAAGAAGAACAACGGCCAACGCAATCAGGCTTCGGGGCATGGGAGAGACCCTGAACACGAGGATTCAATTCAGTTCCGAAGCGATCCGGCAGGCCCATCGTGGGAACCGGAGCATCCTCCGGGGATCGCTTACTTCTATCTTAGCTGAGTGACGCCGAAAATCATCCGTCGAATTTCGGACGCGGCACGAAGCCGATACTTCCGGGTCGGACACTGTTCCCTACAGGCTTCTCTCAACGCCAACGCCGAGGCCGACATGATTGTGGCAACTCTGACATCATCCGGCTCGTTGGCGGAGTTCGGCCACTTCGATGTTTTGGTGATATCGACCGAACGACTGCCGGAGCTTGGTGCACTGCGAGCCGCGATCGCCGACAAGGTTCGGCTTATCGGACGACTCGATTCGCATGCCGAGTTGACGCCCGATATCGTCGCGGCGTCCGATGCACTGGTCGTTGCGGAACAACTCGACGCCGTGCTCAACGAAGCGAATCCGGTCACCGCCGTCGTGCCGCTGCCGTTGTCGTTCGATGAATCGGCACGCGGGACAACGGCATTTCGCGAAGTGTTGGACTTGGCTGATGAGCAGCGGGGGATGCCGTTGATCCTGGCGAATGCGATTCTCTTGGGTGAAACGGGTGTTAAGGTCGTGGTCGTCGCGGACGGCGATGATACGTATGCCCGCAACTCGGCGGATGATTTGGCAAGCGCGATGTGGGAGAGACGGGATCGCATCGAAGCGGAAATGAAGGCTCGTCATCGGCCATCCCGACCTTGGGCAGCCCCGGACGCTTTCGCGGCCTGGGAACCCGGTCGGGAGGACGGTGTTTGGTTCGGCATTCGTCGCGGACTTAACCGGGCATGAAGTCGCCGTTGGCCGGGGCGCGGTCGCGGCGGACCGTGACCTTGCGACCCTTCAGTCGAATCCCGTTCAGGGATTCGACTGCGGACTCGGCGGCTTCCATCGGCACGTCGATGAGGCTGAAGCGTTCGGCGATCTCGATGTTGCCGACATCGCGCGAACCGAGACCGACTTCGCTTTCGATCGCATTCACCAGATCCCGACGGTTGAGACCCACGTCCCGGCCCGCGGAGACGAATAACCTGGCCATGCCGCGGATCGGCGTCGACGGAGCGGCAGGTCGACCCGGGCCGGTAAAGGCACGAGGCGGGCCGCCGGGTCCACCCATCGGTGGGCCGCTGCGGCGCGGGCCGAAGTCGCGGTCGCCCATCGGCGGGCCGCTGCGGCGCGGGCCGTTGTCCCGGCTCATCGGCGTTGGGATGTCCCGGTCGTCGTCGTCCGGTCGCCCGGCCGTGTTGGCGATCTTCACGGCCGCCAGGGCCAGATCGACGATCGTGAATTCGCCGATCAGCGGTTCCAGAATCGACTTGTACTCGTCCAGTCCGCCTTCCATCGCGGCCGCCTTAACCGCGTCGCGGGTCCGTTCGAGCCGCTTTGCCTGCAGGTCGGCCGCATTCGGAATGCGTTCCTGATTGATCCGCCGTTTCGTGATCCGCTCCACGTTGCGGAGCAGGTTCGATTCGCGCGGTTCCGAGATCGTGATGGCAACACCTTCGCGGCCGGCCCGACCGACGCGACCGATGCGGTGCACGTAGGTTTCGGGGGTTTCCGGCACGTGATAGTTGATGACGTGGGACAACTGATTGATGTCCAAACCGCGGGCGGCAACGTCGGTGGCGATCAACAGATTGACCGACCCCGAACGGAACTTCTTCATCACGCGGTCCCGCTGCTCTTGGCTCATGCCCCCGTGCAGCGATTCCGGGCGATAACCGCGGTTGTTCAAATCGTCCGCCAGCGAGTCGGCTTCGTGACGCGTGCGACAGAAGACGATCGAGGAGGCGGGTTGTTCGTACTCCAGAAGGCGGGCCACGGCGGCAGGCTTGTGATCGCGCTGCACGACATAACACGTTTCCCGGACCTTCGGCGCTTCGCCCGGCAGGGTGACCGCCTTGGCGATCTGAATCCGCACCGGATTCTTGAGGTGCTTCTCGGCGATGGCGACGATCCGCGGGGGCATGGTCGCACTGAACAGCATGGTTTGCCGTTCCTTGGGCGTCGCCCCCAGAATCGCTTCGAGATCGTCCGCGAAGCCCATGTCCAGCATTTCATCCGCTTCGTCCAGCACCGCCGCCTGAATCGTGGACAGGTCCAGCGTTCCGCGGCGGATGTGGTCCAAAGCACGGCCCGGCGTGGCGACGATGACATCGACACCGCGACGGATCATACGAACCTGATCGTTGAAACCGGCTCCGCCGAAGACGGCGGTGACGGTCACTCCCAGGGCTTTGCCGTACTTATCCACGGCCGCCGCGACCTGCATGGCCAATTCGCGAGTCGGCGTGAGAATCAGGCAGGTCGGGGCTTTCCTCGGCTTAGGCATCGACGCGATCCGCTGCACGACGGGCAGCGTGAACGCCGCCGTCTTGCCGGTGCCGGTTGCGGCCAAGCCGATGAGATCCTTGCCTGCGAGCAGGTGAGGAATCGATTCGCTTTGAATCGGGGTCGGAACGTGATAGTCGAGTTTGTTGAGAACATCCAAAATGCCGACAGACAGGCCCAACTTAGCGAAGCCGTTCACGAGCGTTTCGGAAGATTCCGATTCGCCGATCTTTCCATCCATCATAAACGAAATGACTTTCCGACCGAGACTCGCTCGGCCTGCACACGGGGTCGGTCGTAAAGACCTGGCCACGCGAGCAGAGCCGCGAAAACACACCAGGCGAAGCCGACAACAACTCCATCATAGACATCCACGCAATTTGGGAAGAGGAATTTACCGGAATCAATCCGCTTTCGTCGCTTCTTCATAATAATGACGCACTGCTCGTCCACTTAAAATGCCGCTCTTCAGCAGGGCTTCGGCAATGCTCACCACCGCCGCCCAGATCCGGTCATCCGCAAGGATGTTCTCCGCCTTGGCCAGCATCCGCTTTTCAAAGCGATCCACGGATCGATCGTTGGTCCGCATCAGAGCCAACTTCCGGACCGAGTATAGGTCTCGGCCTGCACCGTGCTCGTCGTATATGCCCGTGAATCGAGCCTCCGCAGCCAGACCGGCCAGCGCGATGAGCAGCTCGGCTTCGAGCCAGTCGTTCGAGGGCCGCTGTACGCCCTTCCGGAACTGACAGATGCCGAGCCGTTCGCCCTGCGGCAGGATGTTCACCTTCAGCACGGGTCGTTCGTGAAGCAGGGCCATCACGGCATGTCCCGCTTCGTGATATGCCGTGGCCGGGTCGTGGGGAAAATCCGGCACGGGCGCGGTCGTCATCGTGGCGTCCGATTATGTCGTGAATGGATAATGAGAAATCGACTTCCGTGAGGTTTCGATGCGGACGTTGCGACCCGCACAATTCCATAATATCACCCAGCCGCCCATTCCACTTCGCGCATCCGCTTTCGGAGTTCTCATGACTCGCTTCGTCGTTGCCGCCTTCGGCCGCGTCTGTCTCGGTTTCTGCCTGTTGGTGTCGCTGACGGCCGTGGCACAGGACGTGCCCGCCAAGCGCGCGTTGAAGCATTCGGATTACGAAATCTGGAACGCCGCTTCCGGATTCAAACTCTCGCCGGACGGCAAAACCTTCGTCTACACCCTCACACCGCCGGAAGGCGATGCCGCACTGGTCCTGAAGACGATTGAAGGTGGAGAAATCCGCATCGCCGTCGCCGGCAAAGCCGCGGCCGCGAGCGAGACCCCCAGCGCGGAAGCGCCCGCCGCAGGCCCAGGCCCGGCAGCGCCGCCGGCCGCCTTGTTCGGCGGTCTGTTCGGTGCGGCCCAATTCAGCCCGGATTCCAAGACCTTGTTTGCTCCACTGACGCCGACAAAAGGCGACATCGACAAAGCCAAGGCGGACAAGAAAAAGTCCGACGAGATGCCCAAAACCGTCCTCGGGGTCATCGATGTCGCTTCCGGCAAAGTCACGTCCCGCATCGGGAAGATCAAGGGCTTTACGGTCGTTGGCGAAGGCACCGGCTTCCTGATCCACCAAAACGAATCCAAAATCGAAGCGCCCAAAGACGAACCGAAAAAGGATGAAGCCAAGAAGGAGGAACCGAAGGCCGCGAAGGATGAGCCAAAGGCCCCCGTCGCTTCGCGTCGCGAAGCAGGTTCGACACTGGTTGTCAGAAATCTGAAGGACGATTCGGAAACGAAGTACGAGGACGTCGCTTCCTACCTCATCACCAAGGACGCCAAGACACTTCTGCTGACGATCGTTTCCAAGACGACCGAAAAGTCCGGTCTCTACGCCGTGGCCCTCGGGAGTACGGACGCCCCGAAACCCATCAAGGCCGGACCGGGCCGGACCTCGTCGCTGACGTGGGATGAAGCCCAAAGCAAAATGGCCTTCTTCTTCTCGGAAGTCGCCGCGGTCGAGCCGAAAGCCGAACCGAAGATCGAAGGCAAGTTCCCGGGCAAGGGGCCGGCCCCGATACCGGCAGGACCCTCGGCCAAGGTGAAAGTCCTGCTGTGGGATCGTGCCGCCAATGAGCCGGCCAAGGAGCTGCTTGCCTCGGTTCCCGCAGGCACCCCGGACGGCTTCATGATCGTCGATCGCGGCGGGCTGAGCTTCTCAGCCGACGGCAAAAAGCTGACGCTGGCCGTCGGCCCGATTCCGCCGGAACCCAAGGTCGAGCCGAAAACGGAGCCTAAGGCCGAACCCGGCGCGGAGACGTTGCCGCAACCGCGCCCGGCCGCCGGGGCGACCCCGCAGCCGCGCACGCCGGGTGGCCGCTTCGGTCCTCGACCCGGTGCGACTGGTGTTGCTGCAACGAGCCCGGACCCGGAGAAGGTCGACCTGGACCTCTGGCACTGGAAGGACGAGCTGATCCAGCCGATGCAAAAACTGCGCGGTGCCGCGGAACGCGTGAAGACGTATCGGGCCGTTTATTTCTTTGACACGAAAACCTTCCGCCAAACCTCCACCGAAGACCAGGACGTGCCTACGCCGAACTACGGCGACTGGACGCGGGCTTCGAGCGACAAGCCATACCGCGGCATGCAATGGCTCTCGCCGTTGCCTCGGGATTATGCGTTCGTCAACATCCGCACCGGCGAAACCAAACCTTGGCTCACCGCTAATGTCGGCATCGTCGGCGAACCGATCGGCGACTACGCGATCCACTTCGACGGCAAGGACTGGAAGAGCACGAACGTGCTTACCGGGAAGACCATCAATCTCACGGCGAAGCTGGGATTTGCCTTCCAGAACGAAGAGTTCGACATCCCGACGCAGACGCCGCCCTATGGCCTCCGCGGCACCACCGTCGACCGCAAATATGCTGTCATCGCCGATCGACACGACCTCTGGAAAATCGCGATCGACGGTTCGACCGCGACCAACATCACGCAGATCGGGCGGGCTACCAAAACCAACTTCAGCCTAGTGCTCTTGGGCGACGACGACTCGACGCAGAAGCTCGACTTCACGAAGCCCTACCTGCTTCGGGCCGAACACGACACGACCGGCGACACGGGCTTCTACCGCCTGGTCCCCGGCCAAAAGCCGAAGCTGCTCGTGATGGCAGGGAAGCGCTTCGGCCCGCCGACGAAGGCCAAGTCGAGCGATGCGATCGTGCTCACGACTTCAACTTTCTACGACTATCCGGACTATTTCGCGACGGATTTGGAATTCAAGGAACTACGCAAGATCACGGATCTTCAACCGCAGAAGCGAGACTTCAACTGGGGTAAGGCGGAACTGGTCGGCTACAAGAGCACGGACGGCATTCCGTTGCAGGGGATGCTGATCAAACCTGAGAACTTCGACAGTACCAAACAATACCCGATGATCGTGTACATTTACGAGCGGCTCACCAACGGCCTGCATACCTTCCGTGCGCCGAGCGCGGGCACGAGCATCAACCCGACATATTATGCCTCCAACGGCTATCTCGTGTTCATGCCCGACATCTGCTATACGACCGGCTCGCCGGGGCAGAGCGCCATCAAGTGCGTGCTGCCGGCCATTCAGGCGGTCGTCGATCAAGGTTGCGTGAACGAGGCCGCCATCGGGATTCAAGGGCACTCGTGGGGAGGCTACCAGATCGCTTACATGATCACGCAGACCAACCGCTTCAAGGCCGCCAATGCCGGGGCACCCGTGTCCGACATGGTCAGTGCCTACGGCGGCATCCGCTGGGGCACGGGCTTGCCGCGTCAGTTCCAATACGAACAAACGCAAAGCCGCATCGGTGCCACGTTGTGGCAGGCACCGATGAAATACATCGAAAACTCGCCCATCTTCATGGCCGATCGCGTCAAGACGCCGCTGATGATGCTGCACAACGATCAGGACGATGCCGTGCCGTGGTATCAGGGCATTGAATACTATTTGGCGTTGCGTCGCCTCGGTAAGGAAGTGTATTTGTTCAACTACAACGGCGAGTTTCATGGACTTCGCAAGAAATCCACACAGCGGGACTACACCGTTCGCATGCAGCAGTTTTTCGACCACCACCTCAAGGGCGCACCGATGCCCGACTGGATGGCCAAGGGTGTACCGTTCAGCGAACGGGACAGCGAGAAGGAAGCCAACAAGAAGCTGTTTGCCCCGGTCAAACCCGCCGGGAAGTAAGCGGCACTTCGACCCACGCGCCCGGTTTCGGAATAAGCTTCGGCCACTCCGAAACCGGCACGTCGTTCAGCGTTCCCACCAAGGCCGCAATCGGCCCGCCGTGCGTGACCGCAAGGATATCCCCTTCATACTTAGGAAGACCGTCGTACCACCACAGGACTCGGTCGCGCAGCTCGAACGTCGTCTCACCTCCGGGCGGTCGCCACGACTCCGGGTGAGTCACCATGCCCATCATGGCGTCGCCGCTTTCGGCATGAATGTCGTCCCATTCCCGACCTTCCCAATCGCCGAAGTTGCGTTCCCGCAGCGACCAATCGACGTGGAAATACGACAGCGAAAGCACCGCGAGCAAATCGGCGACCTTGTCGCATCGCTGCATGCCGCTTGTGTAAACGTGCTTCGGGTTGAAGCCGTCCGGCAGCATCGGGTACTCCCAATCCTCCGGCAGCGGCACGTCGGTGCGTCCGTAGCACTTCGTTCGCCAAGCCGGATCGACCGGCGGATGCCGCAACAGAATCAGTTTGAAGTTCACCGAGCACCGAGTGGTAATGTTGCCGCGAGCGTGAAGACGATCTGCACCAAGTAGCAGCCCAGACCGAGACAATCGCCGGTGATGCCGCCGATGCGTCGCTTGACGTGGCGGCCCCACAGCGACAGCAGCATCGCCGCCACGACGAGACCGACAAGCAGATTCCAAGGCAGTATCCATGCAAAACAGACGATGCCGGGCAGCGTCAGTGCGGCACCGACCGCCACGGTTTCCCACGTGACCTGTTTGCCGATGTCCTTGCTCAGTCCGTCGCGGCTGACGATCGGCGGCACCGCGGCCATCAGCGGCAAAATGGCGAAGCGCCCGAGTGACCCCGCGGCAGCCGCAACCAGCACGAACAGCCCCGCCGACAACTCCATCAATCCGAAGCCGCGCAGAGCCACGGCCAGGCCCAAACCGAGTGTGCCGTAACTGCCGATGCGGCTGTCCTTCAGGATTCGCAGCACGTCGTCGGTCGTCCAGCCGCCGCCGAAGGCATCGCAGGAATCGGCAACGGCATCTTCGTGAAAGGCGCCGGTCAGCAGTGCTTCGGCGACCAGCCCCAGCAGCACGGCAATCGGGATCGACCAAAGTTGCGACGCACCCGAGATGACCATGCCCGTGACCGCGCCGATCAAGGCGCCGACGATCGGGAAATAAACCACGCAGGCCGAGAGCAACGCCGGATCGGCCCCCGGCTTGCTCATGCCGCCGGGCACGGGCACGCGGGTAAGAAACTGAATTGCGGTTAGAAAAGCGCCAAGTTGGAACTTCATTCCGCACCCAAGCCAAGCTCGGCCAGCGTCGCCATTTGGGTGAAAATCGCCGCGGCGCAATCGAGCAGCGGCATCAACAGCAAGGCGCCGGTGCCTTCCCCGAGGCGGAGTTCCCAGCTGTCGAGATACGGTTCCAGTCCGAGATATTTCAGCGCCGTCGCGTGCCCCGGTTCGGCGGAACGGTGTGCGGCGATCATCCGTTTCGAAACGCCCGGCTGAAGTGTTTCCGCGATCAAGCCCGCTGACGCGGCGATAAAGCCGTCGAGGACGACCGTGCATCGAAGTTCCGCGGCGCGGGCGAAAAAACCGGCCATCGCGGCGATCTCCCAGCCGCCCACGGCAGCGATCGCGGCGATCGGCGACGTTGCGAACAACGGCCTTACCCGTTCGACGGCGGCATGAACGATCGCCGTCTTGCGTGCCAGCGTCGCATCGTCCGCGCCAGCGCCGCGGCCGACGACTTCGGCCGCCGGCCGACGCGTCATCAACGCCGTGAGGCACGCCGCCGAGGTCGTGTTGCCGATGCCCATTTCACCGGCTGCCACCACGATGCACCCCGCTTCGGCTGCCAGGTCCGCTTCCGCCGCGCCCACGGCCCACGCGTGCTGGAAATCCGCGACTGACAACGCCGATTCCACGGCGAGGTTCCGCGTGCCCTCGGCAATTTTCCTGGTTCGCGTCGTCGCCGTTGCATTCAGCTTGCCGCCGATCGTGCCGACGTCGATGAGGTGAATCTCGGTTCCGGTCGTTCGCGCCAACACGCTCGATGCCGCTCCGCCGCCGGCGATGTTGACCAGCATCAATCGAGTGACCTCGCTGGGCCATGCACTGACGCCTTCGACGACAACGCCGTGATCCGCGGCGAAGAGGACCAGCCGTCGCGGTGTCGTGCTCGGGCTGAGCGTATTTTGGGTGCGTGCCAAATCCGCGGCCAACCGTTCCAGCTTGCCGAGGCTGCCTAGCGGTTTCGTCAGCGAATCGAGCCGCAGCTGGACTTGTTCTTCCGAAATCATGGAATCGCCGTCCGCCGTCGTCGAAAGAAATGTACCAAGACTGTCGTACCGAATGGCCGGTTCTGTTGTTGGGTATAGGCTTACGGACATCGGTTGTCCGCGAGGTCGGCCGAAACTCTCTCTCCCATTTTCCTTTTCGGGTGCTTCATGCTTGGGACTTCGACGGCGGAACTCGACTTCATCGAAGAATTGCGTCTGCGGCGATGGGCGCGGGAAAATTTCGTGCCCGCGACTCAACGCGACACGGCTTGGCATCCGATCATCTTGGAAGAGATGAGCCGCAAGGACGGCGAGGCGGCGTTCAACGTGCTCGCAAGCTGACCGGGTTTTGGCCGGCGAGTTGGTCCGCGGCTCCTCCGTGCCACGTCTGGAGGTTGCCGCGATGGGATTCTTTACCGGTCGAGCGTCGTTTCTGCGATTCAAGGTCGAAGGTCCGGCACCGCGGCTGTTCGGGGAAGAACACGTCGAACGCCTCAGCGCGTTCCAAGCCGGCCGACAGCGACTCGCCTCCGCCGATGGGATCGAATCGGGCTGGGCCGCAGGAGAACATATTCTCGACGTCGATTTTCAACTCGGCAAAAACATCATAGCGGACATCCTCACCTTCGATCTCCGCATCGACGCGGAAAAGCTGCCCGGCGACCTGCTGAAAGCCTACATGATTACGGAACTGAAGGCCTTGGCCGCCGGCAATCACTCAGGCAAACCGAGCGCGCGGCAGAAACGCGAAGCCAAGGAGTACGCCAAAAACCGCCTCGAGGAAGAAGCCAAGGACGGCCGCTTTCTGCGCCGCAAATCGATCCCAGTCGCCTGGGATGCGACCTCGAACGAAGTCCTGTTCGGTGCCACGTCGCTCACCAACATCGACCGTTTGGTGAGCCTCTTTCAACAATCCTTCGGATACTCACTCGAAGCGATCACCGCCGGTCGGCGGGCGTATGTGCTCGCCGAGCTGCATCAGCAGACCCGCAACGTCGACGACTCCCGATTGTCCCTGTTCGTACCGAACGTCACGCCGGAGGAAGTCGGCTGGATTCCGGACGACACCAGTCGGGACTTCATCGGCAACGAGTTTTTCCTGTGGCTCTGGTACAACAGCGAAGGGGAAACCGACACGATCGTGCTTTCGGACAAGACCGAAGTGACGTACATGATCGCCCGCACGCTCACACTCGAATGCCCGCGCGGCCAGACCGGCCACGAGACGATTTCGCACGAAGGACCGAGCCGGTTGCCCGAGGCGAAACGCGCGATCCAATCGGGCAAGCTGCCCCGCAAGATCGGCCTGACACTCGTCCGGCACGACTACCAGTACGAACTGACGCTCCACGCCGAGACGCTGGCCGTAGGCGCGTGCAAAATGCCGAACCCGCCCGAAGACATCACCGACAGCCGGGCGAAACTCGAGGAGCGCGCCGACCGCCTGCGGCACGTGATCGAAACGCTCGATCTGCTCTACGAATCCTTCGGCCGGCAGCGCTTCGGGAGCGGCTGGGCCGACACGCTGCCGCGGATGCAGAAGTGGCTGGCGAAGGACGAACGACGGGCCGCCTGACTTTTCCTTCAGCCCTTACGGAGTTGAAGGTTGACTTTATTCACTATAATGCACTATAGTTGCCACACGTCGAAAACTTTAATCCGCACACTGTTGTTTACTGCCGTGTCGGCATATCTCCCATTGGCGGAAAAGACGGTTTCTGCGCCGTCTGTGGCGGGATCATATTCGGGCCGAAGGGGACCGGCGGGATCGGCATGAGTGGGACGGGCATGCCGGGGGCGACGGGATAAACCGGAACGCCCGCGCCAGGGTTGCTTGGGGCGATCGGCAGTGGGGCGGTCGGGGGCAGGGGGGCTGTGGGCGACTCCTTCAGCCCCGTGTTGGGCCGGAGGGCACCGCCGATGCCGACGCTTTCGGGCTTGCGGGCAATCTTGTCCGCGAAGACTTCGAGATCCTTGGCGACCTTTTCCAATCGAGCCATGACGCGGGCGACGTTTACAACCGACTCGTTCAGGTTGTTGTAGATGGTCGGGTCGTTGAGCGCCTTGGCGACGGTCCCCTCGCCGCGGTTGATCGTGTTCAACAGCACGCGGATTTCGGTTAGGGCTTTGTTCAACTGCTCGGCGGTGCCGGCGATGCCCTTGATCGTTTGGTCGAAGTTGCCGACGATCTGCGTGGCGTTGTCCGCAATCGGCTTGGTGGCGCGTTCGATGTTTTCGGCCGCCTTACCCGCGTTCTCGATCAACTTCTCACTCTGGGCGATGCGGGACTGGACTTCCTTCAGACTCTTCTCGGCCTGGTCCATCAACAGTGCCGCGACGCGGATGGTTTTGACGAGATCGTCCGAACCGGCCTGCAGATTCTTGATGGTCGCCGCGACCCCCTTGCGGTTTTCCGGGTTCAGCAGGTCGTCTGCACTCTCGGCCGTTTTCCGCACGGCGGCAAGGGTTTTCGTGACTTCCGGTCCGTTGGTTTTTACGAGGTTCTTGATCTCGTCCGCAGCGGGTCGCAAGGCTGCGAGGATCTCGATGAGCCGCTGGAGCATGACCTTGATGTTGACGGGATCCTCCTTGGGATCTTCCGCGGTGCCGAGGAGTTCCTGCACCTTGACGTTCGTTTTCCGCAGCTCGGGGACGAACTCGCGGCCGGCCCGCGCGAGCATCGCGATCTCGTTGACGGCTTCCTCGATCTTCGGCACGGCCCGCTCGAAACGCTGCACCGCGTTGACGACTTTCGCGACGTTCTCCTGCGCGGTCGGCAATACATCAGACGCGCCTTTCAGCAGACTGCGGGCCGTCAGCGGGGCAACACCCTCGATGGCCGTGTTCGGCTCGATGAGGTCGCCGCGGCTCATGGTGTTCCCGGCCGGATCGATCTTGGGAACGAAGTCGAGAGCCGTATCGCCGTTGAGAAACCCACGCGAAATGATCGGCTCGTCGGAGACGCGTGGCCGATACTTCGGATCGACCTCAATGCCGACGCGAACCTGACCGCTGTCTTGGTCGAGATCCAACGTCGTGACTTGTCCGATTCGGACGCCGGACTTGCGCACGGGCGTCCCGATACCCACACCTGGGGCTTCCGGAAACAGCACCGTGTAGCGGTCACGCGTGCTGAGCAGATTCGGCGTTCCGCCGAAGAGCACCGTCAGCCCCGCCAACACGCCGAGCGACCCGACGGTGAACGCGCCCACTCGAATTTTATTGTTCCGCTCCGCCATTGGTATGCTCCAATACAAAAAAGTTTCGCCAGTTCATTTTTCTTCTCTGTAGATCCTGAGGTCTTTATGGCGGCAACAAAACTTATTTGCAGCTTCCCATCTCAGCGCTTTCGGACTCCATCCGCATTTCGCTCAGACGATCGCGGGCTTCGCCTTCGACGAACTGGCGTACGCGCGGGTTCAGGCTCGTCAGCAGCTTTTGCGGCGGGCCGTCGTAGAGGATTTGGCTCTCGCCCGCTTCGAGCCGTGCGAGCGGATACAGCATGACGACGCGGTCGGCGACTTTGTGCACCGTGCGCATTTCGTGGGTGACGATCAGACTCGTCACCGGACGGCGCGAACGGGTCAGCAGGATCAGTTCGTTGATGACGTCGGTCATGATCGGGTCGAGTCCGGTCGTCGGTTCGTCGTAAAGCATGACATCCGGGTTCAGGGCCAAAGCCCGGGCCAGCCCCACGCGTTTCTTCATACCGCCGGAAAGCTCGGCCGGCATTTTGCCTTCGACGCCCACCGGCAAGCCGACTTCCCGGAGCCGCTCGGCCACGCGTTCGCGGATCGCAAGCGCGGTCAGCCCGCCGTGCGCCTGCAGGCCGAAGGCGACATTGGCCTCGACGGTGAGACTGTCGAACAACGCCGCTTGTTGGAACAGAAAGCCGACGCGTTTTCTCATGGCCGTCAGTTCGGCGTCGCGCATGCGGCTGAGTGGTGCGCCTTCGAAGTACACCTCCCCGCTCGTCGGCTTCAGCAGTCCGACGATCAGTTTCAGGGTCACCGATTTGCCGCAGCCACTCTCACCGATGACCACGAGGGTCCGATTGGCGAAGATTTCGAGCGTCAGGTCGCGCAGCACTTCCTGTTTCCCAAACCGAACGGAGACACCATCGAGGCGGATCAGCGGTGCGGTCATCTCGATCCTCCTCGGCGTCAGATGAGTTTGTTGCCCGATTGCCAGACCATCGTACCGAGCGCCCGGATGGCCATGCCGAGGAAGAAGTCAAGCACGAGAATCGCGGTGAACGAGAGTACGAACCCCTCGGTCGCGGCCCGCCCGACTCCGGCCGCACCCGCCCGGCTGCGGAAGCCGCGCCAGCAGCACAAAAGCGACAGGGCCGCACCGAAGATGATGGACTTGCCGAGGCCGGTGAACAGGTCCCAGAGGCTGACGTAGTCGGTGGTATGCTTCCAATAATGGAAGCCGTCGATGCGGAAGACCTTCAGGCAGATCAGGGAACTGCCGACCACGCCCAAGGCATCGGCGAGGATGGTCAACAGCGGCAGCAAAAGCAGGCTTGCGAGGAAGCGCGGAGCAACCAAATACTTGACGGGATCGACGCCGAGGCAGGCCAAGGCTTCGATCTGCTCGGTCACCTTCATGGTGCCGAGTTGGGCGGCCATCGCGGTGCCGATGCGCCCGGCGAGCATCATCGCGGCAAGCACCGGGCCGAGTTCGCGGACGATCGACATGTGGATCACGCCGCCCAGCGACGTGTCCAGGCCGAGGCTGTGAAATTGGGCATAGGTTTGAACCGCCAGCACCATCCCGATGAACAGACCCGTGATCGCGACGACAAGAACACTATCGACGCCGATTTCCGATGAAACCCGGAGCAGTTCGCCGCGCGAAAATCTTCGGGAGAACAGCCCGGACCATGCACGCAGAGCAAAGAACGCAAAATCGCCGACGGCCACGAACGGCTCACCGAGCGCCGCCCAGAATGCCGACGGCTCGCGCGAATTCACCGACGCAAGCCCGATCGCTTCCGGCACGCCGGCGTCAAGTTCGGTTTCTGCGGACAATGTGGCCACGATACACCTCGGACGGATGACCAATCTTATCCGTCGAACCGATGCAACCGCCAAGATCATGGATAACGGGCATCCCGTTGCGAACAGTGCACAGCGCGACGTTACAACCGGCCTGGTCGCCGCCTTCGACTTTGCGGTTTGCGATTTCCGGTGTGCTCAAGGTACGTCGAAATGCTTCGCGTCGTAGCTTGCCTGCTCCAGCTTGGCGACGTTCCATTCCGCGAGTTGGATGCCGTTGGCGTTGACCACCAGGCGACCGGGAAACTTCAGACCGGCGAAGGTCTTCATCTCGATGGCATAGTTCTCCTTCAACACCTTGATGCCGTTCTCGCGGCCCTGATAGGCGACGCCGGTCATCAGCTTCGTGTCGGGATCGAAGAAGGCGACAACCGGGACGAAGTTGGGATGAAAGACGCGCACGCCGAGGAGCTTTTTCCCCTGAAAGGTGGTCGACTCGAAGCCTGCGAATTTCGTTTCCGGAAGTGTGAGCGGGTACAGCGACCAGAGCCATTCCCCGGCGGTGTCCTTGCGGAAGTCGTCGCCGTTCGCGGCGTCGAGGGTCTCACTTGCCGTCTTCTGCACTCCCAACATCATCGCCCGGCGGACGGTGTTCCCGGCCACGGAGACGATGATGGTGTTGCCGCCGAGGTCGGCCGAGAGTTTATAACCGTCGGGCCAGGTCGCGTGAATGGTCCAGGTCTGGTTGACGATCTCGCGGGTATTGGTGCGGATGGCGCCGCTGCGGACGAGCGTGAACGACTTCCAAGCTGCGATGCCGTTCGGCTTGCCCTCACTATGGGCCGCGAGTGCGGCATCGACGATCGCCTTGGCGGCGGGTTCGCTTTGGGCCGGGGTTTCCCGATCCGGGATTTCCGCGAAGGTCGGCCCGGTCTCCTCGAGTTTCTTGGCGGCGATCGGGGCGGGTGCGTCCGAGCAGCCGAGGGCGAAAAGCAGGGCGAGCAGGATCGTGCAGCGTTTCACCGAAGCATCCTTGGATCAGAAGAAGAACAGGGCCGCAATGTTGAAGTAGATGAAGATGCCGGAGACGTCGCTGATGGTGGCGATGAATGGGCTGCTCGTCAACGCCGGATCGACGCCGACGCGTTTGAAAAAGATCGGGAGCATCGCCCCGAGCAGCGTGCCCCACAGGCAGATGCCGGTCACCGAGATGCCGATGACCCAAGTGAGTTTCCAGAGGATCCCGGTCATGTCTTCCGGCGGCACGATTTTCGACGGCGTGAGCAGGTAGGTGCGCAAGAGTGCCAGGATGCCTAAGGCCGCGGCGAGGCAGAGGCCCATGAGGATTTCGCGTCGCAGCACGCGCCACCAATCGGCGATCAGAATCTGCTCGAGAGCCAAGGCCCGCGTCACCAAGGTCGCCGCCTGCGAGCCGGCGTTGCCGCCGACGGAGAGGCAAAGAGGTATGAAGAAGCTTAGCGCGGTGAAGACCTTCAGCTGGTCGTCGTATTGCGTCATGACTTCGATGGTGAACATCTGCGCGAGAAACAAAATGCCCAGCCAAATCGCCCGGCTGTACCAGACGCGGCCGAAGCCGGCCTCGAAGTAACTGCCCGAGATCGGGCTGACGCCACCCTGGCGTTGCAGGTCCTCGGTCGCTGCCATGGTGATGAGGTCGAGCACGTCGTCGTGCGTGACGATGCCGATCATGCCGCCGCCGTCGTCGAGCACCGGCACGGCGATGAAGTCGTAACGGCCGAGGACTTCGGCGGCGGTCTGCTGATCGGCGCTGCCGCGGAGGACTTCGAGTTCGGTTTCCATGAGATCGCGAATGAAGGCATGCCGCGGGGCAAGAATCAGATCGCGAAGCGTGATGACGCCGAGCAGTCGGCGGGGTGCCAAGTGGCCGTCGGCGGTTCGACCGGCATCGCCGAGGACGTAGATGTAATAAATCGTCTCGCGGTCCGGCGCCTGTTGACGAAGCTGATCGATGGCCTCGGCCGCGGTCAACGTCGGCGGCAGCCAGGCGTAGTCGGTCGTCATCAACGCGCCGACGGTCCCGCTGCCGTATTGGGCCAGCATCGCCATGTCGCGACGGTCGGCTTCATCCACGAAGCGAAGCAGATTCTCCCGTACGACGGCATCGAGCCGTTGCAGCAGGTCGGCCCGGTCGTCGTGGGACATTTTGCCGAGCAGTCGGCCCATCTCCGGCTTGGAGGCTCCCTGAATCAGGGCGATCTGCCCAGCGATCGGCAGGTATTCGAAGATGGCGGCCTGAGTGCGGACGTCCGAGGTGCGGATGACGCCCCAGATTTCTTCCGGTGTGAATTCGTCGTCGAGCGCCTCGGCGAGTGTGGCCGGGTGCAGCGCCTCGCAAACGGCGCGAAGGCCCTCGGAGTCGTCGTCCAGAATCAGTTCCCGGATTTCCGGGCCGTAGAGCGGGTGCGACATGATCGCCGATCCGGTTTCGTGGTGCCGCTGGGCATCGTCGCCGAGGTTACGCCAAAGTCAGGTTATCAATCAATCGCGTTCGGCCCAAGAAAACCGCGACGGCACAGAGTGCGGGTTTCTCAATCCGGGCGACGGGCTGCAGCGTCTCCTCGTCCACGATCGACGCATAATCGACGCGTGCGTTGGAGATCGCTTCCAACGCATTCCGCAACGCACTCTTCAAGCGGGCCACGTCGATCTCGCCGGCGGCAACGCGGCTTTGCACTTCGAATAGAGCACGATGAATCTTCGGTGCTTCGGCCCGCTCCTCCGGCGTCAGATAGCGATTCCGCGAACTCATCGCCAAGCCGTCCGGCTCGCGGACAGTCGGCACGATGCGGAAGTCGAGCGGGTAGTCGAGGTCGATCACCATGCGGCGAAGGATGCGGGCCTGTTGGGCATCCTTTGCCCCGAAGAAGGCGGCGTCCGGCGCGACAATGTGGAACAGCTTCATCACCACCGTGCAGACGCCGCGGAAATGCCCCGGCCGTGAGGCACCGCAGAGGTGGTTGCCCAACTCGCCGACATCGACGAAGGTGCAGCTGTTCGACGGATACATGGTTTCGACGGTCGGCAGGAAGATCAGATCGGCTCCAGCGGCCCAGCACAGCCTGCAGTCTGCGTCGAGCGTGCGCGGATAACGGTTGAAATCCTCGTTCGGCCCAAACTGGGTCGGGTTTACGAAGATCGACACCACCGTGAAGGCTTGCGGAACGGAGGCCGCTTCGCGTACCAGCGCGGCATGCCCTTCGTGCAGGGCGCCCATCGTCGGCACGAACGTGATCGTCCGGCCGGCACGGCGAGCGGCACCGACCGCGGATCGGCACGCGTCGATCGATTCGACTACGGGAAGTTCCATCGGCAATGTCTCGGTGCTTCCTGGAGGCCAACAGCCCCAACCGTTTCATGGTCACCGTGGTTGATTCAGCAACAATTGAAGGTAGGAGCTTCGCTCCAGCGCGTCCAAGCCGAGTTCGCCTGCCACCTGCAGCAGGAGAGTGCGTGCCGACTCGAGTTCGGCTTCCTCCGCGAGTGTTTCCAATTCGACGAACTTGCCGACTTGACCGACGTCGTCCAGGCACGCTTCCCAAGTTCGACCGAGACGGGTGAAGTGAAAGACTTCGCGCGATTTGGAGACGACGGCGACCGGCCGATAGCCCAGTCCGGCGAGGATCTTGACCATCGTCGCAGCCGTCTCGGAACCCGAGGTCAGTTCGACTTCGTGTTCGGTACGAATCTTGACGGCATAGTCCCGCTTTGGTCCCTTGTAGGTCAGCAGATTGCGCGAGCCGATGCGGCGGATGCGGAAGGCTTCATCCGTTTCGGCGAAGTCGCGGTCCGGCGCGTTGAAGTAATGATCCGTATCCTTCCGCACCGGGTCGGCCACGGCATCCCATGAGGCCAGAATGCTGCGAACCGCCTCCCAATCGGATACGCGATACTTGTTCTCGATTTCCAGCATCCCGTTTCCCCCAACATCAACGCGACTAGCATTACAGGTGTCGTATGCGGGCATTCGCACATCGACCATCGTTTTCGTGCGGGAGCAGGTATGAGAGTTTCGGTCGCTCAAGTCGGCGACATTCCCGAGGGTGGCTGCATGGCCTTGAGGCTCGGCACCAGAGACGTGGCCTTGTTCCTCAGCGGCGGTGAATACTATGCGATTGAAGACCGTTGCCCGCATGCCGGCTCACCGCTGAGCGGCGGCTCGGTCGAAGCCGGCGTTGTGACGTGCCCTTGGCACTACTGGCGCTTCCGGTTGGCCGACGGCGTTGGGGCGGACCTGCCGAAAGCCAAGGTCGCGTGCTTCCCGGTGACGGTCCACGGCACGGCGATTGCGATTGAAATCCCGGATTCGCAGCAAACTTCCGGTTAAAGATCGGCTACACTCTCGCGAATGATCCTGTAACATCGCCTCCGCGGCACGGTGCCGCAGTGGTTTTGCCAAGACTTTTCCACGACATTCCTCAACTTCCCCCAAGGGCCGCGCTTCCATGTCCACCGTTCCCCCATCATTTTCCGCCCCGCCCAACACGATTCCGTCGTCCGCCGAGACGCCACCGTCAACCGTAGCTCCGTCGCGCTCGAGCGAGATCAAGCTCATCAGTCATTCCACGCTGTTTTACTGGTGGCCCGTGTGGTCGCTCGCCTTCTTTATGGCGATGTGGACGTACTTCGAAGGCAACCGCATGGCCATCATCCCCGGCGGCGCGGACGTGACCTGGGATAAGGAAGCCCACATCGCGACTCTACGCTTCCCGGAAAAGATTTCCGCGTCCAACTCGCTCAACAAAGCCGCGAGCACATCCGAATACAATCGCACCCAAGGCTTGAAGGAAGCATCTTTTAAGCCGCGCGTGTCCGAGGCAACCTGGCCCGGGGCGATCTTCGTGGTCTGCCTACTGGTGACGATCATCGTGACCAACGTACCGCTGCGAGGCTTGTGGTCCTTCCTGGTCATCATTTCCGTTGTGGTGGTCGCGCTGGTGCTGGCGCTGCTGAATGTGTGGGATACGATCTTCGAATGGCTCGGTTACATTCACCTGCACATCAACATGGCTGTGTATATGACGATCGGTCTCGTGATGCTTGTGATCTGGTGTCTCGCAGTATTGATCTTCGACCGTAAATCTTACGTGATCTTCACCCCCGGGCAGATCAAGGTCTGCGAACACATCGGCGCCGGCGTTCAGGCGTACCCGGCTCAAGGCGTGAGCTTGGACAAGCAGCGGGACGACCTGTTCCGTCACTACATCTACGGTCTCGGCTCGGGCGATCTGATCCTGAAACTGCCTCCCGGCTCGGATCGCCGTGAAATTCGCCTGCCCAACGTCCTGTTCCTCGGCTGGCGCTTGGCCCGAGTCGAAGACATCATGCGGTCGGTGGCTACCACCTAGTTTACTATTTTCAGATTTCGGTATAAATAAATGACACGACGCCGAAAATATTATCGGCGTCACATCATTTTATGACTCCACTTGGAGCACTGACAAGATGAGGCAGAGCAATGAAATCCGAAAACTGAAACCCGTAAACTGAGCTATCCTTCCGCCGTCTTATGGGTCGGAAAGGAGCCGAGGATCTGCACGCTTTCGCATATGTCTTCGAGGGATTTGATCGCCTTTTTGATCTTCGGTTCCTCGGCGTGGCCGTCGAAGTCCACGAAGAAGACGTAGTGACCCTTCACTTCCTGCGTCGGAAACGACTCGATCCACGTCAGGTTGATCTTGTTGAGCTTAAATACTCCCAGCACATCGGCCAAAGCGCCGGGCGAATGGGCGACTTGGAACATCATCGCGGTCTTGTCGTTGCCGGTTTTCGCGGAGTCGTGGTTGGCGACTACGGCGAAGCGGGTTTCGTTCTCGGGGTGGTCCTCGATGTTCGGGAACAACACCCGCAACCCGTAGCGGACCCCGGCTTGGCGGCTTGCCACGGCCGCAGCACTGCCGTCGCCCATCACCAGCTTCGCAGCATCGGCGGTGCTGGCGACTTCGTGCAGTGTGGCATGGGGCAGATTCTTGCCGAGCCAGTGCCGGCATTGGGACAGAGCTTGCGCCTTCGAGTAGACCCGGCGGATTTCCATCTGCTCCGCATTGGAGAGCAGGTTGTGGTGAACCCGCAGCCGGATCTCGGAACAGATTCTGATGGCAGGCATACGGACGAAGCAATCGAGAGTGTCCGCAATGCGACCATCCGTCGAATTCTCCAAGGGTACGAGACCGTAATCGACATGCTTGCGGCTGACTTCCTCGAATACGGCTTGGATCGAACCGACCCGAACGTACTCCACCGCTTCGCCGAATCGCTCGATGGCGGCAAGGTGGGAGTAACTGTATTCCGGCCCGAGAAACGCAATCCGCTGAACCCGCTGCAACGCCCGACAGCCGCTGATGAGTTCGCGGAAGATGGCTCGAAGCGTCACTTCACCGAGCGGGCCGCGATTGGTGTTGAGAATGTTTGCCAACACTTCCTCTTCACGAGACGCGCTGAAGATTTCGCCGCCGCTTTCGGTCTTCACTTTGCCGATCTGGCCGGCGACGGTCGCGCGTTTGCTCAGCTTTTCGAGAATGTCCAAGTCGAGTTTATCGATCTGCTGCCGCAAGGCTTTGAGGTTTGCGGCGTGTTCTTGGTCGGATTTGCGGCTCATGGTGGGAAAGTCGACGCGGTGATGAGTATCGTTTCTGGAGGGATACTAAGAACCGACGCCGCAAACGTCAATGACCGAGCGTGCGACGGAACTGACAATCCCGGAAAGAGTTAGCGATGATTGGTATCGTGGCAAAGCTTTCGAAATCGCCGGGAAAGCCGAAGGGGGATTCAAGTCTGCCGAAACGGCAGGCGTCGACGAGGATGAACTTAAGTCGAGCCGGGATTCCACGACCTAAATCACGCCGCACGAAGATTTTAGCCTGTGTCCAGTCGTCACCATCTTGAATCGGCATCGGGATTGCAATCAGCTCTGTTAACGCGTCAACGGTCAACACTCGCTTGCCGGACGCCGTAAAACGAAACGAACCTTTGTCCTCCACGGGAGAATGCAGACATGGCTGAAGAAAAAATCATCGGCATCGACCTCGGCACCACGAACTCGGTGGTTGCCGTCATGGAAGGCAACGAGGCCAAGGTCATCGCCAATCAGGAAGGCAACCGCATCACGCCGTCGGTTGTGGCCTTCGCCAAAGACGGTAATCGACTCGTGGGCGACCCCGCCAAACGGCAGGCGATCACGAACCCGACCAAGACGATCTACTCCATCAAGCGGTTTATGGGTCGTCGCCACAACGAAGTCGAGAGCGAAGAAAAACTGGTCCCCTACAAGATCGCCGGCGGAGCGACCGATCCGGTGAAGGTCGACATCGACGGCAAGGCCTTCACTCCGCCCGAAATCTCGGCGATGATTCTGCGGAAACTCAAGGAAGCCGCCGAGGCTTATTTGGGCCACACCGTTCGTAAAGCGGTCATCACCGTACCGGCTTACTTCAACGACACTCAACGCCAGGCCACCATCGACGCGGCGGCGATCGCCGGCTTCGACACCGAGTGGGAAATCGAAGACCCCAAGACCGGCAAGAAAAACAAGCAGCGGATGCGGATCATCAACGAGCCGACCGCCGCGGC
>Ga0105047_10001662_pt1 | contig 39845 bp, 39 predicted proteins | sample MAT04_FD_78384 | JGI IMG/M metagenome (GOLD analysis project Ga0105047, IMG submission 78384) | Freshwater microbial communities from Lake Fryxell liftoff mats and glacier meltwater in Antarctica - MAT-04 (megahit assembly) | ecosystem: Environmental > Aquatic > Freshwater > Ice > Liftoff...
ACGGCGGCCACAGATAACGGCGCCAGGTGAAGCTCCATCGAGAACGTCTTGCCGATTCGGCGCAGGACTTCGGTCGATTGAGTCTTCTGGCTAGCCATCCGCCGCGAAAGTTGTTCCTCTTGGGCGTTGATGATGAGGATCAGCGTGTCGCCCGGGTGACTGGGCAGTCCCGCCACAAAGTAGCGGTACCCCTTGAGGTAAAGCGAGCCAGCAACGCCCCGCTGGGCGCACTGGATGAGGCTGGCAAGATCGGTGTCCAAGAGGCTGCCGTGACCCGCCAGGAACACCACGTCGCGCGCGAGGCCCCAGCTGTGGCGAGCAATTCCCCGAACGTCCACCACGGCGACACCAATTTGGAGCGGGTCGAGGTTAGCAAGGAGCGCGGGCTCGGGCAACTCCAAGGTGAGGGGCGTACCGTCGGATAAGGTTACGACCACGGGGAAGGCCTCCCCAGGTTCAGCAGGACCTGGCGGCCGGGCCGTTACGCCAAACTCCCGCAATAGGGCCAGGAGTTGGTTTAGATCGGTAGGTGCGCTCACGCTCCCTCTACTCATCGGCACGTCAGCGGGTTTGCGTGATAGCCCACATCACCAGTTTTTAGCGAACCGCGCGGGTCAATTGGACGTTACAATCCCAGAGATATGCTTGCACGATTCCGCCTCGTATTGGGGACGCTGGTTACCGGGGTCCTTTTGGCCCTGGTCGGATGCGGAGGGGGAGGGGGTGGGGCGATCGTGAACCCCACGCTGAACTACTCAACGGTGTGGGGCGACCTGAGCCAGACCGTCCAGTCGCAGACCATCACCGTAGAGTCGTTGGCCGGCGAGGCCCTCGCCACGCGCATCCTTAACCGAGCGGACGGTTCAAGCCTGAGCCTCACGAGTTTGCCCGCGGGCACCGCGCTCCTTCGGGTGACGGCGCACCCCTCGCCCGACGGCGCGGGGACCTCGCTGGGACAGTTGACCACCCGCATCACGTTAGGCGGACCGGTGAACTTCGCCAGTCGCATCGGCCCGTCACCGGTGACGATTCGAGTTGGCCCGGACCCCGTCACGGTGACCCAGAACCGCACGCAGACCTTCGTCGCCACCGCCTACAGTGGGGACGGCTATGCCCTGTTCTCGCCGGCAAATGGTATCACCTGGCGCGTGCTGGGCGGAATCGGGACCATCGATACCTCCGGGCGCTTGACCGCCACCACCGCCGGACGAGGGTCGGTGGAGGCTAGCTGGGCGGGTTCGGGTGCGACGCCCGGCGCGGCCACCGTGGACGTGACTTCCGTCACAATAGCCCAGACCAAGTGGACGGTGCTGGTCTATCTGAACGCGGCCAACGATCTGTACCGCTACAGCGATCCCAACATCGACCAGATGGAGCAAGTGGCCACGAACCCGCAAGTTCGATTCGTGGTTCAGTGGAAGCAAGCCCGGTCTCAGTTCCCCAGCTCCTCGTTCAGTGGTACCCGGCGGTACTTGGTTCAGCCCAATACCACCAGCGGGGTTCAGAGCGAATTGCTGCAGGACATGGGCGACGTGGATATGGGAGATCCGCAGACCTTGCGCGAATTTGTGGCGTGGGGACAGGCGAACTATCCGGCCGATCGAACGGCGGTGGTGATCTGGAACCACGGCAGTGGGTGGTCTAGCCGCGAGACACTCGCCACCCGGGCGGTGAGTTTTGACGACGAGACCGGCAACTCGATTCAGACTTGGGAACTGGCGGACGCCCTGCGCGGCTTCCCGATCCAAATTCTCGCCTTTGACGCCAGCCTAATGCAGATGTTGGAAGTCGGCTATGAGCTGCGAGGCATTACGGCGTACGTCGCGGGGAGCGAAGAGAGCCCCCCTGGCGAGGGCTACCCCTACGATGCGGTGTTCGCGGGCTTCCGCGACCGCCCGGACGACACCACCGCCACGCTCACCCGGGGATTCGTGGACGGCATGGTGAACGACCCGCGCTACGTCTCGCGCAAGATCACCCAGAGTGTCTTTAATACTGACAGATTGAACCTGGTCGGCCAGCGACTGGATGAGTTTGCCGGGACGCTGATTGCCAACCGGACGGCGGTGACGCCCGCCGTGCTGACCGCGCGCACCACGGCCCAGTCGTATTCGCCCTCTAGCAGTCGGTACTACCGTGACCTGCGCCACCTCTGCGCGATCCTGCGGGTTCAGCCCGACGTGCCCGCCGACGTTCAGGCCGCGGCCGTCGCCCTGGAGGCAGCAATTGCCGGCGCGATCATTTGGGAAGGCCACAACTCGAACTCGGCGAACTCTACCGGGTTAGCGATTGACTTCAGCCCGTCTAGCCGGTTCATCTCGGTGGCCAGCGAGTACCGGCGGCTCCAACTTGCCCGTGACACCCGCTGGGACGAGTGGCTAAGCCAGGCGCCCTAGCGCCAGATAAACCGGACGCCGAACGCGACGTCCGGTCCCTGGTTGGCCAACCACGGAGCTTGGCCCGAGAATAAGTCGCGGTCCTCCACCAACGTCAGTTCGGTATAGGAGCGGGGCCCGGTGCGGCGGCGGTAGCCGAATGCCAGCGTGCGGTACGTGCTGTCAACGGCGGGCACGCCGGACCGCATGGCCGAGGCCTCGCTGACCCATTGGATGATCCAGGTATCGGAGTCGTTCGGCTGGTAGCCCACGTAAAGGCAAGCCGAATCCACCCAGGAGCGGGCGCGGGTAATGGCCGTGGCGGAACCTTGGTACGTGAGGCCCAGCATCGCGCCGGCGGTCCAGCGGCGACGAAAACGCCACTGGCGTTCGGCCGAGAGCGCGAGGTCCACTCCACCGCTCCCGAGGAGCCGCGCCGCGTTGCCGGTGGGGAGTTTGATCGCCAACCGGGCGGTGAATCCCGGGCGAGGAAGACCGACCCCGGCCGAGACATCGCCCAATCCGGCCGCCGATCCAAAGCGGTACTGGCCGGCAAGGTTCACGCGGGATCGGTAGCGGTCCGTTTGCGACCGCACTGGGTCCTCCCAACCTAAAATGTTGCGGTGCCAGGCGTCGATGGCGCTGTCCAGCATCCCGCCGCCACGCGCCACGAAGGGCACTTCTAGCCAGGCGTCGGTGCCGTCGGGTCGTAACCGCTCGCGCCAGCGTAGCGCCAGTCGGGCGGTTTCACTGTCCTCATCGACAGCGCCGGACCGACGAAAGTCATTCGCGACCAGAAAGCCGATGCTGGTTTCGCGACGCTCGGGGGTGGGACCGAGCGGCTGCGGGCGCAGGAAGGCAAGGGCAATTGGGCGACCGATCCGCACTTCTAAGGGGAACATCGGATGTGGCGAAGGCGGCTCGGTGGCGAGGGCCAGTCCGAACCCCACGAATGAGAGCCCGACTGGCCCAAAGATTCGCGCCGGACTCATCGGTCGTCTTTGGGGTCCAGTGAACTTTCGAACAGCTTACGAAGCCGTTCCCGCTCGTCTCGGTCCTGCTGTTTCTTGCGGATCGCCTCTTGGAACTCGAAGTGACGGCGCTCCTCGGCTTTGCGATCGGCCCTCGAACGCCCGGTGCGGACCCCAACCGGGTACGCCACGGGCAGCTTGCCACTGGCCCACAGCCAAGCCAGCCCCAACGGCAGGGCGGCAATAACGCCCAGCAGTGGGTTGGAGGCCCCCAGCGGAAAGATGACGAGGACGACGGTGAGGATGGCGAGGTATTTCCCCTTAAGCGGGATGACCATCATCATCAGGATGGACTGCTCGGGGTTGCGCGCGGCCCAGATCATGGTGAGGGCCGACGCCGGGATCATGGGTCCCAACAGGGCCGGACCGGTGCCGAGTAGCGCACGCCCCAGCAGCATGGCCAAAGCCCCAAGCAGGGTGAAAGCGAAGAACGTGGCGATGAAGCGTTGCGCCCCGAGTTCTCGCTCGATAGCGCCGCCCATGAACCAAACCCACAGCAAGCTGAGCAGGAACCAGATGAGGTCACTGCCGTTGCCGAGGCTGGCAAAGGGGTAGGTGAGTAGCGTCCAGGGCCGGCCCAGCGCACTGGCGGGATCGAACCCGAGGCCAGGGCCGATGATGTTGCGGAGGCCAAACCAGGCAAGCAGGTAGGCCACGGCCATGCCGCCGATGAGGCCAATAGTCGCCGGAGTTCCCGATCGCCGGAGTCCGGCGGCAAAATCATCGAACGCGCGCATCGTCCGCATTATGGTCGGTAAGAGAAGGGTCCCCCGTGAGGTTACGGGGAAGTATTCCGTTAGATGCAATAGATTTGATCACGAAAAGCGAACAACGAAGTGCCGGGCTTAAGCGGTACTTCATCCAACCCCCCCGACCCGAAGACTCGGAACCGGTAACCTAAGGCGTAACTATGACGTTTTTCGTTAGGCACGCAAACGGACAGCGCTATGGTCCGGTGGATGAAGCCGACCTGGCGGGGTGGGCACGCGAAGGCCGTCTGACCGCCCACTGTGAGCTGGAGAATGCCATCACCCACGAGGTGATCCGTGCCTATGACCACGCTGCGGTAAGGTTCGCGCTGCCCCCCGGCACCGCCGGTGTCGCCGCCTCGACGAGTAATCCTCGCGCCGGTCGTAACGCGGGTCCGGCAGCCCCAGGGCAGTCCGACTACACCCTCTCGCTGGTGTTCGGCGTGATCGGTCTTCTCACCTGCTACGGAGGGATTCTCCTTGGGCCGCTGGCGATCTGGTTTGGCTACCGTGCCGGCCTTGCGGGGCGTCCCCCTGTCGGTCTGTTTGTACTTGGTGTGCTGGCCACTTGTCTCGGGTTTTTGAGCGTGGGTTTTGCGGTCTGGCTTAACTCGGGCGACGTGCAGCACCTCCAGAACTTCACGCGACCCTAGTCGGGACGGTCATACTCTAAGGCTCATGTTCAAACGTCTCATGCAGAGCGTTGACCGGCTCCTCGGTCGCGGTGTCATCGACGATGAACTCTATGAAGAATTAGAGGAGGCCCTCCTCCAGGCGGATACGCACGTCCAGACGACAGCCGAGATCCTCACCGAGCTTCGGCAACTGGTCCGATCGGAGAAGATCACCGACCCCAGTGCCATGCGCGACCGGTTGCAGTTGGCGATTGCGGACCGCTTTCGGCAGGACGTGGACGCGCGGTTGCAGGTCGGTCCGGCTACCCCCACCGTGTACCTTTTCGTGGGTGTCAACGGGGTCGGCAAGACCACCACTATCGGCAAGTTGGCCCTGCGGTTGCAGCGACAGGGCAAGCGGGTTCTGATTGCGGCGGGCGATACCTACCGCGCCGCCGCCGCCGAGCAACTTGAGGTATGGGCCGAGCGAACGGGGGCCGACCTCGTGCGGACCCTCGCCGGGGGCGATAGCGCCGCCGTGATTTTTGACGCGATCCAGGCGGCGCAGGCCCGCGGCGCGGACTACGTGCTGGCCGACACCGCCGGGCGACAGCACAGCAAGGGTGCGTTGATGGCCGAGTTGGAGAAAGTCACCCGCGTATTGGAGCGGGGATTGGGCCGTCCCGCCGACGAAACCTTGCTGGTGCTGGATGCCAATACCGGGCAAAACGCAATTCGGCAGGCCGAGGAGTTCACTCGGGTCGCGCGGGTCACGGGCTTGGTGCTCACCAAGCTGGACGGCACCGCGCGCGGGGGGGCTTTGATCGGGGTGTACGAGCGGTTCCACGTGCCCATCAAGTTAATCGGCGTGGGTGAGCGGCCCGAAGACCTCCGGGACTTTGACCCAGATGCCTTCGTGGCCGGCCTTTTTAGCTAAGAGGAGCTTGCCCCAAACATTGCGCAACCCGGCGGCCGAGGCTACCGGGTTGCGTTGCGTTGGCTTGGGCCAGCGTTAGGGTTTGGCCGGGGCTTTCTTGGCTTTAGGCTCCGGATCGGGCACGGGGCGCGCGGCGGACTGTCGATCGGCTTCCGTCACTTCGCGGGCGGTGATGAAGAATACGATCTCCGTGCGATCGCGTCGCTTCTCCGACCGGCTGAAGAGCTGGCCGATGATCGGCAGGTCCTTCAGGATTGGGATACCGCCGACGGTGCGTCGCTCCTCATCGCGGATCAGGCCGCCGAGGGCGAGGGTCTCGCCGCTCTTGACGACGGCGGTGCTCTGAGCCACGCGCTCGCTGGTCTGCGGCAAGTTACCGCCGCCCGGCACCGGCGTGAAGCCGTTGAGGATGCTGGTTACCGGACGCATATCCAGGGTGATCTGGCCGTCACCACCCACGCGGCAGATCACCGCGAATCGGACGCCCACCCGGACCTCGCCGGTGGTGACGGTCACGCCGTTCTGCGTCGTCTGGATCGACTCAATGTAGCGGATCGTGTCGCCGACGAACAACTCCGTCTCGCGGCCATCGAGGGCCAACAAGTTCGGGCGGGCGATGACGTTGCGCTTGTCGTTGAGCTGGTCCAGCGTACCAAGCACAGAGCCACTCATCCCACCATTGCTAAAGTCACCCGAAACGGTACCCGCCGTGGCGGAGCTGTCTCCCAGCGTGTTGTTGAACCGGATCGTCTTCACGAAACCGCCGGTCAGGATGCTCCAGTCTAGGCCGACTTTCAGCGCGTCCTCTCGGGAGAGTTCCATGACGCGCATCTCGATGGCGACTTGACGCGGGGCCACGTCAACGACGACACTGTAGTCCAGCGCGGTTTTGATTTGTTCGCGGGTTCCGCGAAGGATCAACCGCATCGGAACGGCAATGCTCTCAAGGTCCTTGAACGGCTGTTCGAGACCCGACTGAACGCCACGGGTGTTGCCGATGGAGACCTGACGGGCCGACCCGGAGCTGCCCGGCGAACCCTCACCGCCCGAGCCGGTAGGTCCGGCCTGGGTCGTTTCAGTAAACGCCGCGCGGGTGCTCTTTGGATCAAACAGGTTGGGGTTCCCGGCGCTGGCGGGCGGAATGACCGCCCGGAGTCCCGGAACGTGATTGATCAATTCTTGGCGCAAGGATCGGGGATCGACGAACTTCACGTCATAGACATGGAAGTCCTGCTCCACGCGGGCGACGTCATCCAGTTCCTCGAGCACGCTGACCAATTGGTCAACATCGGTGGATCGGCCGGACAGCACGATGGACTGACGGCTCTCGCTACTCGCGGGAGTTGCAGCGACGCGGACAGTGCCGACCTTGCCGTCTTTGGCCTCTAGGGCCTTGAGCAGGTCAACGGCGTTCGCCCCCTTCACTTTGTAAGTGACTTGGACGCTTTCCGTCTTCACCGCGAAGTTAATGCCAAGGGCGCGGCAGATCTGCTGATCGATGTTCTCAATCGACTTGATAAGGGAGGGGATGCGGGCCGAGGACCCGACAATCACCACATATTCATCGCGGGTTGCGCTACCCGAGTCCCCCGACGTTGTCGAAATCGTCGTTTGACTCGCTCTGGGATCGATTGACGTTCCGGGTAGTCCAGATGCCGTCGGGGCCTTCTGTTCCAGCGTGAGTTGCTCGCTCGGGAGCATTAAGTCGTAGCGACCCAGCAGGTCGGCTTGCGGCAGCGTCTTGAGGATCGTGGCCTTGATCTGGGTGCCCTGACCGCTAAAGATGGGCACGACCCGGGTCTCCACGATCTCATCGGGCTTGCTTCCCAATTGCCTCAGTGTTTCGTTAAAGCGGTCCGGCGTGGTGACTAGGAAGGTGCGTCCGACCTTGGCGTACCGGAGGTTCGAGAGGGCCACGACGACGTCGAGCGCCTCAAGCAGTTTCATCTTGGACAACGAAACCGTGAGGGTGCCCTTGACGTCGGGAGACGCGACGATGTTCACGCCGGCCTGGAGCGCAAGGGCCTTCAGGATTTGGACGACGTCGGTGTTGATAAAGTCCAGGGAGACCGTCGGCTCCACGTAAGGTCGTGCTACCGGCGGGGCCGGGCGCGGCGTCGCGTAAAGCGGGGCCGGGGTCGGGTTGAAGGGCTGATCCAGCGGGTTTGCCTTAGGGTTGGCGGGTAAGGCCGGCGGCTTGGCCGAAGTCGGCGTGGTCGTGTCGACGGCCATCAACGGGTTCTTCAAGTCCGGTTCGTTCGCGGAGATGGAATCGGTTCCCGGGACGGTTTTCGCGGGGAATCCCACCCGAACAGTCCATCCGGTCGCAGATTCTTCCAGCACCGGATTCACTTGGCCATTGCGGAGCCACAGGTGAACGCGAATTCGTGGGGGTCGGGCATTGAACCACACGACCTGGAAGTAGTCCACGCCACCCGCAAAGAGGTTCTCTTTGCGGGCTCGCGCGGTCATTCCGGCCTCAAACTCCAGGATATAGGAGCGGTTCCCGCTGGTGCGGACGGTACGCGGCAGCGCAAGGTCTTTACCCACAACGTTGATTTCGACGCCGGGGCCGATTTTGCGGGCCGTCACCGTCTGCACCAGACCCTGGGCGGGTGCGGTGGCGACGGTAGCAAACGCCACCAACAAGGCAATTACACGGTCAAATCTCACGAGTTTTTATCAGCCTCCAAGCTTCAGGACGATCGAACGGCCCCGATGGATCACAACAACCTGGCGTTCTCGGATCGATACCACGCGGCTCTCGCCGTCAATGGAACGTCCTTCGGCCACCAACTGCTGCCGACCATCGCCGCCCTGGAACACGGCAACGGGCTTTTGCCCAACTACGACCCCAATAAGGGCGTAAGCAAAATCACCAGTCTGCCCCGGAATCTTACCAGTCTCTCTCCCTGGATTAACGCCCGGATTGCTTCCCGATGCGGTTTGGGGACCCGAGGCCGTCGGGCCAGCGGGGGCTCCATTGCCCGAAGAAGTCGTTGGCACGTCGCCAGATGCCAGATTTCCGGTGGGGACCCGTCCAGGTCCGCCTTGAGACAAGCCTTGCGCGAGTCCGTTGGCTAAGCCCTCGAACATGCCGCCCAGGGCGTTGCCCATCGCTTGGGGCAGGTTGCCCGGCAACGGGCGCATCGGTTCTTGTCGGCGGGTGTTCGGGGTCCGCGAACTCGCGAGGCGATTGGCTCCCAGACGATTATCCGTACCGAGTTTAGTCGGTTTAGGATTCGCCGCAATGGGGGTACTCGTCACCGGACTTGGCGCTTTGAGAGGTATCGAGGCTTCAGCGAACGGGTCTCGCGCCGACATGGGCTTGGCGACGATCGCGGCAAGCTCGGGGGGCAACGCTTCCTTCAGGCTGGCTTTCGCGGCCTTAGTCGAAGCCGTGCCATCGCCCTTCGAACCTTTGGCTCCGGCCTTGGCGGTTTCACCGCTCGCGGAAACACTCGCCTTCGCGTCCTTCTTAGGCTTGGCCGGGGGCGGACCTCCGCCCACGAATTGGAACGCACCAACCGCGCCGATGACGACGACGAGGACGCCCATGATCACAACTTTCTTCTTGTCGTTAGCTAGCGGCACTGGTCACTTCTCCTCGCTGGGTCGTTTTCGTATCTCGCTCGGTGGGAATCGGCGGGAAGGCGAACAACCGCAGCTCCGCCGTGATTTCGAGCAGTCCGGCTCCCTTCATCTTCATTTCGCGCTTGGGTTCCAGGCTAAGGCGTTGGATGGCGACGATCTTCGGGAACTGCTCCAAGGCGCGGGCAAAGCTGAGAATCGAGGCGTACGACCCGGTACCGGTGATCTCCACAATCATCTGCTGGTAACTCGGTTTGGCCTCCTTCGGCTTATCCTTGTCGCCCTCTTCATCGTTGGCTTTCTTCTTCACCTTGGGCGGGTCTTTGGGGCGAACGCCGGTGACAAGGATGCCATTGCGACGGCCAATGACCTCGACTTCAGTGAGGAGAGTAGGGATGTAGGCCATTTCCGGAACGCCGAGTTCCAAGTGGCGCAATTTAGATTGGGAAACCGCCAGCTTGGTCGCGGACTCTTCCATCTGGCGCTGGATCTTTTTTTCATCCTTCAGGTTGCGTTCCAGCGTGGCGAGTTTCACGGCCTCGGCCGTGCGCGCGCCGTACTGGAAGCCGCAGGCCGCAATGCCGCCCATAAAGGCGACGCCGGACAGGACGATCCAGACGAGAGGATTGGGGGTCGTACTCAAGCTGCGTTCTCCTTCCCCTCGCCCTTTTTAGTGGGTTTGGGCTTCATCGTTTCCGTTCCTGGAAGTTTCGACACCACCTCGAACTTGATCGTGTTGCTCTGTCTGGCCGAGGTGTCCTCTTGCGTGTACTTCAGCTCAACTTTGTCCAAGTCCGGGGTTTGCCGTAGCCGGAGCATCAGGTTCGCGACCGAGTCTTGCGAGGACGACAGTCCCGTAAACGTCACGGTCACGGCTTCGCTAGGGTTACTTTGTTGACTGCGGACATTGGTCAACCACGTGCCTTCGGGCATGTTTCGGGTCATGAAGTCGAGGATCCGAGACCAGCGCTGGGTAGCCCCTTGGGCGTTCTGCAACGTGGTGAGACGCGGTGCCATCGACTGCATCTCCTTGCTCTGATCCTCGATGGCATTCAGGACGGGCTGTAACTTCGTGAGTTTCCGCGATGCGGTGGCCACGTCGCCCCGAATGCTTTCCGTTTCCAGGTAGATCAGGCCGAAGCTCCCCACCGAGAAAACGGAAACGCCGACGAAGGCAAAGAAGAAGGTGCGGGCCCGGCGCTCGCGCTGCCGGACGGCCACCCGCTGTTCAAGAATAAGGTTAATCAACGGCATGGCAATTCTCCGTTCAAGCGGCCCTACCCACCGGGCGCATCGCCAGCCCCGTGGCGACCGTGTAGTCGTAGCCGCCGACGATATCGTCTCCGGCGGGCGGAACAATCCGCTGGTTGTCGTAAACGCCGATGTTGCGGACGGGTAAGCCGAGTTTGTCGGCGACGTAGTCCGCGAGCCCATTGAGTTGGGCCCCGCCTCCCGAAAGCACCACGCAGGTGACCGGGCACTGGGCGGACGGATCCGTCTGCTGGGACTGGTAGTAGTTCAGCGAGCGGCGCATCTCTCGCACCAGGTCGTCGACGTGGGGCTGAAGCACCCTTAGCGGTGGGTTCTCTTGGGGAGTGCCCGAGAGCAGATCGCGCAAGTTCAGTTGCGACTTCCCGGCCTCGGCATCGGCGTCCGAGAGCTTAAAGAACCCCTTAAGGGCTTCCGAGAGGGTCGCCCCGCCCTGGGGGATGGATCGGGTCATCGCGAAGAGCCCGCGGGCGACGACGCTGACATTGGTCGTGTGGGCGCCCACGTCGATGAGGGCAACCGCGCCTGCCTCGATGGGCGGTTCGTGAGAGAACTCGATCAATGCCCGGTAGGCGGCGAAGGGCTCAATGTCTACCGCCTCCACCTCGAGGCCAGCCAGCTCGCACGCCCGGACGCGGGTTTCCACGATGTCCTTGGGGGCGGCGACGATGAGGACATCCATTTGGCCATCCGCGCCCGTACCGATGATTTCGAATTCGATGAACGAGTCGGCAATGCTGGTGGGCACGTAGCGCCCGGCCTCAAATTTGATGCTCTTGCGGAGCGTGGCCTCCGGCATCACCGGGATTTTAACCGTACGAACCACCACCGAGGCGCCCGCCACTGAGATGCTAACTTTGCCCGCCGGGATTCGCGCCTGACGCAGGAGGGTGCGCAGGGCCTCGGCCGCGAGGTCGGGGTCCACCACCACGCCGTCGCGGATGGCGTCGCCGGGTGTTGCGATCGAGTCGGCGCGGAGCACTCGCCATCCCGCCGCCGTGGATTCGGCCTGGACGGCCTTGAATGTGTGGTGGCCGAGATCAATGCCCAAAGTGGCACGACTGCGGCGGATTTTAAGCGGCATCACGGTTCTCCTTCCCTTCGGACCAGTCCGTCGTTCGGGTGGCGGCCCAGTCATCCACGGCGGCTTTTAAGAACCGCCAGTGGCCTTCGACACGGAACGCGGGGAGCGTTCCTTCGCCGGCGAGACGTTCGACCGTCCCGGTAGTGAGGCGTAAGTAGTGGGCGGTTTCCCGCAGCGTCATGACCGATCGGTGTCCCGAGAAGGCACCCCGGAGCATGGCATGAAGTTGCTCGGGACCCAGGAACAGTTCGATCCGGACCAGGTTGCCTACCGAGCCGGGCAGGTGCACGCCGGTCCCGTCGTCCGATTCGCCCGCTTTTTCCACCGGAGGGCGGGGCTCGGCCGTGGGGCACGATGCGGGGGACGCGACTTCTACCGGCTCCTGGCCCGAAACCGGCGGCGTCACCTCGGCAAGATCCTGAGGAGCGGGGGCAGGCGCGGCGGGAGCTTCGGTCCCGAGCCCAGTGGGCTCCATGACCAGACCAACGACGCTGGTGCGGTCCGTGCCCGATTCGTTCGCGGCCCGGCGGATGGCATCAACGAGGTTCATGCTGCCACCTTCTTCGGCGGGCGCATCACATCCGTCCCTAAGAAGTCAGCGATCACGTCGTGCATGAGGAACGCGTCGATCATCTTAACCTTCTGGGCCATGCCCAAGATTAAGGCGTTGTCGGCGAGCTGACTTACCAGCCGAGGCGTTCCGCCCGTAGCGAGGTGCAACTGGTAGATTGCGTCCGGAGTGAACGGGCTCTTCTCGCCGGTGTAACCCGCGACCCGCAACCGAAAGAGAATCATCTCGCCGGTCTCTTGAACGTCTAGCGGACGCAATATGTGGCGTACCGCCAGGCGCTGTTCCAGCGCGGGCACCTTCTGGACCTTCTTCCTCAACTCCGTTTGACCCAGCAGGATCAAGCTGATGAGGAACTGGTCGTTCATCTGGCAATTCAGCAAGAGACGCAGTTCTTCGAACGATGCGGCCGACCGGATGAGGTGAGCTTCGTCGATCAGGAGCACGGCCCGCCGACCTTTCTCGTACAGGCCCAACAAGGTGAGGTGAAGCTGCTGCACCAACACCTGCCGGTTCTTACTCGTGACCGGGCAGTCCAGCTGCGTCAGGATTTCCTGCAGCATCTGGGTCGGGGTCAGGATCGGGTTGACGATAAGGACGACCCGGAACTGGACCGGATCAAGGATTTCAAGTAGTTTTCGGCTGACCGTTGTCTTGCCCAGGCCAATATCACCCGAGAGCACCGCCGCGCCCTTGTTTCGACTCACTGCGTAGTGCAGCATCATCAACGCGTCCTCGTGACCTCGGCTGAGGTAAAGGAAGCGGGGATCAGGCGTCAGGCCAAAGGCGGTCTCGGTCAGACCCCAATAGGATTCATACATCGCAAAACTCCGTGCGCGGGCAACCCACGCTCATTTATCGGGAGATGAGTTCAGGAACCTCAGACGCTGGTTTAGGTTCGGTCCCCGAACTGATAGGACTGGGGAATCTGGCCGTACCTCGGCCCGTGCTAAACTTTCTTCCATCTGGGGGGGGTTCTTAAGCCCGTCGTTGCCCTAGGTTGCACGTCCGGGTGGAAAAGTAAGTTGAAGTGACCCATTCGTCCGTTCTTGCGATCCCTGACTTCCGCCAGTTGTGGCTGGGGCAAGCGGTTTCGCAACTCGGCGACGCAATCTACTTTCTGATCTTCATGTTCATGGTGGACCGCATCACCGGGAATCCGGCGATGGTGGGCTATGTAGGGGCGATTCAGTCCCTGCCGTACCTTCTGCTGGGGCCGTACGCCGGAGTTATTGCCGACCGTGTTGACCGTCGGCGGGTGATGCTCTTTGCCGACATCACCAGCGCGATCCTGCTGGGCGGGCTAGCGGCGTGGCTGATAGTGGATCCCACCCCGCCGATCGCGCTGGTCTTCGTAACTGCGGGATCGCTGAGCCTGGTGAACGTCTTCTTTGCCCCCGCCAAGAGCGCGGCGATTCCGCGACTCGTCCCGACCGACCGCCTGATGGAAGCCAATGCACTCAGCGCGGCAACCCAAAACGCGATGCCGATTCTGGGGCTGGCGTTTTCCGGCACCGTGCTTGGGTTGCTGTTTCAGGTGGCCGAGGACTGGTTCTTCTTTGCCGCCGTCACCGCAAACGCGCTGACGTTCCTAGTTTCGGCGGGCTACATCGCGAGGCTTCCGAGGATTAGGCCGGATCGGCCCGACGGCCCACCGCAGGCGTGGGCAGACACCCGCGATGGGTTTCGATACGTTCGGCGGCATCCCATTCTCCTCTCCGTCCTCGCGTCGTCCGCGTTGATGAACCTAGCAATCTCGCCGTTTTTCGTGGTGTATGTGGTCATCAATCGGCAATGGTTCGATGGACAGTACTCCACCCTCGCCGCGATCGACTTAGCCTTTTTTGTGGGGATGGTGGCCACGAGCCTCTACATCGGTCGGCATCCCGTGCATCGCACCGGGATCGCTTACTTGCTGGGACTAGGAGGCTCGGGTCTTTGCATAGTGGCCATGGCGTTCAGTCCGCACTTCTGGCCGTTTTTACTGTGGAACTTGCTTTGCGGATTCATCTTGCCGTACGCGCAAGTGCCGCTGTCCACTTACCTGCAGCTTTCCGTGCCAGACGCATTTCGGGGACGAGTGAATGCCGCCGTCTCGATGGTGAGTCACGGCGTGGTGCCGGTTGGCGCGGCGCTGGCGGGGATGGTGTTGCAACGGATTGGGCCGGTGTCGATGCTCCTGATGATCGGGGCTGGGTTTGCCCTGAGCGGTGTGGTCGCGTACGCCAACCCTCGGTTCCGGCGCGCCCGAGCGGACGATCCTCCGATTGCGGGCTAATTTGCCGACGCAACAACGTAACGAGCGCCGTTCCCGGTAAGGGAATGGCGCTCGCTAAGGATTCTGATGACCGGAGTTAGGCTTCGGGGGCGGCTTCCGGGATGGCCTCGGGGACGGGGGTCGCTTCGGGGGTCGCTTCCGGAGCAGCCTCGGCGATGGGGGTCGCTTCCGGAGCAGCCTCGGCGATGGGAGTCGCTTCGGGAGCGGCCTCGGCGATGGGGGTCGCTTCCGGAGCGGCCTCGGCGATGGGGGTCGCTTCGGGGGTCGCTTCAACGGTCGTTTCCGCCGAGGTTTCCGTTACCACTTCGGCAACGACTTCCACGGGGGTCTCATCGACCTTCTTCTTCGCCGCGGCCTTGGGAGCGGCGGCCTTCTTAGGGGCGGCCTTCTTCACGGCTGCGGTCTTCTTAGCTGTTTTGGTGCCACTCGCCGCAAGGGCGATGGCTTCCTTTTTCAACTCTTTGATGCGGTCTTCTTTGCGGCGCCAGCGGCCACGGAGCTCTTTGTTGCGGATGCGCATAGTGAACTAAACCCTTTCGGTTGCGGTTGGAGATGCAGGATACCCTAGGGAAACTAGTCACTCTGGGGGCGAATGTTATGGGTCGTCCAGTACGTGACGATTTCGCCAGCAAATTCGCCGATGCAACTCTCGGGCGAAATAAGCAAGACCAAGCTGTGCGGCGAGAGTTCGCGAGCCGCGTCAATCGTCGCTTCGTCCACCAGCGTCACTACCGGCACGGAGCGACCAGTAGCCTCCAGTACTTCCTGAAGCAAGGTCAGTCCTGACGCAGAGAGGACTTCCACCACAATGACGGCGAGGCCTCGGGGGGGCGGCATCGCCAGCTTCGCCGTCACCGACGAGGAATCGGGCTGCACGAGCTCAACCTTAACTTCCGCGGATTCGACGCGGGAAAACGACTGCCGACACTCTGCATGGGTGCCGATGTACATCACGGTGAACTTCGTCCCTATCACAAGATTAGCTCCGACTCATCAACTTGTTCACTCACATTACCATCAGCTCAAACCTTATTCCCAAGTATTCTGACGGAATGACCGAAATATTGGGACGGTTGCGAGACGGAGGGCAGACCGGTCGGTCGCTGCGCGAGGCCGCGATGGCGGCCCTGGACCAAATACCGGGTTTTGATTGGTGCGGCATCTATCGACTGGAAGGCAATACACTCGTTCTGGATGCCTTCGTGGGGGCACCGACCGATCACGACCGCATCCCGGTGGGCCGCGGCGTTTGCGGTACCGCGGTGGCGGAGGACCGGAATCAGATCGTGGCCGACGTTTGCGAGTTGGACAACTACCTCGCGTGCAGTCTGGCCACAAGGTCCGAGATCGTCGTCCTCATCCGAAAATCGGGAATTGTGCTGGGGCAAATTGACATCGACTCGCATACCGTAGGCCAGTTTGGGCCAGCGGAAGAGGAGATGCTGACCGACCTGGCGCACCTAATCGCAGCGCGTTGGGATTCCTGATCAATCAAGGAGCGCGGCCTAAAGTGCAACACGGACGTCCTTACCGACGTAGCGTCTCTTAACGTTGCCGGTGCCCGCATGAGCGACATTCTTCCGATTCTGTCCACGATCGTCGAACCGACGGATCTCCACCGCTTGGATGCCAAGCAACTCGCCCAAGTGGCGCAGGAGGTTCGCCAAGCGATCCTAGACCGCGTGTCGCAGACAGGCGGGCACTTTAGTAGTAACCTGGGGACGGTCGAACTGACCGTTGCGCTCTACGCCGCGTTTAGCCTGCCGCCCGACAAAGTGGTGTGGGACACGGGGCACCAGGCCTATCCTCACAAGCTCCTAACGGGTCGACTGGGTCGGTTTGACACGTTACGTAAGCACGGCGGTATCTCCGGGTTTCTCCGCCGCGAGGAGCATCCCCTAGACGTTTTTGGCGCGGGCCACGCGGGCACGGCGATCTCGGCCGCACTGGGTTTTGCCGTCGCGCGTGACCGGGCCGGCACCACCGAGCGAGTGGTCGCGGTTACGGGGGATGCCTCCATCGCCAGCGGGATGAGCTGGGAGGCCTTGAACCATGCCGGCGAACTGGGGACTGACCTGGTGGTGGTACTGAACGACAACCGCATGTCCATCGCGCCCAACGTGGGGGCGCTGACGAACTACTTTGCGCGGTTGCGGTCGCGCCCGTTGGTCCAGGACTTAGCAAAGCGGGCGAAAGGGGTGGTTCAACGGATGCCGAGCCCGGTCGAGCGCATGGCGGCGGGCCTTCGGCATGGCATAACGCACTACTTTGCCCCGGAGTCGACGGGCACGATCTTTGAAGAGATGGGCTTTGAGTACATCGGCCCGGTCGATGGGCACGACCTGCCCACGTTGGTCGAGATCTTCCGGAACGTGCGCGAACTGCGCGGGCCGCTATTTGTGCACGCCCTGACGGTGAAGGGGAAGGGTTACGACGTGGCCGAAGAAGACGCCCGCAAGTGGCACGGCGTCGTGCCGTTTGACTTGGCGGCGTGCGACATGGCCAAGTCCATCGGGCCGACCACGTTTACCCAGGCATTCAGTGCGTCGCTGATGGAGTGCGCCGAGGCCGACCCTCGGGTGGTGGCCATCACCGCCGCGATGCCCGACGGCACGGGCTTGACCGCCTTTCAGCGCAAGTTCCCGGGACGTTACTTTGATACCGGCATTGCGGAACAACACGCGGTGACGTTTGCGGCGGGCATGGCGGCGGGCGGTCAACGTCCGTTCTGCACGATCTATTCAACGTTCCTGCAACGGGGATTCGATCAGGTGTTGCATGATGTTGCGATCCAAAGCTTGCCCGTGCGCTTCTGCTTGGATCGGTCGGGCTTAGTGGGCGACGATGGTCCGACGCACCACGGCACATTCGATCTGAGCTACCTGTCGTGCATTCCGGGAATGGTCATCATGGCCCCCCGCGATACCGACGAATTGAGCGCGATGATCCGCCTGGCCGCCGAGTTTGACCAAGGACCGTTGGCGATTCGTTATCCGCGTGGGGCGAGCGACGACCGCCTGCCCGAAAGCCGGACCGCGCTAGAGTTTGGACGCGCTGAGGTGCTGCGAGAGGGTGAAGAAATCGCGATTATCGCGATTGGCTCGATGGTCGGGCCGGCCTACCGGGCGGCGGAAGCGCTGGCCGAGACGGGGGTCTCGGCGATGGTGGTGAACGCGAGGTTCGTGAAGCCGTTGGATGCGGCGACGATTCTGGCGGCAGCCCGGCGTTGCGGAAGGGTGGTGACGGTGGAAGAGAATGTGCGTGCCGGCGGGTTTGGCGAAGCCGTCAGGAGCGTGATCGGGGAGGCGGGCTTGACAGTTCCAGTGCGCGTGATCGCTCTCCCCGATGCTTGGATTGAGCACGGCCCGCAAACGGTCCTGCGCCACGAAGCCGGCCTCGACGCCGAAGGAATCATCTCCACGGTGCGACAACTAATCGGCGCCGCCTCGAGAAGATAGCGGGGAGTGGGAGAAGAGGACTTATAGGACCTATTCTCCCTCCACAGAACGCTAGTGCAACCTGATTGGCAGCAACCTCAGGCGGCGGTGGGGCTCTTCTCCGATGGCCTCTACCGCCACCTTTCGCGACTCGGCCAGTTGCCCCTGAAGCTTCCTAATCCCGGGGCGTTGGGGGGTTAGCTCTACTGCCCGGCCTGTTTGCTGCACTTGATCCAGCGCTTGCTGGGTCTCGGCCATTGCGGCGGCCTCGTCCTCGGCGTTCTCCGCCGGGCCTCGTAGCACCTCATCCAGTGCTTGCGCGATCTGGCTGAACGTGTTGCTCTTCACGGTGATCGTCGGGATGGGGCGGTTCAGCTCGCGCAACTTTGCGGGTCGGGCCGATCCGTTGATCCGCATCGTAATGATCGCGTCCGCCTGAGCGATGTCGCCCACAATCACGGCGGGAGCCTTGCGCTCGCGGATTGCGCGCTCCAAGCGAGTCCGGGCAATCCCGTAGGGATAGACGCGCACGAGGTTCAACGGTCGGCCTTCCCGGGGCTCCGTTCGGCCCCGAACGCGGTTGTCCGCCGGGTCTCCCGCCAGGGGGACGCGCTCGTCCGGCACGGCGGCCTCGCGCTGGCCTCGACCGTGGCGGTCGTTACGACCACCCCGACCCCGAGGTTCGTCCAAACCCGGTTGCCGGGCTAACGCCGGGAACCGCTCGTTAAAGCCGGGATCCTCCAGGTCGGTCGCATGCTCACGCTGAACCACTTCCACCTCACCCGCGCCCGTGCGCACCCGAATCTCGGGACGCGGGGGTATTCCGCGCAGGATCAGGTCCACGGTCTTCATCACGTTGCCGTGCACGGCCAGTCGGTCGTACTCCAACAGCTCGATCACCACGTCAAACGTCGGCGGCGCCTTGCGCTCCAAGACGGTTTTTTGGGTGCCCCGTCGGCGGGCTTCATCGTCGCTGAGGGTGACCGCCTGAATGCCCCCGATCAGATCGCAGAGGGTTGGATTCAGCATTAAATTTTCGAGGGTTTGGCCGTGGGCGGTGCCGACCAGCTGCACGCCGCGCTCGGCGATGGTCCGGGCGGCGGCGGCCTCGTGCTCGTTGCCGATTTCGTCGATGACCACGACTTCGGGCATGTGGTTTTCTACGGCCTCGATCATCACTTGATGCTGTTGGGCTACGTGAGCGACCTGCATGCGTCGCGCGCCGCCGATGCCGGGGTGCGGCACGTCGCCGTCCCCCGCGATTTCGTTGCTGGTGTCCACGATCACCACGCGGCGATTCACTTCGTCGGCCAGCACGCGGGCCACCTCGCGCAGCTTGGTGGTTTTTCCCACTCCGGGTCGGCCCAGCAGTAGGATGGACTTGCCCGAGCGCACGATGTCGTCGATAATGTCGATCGTGCCCTCCAGCGCGCGGCCCACCCGGCAGGTAAGGCCAACTACTTTGCCCCGACGGTTGCGGATGCAACTGATCCGGTGGAGGGTGCGCTCGATGCCCGCACGGTTGTCGTCGCCAAACTCTCCGACCGCCTTGACGACAAAGTCGATGTCATGCTCGCCGACAAGGATGGCGGGCATGCGCTCCACTCGGTTACGGAAACGCGCCTCGGCGGGACGACCGTAGTCCAAGACGACTTCGATCAGTTCGTCCAGGTCGGGCGTGACCTGCAGCCGGTCCCGCACCACGGGAGGCAGCATGTCGAGAAATTGGGGCAGACCGTCAGCGAAGATGGACATGAAATCGGACGAAGTAACCGACGACATGACTCCATGACGGATCAAAGACTCACATCGCACGGGACTTTGGTTAAGGTTACGCTAAAAAAGTGGGCGGGGTTCGCGCGGAAAAGGTTGCCCCGCAGAGAGGCTTAATTACGACCTAAGTCGGCCAGTCGAATGGTGCGGGTTTCCTTGCGCCCGGCCTGCCAAAACTCAACTTTGACGGCGTCGCCCGCGCGCTTATCCACCAGCGCACGCACAAACGCTCCGGGCTCATCCATTTTGCGACCGTCGATGCTGAGGAGAACCGAAAAGTCGCGCATGCCCGCGTCGGCGGCGGGGGCGCCGCTCTGAACTCGCGACACCAAAAGACCCTCGGCGGGAGGCTCGGCTCCGACCATATGCTTGAGCTCTTCACGGGCCCGGGCGATGCCAAGCAGGCCCGAGCGCTGGTCGATGTTCAGGCCCAAGACGCCGTAGGGCACTCGCCCGAGCTTGACCAGGTCGTCTACCACGCGCTTGGCCCGGTCAATCGGGATCGCAAAACCAATGCCGATGCTGCCGCCACTGGTGGAGGCGATCGCGGTGTTGATGCCCACCAGTTCACCTTGCGTGTTGGTCAGGGCTCCACCCGAATTGCCTTGATTGATCGCGGCGTCGGTTTGGATGGCATCAATCAGGACCGCGCCCTCGGTGGGGAGGGTACGGCCGAGACTACTGACCACGCCCACGCTGATGGTGTTCTCGTAGCCCAAGGGGTTGCCGGCGGCGATCACCCACTCGCCCACTTGCAACCGGTCGCTGGAGCCCAAGCTGGCGGCAGTCAGGTTGTCAGCCTCCACCTTCAGGACGGCAAGGTCGCTCCGGGGGTCTGCGCCCACCACCCGGGCTTCCAGGCTCTTGCCGTTGGCAAAGTGAACCCGAACGATATCGGCCAGGCGCTGGCCCATGCCGATGCGCACGACGTGGTTGTTGGTGATGATGTAGCCGTTGCGCGAGATGACCACCCCTGAGCCGGATCCGACGGGCTGGACTTCATCGCCAAACCACCGGCTTCGGGCCAGGGTGTCGATGCTGACTACGGCCGGCGTGATGCGCTGGGCCGCGGCCCGGAAATCGGGCACGGCCGGGAGGGTGCCACGCTGAACGGGCAAGAGCCCATCGGATTGGGGGACAAGGGCGGCCGAGATCAGGGATTCGGATTGGCGTGGGTCCCACCAGTCGTCCAGGCGGATGGCCGCGAAGGTGCCGACCAGGGCGGCCAGGGCGATCAATGAGAGTTTCTTCATGGGCTCAAGAAGAGTTTACGCGCCAAACCCGGATCGGTTCCGTAAGGCGTATCGGGCCAAAGCGTGCCGATGAGCCGGGTAACATAACGGATGCGGCGTCACCACGGACTCGGTGGTAACGGAGGACGGAGCACGGAGGCTCCCGCCGCACCTCTTTTAAGGTGCATGCGCCCTAGGGCACGGTAAAGACCAGCCGTGCATTCCCGAGCGCGATCTCGTCCCCACTCGCCACCGGAGTAGGTCCTTCGGCCCGCTCGAAATCCGATTTCAGCACAAAGGTTCCGTTACTGGAGCCGAGGTCCTCGATCAACCACGTGTCGCCGTCGTGCGTCAGTCGGGCGTGGCGCCGGGAGACATACGCCCCTTCGGGCAAGTTGCCCAGGTCAATGTCAATGGGCCCGACCTCCGGGTCGAATCGCCCGATGACCGCCGGGGCGGCAAAAACGAAGCGCTCCTCGGTCAGGACGCCGGATCGTTTCACGGTAAGGCTGGCCAAAGGGACGTCCGCGCCGGTCGGCTCGGGCACTTCGGGCTCAACGGGAGTGTCCGGGGCATCGCCCAGCGGGATGGCGTCAGCGAGGGTGTCGTCGTTCATTCTTGGGTCTCCACGGTGTTATCGGCACGCCGTTCATCGGCAAAGACGGGCGAAACCGGTGCACTGGTTCAATTATCGGGCCATTCGGGTGCCGCATCGTCATCTTGACCCACAAAAAGTAGCGCTCCCCCCGACATTAGGGTGCCCTCGATCCTTGGGGCCACGGCTCGATTCGAGACGGATGTGCGTCCCCCGAGGGCCAAGGGGCCGATGGTGAGGGGCCAGGCCACGCCCGAGAGTTCAACTCCGTCGCAGTCGATCAGGGGGAGGAGCGAGACGCGGGTGCCGGGCATGGCGGGAACGGAGAACGGCCCCGGGCGCAGGACCCACGCCAGGCCGCGTCGGAGGACGAGTCGGACGGCCAAGGGGCTGCGCAGGCAACTGCCGAGGGAGCCAAGCACGTGATCCAGCAGGTCGCCCTCCAGGTTGGCCAAAGTCACCGCGGGCGTGCCTTCGGCGGCCAGGCAGGCCAGGAGCTTGTCGCAGTCGGTGTCGTCTTGCGAGGGGACGTGGATGACGCGGTGCGCGAGGCTCAACGCGGCCTCGGTGGCGGAGTCAAGGTCGCCTACGACGAGGCTGGGGGCGACGCCGGCGGCCATCAGCCGGTCCGCACCGCCGTCGGCCGCCACGACGCGATCCGCACTTTCGGCCCACCGTCGCAATCGATCCGGTGAAAGATCGTTTCCCGCCAAAACTCCCAGCACGCGACCCGCCATGCCTGGTAGTCTATCCCCTAGATCGCGCCGGGAACACGAACGGCTTTTTTTACATTATTCAAGCCAATGTACGTCGAAATCGCGAGAATTTCGATGATATTTTATGCTATTTAGCCCAGGTTCTGAGCCCCTGGGCTTTTTCGCGAATCTACTTGAAATAGTGGGCATCAAGTCAGCCTCCCCGGTGTGTATAATGCAGTCCTTCCGGACCGACTTGGGTCCGTATTTGCTATGTCAGGACAGTACACATTTGAAGACCAGGAGGGTGCCCTCCGGGCGCGTGGCGCGTGGGAACGAGCGCGCCAAACGCTCTCGCAGGAAATCCCAGCCACTCACTTTAAGCGGTTCATCACGCCATTGCGCGCCGTGGACGTGGCCAACGGAACGGTGGTGCTGGAGGTTCCCAGCATGTTCGTCCTGGAGTGGGTGCGCAGCAAGTACAGCAACCGAATTGAGTCGACGCTGGCCGACGAACTCGGGCAAACGATTCGTCTGGAGTTTCGGGTGCGTCCGCGCGAGCGTGATGAAACCACTGTGGGCGAGGAACTGGCGGTGGTGCCAACGATCGTGGAGCACGCCAACCAGTTCCACCCGATGGATAAGTACACATTCGATACTTACATCGTGGGGCAGAGCAATCGGCTGGCCGTTGCCGGAGCAAGAGCCGTGGCCGCCGAACCGGGACTCAAGTTCAATCCGCTGTTTATCTATGGCCCCAGCGGGTTGGGAAAGACTCACTTGTTGCACGCCATCGCGCAGGAAATGCTGGAGCGTGACCCCAAGGCGCACGTGGCCTACCTCTCGGCCCAGCAATTTACCGAGCAGTTTGTGGAGGCCCTGCAAAACAAACGGATCGACCAGTTCCGCCGGGCCCAGCGCAACGTCAGCATCTGGTTGGTCGACGACATCCAGTTTGTTGCCGGTCGTGACCGAACTCAGGAAGAAATCTTCCACACGTTCAATTACCTCCACCAGACGGGGAAGCAGATTGTCCTGTGCTCAGACCGGCCCCCGCGCGAACTCTTCCTCATGGACGAGCGACTTCGGTCGCGATTTGAGGCCGGGCTGGTGGCCGATATTCAGTCGCCCAATACCGAATTGCGTTGCGCAATTTTATTAAGTAAGGCTAAGCAAGAGGGCATCAGCTTAGACGTATCGGTGGCCATGTTCATTGCCGAAAATGTGCCCGGCAACGTTCGCATCCTCGAAGGCGCGTTAACCAAACTCGCCGCGCAGGCAAGCTTGGAGTCGAACATGATCACTCTCGACCTCGCGAGCGAACTGATCGAGCGGTACTACGCGAGCGGGACCCTCGCCCGCCCCGGCTTTGAGCAGATCGTGGAAGCGGTGAGTAAGTACTACAAGGTCCCCACCGACGAGATCAAAGGCATCTCGCGCAAGGCCCCGATCACCCACGCCCGGCACGTGGCGGTGTACATCGCCCGCGAGATCACCGGCGATAGCTGGAAGCACATCGGATCCCAGTTCGGAAACCGCGACCACACGTCGATGATGCACGCGTACCAGAAAATTAGCGAGATGATGGCGCGCGATCGAGACTTCACCTCGGCGGTGAAGGCGATTATGCGGAATCTGTTCCCCGACGTGAACTAGTCCCGATCTCCCGATTCGGGGGGCGGAAGGTCTGTGACGCCATCTCGTCGGCCCGGGCCGGTATCCTTGGCCATAACGTGCCCACCCTGTCGTCTGTTTTAGACCTTGCGCCGGACTTCCGCGAGCGCTTACTCGGCGCGTCGTCCGTGCTGATTGGGTCGCACCTGAATCCCGACGGCGATGCGCTGGGATCCTCCCTCGCGGTGAGCTGGTGGCTTGACGCCCACGGCGTCCGCAATACGGTGGTCAACAACAACCCCGCCCCGTACAACCTCCGGTGGCTTCCCGGAGTCGATCGGCTTCGCACCGAAGTCCCGGATGAGCCATTTGATTTGGGGGTGATCTTGGACTTGGATAGCCTGGACCGGTTGGGGCGGCTGCAGTCGGCGTTTGCGGTGGTGCCGTTCCGAGTGGTGGTGGACCACCATATCCCCCACGAGGAGCCGGGCGAACTGCGCTTGATCGACCCGCATTCGCCCGCCACGTCGCTCATCCTGGCGGACATCTTTCACCGCTTGCGAGAGCCGATTTCCAAAGAGATGGCGACCTGCCTGCTGACCGGGATCGTCACCGATACCGGGAGTTTTCGATACCGAAACACCACGCCGGGGGCGTTGGCGGCGGCCGGCCGGTTGGTGGAGCAGGGCGGCGACATCGTCGAGGTCTGCGAAGAGGTTTACCAAAAGCGCCCGCTGCCTAGCCTTCGGCTACTGCGCCGCGCGCTGGACAATATGCGCGTCTCGGAAGACCAGACGATAGCCTGGGCCGTGCTAACGGAGGCCGATTTCCGCGCCGCCGGGGCCGAAGAAGCCCACACCGAGGGGTTGGTGAACGACCTATTGTTCGTGGACGGAATTCGCGTAGCGGCCTTGATTCGGCAACCGCCGGGCGCAAAGGTGCGGGCCAGCCTGCGCTCCCGCGAGGGCATTGACGTGACGGTGGCCGCGAGACAGTTTTGCGGAGGTGGGCACCTGAACGCAGCGGGTTGCACGTTTGAGGTCTCCATCGAAGAGGCCGAGCGACTCCTGATGGAGGCACTGCAGCGATGCTCGGGATCCTAGTCATCGACAAGCCGTTGGGCATCACCTCGCACGACGTGATCAACCGGGTCCGTCGGGCGCTCGGTACCCGCCGTGTGGGCCACGCCGGCACGCTGGACCCCCTGGCCACCGGTGCGCTGGTGGTGGCGGTCGGGCCGGCCACCCGGTTCCTGCAGTACCTGCCCCTGGAGCCCAAGGTCTACGAAGGGACGTTCCATTTCGGCGAGACGACGTTGACCCAAGATCGCGAAGGTGAGGTCACCCAGACCCGTCCGGTACCGGACGATCTCGAGGCGCGGCTGGTGGAGGCGTGCCCCGGCTTTGTCGGTGAGATCGAGCAACTGCCCCCGATGTACAGCGCGGTGAAAAAGGCGGGGCAACCCCTTTACGCTTACGCCCGGCGCGGCGAAGAGGTGGAACGCGAGACCCGAAACGTCTACATCGACGAATTGAGTTTGCTGGGCATCAACGGGCCGGACGTCCAGGTGCGGGTGGTGTGCAGTGGTGGCACCTACGTGCGGACGCTGGCGCACGACCTGGGCGAGGCGGTGGGCTGCGGCGGGCACTTGGCGGGGTTGCGGCGCACGGCGGTGGGTCTCTTTACGCTGGAGCAGGCGGTCCCGTTGGACGCTATCACGCCCGAATGCTTGGTACCGCTCCACGAGGCCTTGCCCCCGCTCCGGATGGTAACCATTAACGACACCCAGGTGGGGATGGTGCGCGAGGGGCAAGTCGTGCGGGTCCGTGAGGTGATCGAGGATAAGGTGGTTGGGCTAGTGAACGAGCGCGGCTTGGTGGTGGCGGTGGCCCGGCCCCAGCCGGGGGGCATGCTCCAACCCGATTGCGTCTTGCCCCCCGAGGCCACGGGTGACCTGGTTTAGGCCGAACTGGTCGCGCCGGCGGCTGACGGGCCACGTGGCGTGGTTCGGGGGCTGGCTGGCGGTCACGGTCGGGGCGATGTTGGTTCACCCCAGCCCCCATGGTCACGGGAGCCATCAGCAATTGGGGTTGCCCGCGTGCCCCTCGGTGGTGCTGTTCGGGCGACCTTGCCCTGGGTGCGGCCTTACGACATCGTTCGCCGCACTGGTGCGGGGCGATTTGGCGACGGCCTGGGCGGCGCATCCGTTTGGGCCACTGCTGTATGTGGCGTGGACCCTAACGGCATGGGCGTGCCTCTACGGCTTCCTACGGCGACAGCGGTTTGAAACCGAGACCCGGGGCTGGACCCTCGCCATTGCGGGTTTAACGCTGGCGTTCTTCGTCTACGGCGTGGCGCGGTTCGCGACCAAGCGGGCGACCTTGAACGGCGAACCCAGCGTGTTTGCCCTTACCGCTACACCGCCGCCCGGACCGTGAACGGGGCGGCCGTGATGGCGAGCACGCCGTCCAGGGTCTCGCCCGGGGCCAGCTCAATCAAGACCAAGCCTCGCCCGGGCTCGACGTCAAACACCGCGCGGTCCGTGATGATACGGTTCACGACGGCTTCGCCGGTGAGGGGCAGGGTGCAGGCGGGCAGGACCTTGCTCTCGCCGGCCTTGTTGGTGTGTTCCATCACCACGACCACGCGCTGGGCGCCAGCGACGAGGTCCATTGCCCCACCCATGCCCTTGACCAGTTTGCCGGGGATCATCCAGTTGGCCAGGTCTCCGGTGGCCGAGACTTCCATGGCCCCGAGGATCGTGAGGTTGATGTGTCCGCCCCGGATCATGGCGAACGAGTCGGCACTGGAAAAAAAACTCGCGCCGGGGAGGGCGGTGACGGTCTGCTTCCCCGCGTTGATCAGGTCGGGGTCCACCTCGTCGTCGTAGGGAAAGGGGCCCATACCGAGCATCCCGTTCTCACTTTGCAGGGTAACGGACATTCCCTCGGGAATGTAGTTGGCAACGAGGGTCGGGATTCCGATGCCCAGGTTCACGGTGAAGCCGTCGCGCAATTCCTGCGCGGCGCGTTGGGCAAGTTGATCTCGGGTCCACGCCATTGGGGTTGCCTCCACCGCCCCGTGATCGGGGCAAGTGATGGCAGGATACCGGGTTCGGCAGGACTAAGTGGCGGGGACCTCAGCCTAAAAGGCGAGGCCACGTGATTGCCGTGGGGGACACTTCCCCTTACCGAGCCGGAAGGTCGTCCAGGAAAGGGGCGGCGGCGTCTTTGGGGCTCACAAGGGGGTTCGCGATGGGCCAAACGATGGCGAGGTCGGGGTCGTCCCAGCGGACGGCGGCGTCGCCAGCGGGGTCGTAGAGGGCGGTGCACTGGTACATCACCAACGCTTCATCCCCCACCACGCAAAACCCGTGGGCGAAGCCTTCGGGGATGTAGAGCTGGCGCCCGTTCTCGCCGGTGAGGGTCTCGCCGACCCACTGGCCGAACGTCGGCGAGCCTGGGCGGATGTCCGCCGCGACGTCCCAGATGGCGCCGCGCAGGCACGTCACCAGCTTGCCCTGCGGGGTGGGCAGTTGGAAGTGGAGCCCGCGCAGAACCCCCGCCGAGGAGGACGACAGGTTGGTTTGAACGAAGGGCCTGTCCACAACTTCGGCGCGGTAGGAGGCCTCGCGCCACAGCTCCGTAAAGTAGCCGCGAGCGTCGCCAAAGCGGGGCGGTCGCACCAGTTTGACGCCGGGAATGGCAAGTTCTTGCACGTTCATTCGGGCAAACCTCCGTCCACGAGTTGCAGCAGGTACTGGCCGTAGGCATTCTTGGCCAAGGGGGCGGCAAGTTCTCGCAACTTCGCCCCGTCAATCCAACCCTGCCGGAACGAGATCTCTTCCGGGCACGCAATCATCAGGCCTTGCCGTTCTTGGATCGCTTCGACGAACTGCGCGGCCTGGAGGAGCGACTCGGTGGTGCCGGTGTCCAGCCATGCCGCGCCGCGGCCCAAGCGCTCCACGTGCAGGTTGCCCTGCTGAAGGTAGACGTCGTTCACCGCGGTGATCTCCAACTCGCCACGGGCGCTGGGGCGGATCGATTTCGCAACCTCCACCACGTGTTGATCATAGAAGTACAGGCCGGTAACGGCGTAATTCGACTTGGGATGTACGGGCTTCTCTTCGATGGTGGCAGGCCGTCCCGCCGCGTCAAAGCTCACCACGCCGTAGCGCTCGGGGTCGCGCACCCAGTAGGCGAATACGGTAGCACCGTCGGGCGTCTCGGCCGCGTGGCGCAGTTGCCCGCCCATGCTCTGACCGTAGAACAGGTTATCGCCCAACACCAGCGCTCCGCCCTCCCCCTGCAGGAAATCCTCGCCGATGAGGAACGCCTGGGCAAGGCCTTCGGGCCGAGGTTGCACGGCGTATTGCAGGTTCAGGCCCCACTCCGAGCCATCCCCCAGTAGCCGCACGAAGGCCTCTTGCTCGTGGGGGGTGTTGATGATAAGGATGTCGCGGATCCCGGCCAGCATGAGCGTGGTCAGCGGGTAGTAGATCAGCGGTTTGTCATAGATCGGCAGGAGTTGCTTGCTGACGGCGCGGGTGACGGGCCAGAGGCGCGAGCCAGTGCCCCCCGCCAGGACGATGCCGCGCCGGATCACGCGCGGTCTCCGTAGTTCTGGTCCATCCAATCGCGGTAGGCGCCGGTGCGGACGCTCTCGACCCAGGCCGGATTCTCCAGGTACCACCGCACGGTTTTGGCCAGGCCAGTCTCAAAGGATTCGGCCGGTGCCCAACCGAGTTCCCGGTGGATCCGACCGGCGTCGATGGCGTACCGGTGGTCATGGCCCGGGCGGTCGGTGACGTACTGAATCAGCGCGGCCATTTCGTCGGCGGGCCGGTCAGTTTCGGCGGCCACGGTGCGCAGAATCTCTTGCACCACCTCGAGGTTCGGTTTTTCGGCGTTACCGCCAATGCAGTAGGTCTCGCCGTCGCGCCCGGCGGTGAGGACGCAGGCGATGGCCTCGACGTGGTCGTCAACGTACAGCCAGTCGCGGACGTTCATACCCGTGCCATAGACGGGCAGGGGTTTGCCGTCCAAGGCGTTGAGGATCATGAGCGGGATGAGCTTCTCGGGGAACTGGCGTGGGCCGTAGTTGTTGCTGCAGTTCGTCAGCCGGTAGGGAAGGCCAAAGGTGCGACCGTAGGCGCGGACGAAGTGGTCGCTCGCGGCTTTGCTGGCGCTGTAGGGGCTGCTGGGGTCGTAGGGCGTGTCCTCGCGGAAGTGCCCGTCGTCCTCAAGGCTGCCAAATACCTCGTCGGTGGAAACGTGGTGGAAGCAGTGACCATCGGCCTCGGGCCAGATCGCGCGGCACGCTTCCAGCAAGTTGAGGGTGCCGATGATGTTGGTGCGGGCAAAAGCCAGGGGGTCGAGAATGGAGCGGTCCACGTGGCTTTCGGCGGCAAAGTGCACCACCCAATCGGGTCGATGCTCGCTGAGGACGCGGTAGATGCCGTCGGCGTCGTTGAGGTCGGCGTGAACGAAGGTGTAGTTCGGTCGTGCCTCTAGTTCCGCCACGCTCAGGGGGTTCGCCGCGTAGCCCAGCACGTCCAGGTTAACGAACTGGGTGTCGGGGTAGCGCGGGACCAGTTTGAGCAGGAACGCTGAGCCGATAAATCCGCAGCCTCCGGTGACGAGTACGGATCGCGGAAAGGAGCGGGTCATCATCGAGGATACGATACCGGCAACCCTTGTGCCAATGCCGAAATTACGTTAAGGAAACGGTGGGTTAGCCGGTGAACGGGGTCCTTGGCTCGGGCACTAGGCCCGGGCCAAGGACCAAGCTAAGGGAGGCTAGGCCGGGGACGTGGCGCGGCGCTCGGCAACCCGACGCTCGCTGTGGTCCAGGATTTTCTTGCGGAACCTTAGGTTCTTGGGCGAGACTTCCAGGAGTTCGTCGTCGCGCAGCCAGCTTAGGGCTTGCTCCAGACTGAATTCCTTATAGGGGTCCAGCACCAGGGTTTGCTCCGAGATGGCAGACCGGATGTTCGTGGCGTGCTTTTCCTTGGTGGCGTTGACGATCATGTCCTCGTCGCGGGCATTGGCCCCGACCACCATGCCGCCGTACAGTTCGGTGCCGACCGGATAGAACAACGTGCCCCGCTCCTGAACGTCCTCGTAGGCGTACCGGGTGAGTTTGCCGGTGTCCTTCGCGATCAAGGAGCCCTGCGACCGGCTGACGACCTCGCCCCGGTAGGGGTGATAGCCCTCAAAGATCGAGCCCATGATGCCAAGGCCGCGCGTGAGGGTGAGGTAACCCGATCGGAAACCGATGAGGCCTCGGGTCGGAATCGTGTAGCTCAGGCGAACCGTGCCGTTCGGCCGGTTCTCCATCTCGGTCATGTCGCCTCGTCGGCGCGCCAGGTCTTCCATCACGCTGCCTACCGAGTCCTCGGGTAATTCAAGCGTGACGTTCTCGATTGGTTCCAGCACCTTGCCGTCCTCGCGCTTGAGGACGACCTCGGGCCGCGCGATTTGCATTTCGTAGCCTTCGCGGCGCATCGTTTCGATGAGGACCGCGAGTTGCAGTTCACCGCGGGCCAGCACCTTCACGGTGTCGCTACCGGCTTCCTTATCGAGTTTCAGAGCCACCGAGACGGCCTCTTCCTTCTCCAGGCGTTCGCGGATTTTGTGGATGGTCAGGTACTTACCGCCGTCCCGCCCGGCCAAGGGAGAGTTGTTGGCGTAGAAGCTCATGCTGAGGGTGCTCGGCTCGACCAGGATTGGCGGCACCTCTTCGGGGTTGGCGGCGTCGGCGATCGTGTCACTCACCAGGACGTCGTTCAGGCCACTCAGCATGGCGATTTCGCCCGCTTGGACCTCGTCCACTTCCTTCATGCCAATACCTTCGTAGACCCACAGCTTGGTGACGTTGAACCCGGTGGATTTACCTTCGCGAAGGTGCACGACGCGGTCGCCAACCTTCATCACGCCGCGGCGCACCTTGCCGCCAAACATCCGGCCCACGTAGTCGTTGTAGTCCAGATTGTTCACCTGCAACAGGAACGGACCCTCGGGCTGGGGGGGAGGCGGCACGGACTTGACGATCATCTCGAACAGCTCGCGCATGTCCTGCTCGCCGCCGTCCGGGCTGACGCGGGCGAACCCGGCGTTGCCCGAGGTGAACAGGTGCGGGAAAAAGAGGTCGTCCTCGCTGGCTCCGAGGTCAATAAAGAGGTCAATCGTCTTGTCGTAGGCTTCCAGCGGGCGCGCGCCTTCGCGGTCAACCTTGTTGATGCAGACGATGGGTTTGAGGCCGTTGGCGAACGCCTTGCGCAGCACAAATCGAGTCTGCGGCATGGGGCCTTCGTTGGCGTCCACGACCAGCAGGACACCGTCGACCATCGAGAGTACGCGCTCAACCTCGCCGCCAAAGTCGGCGTGGCCTGGGGTGTCAACGATGTTGATTTTGTAGTCGCGGTAGTGGACCGATGCGACTTTGCTGAGAATGGTAATTCCTTTCTCACGCTCTAAGTCGTTGCGGTCCATGACGCGGACCCCCATATGCTGATTGGCGCGGAAAAGCCCGGCCTGACGAAATATCGCATCGACCAGGGTGGTTTTGCCGTGGTCAACGTGCGCGATGATGCCAATGTTTCGGATCCGGTCGGGCATTTCGAACCGGGAGAATACCCGCGCTGGGGAGTGCCCTCGCGAAGAACGCCGGCGGTTTTAGGCTATGAACCCCCCGTTCTAAGCTCTAAGTTAGGGCGCCAGTCGCCTACAATAAAAGCTATGAAAGTTGCTGGGATCGGCCTCGTTTGCCTCGCGGGGGCCTTTGTCGGACTATCGGGTTGCGCCAGCGTTACCTCCGGTACAGAGTTACGGGCCGATGGCGCATTCGATCGCGAAATTGTGCTGAAGTCGTCCATGCCAGAGTTAGGCGCGCCGTCGAATCCCGGCCCCAGACTCGAAGATTGGTACACCTTCCCGACCGACAAGGCCTGGAAAGTGGTGCGCGCCAAGGTGAAAGGGGAGGAAACGGCGACCCTGACGCGATCGTTCCCCGCCGCCACGCCCGCATTTACCGACATCCTGATAAAGGAAAAGGGAAAGCCGGTGCTGCGCAACGCAGTCACCGTGGTAAAGCGCGCCGACGGGCTGTTGGAATACACCGAGACCTTCCACTGGACCGGAGATGCCGGCGAGGCCCCCAAGCCCGAGCAACTCGTCGCCCAACTGCGGCCGCTATTGGCCCCCGAAATTGCGGATGACGCGGCCCTCTTGAAGCTGGCCGAACGCGTGACCCGCCAAGTCTGGAAAGAAATATTTGGCCCGGGCGAGCCCTTGCTGGGGCAGTTCATCACCCACCCGCAAGCCGCCGAACGCATTTTGCGTCGCCGTAGCGCCGCCGCGCTGAACCTGGCGCTAGAAGAAGTTTTGGGCAACAAGATTTCTGACCCGCAACGCCAGAACTTTGTGCGACGAGTCTTTGCGAAAGACGGCATCAAGGGTGGAGATATATTCGATCCGCAGAAGAAAGCTGAGAGCGAGGCGAGCGGCGGTTCAAGTGCCGGAAGCTCCCCCGGCCTGGTGGCGATGCTCTCCAGCGTTAAGTTCTCGGGCACGGTGGTCTCGACCAATGGCGAATTGGACTTGGCCACCGGCGAAGTGTTCTGGGCGCTTTACCCGCAAGCGGCCGTTCTGGGCGATGTGACGTTGCGAGTGGTCGTTCGTCCCCCCGCACCGTGACGACATTGTTGGATGAAGTTCGGGATGAGGCGGGAGTCCGCGCGTTGGGCGCGGCCCTTGCCCGTGATGCCCGGGTGGGGGATACGTTTTTGCTGGAAGGGCCGCTGGGGGCGGGGAAGACGACGCTGGTCCGGGCGTTCCTGGGCGCGCTGGGCTGGACCGAGACCGTGCGCTCCCCGACCTTCACCCTGATGCAGCTGTATCCTACCGATCCTCCCGTGCTCCACGCCGATCTGTACCGCCTAAGCCACGCCGAGGGCATCGGCCTAGAAGATGAGCTGAACTCGCGAGTGAGTTTGATTGAATGGCCGGACCGGTTACAGGGTCTGGTGGATCCGGCCACCGCCACGCAGATCCGCCTTCAGTTTGCCGAGGAAGGGCATCGCCGGGTAACGGTCACGCCGCCAATTGCCTAATTCGGCTAACATCTGCTCATGAGCCTGCGGGTTGTCCTTCTGAGCGCCGCCCACGTCCACGCCCCGAGCTACGCCCACGGGCTGGCCGCGCACCCCGACGCCGATCTGACCACCGTATGGGACGACGACGTGGCCCGTGGCCAAGCCTTTGCCGCGGCCCACGGAGCGGGATTTGAGTCGGACCTTGACGCCGCGCTGGTGGGGGTCGACGCCGCCGTTGTCTGCGCGCCGAACGTCCAGCACCGCACGCTGGTCGAGGCCGCAATCGCCTACGGCAAGCCCACGTTGTGCGAGAAACCGCTGGCCACGACTGTGCCCGATGCGGAGGCGATGGTCCAGGCGGCGCGCGCTGCGGGCGTGATGCTGATGACCGCGTTTCCATGCCCCTACGCCCCGGCCTTTCAGGCCATGGTGAGGAGGATCCGCGCGGGGGAGATTGGGCGATTGCGGGCGCTTTGCACCACAAACCGGGGCGGTTGCCCTTTTGGCTGGTTCGTTGAGCCCGAACTGAGCGGGGGCGGGGCGATGATTGACCACACCGTTCACGTGGCGGACCTGTTGTACCGGCTTCTGGGCGAAGCCCCCGTGCGGGTGCAAGCGATGGTGGGCCACGGGATGTACGCCCAAACCTGGGAAGACACCGCGATGCTGACCCTGGAGTACCCGTCAGGGGTTTTTGCGACGCTGGACTCGAGTTGGTCGCGCACGCCGGTGTACAAAACCTGGGGCGACGTCATGCTCACCGCGGTGGGCGAACGGGGCACCCTCGAAGTGGACTTGTTTGGCGCGGGGGTGGATGTGTTCCGGCCCGGGAGCCGAACCCACTCGTTGGCGGGTTACGGTAGCGACTTGGACGGAGCGATGATCGCCGAGTTTATTGCCGCCATTCGCGAAGCGCGCGATCCCATGGTGACGGGCGAAGACGGCCTCGCGGCGGTGCGGGTTGCGGCGGCCGCGTACGCCAGCGTGGGTCAGTTGACGCCCTCGCCGACCGCTTAGTCGCAGTACGCCGAAAGCTTGGTCTGGGCGAACACCACCACGATCTTGCCCGCGCAGGACTCAATCTTGTGGACCTGGAAGTTTTGGCCTAGGAGTCGGTGGATGTCATCGAAGTTGAACCGGGTGAAGGGGATGCCGGCCTGGTGGAACCCCTCCTTGTGCATCCAAAAGTAAAGTCGGCCGCGCCACTCATATCCCGAGAAGATGAGGCCCGCTCCCTCGCGCAGGCTGAGGGCAATGCGTCGCACCGCGTCGTCGCGCATGAGTGCCGTGGGGAGGTGTTGGATGACTTGGGCGGTGAGGGCCAAATCGTATGCGCCCGGCCGGAACGGCATTTGGCTGATGTCAGCTTGAATCAAAAGCACCCGGTCGAGGAGGTTCCGCTCGATCAAGCGCTTGCGGCAAAGCTCCAATGACTTCAGGGACCGATCTATCGCCACGACGCGTTCGGATCGGGCAGCCAGTGGAACCGTAAGGCGTCCGGTGCCGCATCCAACTTCCAGGGCCGCCTGGGGGCGGTGCTTGTTGAGACCGCGGTGAATCTTGCGCGACTCCATCCAGTTCGAGACGTTCAGGTTGACCATGAGGTCATAGAAGCTGGCCTGCTGGTCGCGGACGGCTTCTTCCCGGCGTTGGTGGAGTTGCTCGGGCGTTAGGTCTTCGGTGGGCATCTCCATGGTCAAGATGCCGTCGCGCCCGTGGAGGCCCTGGCCGCACGCCCGGCAAGTTAGCTGGCGCCCAGCGGGGTTGGCCTTGAAATCACCTCCGCAAGCGCAGGCGATGAGGTCGCCGAAGCGGTCGAGGAGCGAGGCGACGCCGTCGGTGGGGAGAACAACCACACGGTCAGTATGACTGGATTCCGGCGCACGTTTAACCCGCAAAGGGCGTGGAAACGCCGAAGACGCTAGACCGCCGCCTCGGTAAGTTGCTGGAGGTGGTAGGCGTCGTGCGCGGTGAGGAACTCGACGGCGGTGGCAATGGTGACCGCCCCCCAAGACGGATGGATGAAGGTTTGGTTCATCGCCTCGGGAGTTAGTTCCTCGAGCCAGTCTAACGTTGCGGTGCGCTCTTCCTGGAATTGGGCGAGGGACTTTGCCGGGTCCCACTCGGCGTAGCGCTCGGTACGGCAACGGTCGCCCTCGTCGAATGTGGCCACGGCGACGCCATCCTGGTCGAGGGCCGCCACCATCCGGTCGCGGAAGAGGGGTTCCCAATCGGCAAGGTGGGCCAGTACTTCACGCGGCGTAAACCGGCGGGGGTCCGCGCGGTTGTCCCAAACGGCCTCAGGAATCCGGGCCGCAATCCAAGCCAGGGTTTGGGCCGTCGCGCGGGGTCCGAGCAAGCGGTAGGGATTCATGGTCCTAGGGTACCGAGCGGGACCCTAGGACAGGTAGCCTCGCCCCCACGTAGAAGAATAAAGTCTTTCCTGAGACTCTAATGATTCATTGAACGCAGAGAAAAAACCATGGAAGTTAAATTAGTCACCGTTCCTTCAGCAATCCCCGAGCGGGTGTACTCCACCGAGCGCGTGGGAATCAGCCGCCAGACCCACGACGAGCACCTGAAGCTGTGGCAGGGTTACGCCAACAAGACCAACGAAATCCGCAAGGCCTTGGCCGAGTTGGAAATCGATCCCGCCAAGGCTAACCAGGTTTACAGCGCGATCCGCGCTCTGAAGGTGGACTACACCTTTGCGTATGAGGGCTTCATTAACCACAATGTCTACTTTGAGACGCTGGGGGGCGAGGGCGGCGTGGCCACGGGACGAGTGGCGCAGCTGATTAACGAAGCTTACGGAAGCTTTGACCAGTGGAAGGCCGATTTCAAGGCCACCGGTATTGGGGCTCGGGGCTGGGCCTACTTGGCCTACGACCACGAGGAAGGCCGCGTGTTCAACTACATCGGCGATGCGCAAAACTCCTTCCCGATTTGGAACCACACGTTGCTGTTGGCGATGGACGTGTACGAGCACGCGTACTTCCTGGATTTCCAGACCGCGCGGGCCAAGCACATTGATGCCTACCTCCAAGTGATCGACTGGAATGCCGTAGACGCGCGCTTGCCGCGCTGAGCCTGGCTGAACCTGATTAATCGCAAACGAGAACGCCTCAAACCTACCCCTTGGGATAGGTTCGAGGCGTTCTCGTTGCGTGGGTGAGATATCCTGGAAGAATGTGCGGAATTGCGGGTTACGTGGGACCACGAAAGGCCGTGGATGTGGTGTTCGATCAACTACAGCGGTTGGAGTATCGAGGCTACGATAGTGCTGGTATCGCGTTTCTGTACCACGGAGTCATCCGCGTGGAGAAGCGGGCCGGCAAGCTGAATGAGCTGGGTCGGCACCTGGAAGGGGTGGAGACGGACGCACACCTGGCGATCGCACACTCGCGGTGGGCCACCCACGGAGGCCCCACAGACCAAAACGCGCACCCCCACTTTGACCAGTTCGAGCAAATCGCGATCATCCACAACGGGATCATCGAGAACTACCTGGAGCTAAAGGAGCAACTGGTAAAGCAAGGGCACGTATTCAGCAGTGAAACGGATACCGAAGTCGCGGCGCACGTGATTGGTGAGGAGTACAACGCGGGAATCCCGTTGGAAGAAGCCGTTCGGCGCGGGGCACGTCGACTGCGGGGAGCCTTTGCCTTGGTGGTGGTCAGCCGCAAAGAGCCGGATAAGATCGTGGCGGCACGCAATGCTAGCCCGTTGGTGATTGGCCTGGGCGAGGGCGAGAACCTGCTGGCCAGTGACATCCCAGCGCTATTGCCCTACACGCGCGAAGTTCTTATCTTGGAAGATGACCGCGTGGCCATTCTGCGCGCCGAAGGGGTGACCATCACCGACCTAAACGGGGTGCTCCAGCCGTCTGAGCCGATCCATGTGGACTGGGACATCGCGGCGGCCGAGAAGGGTGGCTACGAGCACTTTATGCTCAAGGAGATCTTTGAGCAACCCGACGTGATCCGTCAGGTGCTGGCGGGACGCATCGATGATAAGAATCGGGTACGGCTGGACCACGTGTTTAGTGAGCACGTGTGGCACGAGATCGACCGCATTAGCATCATTGCCTGCGGTACCAGCTACCATGCGGGTCTGATGGGCAAGCAGATCTTTGAGCGCATGCTGCGACTGCCCACGGACGTCTATTTTTCGAGCGAGTTCCGGTACGGCGACCCGATCCTCTCGCCGCGGACACTGGCGATATTCGTGAGCCAGAGCGGCGAAACCGCCGACTCGTTGGCGGCGCTACGACTCTGCAAGGGCCGCCGAATTCGCTCGCTGGGCATTGTCAACGTGACCGGCAGTAGCATCGCGCGGGAGTGCGACCGCACGATCTTCACCCAAGCGGGACCGGAGATCAGCGTGGCATCGACCAAGGCCTACACGGCCCAGGTCATCGCGTTTATGCTGTTGGCCCTCCACGCGGCCCAGGTGATGGAAATGCCAGGTGTCCGGGTGGAGCAGACCGTGGCCGCGTTGCGGAATCTTCCTGACTTGGCGACCCGCGTGCTGGAGGCCGAGGCCGATGTGACTGCCGTGGCCGAACGGGCCCGCGATGCGTCGCTGTTCTTCTTCCTCGGTCGAGGAGTGGACGCTGCGGTAGCCTTGGAAGGGGCCTTGAAACTGAAAGAGATTGCCTACATCCCCACGCAAGAGTCACCGGCGGGCGAGATGAAGCACGGGCCGCTGGCACTGGTGGAGCCGGGCGTGTTTGCCATGGTAGGCGCTACCGACGACTCGGTTCGCGATAAAGTTGCCAGTAACATGAAAGAGGTACAAGCGCGCGGCGGAACGGTGGTCGCGATCACCACCGAGGACGATCCGCTGATGGACCAGATTGCCGATGCGGTGCTGCGCGTACCTAAAACGGGCGTGCCTGAGCTCACCGCCCTCCTTTCAATCCTCCCCATGCAACTGCTCGCCTATCGACTGGCTTCATTAAGAGGATGTGAAATTGACCAGCCAAGGAACTTGGCGAAATCGGTAACGGTGGAATAATATAGAAGGTGGTTCCATTGAGATCGCAATGGGTAGGGCTAAGCCCCTCCCGGTTGCGGGGTTTTCGAGGGAATCGCTTATTTGGAATGTGGTTTGCATCCGCTGATGGATGTGTCGCCCGTGGCATTGTCGCCCCGGACACGGAAGGGAGTTGTGGAAATGGTTGATCCGGCGCTAAATGCGAGTTCAACGTTGACGGCAAATCGAGCATGCGAGACCGAGAGTAGCCAGGAGAGAATGGAACGTCTTTCTTGTTGCGACCACTTGGACCCGGTCCGATTGCCGAAAACGTATTCATTTTTTAAACGAGGCATCGATGTCCTCGGGGCGGCGTCCTTGTTGATCGTGCTGTTCCCGGCATTCGCCGTGATTGCCGGGCTTGTGAAGCTCTCCAGCCCGGGCCCAATTTTCTACAAGTCCACCCGCGTAGGCCTCTGCGGCCGGCCGTTCGCGTTCATCAAGTTCCGTAGCATGCGGCCGGGCGCGGACCAGCAGTTGCTGGCGTTGCTGAAGCTGAACGAGAAAGACGGTCCGATATTCAAGATGAAAGAAGACCCCCGCGTGACGCCGGTGGGTCGGATTTTGCGCAAGTACAGCCTGGACGAGCTTCCCCAGCTGTGGAGCGTGCTGATTGGCGACATGAGCCTGGTTGGCCCGCGCCCGCCGGTGATTAAGGAAGTGGAGCAGTACGACGAATTCGCGTTCCGCCGCCTCACCGTGAAGCCCGGCATCACCTGCTACTGGCAGATTATGGGTCGGAGCCAGTTGAGCTTTGGCGAATGGATGGAGCTGGACAATCGCTACATCGATGAGATGGGCCTGAGCCGCGACATCGCCATCTTGCTGAAAACCCCGGCGGCGGTGCTCTTCCCCCGCGGCGGCGCTTACTAAAACCTGCCCGGGCTTGCTCCCAGGCCGGGTGACGGGCTACGCTGAACCATCAGCGTAGCCCGTTTTGATTGCAGTGTGGTCATTCCCGCCTATCGCGCCGCCTCGACTATCGATCGAGCGGTGGCCTCCGCGTTGGCCCAAGACCCCGCCCCCTGGGAGGTGATCGTGGCCGACGACGGGAGCGACGATGGCACTGCCGAGGTCGCTGAGCGTGCCGGAGCGACCGTGCAACGCCTGCCCCGGGGCAACGGGAGCATTGCCCGAAACCGGGGCGCGGAGGCCGCCTCGGGTGAGTTCCTGGCCTTCCTCGACGCCGATGACCGATGGATGCCGGGGAAGCTGGCGGTGCACGCGGCCAGCTGGCGGGCGCACCCGGACGGGGCATTCATCTTCGATCCGTCCACCCACGTCGATGAGGCCGGGCTGGAGTTCGGTGAGTTTGGTCGGGGTCCCGATGGGCCACTGCCCTGGACCGCGTTCCTGGACCGGCGGCAGTGGGCGGGCGGCTCCACGTTTTCGGTCCGGCGGGAGACCTATTTAGCGATTGGCGGATGCCACGAGGGCCTGACGATGTTACAGGACGTGGACCTGTGGGTTCGGCTCGCCGCGCACGCCGGGCCGGCTTGGCGGGTGAACCCGAGCCGGACGTGGTACACCCGGTCGCCGGGCGGCGTAAGTCGATCGCCCGCACGGGTGGCCGAGAACATTGCGCGCGCAGTGGCGGGTTGGCCGTTTGCCTCGCCGCGCGACCGGGAACGGTTTGCCAGCTTGGTTTGGCTGAATGCGGCGGACGTCACGCCCTTCCCGGCCAGCCTGGCCCTACTGCGGCACGCCCGCTCGCGCGTCGCCGAGCCCAGATTCTGGCGCGCTCTGTGGCGTTCGTGGCGAGTACGTTAGCCCCCCTCCCCCCACGGCATGAGGCACAACGTTGCGTCCTAAGGGCAATCGCCTGGTGACGCAGCTGATGCCCAACTAGGCTCGGGTTCCCGTGAATACGTA
>Ga0105047_10001663_pt1 | contig 39836 bp, 33 predicted proteins | sample MAT04_FD_78384 | JGI IMG/M metagenome (GOLD analysis project Ga0105047, IMG submission 78384) | Freshwater microbial communities from Lake Fryxell liftoff mats and glacier meltwater in Antarctica - MAT-04 (megahit assembly) | ecosystem: Environmental > Aquatic > Freshwater > Ice > Liftoff...
GATGATGGCAGAGCGCTCCACGGAGGTGAGGTCAGAATCGGGGTCGGCAAGGTCGTCCATAATCGACAGCGGCGCCGCTGGGGTGCGCTGTGCGTCGGGCGACAGCCGGTGGTGCTGCGACGTGGTGGAGGAATTGGCTGATGGCATGGATAACGTTACTCCTTCTTCGCTTGTGTCGACAACCATGCCGCCGACTCGACTTGTTCGCTTCACGCTGGGCTGCAACGTCGATCGTGGGGTCGACACGCTTTCCATACGCCATTACACGCACCAGGTGTTTACGATCGTTGCCAGGTCATGCCTTGTTGGATGAGTGATAGACGATCGGGGCGTTTACACCGGAATTGACTCGATGGCGCGGAGCAGTGCGGTAAACTCCTCACGGCAGTCCGGGCACATCTCCAGATGGTGCTGGACGAGCGGCATCAGAGCGGCGGCATCTTCTCCGCGGCTCACCCGATCCGCAAAGACATCCAGCAGTGAATACGCTTCGTCGCAGCTCAATTCCTGTTCTTGAGTCTGCGCCACCATCGTCAAAGTCGCCCGCATGCGATTGGTCGATTCTTGACTGGGTGCGAACGGGGCTTGTGGTTTATGGCGCCAGAACGGTTTAAGCAGCGTGCGGATGTTCATGACGACCTCAATAACTCCATGTGTTCTGTACCCAAAATAATGGTTCGTCTGCAACTGAACACATCAGATGAACTCAGACAGGTATGGCCAACCGGGCCATACGATCTCTAGACGCAACCCGCATGACACTTCTTACCCTGATTCAGCCGAAAGTTGCGAACTGTATCGAAGACCCCACAAAGGTAAAATAGGTTAGTCAAGCTTACGCAAGCGACGCACAGCGATTGCCCACGAACAATTGCGCGAACATCGCAAGTAAGATTGGGTATGCGTAGTGCGTCAAATAGAGAGAAACCTTCTTCAGCCAATTAGGAGACTCTGGTGTCATTGAACGTGGAGCCGTACGGCCCGCCACTGCCTGCTGAGCGCCAACTCGGCCGCAACCATGACTGGGATCACCTCAACAACTTCGATGTCATCTCCATGCCTCACAAGTGGGAGTATCCTTGGTACGCCACCTGGGATTTGGCGTTTCACTGCATCCCACTGGCATTGGTCGATGCTGATTTCGCCAAGCGACAACTGGAGCTATTTACGCGTGAGTGGTATATGCACCCCAATGGCGCATTGCCAGCTTATGAGTGGGCCTTTGGCGATGTCAATCCACCTGTGCATGCCTGGGCAACGCTGCGGGTCTATGAGATCGACGCGGCACAGACTGGCAAGCCCGATCGGAAGTTCCTTGATGGGGTCTTTCACAAGCTGCTGCTCAACTTCACCTGGTGGGTCAATCGCAAGGATGAAGACGGGCGCAATGTCTTTCAGGGCGGTTTCCTGGGGCTAGATAACATCAGCGTCTTTGATCGCAGCGCGCAGTTGCCCACCGGTGGTCACATCGACCAATCCGACGGCACGGCTTGGATGGGCTTCTACAGCCTGAGCATGCTCCAGATCGCACTGGAGTTGGCCATGAACAACCCTGTCTATCAGGACACAGCCACCAAGTTTTTCGAGCATTTCCTGCGCATTGCACACGCCATGACCGATGCCGGCGGGCAGGGACATGCGCTGTGGGATGAACAGGATCGCTCCTGGTGGGCAACATGGCCAGCCTCGCGATCACGCCCTGCGCTTCAACACCATGTCGACGACGACGTTCTTGAAAACACCCTGGTTCGTGTAGCGGACATCGGTGACCGTGCAGTCGAGCAGCAGTTGGCGGCCTTCGAGTTGGAAACTGGTGCCGATCTGCGCGGTAATGGGGTCGGCGCTCTGCTTCTCGCGGTCGAAGAAGCTGTAGAGATTGTCGTGCGCGTATTCGCTGAGGAGCGCGCGCGTGACGGTCAGAAGCTGCGTCTCATCAGTTTTATCAAAGAGATAGACCTCCAACGCCACGACCTGCTCCAGGTTGTTGTCGAGCAAGCCATGTCGATTGCTGATGCCGATGCCATACTCGCCAATGTAGCCGGTGCCTTCGGGATTTTCGACGTTCTTGGTGTAGTCGAAGTCGGCGATGCCCACCTGATAGGTGGCCGTATGGCTGTCGACCGGCGCGTAGCGCTCGTAGCGGGAGGGTACGGCCGGCTTCAGCGGCGGTAGCGGGGTGGAACGCTGCGTGGCGACGCCGGCTGCGGCAGGAGTTGCATCCGTGGCCGGTGCACCGCTGGACGGCGCTGACGGCTGCCGCGGCTCGGCTCTGGCGCCGGTAAATGGTGCGGATGCGCCGACGGCCGTCACGTAGCCGGCTGCAGTGGGTGGGTATCCCCCAGCGGCTGGTGGATAAACGTCCAATGAAGCATCCTCATCGTCGTCCTCCAGGGCAGCGTCATCATCGTCGGGCATTGGCGCCGCGCCGCTTGGAGTAGATACGGCACGCGTGCCGGCTGCCGGATAGACATCGTCGTCCCCTTCGGGGTCGAAACCAAACGGGCCGCCTGTTGGCGCCTGGCGTGAGCGTGTTGCGCCGCTTCCCGTCGGCGCCGCGACGGTCGCTGGCAGCGGCGATAAGGAATCGCGATCAAAGCTGGCGGTGGCTGGTCCGGCGCCACCGCTGAGATCCTCATCAGTAAATGCCGTAACCGGCTCATCGCCGGGGGTGCGCTGTTGGGCCACGCGCCAGAGGATGTACCCTCCGCCACCCACCAAGAGCAACGCCGCCAGCAGGACGACTAACCACCCGCCCCAGCCGGCATCTCCCCCAGTGCCGGAGGCTGGTGTGGCGCCTGCCGGCTGTGACGCCTGCCCGGCGACCGCGGGGGTGCTCGGCGCCACGACCCCGGCCGGACCTTGCAGCGGCACGCCCACCACGGACGCCAGCGCAGTCAGGTTGTTGACTTGTGTGCTGCCGTTGGCTTGGTTGCCGTAGTAGCTCAGGGCATCCTTGAAATTCGTGGGCATGTCACCGCCCAGCGCCGAAAGCCGTTGGGCCGCCAATGCGGTTGCCGCACTGTTGTCTGGGTTCATTGCATAGGCATCGGCAACGGCCCCCATGTAGGATGCCCTGAGGTCCGGGCTGAAACTGGTTGGGGCGGTAGGGGCCGTCGTGGCCGGATTGGCGCCCTGCCAATCCACGGGCCACCAGACCCACCCAACCAGCAAGCCCAACGCCAAACCGATGACCATGCCGGCTGCCAATGCGATCAAGGCGTTACGGCCAATGCGTGCGCTTTTGAACTGCTCCAGTGGTGACTGCACTGCCATCGATTTCTCCTTACCCTACAGAAGCTCCGTACGCCCTTGCGCCCGCAGCTTCTCGACGACCTCTTTGACCCGTTGCATGTTCGCCTTGTCGCCAATCAACAAGGTGTCCCCCGTGTCCACGACAACCAGATTACTGACGTTGATCAGCGCCACCAGCCGTTTGTCACTGTAGACGATATTGTTGTGGCTGTCCAACAGCAATACTTCGCCCTTGGCGATACTGTTCCCACGCTCATCCTGTTCGAGCACGGTTTCCAGTGCATCCCAACTGCCGACGTCATTCCAGCCGGCTTGTAGCGGCACAACCGCCACGCGTTCGGCATGTTCCATCACCGCATAATCGATACTGATGCTGGGCATGTGCCGCCATTCCGCTGCCAAAACGTCGGCGGCGGCCGGGGTGTCCAGCGCGGCGGCAATGGTCTGGAGCCGTGCATACATCTCGGGTGTCTGTCGCTCGATCTCGGCCAGCATGCGGTCGACTCGGCTGACAAAAATGCCGCCGTTCCAGTAGTAGCCACCTTCGACCAGGAAGGATTCTGCCAGGGTGCGCGTCGGTTTTTCCAGGAAGCGCTCGACGTGGAATGCCGGCAGGTGATCGACGTCATCGATTAACTGGCTGCGTTTGATATAGCCATAGCCCGTGTGCGCAAAGGTCGGCTCGATGCCCAACGTAACCAGATAGCCATTGGCGGCCACCTGTGCGGCGCGACGCAGCGCGGCGCGAAAGCCTGCCCCATCCAGAATCACGTGGTCGGCCGGCAAAATGGCCAACACGCCAGTGGGGTCGCTGCGCTGCAGGTGCATGCATGCCAGCCCGATCGCCGGCGCCGTGTTGCGCCCGGTTGGTTCGACCAGGATTTGGCTGGCCGGCACCCCCGGCAGTTGTTCGATGGCCAGACCGGCATAGGCCGCGCCGGTGACGATGTAGATCCGTTCTTCGGGCACCAATCCTGCCAGCCGCCGTGCCGTATCCTGGATCATGGTCACCCCATCACCCGTGATGTCGGCGAACTGTTTGGGCCGATCCTGCCGGCTTCGCGGCCATAGCCGCGTACCCACACCCCCTGCCAGAATGGTCGCGTACATTGCTACACTCCTTTGTGCATGAAGATTCGGTTACGCCTTGACGTATGTCATGGCTGCTACTTGGCGGACCAATCCCTTCAATTCCATGACCGCCAGCAGGCTGCTGATTTGAGCCGGCGGCCGTGCGGTCGCGCGCACCAGGTCGTCAATATGGCAGGGCTGCGCAGATAGGTAAGCGAGCAGGCTTTGTTCTTCCGGGTCGGCGGGCACTGTGGTGCGCGCGTCGATGCGCTCGTTGAGGCGTGTCAGGTTGAGATGATCCAGCACATCGTCGACCGTCAGCAGCGGAGTTGCCCCTTGCTGGATCAACGTATTACAGCCCACGCTGCCTGGGTGCAAAATGCTGCCCGGCACGGCAAAGAGCTCCCTGCCCTGCTCGGCCGCATACTTGGCCGTAATCAGCGCGCCGCTGCGCTCGCCCGCCTCTACGATGACGACGCCACGACTCAGACCGCTGATGATGCGGTTACGGGGTGGGAAATTGCCTGCATCCGGCCGCGTGCCCAGCGCGTAATCGCTGATAATGGCGCCTTGTTCGGCGATTGCCAGTGCCAACCCGCGATTTTGGGGTGGATACAACTGGTCGACGCCACTCCCCAGCACGGCGAGGGTGCGCCCACCGGCGTCGATCGCGGCGCGATGCGCCACCGTGTCAACGCCCAATGCCAGCCCGCTGACAATCGTCACACCCTGCCGGGCCAACTCCGTCGCCAGCACTTGCGCGACTTCGCGGCCATAGGTGCTGGCACGTCGCGTGCCCACCAGGGCGATCGTCCATTCGTCCTGGCTGGTCAGCCGGCCGCGAAGATAGAGAACGGGAGGGGATCCATCGATGTTGCGCAGCGCAGCAGGATACGCTGAATCTTCCCAGGTTAGCACCTGCACACCGGCGGCCTGCGTGCGCTCCCATTCGCGCTGTGGGTCAATCGAGTGTCGCGCCTGCAGAAAATTCTCGATCGTGCGCCGGTCGAGTTTGGCGGCTTGCAGTTGCTGGATGGGCGCATGCCAGGCAGCCTCAGCCGTGCCGCAGACGTCAAGCAGTGCCTGCAGGCGAGTTGGGCCGATGCCCATGACCATGTTAAAGGCGATCCAGTAGGCTTTACTGTCCACAGTGTTGTCGTCTACATCTCTATTAGCCCATCGAGCAAGCGCACGGTCATGACACCCTGCGCCAGATCGACGCCCATCACCACATCAGCGATGGCGGGAAGCAGCACATCCCGGCCCTGATTGATGCCTTCCGCAGGCCGCACCACGTACACATCATTGGCGCCGGTGGCAAGAACATCGGTGATTTTACCGAGCCGAACACCGTCGGTGGTGATCACGCCCAGGCCAATGATGTCATGAATCCAGTAGGCGCCTTCTTCGAGTTGGGCTGCTTCGGCGGCAGGGACATAAAACCACAGGCCACGGCAATCCTCGGCGGCCTGACGGCCGTCGATCTCGGCGCACTTGATCAGCAGGTGACCTTTATGCGGACGCACAACTTGCAACGTCACTTCATCCAGTGTCTCGCCCAGGTAGAGCACGACACCCGGCGCAAACCGCGCGGGGAAGTCCGTGTACATTTCGACTTTGATCTCGCCGCGCAGTCCGTGAACGCCGATGACCTGCCCAACCGCGATGTAGCCGGCGGGCACGACGACCGTCTGATTCCGCACATAGTATACGTCGCTTGTGGTGCGGCGGGGTGAATTCTGCTGGGAGGGGCTGATGGTTTTGGTTGTCATAATTTCTGAATAGCATAAGGGCGAGGCGCTGCCCGCGAGCCGGCGCATGCCGATGGACTCGTTGACAATGCCTTGCCCCTACGTGTGCATTGCTGGACGATGCTCAGTCGATCTCCAAGATGACCGGCTTGTTGTGATTACGGGTGGCGACGTCGAGCAGTGAGCGCATGGCGTTGGCGACGCGTCCGCTGCGACCGACGACACGGCCCACATCACCCTGGGCAACCTGGAGCTTGACGATCGTCTCGCGCCGGGTTTCCTTGATGTACACACGCACGCGGTCCGGTTGTTCGACCAATGAGCAGGCCAAAAAACGAATCAGTTCTTCCATGGGGCCGTCCCTTTTGGGTGGCGTCGAGGTGAACACACGGGTTCACCTCGACGCGATGAAGGTCACGGTCAGGCGACAACGGGCGGCGTGACGGGCAGTGCCTTGCCCGTCGCATCCACCAATTTGGCGCGCTGTAAAATACGAATTGCGCCATCACTGGCTTGGGCGCCCTGGCTCAGCCAGTGTTCCGCGCGAACCGTGTCCAGCGTGACGGTTTCCGGGTTGGTGTGGGGGTTATAGGTGCCGATGGCTTCGATAAAGCGGCCATCACGCGGCGACCGCTTATCGGTCACGACGATGCGATAGTACGGACTTTTTTTGGCGCCCATGCGGCGCAGACGGATGCGAACCACTGTGTGTATTGCTCCTTACCTGTCACTCCGGTAACGTATGTGCGAAAGAATCTATCGATGCAACTTGCCAAGATCCAGAAGGCCGGGAAGGCTGGAGGAAGCGCTGAGGACGGTGTGCGCACAGCCAGCGGCGGTCAAATCTCAACAAAGTCACGACGAACGTTGTGAACAACCCAGGGATCTCCATGCGACCCGGGTTGTGGATGGCGGCTAATTGCCGCCCTTGAACATGTCCATCCAGTTGGCGGGCAACATGCCGCCGCCACTCTCTTGGGGGGGCATGCCGGCCGGCATGCGGCCTTGCCTGCCCTTTTTCTTTTTGTTCTTGCTGCGCCCCAACCCCATGATGCCCATTTGTTTCATCATCTTCTGCATGTCGCGGAACTGCTTGACGAGCATGTTGACATCCTGCACCGTCGTGCCGCTGCCCGTGGCAATGCGCCGCCGCCGGCTGGCGTTGAGTAAATCCGGGTCGCGCCGTTCCATGAGCGTCATACTGTTGATGATGGCCTCGGTCTTTTTCAGGCTGTCCTGGGCCAGTTGCGGGTCAAGGCCTTTGGTCATTTTGTTGACGCCGGGAATCATGCCGAGTAAGTCGGTGATGGATCCCAGCTTCTTGATCTGCTTGAGTTGATCCAGGAAATCTTCAAAATCGAAGTTGCCTTCGGAGAGACGCTTCTCCATAGTTGCCGCGTCGACATCGGAGAAGTTTTCCTGTGCCCGCTCGATCAGGCTGAGCATATCACCCATGCCCAGGATGCGGCCAGCCAGGCGTTCGGGGTCAAATGGCTCCAGATCGGCCAGCTTTTCGCCCGTGCCCAGAAACTTGATGGGCACGCCGGTGACCTGGCGTACGCTGAGCGCCGCACCGCCGCGGGCATCGCCATCGATTTTGGTCATGATCAGGCCGGTGAGCGGCACGCGCGCGTTAAAGCCTTCGGCCACGTTGACGGCTTCTTGGCCGGTCATGGCATCGATCACGAGCAGAATGTCGGCCGGGCGCGCCACCATGCGCACCTGCTCAAGTTCCTGCATCAGCGTGTCATCGATCTGCAGACGACCAGCCGTATCGATCAAAATGATGTTGTAGGCTTTTTCGCGTGCCAGCTTGAGGGCGTTTTTGGCGATCGTGGAAGGCGGCGTGGCCGTGCCTTCGGCATAGACTGGCACGTCGATCTGTTTGCCGAGCACTTCGAGTTGTTTGATGGCGGCGGGGCGATAAATATCGGCGGCCACCAACAGCGGCCGTTGGTTATTCTTGCGCAGGCGAAGGGCCAGTTTGGCCGCCATAGTCGTCTTACCGGCGCCTTGCAGGCCGACCAATAGGATCACAATCGGGGGCTGGCTCGACGTATTCAAGGGGGCTGGTTTGCCCAGCAGTTCAATCAGCTCCTCGTGGACGATCTTGACGACGGTCTGCGCCGGGGTGAGGCTTTGCATCACCTCAGCGCCAATCGCACGTATCTTGACCTTTTCGACGAACTCTTTGACGACCTTGTAATTTACGTCGGCTTCGAGCAGGGCCAGGCGTACCTCGCGCATCGCGATGTTGACGTCGTTCTCCGTCAGCTTGCCCTTGCTGGACAGCTTGTCGAAGACGCTTTGTAATTTGTCGCTTAGGCTCTCAAACACCGTGACGTCCCCACTTGCAAAAACGATGCGCCCGCAGGTTTGCTCTACCCCGAGCGCGGGGCCACCGGGCGCAACTCATCCCGTAGTGTACCCGCAATCGGACAGAGGGTCAAAAAAGGAGTGACGAGTGAAGCGTCACGGTGGCGTCACCGGCTGGTCATCGGGCGGCGGGCCTGGATCCGAAACGGGTGGATCGTAGACGGGGGCGGGTGGATTGGGATCGGCGGGTTGGCTTCCGCTGCCTGGTTGCGTCGAACCACCGCTGCTGCCCGGATTCGCTGCTGGCCGCTCTGGCGCCGCCGTTGGCTGCGCGGGCGCCGATGATGGCTGCGCGGGCGCCGCCGTTGGCTGGGCGGGGGCCGCGGTTGACGGTACACTGGTTGCTGCCGAAGTCGGCGCGGGTGTCACGCCGGAATTTGGCAGCGGCGTCGCCGTGTTGCTGCCAACCATTACCGTCGCCGCCAGGGTCGCCGCTTGCGTGGACGTTGCTGCCGTTTCTGGGGTAGACGGCGCCGGGGTGCTCGCCGCGGCCGTGCCCGCGGCTGGCGTGGCCAGATCCGTGGCGGTTGCCGCAGGCGGCGTGGCTACTGCGGGCGTTGCCGTCCCGACCGGGTCTGGTGTCGTCGTCCCCGTTGGTTCCTCTGGTTCATCGGTTGCGTCGCCCGTCGGCAGTGGCGTGAGCGCGCCGGTGGGCGTGCCACTGGTGGGTGTGCCTGGCGTCGCGCTGGGCGCCGGCGTTGACTCCTCACCCGTCGGTTCGGCGGTGAACGCTGGCTCGCCGGTCAGCGGCGGTATGACGGTGCCCGTGATGGGGGGGGCGACGGTGCCGACCGGCGCCGGCGTTACGGTCGCGTTTCCAGCCGATGGACCGACAATGATCGGCCCGGATGTACCACGTGGCTCAGACGTGTCTGGAACCACCACTGGCAGTTCGCCCTCACGCGTATCGGGCGTCGGTCGATCGTGTACCGGTGTCGGTGTGTCTGCCGGTGTGTCTGCCGGTGTGTCTGCCGGTGTGTCCGTCGGCAGCGGCGTGGGCGTCGTTTCTGGCGGCATGTTCGTGGGCGTGACTTGCACGACCAGCTTGTCTGGCACCCAGATCGATGCCAGCGCAACCGGGTTGCTTTGGCCCAGACAATTGGCTTCTTGGAGCGCGCTTGGGCTGACCCCGGCGCGGCCGGCCACCGTGGCCAGCGTATCGTCAGCCAGAACCGTATATTTGATCCAGTCGTCGCCAGCCGGGCGTGGGCATGCCTCTGGCGGGGTGGGTGTCGGTGGCGGGGGGGGTTTCTCCCCGTCGATCACCGTGGCGCTCACGCCTTCGACCAGCAGTGGGTTGCTGGGCAATCGTTGATAGACGAGTTCCACGGTCACGCCTGGCGTGAAGTCGCCGGTGAGGCTCATGGCGAGCGGCTCGTCGGGCGCCGGCTCGCCAACCGCGGTTGCCGCATGAAAATTGGGCGCCACCGTGAGTGGCCCAACCTGCAGCGTATTGCCGCGCCGGCCATAGTAGACAAAGGTCTGCCTGATCTCCTTGACTGCGCTGTCCTGGGTGGATGGCTGTTTTGCCAGCGCGGTTAGCTCCTCTTCAACCTGCCTCTCCGCGTCCCGAATCGCCGCATTGCGGGTCTCCGGCGCCGACCGCAGGACTCTCTGTTCGCGCACCCATTGCTTGATCGGGAATATTGGGTCACCTGGCAGCGCGGCTTTGGCTGTATTCACCAACAGGAAGGTGCCCACGAACACAGCAAGGATAACCGCAGCCAATGGGGCCAGGCTGAGCATCGGTGCGTCGAACAGGCTCGCGCCGAGGGTGCGCAGGCGTTCGGCCAACGTCTCCCACCAGGAAGGCGGCGTTACGACCACTGGCGGTGGGATCACCACAGCCTGCATTTCGTTTTGCAGTTCGACGGCGCGCGTCTGGAAAGACGCGCGTGCTGCCGCGCGTTTCGTGGCGGCGCTCATCGGCACGGCCTGGGTGGATACGTACCCGGCCACCTCTACGAGCGCCAGCAACTGCTGGAGTTCAGCCTGATCGGTGATGGGATAGGAAGCTACCACCGACACAGCCGGTTCCCCAGCCTTCAGTCGCTTTAGAGCCTCAGCAAAAATGTCTTCCATCGACATAGCCACAGACACTTCCTCAATCCAAATGGTCGTACAGCATTGTGCGCAACGTGGCCACCGCCCGATACTGCAACGCCTTGATGGCGCCCTCGGTGCGGTTGGTGAAAGTTGCCACCTCGGCAATGCTATACCCCTCAAAAAAACGTAGGCTTACCACTTCCGCCTGATCATCCGTTAGCCGGCGAATGGCGGCACGTAGCCGCTCGGCATCGATGTTCATCTCGGCCGTTGCCACGGGATCTTCCAGCTCAGAGGCCAGGGGCGGTGCATCCTCCAGGTCAACCGAACTCTGACGGTCGCGGCGGCGGTAATGATCGATGACAAGGTTGTGAGCGATGCGGTAGAGCCAACCGGAGAAAGAACTTTGCCAAGCCTTGCGATTGCGAATCGATTCAAGCATCTTCAAGAACACCTGCGCGGTTAAATCCTCTGCCAACGGCTGTTCCCCCGTGCGCCGGTAGATGTAGCTGTAGATCTTGGCCTCGTACCGGTCGTACACTTCGCCAAGGGCAGCCGAGTTATATTGCATGGCTGCTGCCAGCAGTTCTTCTTCACTTGCGTCGGTGAAGGGCATGGCCTCGGTGTTATGATTACTGTGCGAACGACCCTTGAACATGATGACGTCAATCAGCGTGAAAAATTACGGCCAATTTGCCGGTGGATGGAAATCGAATTTGCCGGATGGATCAAAAGCGCCAATGCACCTGCGCAAAGGCTGCGCGCCGCTAATGCTGGGGATGGCTGAGACGTCGGTAACGCTTGAATGAGGGCGCTCCTACCTGGGTGGAACGAGCGACGGCTGGGTACGATCAGGAATGCGCTGGTTTGGTTTTCCGATAGACATCGTAGATGCGTTGTACGGCTGTCACATTGGTGAGGATCGCCAGGATCCACAGCACAGGCAGCATCCAGCCAGTGACGAGGCCGATTATCAGCACCACAATGCGTTCGGTGCGCTGAAAGAAGCCCTCTTTGCACTCAATATTGACGGCTTCGGCGCGTGCACGCGTGTAGCTCACCATCAGCGATCCCACCAATGTCACGGCCAACAAGACAACGGGAACGCGCGTATCGGACTGACCGCTGTAATAGTAGATCAGCGCGATTAAGGTGACTGCCTCCGAAAAGCGATCCATGACGCTATCCAGAAACGCACCAAAAACGGACGTCTTGCCGGCATGGCGCGCCACGGCACCGTCCAAGGTGTCGAAGAGCGCCGCAGCAATTAACAGGAGTCCGCCCCACAGCAACTGGCCGTTGGCCAATATGGCAGCGACGATCAGGGTCAGGCCAAACCCAATCAACGTGAGGGCGTTGGGGCTGATGCCCGTGGCCTCGAGCCAGCCGGCGATGTACGATAAAGGAGTGGCAATCCAGCCGCGACCATATTTTGATAGCATAGGTATTCAATGAATGCAGGAGCGGAGTCTGTGCTCTCGATAATAGCGATGCCAAGCGCATGCTGCCCAAACGTTTTTGTCGTCGTGCTTAGCACATCTTACCGCGTCGTCAGTCTCGCGTCAAGCAAGAAGGGCGAGGCTTCTAGCCTCGCCCTTCCCAATGCCGTCTTATCCGATGACTACTTGCCCGCAACCGGCATCCACGATGCCCAGTCTGTGCATGTGAACGCGATTGGGTAGCTACGCACTTCGATCGATGTATTGGGTAAACTCGATGGTGCAAACAAGAGCAGGCTGGCCGTCGTGATAGTGGCCGGCAGCGTCGGGCTGATGATCAGGGTCATGACGGTGGGGAGCGTGGTCGTTGGCACACTGATCGAAGTAATCCACGGCACATCCGACGCGTAGGTAATCACATCGCTGGTCGCGACGGCGGCCCGGTTGCTATAAGGCAAGGTGTCCCAAGTGCCGGCCGCATCGACGACGGCCAGCGTCTGATTGTCGATACGCGTGCCGACATAGTTATCGCCAATCAAGCTGGCCGCGGCGGTTGCCGACACGTTCTGCCTCACTGACGCATCGAGCAGCTTGATGCCTGGCACACCGCTGATGGTGAACTGCATCAGGCGTTGCGGCAATTCGGGCTGACAGGGGAAGTAGAAGGTGCTCGCGCCCGGCGGTGTTGCTTCGAAGGGGGGCAAAATGGCTTTGATCACCACTGGGATCAGGAACGGGCTATTGGCAGCGGTCGGTGTGCCGTTGCTCTGAATGCGAATCGTCGCACTGTACACCTGGTTGGCGGTCAACAGGTTGCCGTTGATCGTGTAGCTGACAGCCACGCCGCTGCTGCTCTTGCCGGTCGCCACGCCGGTGCTCGGGCTGACGGTCAGCCATGCCGGCGAGCCGTCGACGATGGCAAAATAGGGCAAGGCGTCTTCAGTGCCGCCATTTTTGAGGATGAAGCTGTCGGTGGTCACAAAGCCGATTTTGGCGTCGCGCTCCAGCTTGCTGATGCTGGCCGCAAACTGCGGGCCGGCGTTGGCGCCGTTGCGGTCGAGATCACCTGTGGCGACGCTGCGTTTGTTGGTCGTGGTCGCGAAGTCGGTAGCCTGGGCCGAGTTGTGGGCATTGGGGTACCAGCGGATGTTGGTGTCGCGGATGATGATGGGCTCATCTTTGCCGTCACCGTCGATGTCACCGGCAGCGCCTTCGCGATAGCCGTCATCTTTGTCAAGCGGCAGGCCATCCAGGAACTCCGTGATGATTTGATCGTCGCCGTTGCCACGGACAAAGAGGCGCTTGGCGTTCGCCGTATCGGCGTCTACATTGCGCAGCAGAATGGCTTCATCGTCGCCATTGCCGTTGATGTCGCCGGTAAAGATGGTGCCTGGTTCTGGATCGAACAATTCCCCGGCAGTTTCGGTAAACCCGGTAGTGGCATTATAGGTGAAGATCTGAAATGCGGGTTGCGAACTCGCCTGGGAGCAATCCTGTTTGCGCACCAGCAAGAATTCAAGGGCGCCACCGCCATAGTATTGGCCAAAGGCGGCATCCTTGGGCGGACGGCACTCACTGGCATATTCGACGAGGCGGCGGAAGTTCTGGTCGGGCTGAAAGACTTCCACTTTGCTGCCATTGCCGATCAAAGCGACTTCGTCGCCGCCAAGGCCGTCGACATTTGCCACCGCCGTGCGGTCGATCTTGTAGTCGAAGTTTTTGGCAAAATGTAGCGTCCAGGCCGTGCCATCCACCGCCGTGCTGGTCTGCTTGAAGATCTCGATGCGCGTGTCGCTCGTGCTGCTGCTTTCACCGGCGACAACCTTGCGTACCACCAGAATCTCATCGCCCGGAACATTGGGGTCGAAATTGCCGGCCGCCACCGTCTCCGGTCGCTCCTTGAGGGGGATCTCGGCCATGACTTTCCAGGGGATATTGTTGATCACCTGGCCCGGTACGATCGCGCCTTTGGCGACAACCGGATCGTAAATCACCGCAATGCTGTCGCTGGCGTTGCTGCCTTTGATCGCAACGATCTCCATGTCTTTGTCGGCGTCAAAGTCGCCCAGGGACATCGTGCGCCAGCCGCCAACCGGACTCACCCACTGTACCTGCTTGTTGGCTTCGTACTGGGTGTCGAGGACGCGGATAAAGCCATTGGCGTCGATATAGACGATTTCTTCGCTGGCGTCGGCGCTGGTCTGGTCGACCTGTTCTGTGCGCCGTCCTTCGGCTTGCGCGGCCTGCGGGGTCAACGCGGCCGACGGCAACACCGACAGCATCAGTGCGATCAGTAAGGGTAGGCTCGCCAATTTACGGCGTGCAATTCTTTTCATGCGAAACATGCTCCTTGCTCAATTCTCTCGCTACGCCCGCAGAATGACAGGTAACGGAGGCTGGCGCTTGCCTCACGCACCGTACCTGCCGTCAGTCCGGGTGCAACATTGCTCTATCCGCCAAATGGCGGTATGCTACCTCTATAGGTAACTCTAACATTTTACACAAGACGAACGTGTAACCCAAGAACTGCGTTCCCTTCAATTAAATCGATCTCGGACCGCGATTCCCGCGTTCTTCAACTATATTCAGGAGGTTTTCAAAATGACGACACCGATTCGCGTCACCGTTACCGGGGCGGCAGGCAACATTGGCTATGCGCTGCTCTTCCGCATCGCCAATGGGGATCTCTTTGGCCCCAAGCAACCCGTGATTCTACAGATGTTGGAGATCACACCGGCTATGAAAGCGCTGGAAGGCGTGGCTATGGAGCTGGTGGATTGTGCATTCCCGCTATTGGCCGACATGGTGCTCACGGACGATCCGAATCGCGCCTTTCGAGGTACCAACTGGGGGTTATTGGTCGGTGCGCGCCCACGCAGCAAGGGCATGGAGCGCAAGGATCTGTTGAGCGCCAATGGCGCAATCTTCACGGTGCAGGGCAAAGCAATCAACGACAACGCCGCCACGGACATCCGCGTGCTTGTCGTCGGCAACCCCGCCAACACCAACAGCATGATTGCCATGCGCAGCGCCCCCGATGTGCCGGCCGAACGCTTCACGGCGATGACGCGTCTCGACCACAACCGCGCCCAGTTCCAATTGGCTGACAAGGCCCATGTGGCGATCACGGCCGTCAAGAAAGTGACGATCTGGGGTAATCACAGCGCAACGCAATACCCCGATGCCTACCATGCCGAAATCAACGGCCAGCCGGCGGCCGGCGTAATCGATGACGACGTTTGGATCAAGGAGTCCTTTATCCCAACCGTGCAGAAGCGCGGTGCCGCGATCATCGAAGCGCGCGGCCAGAGCAGTGCAGCCAGCGCCGCCAACGCCGCCATCAATCATGTCCAAACATGGTACAACGGCACCGCCGAGGGTGACTGGGTGAGCATGGGCATCCCAAGCACCGGCGCCTATGGTTCGCCCAAGGGCGTGATTTTCAGTTACCCGGTCACGGTGAAAAACGGCAAGTACGCCGTGGTCGAGGGTCTTCCGCTCAGCGAGTTTGACAAGTTGATGATCCAGAAGACGGGTGAAGAACTGGTCGAAGAGCGCGAAGCGGTTGAGGATATGCTAAAGTAAGAACGTGGGAGGTGGGATGCCGGATGTACATCCGGCATCCCACCAATCAGCTCCCTAACGGCGCCGAAGTCATCCGTGTGTACTGCATGAAATAGATCTGCACCCCACCGGATTGCAGCGTCGTGCTGCCGACGGAAGGCTGGCGCTGACGGTAGCGGCCGTCGGGCAACATCTCCCATGCCTGACGATGATCCTCGAGCGAACTTTGTAGGACGAACAGAAGATATTCCTGGAGACGCGGGTCGTCGATGGGCACGGCGGCTTCTACGCGTGTGCTCAGGTTGCGGCGCATCCAGTCGGCGCTGCCGATATAATAGATCGGCCAGCCGCTGTTGTGGAAGTAGAAAATGCGCGAGTGTTCCAGGAAACGACCAATGATGCTGATCACGCGGATGTTCTCACTGATGCGCGGGATGCCGGGCCGGATGCGGCAGTTGCCGCGCACGATCAGGTCGATGTCGACGCCGGCCTGGCTTGCCTCATAAAGCTTGTGCACCATCGCCGGGTCCTCAAGACCGTTCATTTTGGCGATAATCCGCGCTCGTTTGCCGTCAAGCGCATTGGCGATCTCGACATCGATCAGCTCCATAAAGCGGTCGCGCATGTTGACCGGCGCCACCAGTGCCTTGCGATACTCCACTTGATAGCTGTAGCCGGTCAGGTAGTTGAAGAGATCCATGAGGTCGGCCCCCAGCTCGGGGTTACAGCTAAAGAAGCCGAGGTCGGTGTAGACGCCCGCCGTCTTGGCGTTGTAGTTGCCGGTGCCGATATGGTAATAGGCGCGCAACCCATCTTCCTCCTGACGAATCGCCATCGACACCTTGCAGTGCGTCTTGAGGCCAACCAGGCCATACGCCACATGGCATCCGGCTTCTTCCAGTTTGCGCGCCCATTCGATGTTTTTCGCCTCATCAAAACGCGCCTTGACCTCGACTAACACGGCGACTTGCTTGCCCGCCTCGGCGGCATGGATCAACGCCGCGATGATTTGCGAGTTGTCGCTGGTACGGTAGAGCGCCTGCTTGATGGCCAGCACCTTGGGGTCGCGCGCCGCTGCCTCCACAAACATCTGCGTGCTGGATTGGAAGCTGTGGTAAGGATGATGCACCATCAGATCGCCCTGGCGGATGGCGTTGAACAGCTCGCTGGGGCGCCCTTTGTAGTTGATGCCAGCCAAACGCGACGGTGTGTAAGGCGTCCACGGCTCATATTTCAGGTGCGGAAGGTTGATGTCGGCCAGCCCAAAGAGATCGACAAGGCGCAAAAGGCCGCGGATGTGGTAGACATCGTCATTGTCCAAATGGAGTTGGCTTTGCAGCAGCGCCAGCACGTCCGCTGGCATATGCTCGTCCACTTCGAGACGCACCACGGGGGCGACGCGTCGCTCGCGCAGTTCCTCGCTGATCATCTCCAACAGGTCGTCCGCCTCTTCTTCGTTGCGCGCGATATCGGCGTTGCGTGTGACACGGAAGGGATAGACCGCCAGCACCTCCATGCCTTTGAAGAGCGTGTCCAGGTGGGCCGTGATGACTTGTTCCAGCGGCACAAAATGCGTAGGGTTGTCGAGCGGCACCCAGCGCGCGCGCGTTTGCGGCACCTTGACCCGCGCGAACTGAATGTCACCGCTCGCCGGATCGCGCAGGAGCACGCCCAGACTCAGGCTGAGGTTGCTGATGAAGGGGAAGGGGTGGCCCGGGTCGACGGCCAGCGGCGTCAGAATTGGGTACACTTCTTTGAGATAATACGCTTTGAGGCGCGCCTTCTCCGTTTCGCTCAACTCGGCGTAATGGAGCAGACGGATGCCGTGGTTGGCCAGCGCAGGCAGGATGTCGTCATGCAGGCAATCGCTCTCGATGGTGGTCATCATGCGCACCGAGCGCGCGATCAGCGAGAGTTGGACATCGGGCGTCCACCCGTCGAGCGTGAGATTGGCCACACCAGCCGCTTTCTGGCGTTTCAGGCCACCCACACGTTTGCTGAAATATTCGTCCAGGTTGCTGGAGGTGATCGAGATGAACTTCAGGCGTTCGAGTAAGGGTGTGCGCGGGTCGATCGCCTCATGCAGCACGCGCCAGTTGAAGTCCAACCAACTCAGCTCGCGATTGTAGACCTCTTCGGACGCACTCAACTCGTCGAGGGAGAGCGTGGTGATGTCGAAGTCAGGCCGGTATACGGGCTGTGGCGGCAAGGTATGGTCGTGTTGAAAACGGCGCAGGAACTCGATATAGCGTTCTGACACGCCGGGGCCGGTGAATGCTGGTTCGGTCGTGCCAGTGCTGCCGGGTTCGGTCGCACCGTTGACGTTGGGTTCGGGTACAGCCAAAAGGATCGGCGCTGGCGTTGGTTGGCGTTTTGTGCGCGGGCGGCGCGCGGCGCTTGTGCGGCGCGCCGGCTTTTTCACGGCTGGCGTTTCTGTGCTGACAATGACATTGTTGGTCTCAATGTCTGCACCATTGGTCGGCGTGGCCGATGCATCCACGGTCATGATGCGACCTCCTTCTTTCTATTGATCACGGGGTCCTGTCCACAGTCTGTTTTTGTTGAGGGCTGAAGTGTTGCCATCTCAAAAACAGCATAACACGAAACCTTACTGCTGTCGAACACCTTCGCGTAAGTGCTTGGTTTCTAGGCGCTTGTGATTGGCCGGAATGTTGCGGACGCGGCACGCATACAGTAGACTACGAGGGTTACTTTTCCGCGGGCGTCGCACTGCAAGCCGCTCCCGCCGCCCACGCGCAGGAGGCGCTGCCCGTTATCATGGATATTCTGGGTGTTATCCTCACGTTTGCTCCCTTGATCCTCATTCTGTGGCTGGCGAACCTGGGTCAGCGGTTGCGCGAACGCAACATCCCCCACATGACGCCGGTCGTTGTGAGCTATGCTTTCTTGATCATCCTGTACCTGTTCTTCCTGCTCTTCGGGGTTGTGACGGTGATCGGCAGTGTGGTCCTTCAGGCGCAGCCCGATTTGGTTCGGCAGTTTACCACCAACGGCGTCAACCCGCTGGATCAGGTCAGCTCCTGGGCATGGCTGAGTTGGGGGACATTGCTGCCGTCGGTGCTGGGTCTTCTCCTTCTCTTGAAACCGGTCCGGCGTTTCTGTGCGCGGTTCACCAGCCTGGACCCCGATCACCCCGTACACACGGTCGCCCTTTCCATGACGATGCTGACAATTATCTCCCTCGCTTTTACGCTGGGCGTCGGCCTCGGCAACCTGTCAGTGCAACTCGAACAGCAGACGGCCGAGACGGGCGTCCCTGCCGTGCCGTTAGCCACCATATGGGCGCAAGCTGCCATGTTTCTGCTGATGGCGCTGATCGGGGTCGGCTGGCTCTCCCGACGCACCTTTGGCGAGACCCTGGCGCGGCTAGGCATCGTCCGCCCAACGCTGCGCGAAGTGCTGATTGGGATTGGACTGGCCCTGGCGCTGGTGCCAATCGTCATGCTCTTTGAGGCTGGCATGCGGGCGATCGGCCTTGGCGTCGACGAGGACGTCGAGTCGTTGATGAACCAGTTGGTCGGCCCGCTCTTTGCGTCGCCGTGGGGGGTGATCAGCATTGGGCTGGCGGCCGCCATCGGTGAGGAACCGATCTTTCGCGGCGCGCTGCAACCACGCTTTGGGTTGCTGCTCTCGGCCGTCCTGTTTGCCCTGGTGCATAGCCAATACGGCATCTCGTTGGCGACCGTCATCGTGCTGCTGCTGGGCCTCGTCCTGGGCTGGGAGCGCAAGCGTTTCAATACCACGACCTCGATCATTACGCATGCGCTCTACAACTCACTCTTGGCCGGCATCGCTTATTTTGCGGCGCAGGTTCTGTCCCAACAATGAGCGCGGCCCACGCCGCGCTCACCAGCCCTCATCATCGGGAAAGCGGTTTGTGAACTTCTCACTGGTGCGCGGTTTGGCCATCATCGGGGCGACGGTGTCACGCCAGGTGGCGTAGTGGGCCGTCTCTTTGTGCGCGGCCGGCGCCTCCGGCGTGCGATAGACTTCGATCAGCACGAAATGGGTCGGATCATCGTTGTCTTGGACGACATCGAAGCGCGCGATGCCCGGCTCCTGGACGCTATTGCGCGCATTCACAAGGGAGGCTGCTTTGAATGCCTCCACCATCTCCCCAGTCACATAGGCATGGACGTGAACGATCAGCATCGTACTCTCCCTCCTTGTTATGCGTTCTGTTTTGCCAACGCCTGGCGCATTTGTTCCAGCCCGGCAACCAAGGTGGCGCGTGGGCAACCGAAGTTGAGGCGGACGAAACCGTCGCCGTCATCGCCGAAAATTTTGCCGTCGTTGACGGCCACGTGCGCCTGCTCCAAGAAAAATTTCTGCGCGTTGCCTTTGATGCCGGCATCGCGGCAATCCAACCAAAGCAGATAGGTGGCGTCCGGGCACGTCACCTTGATATCGGGAAAATATTCTTCGATGTAGTTGACGGCAAAGTCACGGTTCTGCTGGAGATAGACGAGTAGGGCCTGCAACCATGCATCACATTGGGTGTAGGCCGCCTCAGCCGCGATGACACCCAGGATATTGAGGTGCGGCACAATGCCAAGCGCCGCATGTTCTACCTGTTTGCGCAGCGCAGGATTGGGCACAATGGCGAAGCTGGCGCCAAGGCCGGGGATGTTGAAGGTCTTGCTGGGCGCCATCAACGTAACGGTGCGCTGGGCAATTGCGGGTGATAGACTGGCGATCGGGATATGCTTGGCCCCATCCAGCATCAAGTCACAATGAATTTCGTCGGAGCAAATCACGAGGTCATTGGCTTCGCACAGTTCGGCCATGCGGGTCAGCTCGGCACGCGAATAGGCGACGCCGGTCGGGTTGTGTGGGTTGCAGAGGATGAACAACCGGGTGTTGTGCTGGATGGCGCCGGCCATCGCATCGAAATCAACGGTGTAGTGCAGGCGCTTGCCGGTCACATGCTGCGCAAGCGGCGCCGCGTGCACGACGCGTTGCTGGTTGATAGGCGCCGAGAGAAACGGCGGATAGACCGGCGTCGTGACGAGTACCCCGTCGCCGGGCGTGCCGACAGCGCGGCTGACTACATTGAGACCGCAGACCAGACCGGGCAGAAAGACAATCTGTTCCTGCTGAATTGCCCAGCCGTAAAGACGTTGCATACGGTCGACGAGCACCGTTCGCAGCGCGTCCGGATCGGATCCATACCCGAAAACGCCCTGCGCCACGCGCGCCTGTAGCGCGTCCAGGATCGGTTGGGGAGAAACGAAGTCCATGTCGGCCACCCACATGGGCAGTGCGTCTGGGCCGTAGTACGACCATTTTGCGCTGTCGGTGCCGCGGCGTTGTATGGGAAAATCGAAGGTGTAGCTCATAATTGATGGGTCGCGAATTAGAAATCGAGAAGCTGGAAGCCGGTTAGCGGACGTTTGCAGGAGTACGTTTTTTGGTTTTGTCACCTATTTCATCGTGCTGTAAATTGAGTTGCCGGGGGGTGCCGGTGCGATAGGCGGCGCGCGCCATGGCGGACGTTGAGATGGGCGAGGTAATAAAGATCAGGAAGATCAGCGCGGCCGTGCGTAGGAGCATATTTTGACCCCAGAAATAGATGCCGGCGCTGAGCAACAGACAACTGATGCCGATCGTCGTCGCCTTGCCGGCGGCATGCATGCGCGAAAACACATCAGGCAGTCGAATAAGCCCGACTGCACTGATCAGCATAAAGATGACCCCAATCGCCGCCATGACGACGACGCTCGTTTCACGCACAGTCATGATTGTTCAGCTCCCCAGCAATGCCATCGTTCCCGCTCAATCGCCATCCTTCTCCCAATCCTGTAAATCGGAACGCTCCATGTAGCGTGCCAGCATCATCGTGCCCACGAAACCCAAGACGGCCGTGATCAGGGCGCCGTCGATCAAGACGACAGAGTCACTGCGCATCGCGAACAAGGCAATGATTCCCACGGCATGGATGGCGATCGTGTCAAAGGCTACGGTGCGGTTGGGTGGGTTTGGCCCTATGTACAGCCGCACAAAACAAATAAGCAGGGAAATGCAGAGCAGGCTGAGCAGGATATCCAACCAAACGGTAATGGTCATGCGTCACTTCTCCTCACTGCTGCGTGTAAAGCGCAAGATGCGTTGTTCAAACTGCTGCTTGATGTCACGGCGCATGGCCTCCGGGTCACCGGTGACCAGGTTGTGGACATACAACACCCGTTGTCCGGCGGCATTGTGTCCGACGTCTACGCTCAGCGTGCCTGGCGTCAACGTGATCGACGTGGCCAAGATTGCCACCTCGAAGTCGGTGGTCGCATCCAGTGGAATTGCCACAATCCCCTGGTCGAGGTTGGGGTGCGGCGACAGGATCAGAACGGCCACATCGATGCTGCTCTTGACGATGCTCCACAACAAAAAAATGACAAACCGGGTGGCTTCCACCACACGCCGGCCATATTCGCGGTGGAGCAGTGCCAGCAGGATGAAACCGGCGATGAGGCCGGTGAGAAATTCAGATGGGCCGCCGGCGCCCTGTAGCGCCACCCATACGAGGGCGAGTAAGAGATTGAGGATCAGGACATTGCCTAGCTTCATCGGCGTACACTCCTCACCGCGGTAGCAGCCATCATGGCGTCTGCTCCTGGGCGGCAGCAACGTCGGTGGTTAGCGGCTGCGGATTGACCGTCTGGATGTAGCCGACGCGGTCGATGGCCTGGTTGGCGGCGACCCGCGCGGCGTCCAGGGCTGGCTGGGCAAAAATGCCAATCGCCAGGCTCAACGCCACCAGCACGGCGGTCGGCGCAATCAGCATCATATTCACGGTAGGCGACGCAAAATGGGGACTGGGCCGCCGCTCGGTCTTGGCCTTGCCCCAGAAAATGTACTGCCAGAGACGGATCATGCTCATGGTCGTCAGCACGCTGACGACGAGACTCACGCCGGCTACCAGGTATTGCTGGGTCGCAAAGGTCACTTCAAGCAAGCCAAGCTTGCCGATAAAGCCACTCGAAGGCGGGAAGCCGGCCAACGAAAAGGCTGCCACGAAGAAGATGACGGCCTGCACGGGCTTACGCGTCACCAAACCGCCCAATTCGTTGAGTTTGCCGGTGCCCATCTCCAACTCGACGTGACCGCCGCCCATGAGTAGGGCGGTTTTGACAAGCTGGTTGTGCACGAGAAAGAGAATCGCCAGGGCCAGCCCAAAGCCAGCGCCGTACGGGCTCGGTGAGAGCGCCACGGCGAGACCCATCAACATGTAGCCGATCTGGCTGATGATGTGAAAGCTGAGCAGACGGCGAATCGTGGGTTGGGCAAACGCGCCGAGAACCCCGATCAGCATGGTCAACCCAGCCAAGGTCAGGAGCAAAGGCTGCCAGGCCACGAGCAGATTCGGGAAGAAGAGCGGGAAGGTGCGGAAGAGCGAATACATGCCCACTTTGGTCAGTGTGCCGCTAAAGAGCGCTGTCACCGCGGGATGGGGCGTGTGATAGCTGTTGGGCAACCAGAAAAAGACAGGGAAGATCGCCGCCTTGCCGGCAAACGCGATCAGCAATAGCCCGGCGATCAGTGTCTGCACCGCGATCGGTGCCTCGACCATGCGCTGACTGATCTGGGCCATGTTGAGCGTGCCAAGCGTGCCATAGGTGATGCCGGCGGCCAGGAGCAGCATCATCGACCCCATCAGGTTCAGCACCACATAGCGGATGCTGGCATTGATCTGGCTCGGTGTGCCGCCCAAGGCCAATAACACAAAGCTGGACATGAGCAGCACTTCGTAGAATACATACAGATTAAAGAGGTCGCCGGTGATAAACGCGCCGTTGGCGCCCATGAGCAGGAGCAGCGCCATTGGATAGTAGCCGAGGCGGGAACGCCGCGAATCCAAGCTGGCCATCGCATAGGGCAGCAACAGGAGCGCGAGCAAACCCACGACCGTCAGCATAATCGTCGTGAGCGAGTCGGCGTAGACGGTGATGCCAAAGGGCGCCGGCCACAGCCCCATCTGGTAGGCCAGCCGGCCGCCGGACAGGGTATAGACCAACAGAATGACGGCCACTACCAAATTACTGAGCAAGGCGGCCAGGGACAGCGTCTGTTGCACATGCAGGGCGCGCGGCGCGCGCAGCAACTGCAGCACTATTTCGAGGGCGGCAAAGGCCAACGGGATGGCCACCGGCAGAGCGAGAATCGTCGGCGATAAGGTCATGACGGTTTGTCGAGTTCCTCGTGCGCGATTTCAGCCGCGGCTTCGGGCCGATCGTAAACTTCGTCTAGTTCGTATTGGAAGATGTCATAGTCGTCGGCGGCCTCCGGCAATGCTACGTGCGGGTCGTGCGTCGCAAAGGGGTCGGCGGTATTGATCACAGAGGCAAGCTCGCCGGGCGCCAAATCGCTGCCGGTAAAGGCATCGCGGCGGCTGGCGAGCACGACGATAAAGGCCGTCACGCCAAAGCTGATCACAATCGCGGTCAGAATCAGCGCCTGGGGCAGCGGGTCGGCAAAGGTCCGTGTCGCCAGCATCTGCGTCAGGTCGCCGTCATGCGGCAGGATCGGCGGCGCACCCCGCGTCAATTCGCTGGTGCCGAAGAGTGCCAGGTTCACGCCATGGCTGAGCAGCCCGAGCCCAAGGATCAGCTTGATCTGCCCGCGTTGCAGAATCATGAAGGCGCCGCAGGCAAAGAGGAGGCCCACCAAGAAGGCCAGCATCAACGCAGTCATCGGTGCTTTGCCTCCGCGGCAGCATCGGCCGGCTTTTCATCCTCATCAATCTCGCTGAGGTTGAGCAGATACGTGATGGTCATGCCCACCACCACGAGCATTACACCGAAGTCGAAAAGCTGCGGCGTGCCTACCTTGATTTGTACCGTGCCGATATAGAATTTGAGCCAGATGCCTTTGAAGAAACCGCCGTTGTACAGACCCAAAAGGGCTGCCGAGACTGCAGTGAGCAAGCCTACCCCGACCAGCGGCAAGAGGTAGCGGCTAATCCGTTGGCGGACATCGGTCGCACCGCGCGCCAGGATGTGCAATGCAATCGCGGCCGCGATCGTCAGCCCGGCAATAAAGCCGCCGCCCGGGTTATCATGGCCGCGTAGAAAAAAGACGGCGGCCATGACGACGATGATCGGCGTCAGGATGAGATCGACCAGGCGCAGGTAGATTTCAGTCATTGCCCACCTCTAGATGCCCCCCCGGCCCCCCAATGCTGGGGGGAGAAAGCGGCGGGGGCGCCGGTTGAAAATCGCCAGCCGGCCTGCGTCGTAGGCGATTGATCCGGCGGCGCAGCGCATGTAACTTCGGGCTGCGCAGCACGGCAAAGCCACCCAGCGCAGCGAGTGCGAGCACGGTGATTTCCCCAAGCGTGTCGTAGCCGCGAATGTCCACCAGGATCACGTTGACGACATTGCCGCCTTGGCCGATGGGCAGCGCATTGGCCAGGAAGTAGGGGTTGATGCTCGGGCCAACCTGGAAGAAATGGTTGACCAGGACGACGCCGGCGCCAAACAGACCCATGGCGATTGCCACGCCAAACCGCAGGTAGCGACGCCGGTTTGGCTCGAACACCCTAGTGTCTGGCTTGACGCGGAAGAAGACCAGTATCAGCAGGATTACGGTGAGTACCTCGATGAGCAGTTGGGTCAGGGCCAGGTCGGGTGCGCTGTAGAAGACGTAGAAGAGCGTTACGGCCACGCCGACCACGCCCAAACTGATGATGGCGCTCAGGCGTGAGCGCGCCCGCACGGTGGTGACGGCGGCGACGATCGCCACGACAAAGATGAGGAACTCGGGCGCCAATGGCAGCTCATTTGACTCCAGCATGCCGAGTTTGGATACGTCAACCTGCAGCAGGGCATAGGCGAGCACCAACACGCCGGCCAGCAAGGTCACGCTGATCTGCGGCGCCATAGGCCCACCCTGGACGATCCTGGTCAGTCGATAGGCGAAGCCGTAAATGGCATCGATGATGGCATCGTACACATAGACGCCGTTCAGGCGGGCCGGGGCACGGTTGAGCGTGTTGCGCAAGAAGCGGCGGCTGCCGGCGATCGCCAGGCCCACCGCCAAAATGGCGAGACTCGTGATGAGGACGGGGGTCCAGCCGTACCAGAGCTTGATCGTTACGTCAATCGGGGCGCCGGCAATCACAGCGGCGGGTGCGGTGACGATGGTCTGGATTTGGCCGATGAATAGTGCCGTGAAGGCGCCGATCAGCGTTAGCAGCAATGCGGGTGCGACAAACCAGAACGACGGCGCATGATGCAGGTGGGCGGGCTCGCGGTCGTCGGCGCGACGGCGCAAGAACGCCTCCCATACCAGGCCGAAGATCGCGCCGGCGCTAAAGACCGCCATGACTACGGCGGCGGCAAAGCCAAGACCACCGACGATCTGTTCGTTGTGCGTAGCCAGGTGGTAGAACTCCTCCAGCAGCAGTTCCTTGGCCAGAAAGCCCCAGGTTGGCGGTACGCCCGCCATCGACAACGCGCCGAGCAGCGCCACGGCCGCCACCCACGGTAACCCACGCCAGAGGCCGGCCAGCGCACGCAGATCGCGCGTGCCCATCGCATGATCGACGATGCCGGCCATTAGAAAAAGCGGCGCCTTATACAACGCATGCGCCAGGATCGTCACGGTCACCGCCAGCGCAGCCTCCTCACCCGGGAAGGCCAGCAGCATCGTCATCGTGCCCAACGCACTGATCGTGGTGTAGGCCAGAATCGCCTTCATGTCGGTATAGCGCAGCGCGCTGACCGCGCCCAACACCATCGTGATGGTGCCGATCATCAACACCGGCCAGAACCACAGGGGTGAATCGCCCATGCCTGGCTGCATACGGGCCAGGAGATAGATGCCCGCCTTCACCATGGTGGCCGAATGGAGATAGGCACTGGCCGGCGTCGGCGCTGCCATGGCGCCGGGCAGCCAAAAATGGAAGGGCCACTGGGCGGACTTGGTGAAGGCGCCCAAGAGCAGCAGCGTGAGCGCCACCGGGAACACCGGCAACGCGGTGAGATGCGGCTGGGCGAGCAGTTCGTCGATGCGGAAGGTGCCGGCTGCCTGACCCAGCAAGAGCAGGCCGGCTAACATAGCCAGACCGCCGGCGGTGGTGACAATCAGCGCACGTCGCGCCCCTTCGACCGCGCTCTTGTCGCCCGTCTTGAACGCGATCAACAGATAGCTCGTGATGCTGGTGCCTTCCCAGAAGACAAAAAGCGAAAGCAAATCGTTCGCCCACACAAGCCCCAGCATGCTGGCCATAAAGGAAAAGAGCAGAAGGTAGAAAAACCCCTGGCGCGGATCGTCTTCAAAGTAATAGTTGGTGTAGAAGGCAATACACGTGCCGATGCCGGTAACGATCAGGCCAAAGAAGATCGCAAGACTGTCGAGCCGGAGGGAGATCTCAAGGCCCAGGCTGGGCGCCCACGGCAGGCTAACGAACAACTGCTGTCCTTGCGCAGCAGGCGCCAATTGCAGCAATTGCCAACCGGTTACCAGCGCCGGCGGCAGCGCGGCAAGAAGAGCAAACCAGTGCGATCGCTGCGGTTTCAGCAGCCAAAGCACGGGTCCGGAGATGGCGATGATCAGCAGGCTGATCCACAGCGTCGACATTTCTCCAGAATACCCCACAAGCGATTCTTCTCGCAAACGCTTACGCCACAAAACGTATATGTTTCGTCGATTGACGCGGCCAGATTGGCTAGGTATACTCAGTGTTGATGCGCATAGCAGGCTCGATCACCGATGTGGCCCTATCGCTTGCTGATTGCAGAGAGGCTGACATCATGCATTCATCGAAAGAGAATTCTGCTCGGCAATCGTCTGTCAAGCAGGGCAGGGGCGGCGGCGTGATTCGTCACCGCCCCTATGGCCTTCTGTTCTTTGTGGCGCTGTTTTTCAGTATCGTAGGGCTCATCGGCTTCCTGAGCGTTTTGGCGGTGGCCATTGCCGGTGGCTAATCTATGAAGGCTGTCCTCTTCGACCTCGGCAACGTTCTCATTCCCTACAATCATCAACGTTCGCTGATGGCGGTCGCGACGCTGTGTGCCGCCGACAGCGCATTGATCCGCGCGCTCTATGAGGAGGTCGGCGTTGCCTTGGGTCTGGGCCAACTAGACGCAGAGGACTTCTATCGTACCGTGATCGAGCGCACCGCGGCCCCGACGGTCGCCATGGCTGACTTTGCTGCGGCCTTTTGCGCCGGGATTGGCCGGGACGAGGCCGCACTTGCGTACGCCGTCGAGTTGCAGGAACGATCACAAGTGACCGTGGGCGTGATCAGCAACACCAATGCCATGCACGTGGCCTGGCTCGACGATCATGTGCTGGAGTTGAGTGCGCTCGACCTTGTGATGATGAGCAATGAAGTGAAATTGCTCAAGCCTGATCCGGAAATCTTTCAACTTGCGCTAGAGTTGCTCGGCGTCGCTGCCGTCGACGCGCTTTTTATAGACGACGCGGCCGCCAATGTGGCCGCAGCACAGGAAATCGGAATGGCCGGCTGGGTGCATGAGGATTGGCTCACCACCCGGCGCCGGATTGAAGAATGGCTGGTTCAGTAGATCACAGGCTCGTGAGCCGAAAACCTTGGCGACAACAGAGAGGGTGATTGATCGCCAAGACGATCAATCACCCTCTTTTCGATTCATTTTGCGCCAGGCGTCGACTGGCTACCGGCCTACTTGATGGCCAGCGGCAGGAACAGTCGACTAGACAACGTGAGATCGCCGCTGCCACCGGATGCCCGGTGATTGTAGAACATGAAGTCGCTAATACGCGTAGCAACCTGGCTGCCATCGGCATCCGTGTAGCTGTTGACCACAGCCGGATTGTTCAGCATTATATCCCAGCGAATTTTTGTGGCCGGTGTGACCTTGAACGTGCGCCCGCCGATGCGCCAGACTCTGTCACTGTCCTCCGACTCTGTCGTGTTGTCGTCATCCATTTGTTCGATTGGCCCGGCATAGTCGACCAGTCCCGCGCCGGGCGGCATGCGGGTCTCGATCCTTCTAATAAGGCGCATATTGTTCTGGATGCTGTACCTGACTTCGACGTACGCATTCTCGCTCAACGGACCATACTTCTCATCAACTGTGCTGCTCGAGTCTGCGGTGAAGCGGATGCCGCCGATGGTCCACTTGCCGACCAGGCCGCCGCTTGCCGGTAACGACTTTACAAAGCCAACCAGTTTGGAGTATTCGTAACTGTTGGCGTATGCTCTGGCCCGAATCGACTTGATTTCAGAAGCCGTCCGATTGCCATAGGCGTCGACGCTGTACTCGATCTTTACGGACTGGCAGACCACACAGGGGCCGCGGCGGGCCTGCAACTCCGTATCGACGGTTACGATATAGGAGATGCCGCTAATTTCCCAGATACTGGGCACGGTTGAGGTGATGGTATCGATTACGCCAAAGGCCCACGCGCCTGAGGGGTCGACCGGAGGCAGATCGACGATGGGTGGGTCAACTGGCGGGCCATCGACAAGGGCGGCGCCGATATCGAGTTGGCGACCTAATTGATGGCTAAATCCTGGGTTGATCGAATCAATATCGTCGCCGGTCGCGACGAGAATTTCCCCAATCTGGATGGCCGTGTCGTTGGGGAGCTTTTGACGCATCAGCGCAGCGGCGCCACTGGCAAAAGGCGCTGCCATCGATGTCCCGCTCCACGACGCATACAGGAAGCCAGTGTCTGTAGGGACGGTTGAAGTAACGCCCACGCCAGGGGCTGCCAAATCCACCCAGCCTGCGCCGAAGTTGGCGAATTTGGCTTTCGCCGCATGATCGTCGAGGGCCGTTACACTCAATACGCCGTCATAAGCTGCCGGATACTGCGGTATGCTCGAATCGTCGTTGCCCGCTGCGGCTACTACGATCACACCCTGGCTGATCGCGCTGCTGATCGAATCGCTCAGCACCGTTGACCCAAAGTCGGTGCCAAGACTCAAATTGATCACATCCGCGCCGTGTTCGACCGCCCAGTCAATTGCATAGGCGAGCACGAAGGTGTTGCCACGGCCATTCGCGTCCAGTACCCGAATCGGCATGATCTTGGCGTTTGGTGCGATGTGCGAGATGATACCGCTGATATGGGTCCCGTGCCCATGGATTACACCTTGCCCTTGGCCAGGCTCTGGTCCATCTTGAGGGATGGCGTCGTCACTGATCATATCGTGCATATCACTGGCGGCGACCAATTTGCCACTGAATGCAGGGTGGGCCAGGTCAATGCCCGTGTCGAGCACCGCAACGATGACGCCGTCACCCTGGTATAGCTCTTGAGCCGGCGCCAGATTCACCTGGCTGAAGGCAGTTTGGTTGATGTAGTCCGACGCGTCCGTACCGCCCCATTTCCAGGATCGATACGGATCACCTTCGGAGTATTGGGGGATACCGTTGGTGAAGTTCACCTCTGCCCAAATGACATTGGGGTCGCTGCTCATCAGCCAGGCCGATTCATTCCTCTCGTCTCCGCCGGTCCTAAAGCGGTATATGCCTGCTGATGCCAACAGCGTATCGATCAGCCTCAGGTGGTGACTTTCGGCGAATTGAGTCACATCGCTGCCGGGTTTCAGGCGTACGACGACCTCCCCTTCCGCGTAATCGTCCGGCCGTAACCGTCTAGCCAAGAGCGAACCATCGGGTTGAATGGTGCCTCTTGCCGCTACCCACATGCCAGGGATCGCAATTCTTCTGTCGCCGAAACGGTATAAGGACGTAGAAGCGTCCACGGTAACGGTGCTGATGGTTGCCGAGTCGATCATGATCTGCCATTGACCGATCAACCCGTCTGCTGGTGCGGCAACGACCGCGCCGACCCACCTTGTTTCTGCGAATGGGTTGGAGTTATCAAATGCGTCATTCAGGTCGGTGCCGCCAGCAAAATCATCCTGGGCCACATCTGCATTGCCACTGGCAGCCAACCCCGGATGAATCCGCTGGAGATTGTCGACAGGCACGGACGCGCTGTTGGCCGACAGATATAATGACAGCACCAGCGCCGCTGCGACGACCAATGCACTGGCCATGCTCCCAATCATTGACTCTTGTATCTTTGGGCTGGTCTTAGTTCGCAAGCGATCTCTCCTCAATTGCACTTTTTCGGAAACCCTACAGCGAAAGTATTTCGCATATGTGGCACAACTGTTTCAAATCCGTTGCAGAATCTCGGGGAAGCCTGCGTGACGATCGATAGATTTTATTCTAGCATTGATTCGCGTAGAAGCCAATACTATTTTTTAACCAGATTCGCGGAGTCGAGTGCAGCAAATTGAATGTTCGTGAGCTGAAATTTCTGGGAAGAATAAAGAGAGCGGTTGATGGCCATAGCCATCAACCGCTCTCTCTGTTTTTCAATGGGCGCCAGATGTGGCCTGGCTACCGGCCTACTTCCTTGCCGTCGGCAGGAAGAGCAGGCTGTTCAGGGTGACGCTGTTGATGCGGGTGGCAACTTGGCTGCCATCGGCTGCCGTATAGCTGTTGACAACGGCCAGACTGTTCTTCGTCACACCACTGCTGACCGTCGTGGCCGGCGTTACGGTGAAGTTGCGCCCGCCGACGCGCCAGGTGCTGTTCGCGCCCGCCGCCGCTGCCATGCTGTTGTCATCCATTTGTTCAACGTTGCCGGCGTGGTCGTCGTCACCGGCGCCGGGCGGCACGCAGGTCTCCAACTTGCTGATGAGGCGCACATTGTTCGTGATGCTGTATTCGACTTCGACGAAGGCGCCCTCGACCAACAGGCCATGTTCTTCCTCGATCGTGCTGGTCAAGTCAGCCGTAAAGCTGACGCCGCCGATGCGCCACTCACCGACGAAGCCGCTGGGTGGCGCTGTTTCTACGAAGCCAACCAACTTGGAGTGACCGTTCTCGCTGCCGCCTGCGCCGGCCGGCATGGACTTGATTTCCTTGGCTGTTCGATTGCCATCGGCGTCGACTGTGTACTCGACCTTTACGTTCTGACCGACCACGAAGGGGCCGCGTTCGGCGTCCAACTCCGTGCTGATGGTGACCGTGTAGGAGATGCCGCCAATCTGCCAGACGCTCGGCACGGTTGAGGTGACTGCATTGATGATGCCAAAGGCCTTAGCGTCATCCATGTAGTCGTGGTGACCTTCGTTGTCGTGGTCACCTTCGTCGTCGTGGTGGTCGCCGCCATCGGGCGAAACCGCTGTTTTGATCTCGGTAGCCAGGAAAGAACTGTCGGCATTGACGATGAACTCAACTTTGACCAGCGTGCCAACGGCAAAAGCGCCATTTGTCTGCTTGAACTCGGTCGTGATGTCTGCGGTAACCGTGATGTTGCCGATGACCCAATCTCCCACGAATGGGTCGGCAGGGAAGCTCACAATGGCCGCAAACAACTCGCCATGCGCCTGCCCATGATGCTCGCCGTGGTCTTCAGCACCCGAACAGTGCACGTCGCGCGCGGTTTCCATTTCACGCACCGTGGCGCCGTCAGCCTTCAAATGCACCTTGACACAGGCGCCAACGCCCAACGGGCCGTATTCCTGCTTGAACTCGGTCTGCGCGGTCGTGGTGTACGGCTTGCCACTGATGGTCCACACACCGATCAGGGTCGATAGATTCGGCGTGCCGCCCGTGGTCGGCGTCACCTCAACGATCCCGCGGATTTCTCTGTCGTTTTCGTCGCCGCCGTTGCCATCGCCACCATTGCTAGCGGGCGAGCAGTCGGCGCTCGGTTGGGTCTCGATTTGGCGTGCCTCAGTGGTGCTGCCATCCACCAGGTGAACCTTGACGCAGACGGGAGCAACGAAGTCGCCGTTCAGCGTATCGAACTCGGTCGTGCCGGTAGCCACATACTGTGTGCCGCTGATGGTCCAGGTGCCGACCAGGCCAGCCGGGATTTCGGTGGCAATTCCGTAGATCCCTTGGGCGTCGTTCCCGCCGCCGTTGCCGTTGCCGTTTTGTTCGACGCCGACCGTGGACGCATCGGCGGCCTGCGCAGTTGCCTGCAGGCCGAGTAGCGGCAGCAGAACGCCGAAGATCACGGCCGCTAGCCAGATCTGCCAGGTATGCGTGATTTTGGTACGAGTATTCACTAGTTAACTCCTTGTGTGTCCTTGATATGTCCTGCCCAAACAAACTTTCCCTGCTACGGAGGCCGCTATGGTATGTTGCAGTGCTGATACGATAGAGAGTGGGCCGAGCTCAAAAAATACATCGATCCCGATTCCACACAACAAACCACACAATAAAAACGCCGGCATCCGTAGATGCCGGCGTTGCGCATCCGCAGATGCGTACTCCCCATGATGGGTTGTCGTTTGGGTCGATGGATGGCGCCGCTGACGCTGTCGCCAGGCCCTAATGCCGACTGACGGTTGGCAAGAACAGATGCATACTGACCGTATCGACTGGCGGTGGGTCAACTGGGGGGCTGACAGGCGGGCCCTCGACGAGGGCCGCGCCGAGGGCCGCGCCGATATCGAGTTGGCGACCCAGTTGATTGCCATAGCTTGGATTGAGCAAGTCAATATCGTCGCCAGCCGCGATGAGTATTTCCCCGATCTGGGCTGCGCTGTCGTTGGGGAGCTTTTGTCGCGCCAGGGCGGCGGCGCCGCTGGCGAAAGGCGTCGCCATCGATGTTCCGCTCCACGATGCATAGAGGACACCGGTCTCGGCGGGGACGGTCGAAGTAATGCCCACGCCGGGCGCCGCCAGATCCACCCAGCTTGCGCCAAAGTTGGCAAAGGTTGCCTTCAACGCGTGCTCGTCGACCGCCGTTACCCCCAATACGCCGGCGTAGGCTGCCGGATATTGCGGGATACTGAAATTGTTGTTGCCCGCCGCGGCGACCACGACCACCCCTTGCGCAATCGCACTGCTGATTGAATTGCTCAGTACTGTCGACTCAGCGTCGGTACCCAGACTCAAATTGATCACATCGGCGCCGTGTTGCACTGCCCAGTCGATGGCGTAGGCAAGCACGAAGGTGTTGCCGCGGCCATTGGCGTCCAGCACGCGAATCGGCATGATCTTGGCGTTTGGTGCGATGTGCGCGACGATCCCGCTGACGTGGGTACCATGCCCTTGCGCTACTCCCGGTGCTTGGCCGGGTTCAGGCCCATCTTGCGGGATGGCGTCGTCGCTGATCATGTCGCGCATGGCGCTGGCAGGGACCAATTTGCCGCTAAATGCCGGATGGGCGAGGTCGATGCCCGTATCGAGTATTGCAACGATGATGCCGTCACCCTTGTACTGACTCTGTGCCGGCGCGAGATTCACTTGATTGAAGGCACTCTGGTTGCTATAGCCGGAAGCATCGGTCCCCCCCCATTTCCAGGATCGATAGGGATTCCCCTCGGGGTCTTTGGGGATGGCGTTGGTGAAGTTTACCTCGGCCCAAATGACATTGGGGTCGCTGCTCAGCGACGTTGTTTCATCCCGCTCGTCGCCGTCGGTCCTGAAGCGATAGATACCGGCCGATGCCAGGAGTGCATCGATCTGTTTTAGGTTGTGGCTATCGGCGAATTGCTTCGCCGCATCCGCGGAACCCCCTGACCTCAGGCGGACAACCACCTCCCCATCTTCGAAATCGTCAGGGCGCAGCCGTCTGGCCAATAGCGAACCATCGGGCTGGATGGTGCCTTTCGCTTCTACCCACACCCCAGGCTCCGGCATGTTTTGCTCGCCGAAATGGTGCAAGTCGGTAGATGCGTTCACGGTAACGACGCTGGCGATGGTCGGGGTGACCATGATCTGCCACTGACCGATCAATCCGTCGATTGGCGTGGAAATGACCATACCAACCCACTGCGTTTCAGTGATTGGATTGTCGTCATTCTGCGTATGACCTTCGTCGATGTTGTCGGCCACGTTGGCCTGAGCCACATCGGCCTGCGCCACATCGGCCTGCGCGCCGGCGGCCAACGCCGGATGGCCTTGTTGCAGACTATCGCCAGACGAGGACGCGCCGTTGGCGGACACGCGTAATGACAGCAGCAGCGCTGCGCTGACGACCAATGCACTGGCGATGCTCCCAATAACTGCCTTGCGTCTTCTATGTTTGGAATGGGCCTGCATGTAATCTCTCCTCAATTCTGACCTACTGCCCCACGACGACATACGGTGCCCAATAATAGGGATGGCGGCCATCGGCAATGGCCGCATTTTGGGCTTTCCGTAGTGCGCTCGCAGGGCCTTGGTCCGCGGTGTCTGTAAGCTGTGTGTAAAAGGTGTCCATCAATGAGGCCGCGCTGGCGTCGTGAACATTCCACAGGCTGACGACCAACGTTTCGGCGCCCGCGCCCAGAAAGCCACGCACCAGGCCGATCGCTTCATCACTACCTTGCACCTGCACGGCACCGCTCTCGCAGGCACTCAACACCACGAGTCGCGCGCGCAACGGCAACCGATAGATCTCGCGCACGTCGATCCAGCCGTCAGCCAGTTTTAGCGCCGAGAAGAAGGGATTGTCCGGGCGGAACAACCCGTGGGTCGCAATGTGAAGGACATCGCCGTTGCTTGCTGCGCTGCGCAGACCCGCAAGACCGGCCTCATCGTCCAGATAGAGCGTCGCACGGTCAAAATGGGTGGCGGCCGCGTGGGCCTCGGCCGTGGCCTGGGGAATCGCTACGTCATGGACGGCGAGAGCGGCCAAGGATTGGAAGCTCCGTTCGGGATCGCTTTGCCGGCGATGGACGACGATGCTGGCGCTCGAGGCGTACGTGATCTCGTAGGCGTCGACCAGATAGCCCTCCCCGTCCCACAAGGCGTGGAAGGGGAGTAAATGGAGCATGCCATGGGGAATGAGCAGCAGACGGTTTGCCGTCAAGAGATGGCCCAAGGGTGACAAAACCAGGTCGTACAGGCGATGCAGCGAATTGCGCACGCCCGCCAACAACCGTTGATGATGCCGCGCCAGGTAATCGGCACCAATTTCGACGCGGCCCAACTGGAAGCGCAGGTCCGCCTGGGCCGCCTCCAGCGCTGCCGTTTGACACAGGTGCCGTACAACCTGCACGCCGTCGCTGGCAACGACAAACGCCATCACTTCATCACCGGCGAGGTAATAGACCACCGCTTGTTGATCGGCGCCGAGCATGCGCTGCAAGTCGGACAACGCCACCGGTTGGACATCGGCAAGCAGCGCGCCAGCGTGCCACTCCATCTGCTGCAAAGCTGCCTCGCGTGCCTGGATTTCTTGTGTGAGGGTAGGCGCCACGCGCCGGCTGCCACGCGTGCCGCCGAGTAGCTGGTTGTAGAGCCAATACAACTGGCGACGCATCTCCGCCATCTGTTCGCGTGCCTCCGGCGCCAGCCCGGCTTCGCCGGCATCGATGTCAGCCACAGAGGTGAGCATGCGTTCGAGCAAGGCGCGCGAACGGGCGCGTTCGACGACGGCGAAGGCGGCCGCTACGGTGTCGTCATCCGGCGCCGGCATATCCAGCAGGCTGAGGACTAGATCGGTGTAGATGGCGGTTTTATCCGTGAGAAACGCCGTGCGCAGTTCCTCGACGGGCAGCATGGCGCGCTGCTCCTCCAAACGTTCGATGGCGCGGGTGAAAAACTGGCGCGCCCGATCCGGGTTGCCGGCGGTGCGTTCGATTTGCCCGGCGCCGTGCAGCAGGCGCAAGTGAAAATTGGGCAGTGCCACCGGTTCGCGACTGTCCAGGCTAGCCAGCCCCAGGCCATCGGCAGCGGACGCCGCCGCTTGGCGGGCGCCGGCCAAATTGCCGGCACTCAGCCCGATCTGAAGGCGCAGCAGGTGAAGTTCGATCCGCGTGACCTGATCCCAGGTGACCGCGACTTGTGTGCCGGTCGACTGTTCGTCGGCGAATAGATCCGCGGCCACCTGCGATGCCACGGCCAGCTCCCCAGTCCGCAGCGCCAAGCCCGCCTGGGCAAGACGCACGCGGTGAAGCCAATAGGCGTTGTCCAGCGCCACAAAGATCGCGGCCGCTTCAGCCAAGGAGGTTGCCGTCCCGGCGGCATCGCCTCGCTGCCATTTCAGAAGCCCTGCGTAATAGTGCGCCTGGCCTAACTCATACCGCTGCTCGGTGCGCTGGAAGAGCTGTGTCGCACGATTGAGCGCGGCCTCGGCTTCGGGCAACAAGTTGAGCGCCAGGTAGACCGTCGCTTGCTCCAAGAACAACACGTCGGCGGCTGGCCAACGTGCGCTAGCGGCGTCGACGTCCACCGTGCCCAATAGATCGAGGGTGGCCGCATCGAGTTGGGCAAGAGCCTCAGCATAGCGGCCAGTCCGGCTAAAAAGATGGCCCAGATTGGCGCGCGTCTGTCCGCGGTCCAGCTCTGCGCCAGCCTCACTTTGCCGCTCGACCGCAGATTGGAGGGCGTCTTCAGCCTCTTGCGTACGATCCAAATAGGTGTAGGCCAAGGCCAGGTCGCGCTCGACCATGCCTAGCCGCTGCTGCAGATCGGCGTGGCCCGCCGCATCGTCGCCGGCTGTGGCCAGCAGCAATGCCAGAAGGTCGGCGCGAACCGCGGTGTTGATGACCAGTGCTTCGCTAAAGCGTTCCTGGTAGCTTAGAACCGTGGCGAGATTTTGCCGAACGTCTAGCCTTACCAACAGTGCGGCCGGATCGTCGCTGGGCGCCAGGGCATCCAGTGCACCCAGCATGGTGGCCTCGGCTTCGTCGTAGCGACCTTGCATGGCCAGAAGTTGGGTCAGGCCGAGGCTGCTGCGGGTCAGGCTCAGGCGGTCGCCAAGGCGCTGCCATTCTTCCTGTGCTGCGCGCAAGGTTGTTTCGGCCGCGACCATGTCGCCTGTAACCAGGTGCAGGCGCGCGCGTGCATAGAGAATTTGCGCCTGCACGCTGCGGTCATCACCGGTTGCCTGGTTCACGATGTCGGCGAGATCCAGCCAGCGGCCTGATGGTTCGGGAGCAACAGCGGCGTTAGCCAGTGCCACACTCGCCAGTTCACCGGCGATCTCGCTATCCAACAAACTGGACGCCTCAAGCTCTGCCTGGGCTTCGGGAGAAGTCAGTTGCGCGAGACGTGCCAGTAGTTCGTCTGGCAGGCGCGTCTCGCTCATCCGATTTCCATCCCTTCAATTTCGATGACCGTTCCTGCGAGCGGGGTAATGGCGATGCGATAGTTGCCGCGGGCGATACCGGCGTACTGGAAACGACCGTCGCCGTCGGCTTCGCATTCATAGCAGGCGTTGCCCGCGCGATCAATCCACTGTACCAGTGCGGGGGCAGGCGTTGCGCCGTTCCGCGCGATGATCTCGCCTTGGACGCGGAATTGATAGCGGTCGGGTTCGACCATCAATTCGATTTCGGCCTGGTCGGTGGCAAACAGCAGACGGTAGGCGATCGCCGAGCCGCCACGCACACCTTGAAGGGCAGCTTGTTGGCGGCTGTCCCAGGTCAACGCGGCGCGCAGCGTCTGCCACCACGCGCCCGAGCGTGATTCCCGCTGCTGAATATGCGGGAATAGGGCTGCGTAGCGTTGCAACGCAGCCGGTGTCGGTTGGCTCTGTCTGGCAACCGTGAATTCACGGACAAGCAACGCCAAGGTATCCATTTCAGTCCGGCAAGCAGGGCACAAAGCCAGGTGTTCTGCATCGGTGCTGTCAACGGCGGTGTGGTCGATGGCGATGGCGTAAAGTTTGTCCGGGGTCAGATGGGTCATGGCTATGCCTCAGATTGGGTCCTGAATATGAGTATCCTGAGTCAATAGTGCAGATTCGCCGTGCCAAAAATACACGATTTGCCTACGAATGTTGCATGCCGATCGATCGGTTGCCGGCAGTAGGGATGGCGTCGCGCAAACCGGGCTGATCATCCGCTGTCGTATGTACCAGAACTCTCGAGCAGTGTGCGCATTTGCTGAAGACAGCGGTTGCGTGTGGGGCCAATGCTGCCCTTGGGCATGCCCAATTGTTCGCCGATGTCGTCGTAGCTTGGTTCTTCGGGATCGAGAAAGATTAGGGTTAATAGCTCGCGGCAGCGTGTGCCAAGTTTGCCCATTGCCGTCTGCAGCGCCTCTTGCCGATTCCACCCGGATATCAGCTCCTCCGGCGTAGGTAGAGGGCTGACCAGCGGCTTGGCGGCGGTTCGCTCGTCGTCGTTCTCATCGATATTCTCGTCCAGCGGCTGCTCGAGGCGGTGACGCTGGATGGCCCGCCAACTGATGCGACGGGCCGTCGTGACTAGCCATGCCGGCAACCGCTCGGGGTCGTCAATCGCATGCAGGTTTTGGGCCAGCGCCAGGAACACTTCTTGACCAATGTCGTCGACTTCGACCGGCGAAAAGCCGTTGCGCACAGGCACCGCGTGCACGAGCCGTGAATAGCGATCAATCAGACGCGCCCAGGCGCCGGCATCGCCTTGCAAGCAGCGTTGCACCAATAAAGTCGTAGATGGGTCGGCGGAACTCGCCAATACAACCGGTAGGTTCATGTGCGAGACAATCATACTCCAACTCCGGGCTTTCGTCATCCGGCACACACCCTGAGTCCGCGATTCGATACGCCACCCCGGTACGGACTGGATTGGTGAAACAGATGGCTTTCGCATACCATTCGTTTGTCGAGCTTCGGCTTGTAAATTTCCGGCACGCGTTGATTGCTTTCGCCGTGCTCGGGTTGGGCGTATGGCGTATTACGATGGGGTGAGCAACATGGTCGCGATCGAAGCGCACGCGCTGGAAAAAGAATATGCCACGGACGGCCAACCGGTGCGTGCCCTGCGCGGCGTGCACCTGGCCGTGCCCAATGGGGCCATCTACGCCTTGCTGGGGCCAAACGGCGCCGGCAAGACGACGCTGGTTTCGATCTTGACTACGTTGTTGGCGCCCACGCGTGGCACGGCCCAGGTCGCCGGCTGCGACGTGGTGGCGCAGGCTGCCGACGTGCGCCGGCGCATCGGGGTAACCTTTCAGGAGGTGGTCGTCGACGGTGAACTGACCGGCCGCCAGGCGCTCGACTTTCATGGCCGCCTCTACGGCATCGACGGCCAAACACGCAAGCAGCGGATTGCCGAGTTGGCCGCGCTGGTGGAGTTGAGCGATGTGCTGGATCGCAAGGCGGGCACCTACTCCGGCGGCATGAAGCGGCGACTGGAGTTGGCGCGCGGCCTGATGACCGCGCCTCAAGTGCTGTTTTTGGACGAACCCACCCAAGGTCTCGACCCGCAAAACCGCGCGGGAATCTGGAAGTATATCCGCCACCTGCGCGACGCCCAGGGCATTACGGTGCTGCTCACGACACACTACATGGAAGAAGCGGAAGCGCTGGCGGACCGGGTGGGGATCATCGACCATGGCCTGCTCGCCGTGGAGGGCAAGCCGGCCGACCTGGTGCGGCAGATGGGGGCCGACGTGATCACGCTCGCAGGACAAGGTCCCGTTGCCGAACTCCAGCA
>Ga0105047_10001664_pt1 | contig 39827 bp, 34 predicted proteins | sample MAT04_FD_78384 | JGI IMG/M metagenome (GOLD analysis project Ga0105047, IMG submission 78384) | Freshwater microbial communities from Lake Fryxell liftoff mats and glacier meltwater in Antarctica - MAT-04 (megahit assembly) | ecosystem: Environmental > Aquatic > Freshwater > Ice > Liftoff...
CCACGCTTCTTCTTAGTCATGTCTCACCCAGAACAGAAATTCCGCGCCACGGAGCGGCGCAGTTGATCAACGCAGTTAAACGAACACGGTCAGCAAGCAACAGGGATAGGGTCATAGAATGCATCAATGATGCGAGTGGCGCGCAGCCCGAACGCAATGCTTGGTTCCACACCAAACTTCATAGAATGGTCGGACGGACTGTTGATCCGCCGGCCCTGGCCAGAGGTCAATCTTCACAAACTGGCGAAGATCGTTGTTAAACCGCCGTCCGCGCCGCACCGGATGCGTCGAGGACGAACGTCAGGTAACACACGCGGCAAGTCGTTCTGAGGCGATGCAGTCCGTTGCGTGCAACACAGCATAATGTGCGTTCTACGCAGCGTCTTTTGCCCGCAACCACGCCCTGGCAGGGCGCGTACAGAACGAGCGCCAGGATCTCAAAAACGCGGGTGGCCTACCGAAGATGCGCCAAGGTTCCAAACCTGGAAACACACATATTCCCAACCGGAAACTGAGCGGCCTCGGTTCCAAGGCCTACATACACCCCGCGGCTGAACGCAGCTATCTACGGGGGGCGGCTCGCCAAGTCCAAACTCTTTTCGGCGAACCAACAGACGCCTAATCATCAGGCGTCCGTTCAACTAGCAGATTCCTAACAGCTATCGCAATCTTAGCCGCCGCTTGCGTCGTGTCAAGCCATGTTCGCAGTTTGTGCCGTGAATTTAAGCCTTTATGTCGCTGGGACCAAGTCCACCGGTTCGGCTGAATACGGCAAAAACTCGCCGAAAAACAGGTTCGGATCTGTCGCGTGCTGTCGTTGCTAGCCGCCGTGCCCACCCGACCGGTAGGATCGCTGAAATCTCTACCGTCGGCATTTTTTCCGCGACTGGCGCCCCCTGCCCTGGCCGATAGAAACTTACGGGCCGCGCTCAAATTGGGCGCGTGAAACAGGGGGAGAGTTAAAGCTATGAAAGCAATTTGTACCGTTGGATTGCTATGCGTCTTTGCGCTAGTGACGCCGAGTATCGCCGGCGAGGGCATCACGTGGGAAAAGGATCTCGAAGCGGCCAAGAGCGCCGCCAAGCGGAGTAACCGCTTGATCCTGATCCACTTTGGCGCCACCTGGTGCCAGCCGTGCCAACAACTTGAGCGCGAGGTATTCAGCGCGCCCGACTTTGGCAAAGATCTCAAGCCGAATTACGTAGCAGTGAAGTTGAACTACGACAACTTCCCGGCCACGGCGCATCAGTACGGCGTCGGATCGCTCCCTTGCGACGTGATCCTGGCGCCCAACGGACAGGTGATCGAGCGGATGACCAGCCCGATGACGTCGGCCGAATATGTCGCGTCGCTCCAGCGCGTGGCCGTCTACGCCCGCACCGGTCAGCGTCCGCTTCCGCCGCAAACTGCTACGGCGGTCGTCGCGGCGCCGCAGCACGCGCCGCAACAGCCGGCCTATGCCGTCCCGTTGAACTCCGCTGGCGTGAGCTCGCAGCCACCCATGCCCAACGCAGCGCAAACCGACAATCTGTACATGAGTTACTACGACCAACGTCGCAACGAAAAGCAAGCGGCCACCGCCGCGCCTTATGCGCAGCCTTATCTGGCTGGCGCCAGCGGACCGGCGCCCACGGGCGCTCCGCCAGTCGCCAACACCGGTGCGCCCGCCGCTGCTGGACCGACGGATTGGTTGGCGACTCAACCCCCAGAGCAGTCCAACGCCGGACCGCAAAACGCGGCTACAGGGCCTCAGGGGCCACAAGCGCTGGCCGCGCAATCGGCCGCGCCGCATCCATCTCAATTCTCCCAGATGCCTGCTCGTCAGGTCCTCGGTTTGCCGGTTCTCCCTCCAGGGAACCCGCCACTGGGTCTGGACGGTTACTGCCCCGTCACTCTGTGCGAACATGGGACGTGGGGACTGGGCGATACCCGCTACGGAATGCAGCATCGCGGACGGACGTATCTCTTTTCCGGTCCGGAAGAACTAAAGCGCTTCCGCGATAATCCGGATCGTTATAGTCCTGTCTTGGCCGGAAATGATCCCGTGCTTGAACTGGACCAAGGGCAGAGCGTGCCGGGCAATCGGATGTATGGGCTTTACTGTCGCGGACACATCTACCTGTTTGCCAGCGAAGAAACGCTGCAGCGGTTCCGCCAGAACGAGAATCGATATTCGACCGAAGCGCTGCAAGCGCGCCGCTAGAATATCAGCCGCGTTAGTCGCCGGCCCGCGGCAGAATGCGTTGCTGCGTGGTCTTTTTAACGCCTACCACTTTGAGCATGGTGACCAAAAAGATTGTCACGAGCATTACGCCGACGCCAATCAACAGTCCGTTGATCAGACCCACGGCGATGGCCAGACGGGTCATATCGGCCGATTTGTCCGCGTCGAAAAGGATCCGCACGAACTCCGGCGAAACTCTGCCAATCAGCCAGCCGAATGCGCCGCCGATCACCGAAGACGCAGCGCGGGCCGCCAGCACGTAGAAGAAATAACGGATTTCGGTCATGACGCCGGTTCCAGAGATCTACGCGTTTTTACGGTTCCAGCCAATTGAGCGAACGATCGACCGCTTTGCGCCATTGAGCGTATCGCCGGTCGCGGTCGGCGGCGTCCACCTGTGGCGTGAACTCGCGGTCCAGCGCCCAATTCTTGGTGATGTCGCTCGCATCTTTCCAATAGCCGACGGCCAGGCCGGCTAGATAGGCCGCGCCCAGTGCCGTGGTTTCATAGACGACGGGCCGGCGGACCTTTACGTCGAGAATATCGGCTTGAAATTGCATTAGTGCATTGTTGACGCTGGCGCCGCCGTCGACTTTGAGTTCCGCCAGTTCGAGACCGGAATCTTGCCGCATTGATTCGAGCAAGTCGCGGGTTTGGTAGGCCATGGAGTCGACTGCCGCCCGCGCGATGTGCGCCCGGGTTGTTCCTCGCGTCAGGCCGACAATGATGCCGCGCGCGTAAGGGTCCCAATGGGGCGCTCCCAGTCCGACGAACGCCGGCACCAGGTAGACTCCGTCCGAGTTCGGCACGCTGGCGGCGAGCGCCTCGACGTCCGAAGACTTTTCGATCCAACCCAGCCCGTCGCGCAGCCATTGCACCACGGCGCCAGCGATGAAGACCGATCCTTCCAGGCAGTACGTCACCTTGCCACCCACGCCCCAGCCAATGGTGGTCAGCAGATTGTTCTTGGACTCAATCGCCTGCTCGCCCGTATTGAGCAGCATGAAGCAGCCGGTGCCGTAGGTGTTCTTGGCGGAGCCTTTCTGAAAGCAGGCTTGTCCAAACGTGGCGGCTTGCTGGTCGCCAGCGTCGCCGGCGACGCGGATCGGCGCGCCAAAGAACTCTGCCTTGGTTTCGCCATAAACTTCGCTCGAAGATTTTACCGCCGGCAGCATCGCGCGAGGGACGTTCAGGAGTTTGAGGAGCGCGTCGTCCCAATCGAGCGTATGAATGTTGAAAAGCAGCGTGCGACTGGCGTTGCTGTAATCAGTAACGTGCTGCTTTCCGCCGGTCAGCCGCCAGATCAAGAAGGTATCGACCGTGCCGAATAAGACTTCGCCCCGCTCGGCCCGGGACCGCAAGCCTTCGACAGTGTCCAACAGATGCTTAATCTTAGTGCCGGAGAAATAGGCGTCGATCACCAGGCCCGTTTTGGCGCGGAAGGTATCCGCCAGGCCATCGGCTTTGAGTCGATCGCAGATAGGCGCCGAGACGCGGCTCTGCCAGACAATGGCGTTGGCCACGGGCCGGCCCGTATCGCGTTCCCAGAGGATGGCCGTCTCGCGCTGATTCGTGATGCCAATCGCCGCGATGTCTTTGGCGGTTAGTTTGGCGCTTTCCAGCGCTTGGCGCGCAACTGCAAGTTGCGTGTTCCAGATCGCCTCGGGATCGTGCTCGACCTCACCGGGGGCAGGCAGAATCTGCTCGAACTCTTGCTGCGCTGAGCCGACCGAGCGACCACTGTGATTGAAGATAATTGCCCGGCTCGAGGTCGTTCCCTGATCGAGGGCGAGAATGTACTGGCTCATGCGATAATACCTGCGCGGATTACTTGGCCGGACTTGCCGGATGATGATTGCCAATCAGCAATTTGTAGATCCCACCACCTAGCACGCCCCCAACCAGTGGTCCGGCAATTGGAACCCACCACCAATTATTTCCCCAGCGAAAGACGTCCGGGCCCCAGCCGGCGATCGCTGTAAAGAGTCGCGGGCCCAGATCTCGGGCAGGATTGATGGCATACCCGGCGTTGAAGCCAAACGTCATGCCGATCAACAGGACGAGCAAGCCGATGGCGATTGCGCCCTGCGCTGGCGTTGGGTTTGCCGTGCGGGCGTCAGTAATTCCAAAGATCACGCCTACCAAAAGCGCCGTCCCCACTACCTGGTCGACAAATCCGCCGGGAAAGGGGGAGAGCCAGGTCTGCGGATATGTAGCCCAGATGCTGGCCGTCGCCTGCTCGCGGACATCGCCTGCAAACGCGATCAGCGCCTCGTGATAAACGGCAAACACGATCGCTGACGCCACGAACGCGCCCGCCATTTGCGCCGCCCAATACGGCAGGATCTTGCGAGCGGGGAAGTCGCTGCACACGGCCAGCGCCAATGTAACGGCCGGATTGAGATGCGCGCCGCTGACGCCGCCAGCGATGAAGATTCCCATCGTCACGGCCAGTCCCCAGCCAAGATTGATTGACAGGTACTGGCCGTTTGCCTTGTCGCTGAGCACGACTTGCGCCACTACAGCCACGCCAAACGTGACCAGGACGAGCGTACCCAAGAATTCCGCCGCGCATTCGCGCGCCGTTCCACGCAGCATATCCGCCTCCCCTACTGATTAAGATCAGCCCTGCGATTGCGCCGAGACTCGCTTGCCGAAATGCGTTTGCAGGCGTTTGACGCAAATTGGAATCTGCGCCTCCGCTTCGGCGAACGACAGAACACCTTCATCGACCAAAACGGTCGCCAATTGACGCAGCGCCTCTTCACCCAAGCGGTGATGGTACAACAACATCAGGCGCCGCTCAACGAGGTCATCCAGAGTGCGCGCCCACTCCGCGCGGACGGCGTATCGCGCCAGCGCTAACGGCAAGTCCAGCCCCGCCAGAACGCCTGTGGCCGGAAACGTGGTGAGCGCGATCTCTGTCCGTGCGCCGTGCAGCTCCCAGGCTGCGAGGATTTGTTCCAGTGTGTAGCCCAGCCGTTCCGCGAGCGCTTGGCAGCGGTGCTTGAGATCGGAGGCGCTGGCCGGATAGTCTTCCGCGCCTGGCAGCAGTCTGTCTTCGCTCGTGGCGACAACAGGTAGCTTCAGGCGAGCCAATACGGTTGCCGTGACTTCTTCGGCCAATGAGCGGCAAGTTGTCAGCTTGCCGCCGATCACTGAGTAGAACGGCATCGGCGCGTCGGTATTTTCGACCAAGCCATGCCGCCGAGTGATGCTGGCGGTTGAGCCGCTATCGACATACGGCAGCGGGCGGACGCCACTGTAGTGCAGATGGACATCGTCCGCGGTGAACCGGATCTCCGGCATCAGCTCATTGACGGTTGAAACCAGGTAGTCGATCTCGTCTTGCGTCGCAACGGCGTCGGCCGGATCTCCCTGGTAGCGCAGGTCGGTCGTCCCGATGAGCGTGGCGTCGCCAAACGGCAGCACGAACACGGGCCGCCCGTCAGGCGCTTCTGCGTACAAGCCATCGCCGTTGAGCGCCTCGCGCAATCGTTCGTTCCAAGACACCAGGTGGCTCCCCTTGGTGCCCCCCATTAAACGCTTGGATGGCAAATGCAGAGTGCTGAGCGTTAGATCGACCCATGCGCCCGTGGCGTTAATCGTCGCAGTCGGCTCGAACGACCGCACAGGCTGTTGAGAGTCTGTTGGATAGATCGAGACCTTCTGTCCGTCGAGCGAAGCACGATGGTAGTTGAGTACCTCGAACGTGGCGCCATTGGCGTCGGCCGCCGCTTGGGTATCGGCGAGCATGGCCAGGACAAACCGCTCCGGGAAACGAACCTGCGCGTCGTAGTACGAACAGAGCCAGCGATACCGGCGGTCGACCGGCAAGGACTCCGCTTCTCCCCAGCGGTGCGTGGCGTGCTTGGGGAGGTCCGGATCCCGGGCGTAGACGTCATAAGTCCGCAGCCCAAACCGCACCAGCCATAGCCCTCGCGGCGTGTGGGCGGCGCCGGGGCGCGCAGGGCGATTTCCCTTGAAAAGAAACCTGGAAGCCGAAGCCCATAGTCCGCCGAAACGATTCTCGATGGGGATAAACAATCGCAGCGGCTTGACGAATTGCGGCGCCAACCGCAGCAGCCGGGTCCGTTCCGCCAACGACTCACGGACGAGATCGAACTCGCCGTATTCCAGATAGCGTAGGCCGCCGTGGATCAGCCGGGACGAATAGGCCGTGGCGCCGAAAGCCATGTCGGCCGTATCGACCAGCGTGACGGATTGGCCGTTCAGGCAGAGCTCGCGCGCAATCGCGGCGCCGTTGATCCCTGCGCCGAGAATCAAAATGGAGTTTTTTGTGGGCGGCATGCCGGATGAGTATACCCATCCAGGGCCAACGGACGCGAGCGAAGTATCGCTAGATTACGCGGAGGACGTAGCAGGCGCGAGCGCGTTGAACTGGCTGGAGAATAGGTCTGAACGGCGTTTAAGGCTTGCGCCGATTCGTCCGCTCTAGTTGCTGCACGTTGGCGCGAACCCCTTCGAGCCCTGGGTTGATCCGCAGTGCGCGCTGAAAGCAATCGAGCGCCGAGGTTGTGTTGCCCAGTTGCAGATAGCACTGACCCATGCCGGCCGCAGCGGCAAAATGGTACGGATTGAGGTCCAGCGCCTCGCGGAAATCGCCGATCGACTCAACAAAACGGTGCAAGCCAAAATGAGCCGCCGCGCGTTGGTTCCACGCTTCCGCGCACCGCTGGGCCTCGCGGATGAGTTCCGTCGAGCGAGCGACCGCGGTGCGGAATTGTTTCATCTCGTTGAGCCGAACGATCGTAGCCAGGCGTTCGCGCTGCGCCGCGGTCCCCGCCCGAGTCCAGACAGCCTGGATGCTTTCCTCAGCGGCCATTCGCACGCCACGGTCGGAGTCGGTGAGCGCGGCGCCCAGCGCGGCGTTGGATTCGTAATCGCCAATCAAGCCGAGCGCGGCCGCGGCAGCGCGACGGAGTTCGCGCGGCCCGGTGGTCAGCAATCGCTCAAGCGTGGACGGCGCATAGCGCGGAGCCAGCTGCCTGGTGAAGGTCGCGGAGTCGTGCGATTCTACGTAGGATTCGTGCCAGTCTTGCAATAAGGCCGTGCGCGGCAAAGAGCCCATCCGGAACTCCAAAGATGTGCGTCAAAGACTTAAGAATTGAACTGCCCCGAATTTCCGCCCCCCAGCCGACTGCCCCGATTAGCACGAGTGTGCCGTTTGGTTGCTCATGAGTTTAGTCGGGGATCGTCAAAAGCCATAGAGAAAAGGGGGCAAGCAAAAAAATTCTCTTTCTCAGACTTCTGATTGCTGAAACAATTGAATCTATGAATCTGTCCCGTCGATCGAACCCTGCGCAGTCGCGGAAGTTTCGCCAATTTTGGGGCGCGACGCAATGTTTGCACGGAACGATTGGGCTTTTACCCGCGGGCTTGCTGATTGGCCACTCGATCGCAGCCGCCGCTCCCAAGGCGAAGACCGCCTGGCTCACGGCCACCGAGGCCCGGCAACCGGGGGATTTGCGGATTACCTGGTCCGGAACAACGTTGCGCGAGGCGCTACGGAGTCTGTCGGAGAACCAGCGGCTGGCCATCCTGCTGGACCGCCGGGTCGATCCGGAACAGCTCGTCAATGTCACCCTGGCGGACGTCTCGCCGGCCGAGGCAGTTGCTCAGACGGCCAGCAGCCGGAAGCTGGGCATGGCCTTACTGGGGCCGCTGGCGTACGTGGGACCGGTCGAGCCGACGCGGCAGCTTCGCACGATTGCCGCGCTGCGGAAGCAGGAGGCGCAAGAGCTGCCCGCAGCTGCCAGGCAGGCGGCGCTCGCCAACCGCGGCACGACCTGGGAGGACCTAGCCACGCCGCGGCAAATCCTGGAGAAGTTAGCGGCGGAAGCCCGGGTAAAGCTGGTCGGAATTGACCAGGTCCCTCATGACCTGTGGGGCGCGGCTGATTTGCCTTCCATGGCCTGGACAGACCGCCTGACGGCCGTCGCCGGGCAACTGGGGCTGACCTTCGAGTTCGACGCGACCGGCCGCAAAGTGACGCTGGTCCCCATTGGTAACACTGTTGAACTGGAACGGACCTATCCAGCGGGCGCCGAACCCGAGAAGCTGGTTGCGAACTGGAAATCCCGGGCGCCGGACGCTGATATCAAGATCGCCGGTGGGCGGATCACGGTCCGAGGGCTGGTCGAGGATCACGAGCGCATTCAACCACCACGCGCTACAGTGGCCGATAAGAACCCGCCCGCTGTTGGCCGTGGGGCCAAGAACCAAGCTCCGGGTAAAAAGGTCCACACCCTGCGGGCGCAGGACGTCACGCTCGAGTCGCTCATGAAGCAACTCGAAGAGCGATTGGAAATCGAGTTTGTATACGACGCCGCGGCCATGGCCGACGCCGGCGCGCCGGTGTCGCGCCGCGTTTCGATCGACGTGAAACAGGCGACGCTCGAAGAGTTGCTGAAGGCGCTGCTGGACCCGCTCGGCCTTCGCTTTACGATTAAGGGCGCAACCATCACGATCACGCCGGGCGCAGCGCGCGAGCCCAAGTAACAGCCGATCTGCAATCGCGCGACATGTTGCCTATGCGCGCATCGCTAGAAGGAGCAGTTCGACGGAAAGCCGCTTAGACGATCCGTCTATGCAAGCAGCTTGGTCAGGTTCTCTTTAATCTCGGACTCGATCTTGCCCTTGAACATCATGGCGGCAAATGGCAGATCGCCATCCAAAACCACCTGATTGTCCTGGACGTTCAAGTCTCCCTTGATCGTGAAGCCGAACGTGGTGAAGGCGAACTTCAGGACGTTGCCGACCCACTCTTCGGTCACGTTGCTGACCTGGCCCTGGTAGCGTTCCTTGATCTTGCCGACGAATCCCTTGAGCTTCTCCGAAGCGTCGGCCTGGCTCATGGCGAAGGGAACGGTGACGTTCATCTTGGGCATGACGTAACTTCCTTATTTTCTGCGGTAACGAGAGGTTGATTACTCAAAGCACGCAAGACAAACCCAGCCGGCGCCACTTCCGGGGAGGATTTGTCGATTTTCAACGATGCTGGTCCCAATTGTAGCCGGGACGGCGAATGCTCGCTCGACGATATGGAGCAGATTATCTAGCTATTGAATCTCGGACTTTAACTTCGTCAATAATTGCACGGCATGGCCAATTTCGGCCTTTTGCCGGACTGGGTCCTGCGGGATCTCCCGTTCGATGGTCAGAGGTCCGCGATAGCCGATCTTGGCCAGCGTTCGCAAAAACCCATCGAACCCCACGGCGCCCTCGCCCAGCGGCGTCTCGCAGCCCCACTCTTCGCCCGGGCGTTTTGCCCAGGAAGCGTCTTTGCAATGCACGCTCCGTACCCAGCGTCCGACGATCTCGAGCGCGGCGAGCGGTTCGCCCGCGCCGTAGAGGATCATGTTCGCGGGATCAAAGTTGATGAACAGGTTCGGCCGCTCAACGTCAGTGATAAACCGGGCCAAGGTCTCGGCTGTTTCCTGGCCGGTCTCCAAGTGCAGGGCCTGGCCATTCTGGCGGCAATGATCGCATAAGTCGCGAGTGAGGTCGAGTGCCTCGGCATAGAGCGGATCGGCCGTGTCGTGCGGGACAAAACCAAGGTGCAAACCCACCGCGTCACAGCCTAACAGCTTGGCGAAATCCGAGATTTCTTTCATCTCGCGGACGCGCGCAACGCGCGTCTCACGCGGTACGAGTCCAACGGTCCGTTCGACCGTGGGAATGTCGGCGTAGCTTTCCCCTTCGAACCCGCCAAAGACGACGGTGATCCGAATGCCGGCCTGCTTGAGCCGGGCCAAAAACGCCTTGGCCTGCTCTGGCGTCCGGGTTTCCGGCGCTGGGGCGTGCAGGTGAATCGTCGGCACGCCCAACTCTTGGGCCACTTCCAGCTTTACGCCCAGTCCTGCGTCGAGGCTGGTAAACACGCCAATCGGCCAGGTCTCCATGACACGCGTCTCCCCTTGAGGTTCAATCCCAGAATGCGATCCGCTCTGTCGCTTGGGACGAATGGATTCGCTTCGGCCAATCTCGGCAACGCGACCGTTCGCGGACCGAGAATTCTAAAACCAAGCTTAGACCGAGACGCTCGGTTTGACCCCTTCGGGTGTTTCGTCGCTATTGATGTCAAACCACTCCGGCTTGAATTCGATGCGACGGCCTTCTTTGATGGCGATATTGCTCGTCAGCGCGATGACTGCGTCCGCCATAGCTACCTTGGGATAGCACTTCGGACGGTTGTTCTCGTAATCGAAATTACGGATGCACCAGGCGAAGTGCTCCATCTCTTCCGTGTAGCCGCGGCTCGGAGGACCGGAATCGGCCACCTTTTTCGCCGCTGCCGCTGGACCGCCGCTGGCCGTAGTGTCGAGCACCGGGCCGTCCTTGCCCTTGGTGACGCTGACCGTGGTGGTGGTCGCCGCGTCTTTGTAAAGCAACGCTTCTTGTTCGCGATCGAGGATCAACGTCCCCTTGGTACCCATCACAGTTTCGCCATAACCGCCGAAACCGTTACCGTTGATCGACGAATAGAAGACGACGATCTTGTTGTTCGGATCGTCTTTGTACTTGGGACCTGGGTACTCGTACGTGCAGTAGACGTGATCGTCGCAATCCCGGTCGAGCGGGAAGAGGTGACGTCCGCCGACGGCGCTGACCGATAGCGGCAAGGCCTTCTCGCCATCTTTGCGGGCTGCCGTGCAGAAAATCCCGGAGGCGTCCAACTGGTGGCTTCCGAGTTCGGCCATCAAGCCGCCGCCCGTCCGGTCCCACAGTCGCCAGCGAATCAGCTCTTCGAGCGGCGAACAGTGATATTCCTTGCCGCCTCCGGTGAGCGTTTTTTCCTGGTATCCGTGCTTGCCGGCGTCGACCTGCTGATCCGCTAGCTGCAATTCCAGCATCTGCTTGCGCTTCAGGAGCGCGTCGATTCGGGTGTCTTTGGCGTTGTTGAGGTCGGCAGTAACCTTGAGCAAGTCTGTCCAGGTCTTGGCCTCGGACGCGGGGCCTTTCTCCAATCGCTCAAGCTCCGTGACGACTTTTTTCAGGTCCGCAGCCATCAGTTCGTCTGGCAGCGGCGGCGACCAACTGTCTTTGCCAGGCAGATTGCCGCGATGCCACTGGGCGCGGATGTGATGGATGTCGCCGATCAGACCACGCTTGATGGTGTCGACAGCGTTGTCGTACAGAATGCTGTAATGCCGCTGATGCCCCGTGGCCAGCAGCAATTTCTTTTGATGTGCAATCCGCGACATGTTCTTGCACTGATGGACGCTATGGGCCATCAGTTTTTCGGTCAGCACGTGCTTGCCGTGCTCCATTGCCTCGATGGCGACCTTGTCGTGCAAGAACAGCGGCAGGGCGATGATGACCGCCTCGATGTCGTTGTCCTTGAGCAGGTCTTGGTAGTCGTTGTAGACCTTGACGTGCTCGCGGGCCTGATCTTCGGTCTTCCAGCCGTACTTCTTCATCAGGCCGGTGCGGATGGCGTAGATCGCTTCGCTGGACTGATCGCCATGGAATGCGCGATGGACGTTGTACGGCCGGATGTCCGCGATTGCGACAACGTTCAAATACTCTGGCGTATGCGCGCCGATGAGCACGCCCCCTTCGTCACCGGTGCCGATGACGCCTACGCGGACAGGATCGCCGCTGAGCTTTTGGTAGCCGAAGTAGAACGCGCCCAGTCCCACGCCCGAGGCGGCCGCGGCCAATGCGCTGCGCTCGAGGAATTCCCGGCGCGTGATGGCGCCGTGCCAGGGGAGGTCTTTATCGCCGACGTCGCTGGTTATGGCGCCCTGAAAGTTCGCCTTGCCAATCGCGCGTTCTTCTGGATTCAGGTTCATACAGTCCCTTTCCGACGCGGCATCAGACGCGCCAGGCCATTGTGCACGATATAGTCCAGGCCACACCAGCGGCCCACGGGCGACAGCCCCAGGGCAACCAGGGCCATCATTTCGACAAATTCCTTGTTCACCAGCAAAGACCGGCCGGCCGACGGATGGGGCGGCGGGTAGAGGCCGGGCCAATCAGGTTGCGCTGCCACGATCTGGACCAAAAACACCGCTCCGGCCAGCGCCGCGAAGCGTGTAAACAACCCCAAGATCAGACAGGCCCCGATGGCAATATTTGTATACGTGACAACCCGGTCGACCTGTTCAAGCCTTGTTTTGGCTAGTGGCACTTCTTGGACCGGTTTCTCGCCCACTACCGCGTGGAGTTCAAGGACTAAACCGTCCCAGGCGTTGTCGACCGGCTTCGACCAGCCCGCGGCTTGTCCGCGCAACCGAGTTTGCTCGTCCCAGATGCGCTTTTGCTCGTAGGGCATGTCGTGCGTGGGCGCGACTCTTCGCTCGGCCAGACGATCGAGTTTGACTAGATGGTCAGCGAAGTCGTCCTTGGGCGACACCACGAGCGTTTGATCGCTTAGCTTGATTTCAATGGCGCCATCGGGCAGCTTGGCCGGCGCGTCCTTGGCGACTTTGGGCATTCGGACCGGGTCCGTCAGAAACTCGATCACTTCAAGCTGCCTCGTCTTGAGCGCTCGAGACGCCGCGGCGGCTTGTGGCTCGGTCAGGCTATTTGCGGAAGCGAAGCGGTCGACGTAGTCCTGCATGTCGGCCACGTTTTTTTCGACGTCCAGGTGCTCCCGGCCGTCGAGGTCGGGCGCGAGTTTATAGAACGTTTCCGCCAGCGGGCCTTTGGCCTGGCTCAAGAAGCCGGCGGCCGAAAAGCTGGGTGTCTGCAGCTTCCAAATACCGGAATACAGAAAGTGCCAACCGACGGTGACACGCAGTAACACCAGGCCGATTACGGCAGCGAGGCCAATTTGATACGTACGCCGTGACAGGGCAACCTCCGTGGCAAAAGCCAGGCGAGATTCGGGGCGAGGGAAGCAAACAGGGAGCGATTTCCGCTCCTTGGCGAAGGCCGCAATCAGCGCGGAATGCGACCACGGTCAGGCAAAGGGCGGGAGCGTGACAAAGGTCCATCGCCGGGGCGCCGCCCCGCACAGACGCTTCATCGGAAATCCCAGTGTACCCCGACGGCCCGGCAACCTCAACTAGCGGTTGACCATCTCGCGGGATCAGAAGCGCCTGAAATCGCGTCCTGCGACAGGTGTTTGTTGTGCGCTCAACGGCGTATCACGATGATTGCGGTTGTACTGCTGAGGCCGGCCGCGACGTCGACAGCGGCCTTCCTCATTTAGGCAATTAGTCACTTGCAGAGACATAGTCCGTCCGGGGGGAGGATGTGCCGCTTGGCATGGCTCTCGAACTGCCACTTGGGCTATGCTAGAATTCCAGCAGCCGATTGAGCGCTTCATCGGGAAAAGTGTTGTGCCATTCGATGCTCCACTTCTTTTGCTCTCAGACTTGTTGCCGAACTCCGCGAGATGCCATTGGCGGCAAACTGCGGATGTCGTGATTGTTCGGTCTGCGTTTGGTAGGTAATTGCACGATGACCGCTCCGACCCGAACGGATTTTCAGCGTCACCGGCAGGCTGCGCTGCCTTATATTTTCGCGGCGCTGACGCTGTTGATCGCCACGATCGCGAGGCTTGCGCTCGATCCTTATCTGCACGAGCGGATGCCGTTTGTAACGTATCTGTTTGCAGTTATCGTAGTCGCCTGGTTCGCAGGCGTGGGGCCCTCGCTTGCGACATTAGTGCTGGGCGTGCCGCTTGCAGCGTGGTTTTTTCTGGCACCGACCGCGTCTTTGCTAATCCAGGGCGGGACAAACCTCCTGGCAGTCGGTTCCTACGTACTGCAAGGGCTGGCAATCGTGGCGTTTGCCTTAAGCCTGCGACAACTTCGCGAAAGAGCCGCCAGAACCAAAAAACAGTACGACCGCCAATCACAACAGGTGGACGTTGAGTGCAAGCGTTTACACCGAGATTTGCAACAACTGACTGAAGAACTGCGCGAAGTAGACAAGCGTCGCGAAGATTTTCTGTCGCTCTTGGCGGACGAACTGCGTCGACCGCTGGTGCCGATCGTCAGCGCGACGTCGTTCTTGGATATCGCCGCTACGGCGTCCGAGATGGAATCCGCCATGGAAGTCGTCAAGCGCGAGACATCGCAGCTTGGCCGCCTGATCGAAGAGCTACTGACGGTGTTCCGCGACGGACAGGGCTCGATCGAACTCCATCGGCAGAGTCTGGACCTGGCTTCGAGCGTTTGCAAAGCCGCGGAATCGGTGAGATCACTCGTCTCGCAAACGGGCCGGCAACTTTCGGTTTCGCTGGCGAAAGAGCCGCTGTGGGTGAACGGGGATTCCACGCGGCTGGAACGCGTGGTTTATAATTTGCTGGTCAACGCCGTCCGATCGACTCCTTCCGGCGGCCATATCTGGCTGACCGCGCGGGTTGACCAAAATCAGGCAGTGGTGATCGTTAAAGACACCGGAGCAGGGCTCGACGCCGAGGCAATTGGCCGCGTTTTTGAGCCGTTTCGGCCCGTCGATAGTCCCTTTGGCCGCGAGGCGGGACTGTTCCGAATCGGCCTGATCGCCGTGCGGCAAATCGTTGAAATCCACGGCGGAACTGTCGAGGCCACCAGCGAAGGCGTCGACAAGGGACGCAGTTTATTGTGCGATTGCCGATGGTCCCAGCGCCTGCGGATGCGGGGCTAAGCCCTGCCGCCGGCGTCGAAATGCCAGCGAAAAAGTCGACTCCATCCACGGCCCGCTGAGCATTGAAATTGCTGTAGGTTCGCCGGTCGATTTTTGCACGCAGGTCAGCCGTCGCGTAACTCAACTATCGCTGCTAAGCGCTGGTTCTGTCTCGAACGCATCTGGTTCGCGATCGTCGACATAGTCCATCTCGCCGATCACCGGCGCTTCGATCACGCGCATCGTGCGCCATTTGCCTTGGCGGAACCGCAGCATGTAGATCACGCCCAGCACGCAGAGCCAGGTAGTGATCGAAATCCACGACCAGTACAGGCCCAGGCCGAACCACTCGACGCCCACCAACGTGGCGATCACCGGCAGCGGCGACATGCAGAGTGTGGTCAGCAACACAAATCGCGTATCGCCGGCGCCTTTGATTGCGCTCGAAAAGACTACAACCATCGCGTCAAAGACGTTGTAAATCGCAACGTAGCGCAGCAGGATAATTGTTAATCCGCTCAGTGCGGCGAACTCAGTCGGGTCGGCCTTGATCGCGTGCATCCAGAGTAGCGATTGCGGAGCCAACACGTACAGCGACGAGGTCAACGTCATATAAATCGCGGCCAGCGTGAATGCGCTCCAAGTGGCGCGTTCCGCCAAGCGCGGACGGTTTTGCCCTAAACGATGCCCGACCGCCGTGGTGGTCGCGATACCAATTCCATACACCGGCATGAACGCCAGCGCGTTGAGATTAAAAGCCAGGCTGGTGGCGGCCAGATCAAGCTCGCCTAACTTTCCAACGATCAGCAAGATCGTCGTAAACGCGCCAACGTCACACAGGAGTTGGGCGCCGCTGGGAGCGCCAAACCGTAGTAGCCTGCGGAACAACGCTCCATCGAATCGGCAGCCCGTTAGGGTACCAAATTCCTCGCGATGCTGTTTGCGCAAGAATAGCGTCAGATAGACGATTGCCTTGAACCACATCGCCACGGCGGTGGCCGCTCCGGCGCCGGCAGCGCCCCAGGCAGGGAATCCCCAGTTGCCGAAAATCAGCGCGTAATCCAGCAAAACGTTGACCAGCGCGGCCAACACGTCGACGATCATCACAGTCCGCACGCGTCCGCGCCCGGTGAAAAAAGCCGACATCGCCTCGGCCGCCACCATGGCGCCAGCGCCCCAGGTGATCGTCGAGTATAATTCGATCTCGTATCCGGCAATGACCGGCGAATGCCCAATCCCTTGGAACATGGCGTTGGCAACGGGAACAGTCGCCAACGCAAATGGCATTGCCAGCAAGCCGAGCCAGACCCCTTGCCAGACGACCAGGCCAATTCGCTTATGCCGTCCCGCCCCGTAATATTGCGAAACGAACGCATTGACGTAGGCCGCCACGCCCAGCGGAAAGCAGACCACCGCGAACGACAGGGCGCCGGCCGGCATGGCCGCTGCCATGGCGTCTCGCGAGTACCAATTCAAAAAGACCCGGTCAGTGAAGTGCATCACCGTCCAAGAGAGGGTCGAGATCACCAGCGGCAGGGCCAGGCGCAACATCTCGCGCATCCCGCCCGGTCCTCGCCAAAATCGTGCAATTCCCGCCAACATGGCGCGATGGTCCTTCGTCTATTTCAGCGGTCTCGCGGACGCGACCACAATCAATCTGTAAATCAACCGTCCCCTGGGGACACTTGCGGCTCGGTTTGGGTTCGTCGCACGCAGTTTTTGCGCAGACCGGCTGAACTTGATCCCTATTCCCTGGCCGAGCGGGCCTTTGCCCAACGGCTAAGATCGATCAAAATGCCGGCGTCCAATCGCCGCGGCGACCGTGTTCCAATGCCAGAAATCAGCGAGCCTCCCCCGTGACACGCATTGTACTCTGTTACCCTACCGAGCCGAGACACGTTGCCCAAATTGCCGCGGCGGCGCCCGACGCCGAAGTAATCGACGCCGGGCAGGAGCGCGTCGCAAGCGAGCTTCTTTCGGCCGACATTTTTTGCGGTCACGCGAAGACGCCCGTCCCGTGGGACGAAGTCGTTCGCCAGGGGCGGTTGCGTTGGATCCAATCGTCCGCTGCTGGCTTGGACCACTGCCTTGTCCCATCGGTCGTGCAATCGCAGATCGTAGTCAGTAGCGCCTCGGGCGTGCTGGCCGACCAAGTGGCCGAGCAGACGCTAGCGCTCACTACGGGACTGACGCGCGGGCTGCCGACGTTTTTTCGCGCGCAACAAAAGCGAGAGTTCATCCGCCGCCCAACCCGCGATTTGACCGGCGCCACGGTGGGCATCATCGGCTTCGGCGGAAACGGCCGACGACTGGCCGACGTACTGGCCCCGTTACGGACGCGGATCCTGGCGACCGATATGTTTCCGATCCACAAACCGGATTGCGTCGCGGAGCTTTGGGCGCCGGAGCGTTTGGACGAACTGCTGGCCGAAGTCGAGTTCTTGATCCTGGCCGCGCCCCTGACCGAAATCACGCGTGGGATGATCGATCGTGGAGCGCTCGCCAAGATGCGCCGCGGCAGTTTCTTGATCAACGTTGCCCGTGGGCCGCTGGTTGTCGAGCCGGACCTGATCGCGGCGCTCGAGTCAGGCCAACTGGCCGGCGCCGGCGTCGATGTCACGGCCGAAGAGCCGCTTCCCGTCGATAGTCAGCTGTGGACGCAGCCGAACGTGATCATCACGCCCCACGTCGGCGGGCAATCGGCCACGCGGATCGACGATATGACCAACTTCTTCTGCGCCAATCTCACACGCTGGCAAGCCGGCGCGCGGTTGCTGAACCTGGTCGATAAGCGCTTGGGCTATCCATCGCCTGACGACACGAACGCGCCTGCTGCGTAACGGTAGTGGCGATTAAATCCGCGTGATTCGCAGACTTCAGCGGCTATTTATCGGCGTTTTCTTTCGCCGGCGGCAACTCAAGAGGAATGTAATAAGGCTTCCCCTTCAGGCCGGTGAACTTCTTCAGCCACAGCATGTCGGCCGCCTTGGGTTGAAACGCCCATTGTTGGCGGTGATAGTTCCAATTGTCTGGGGCCAGATCCTGGGCCGCCTTGAAGTACTCGGCCGAGCCCTCATCCCCTTCCAATTGCAAGTGGACGGCCAGTTTGAAGTTCGCCTCGGCCTGGCCAGACTTCTCGTCCTTAGGCGATGCGCGCTTGCGCTGCTCTTCGGCGGACAAGACGAATTCGCTCGCCGGGCCATTTTCGACCCAGTCTTTTAATCCGGCCGTGTAGCGTCCGCCATCGACCTTGATATTGAGCATCGACACTGGGCGTGAATAGGCGACTTCCGCCGGACGGACGACACGGCCTTCTTCATCGATCCAGACACCCATCGGCACGTTGACCATTTGGTACAAGCTGCTGACGGCGTGCTGCTTATCGATAAGCGTGGTGTAGGTGGCCTTGGCCTGGTCGTAGTACTTGCCGCAGGCGGCTTCCCCCTCGGTGTCTTCAGCCACGGCGACGAGTTCGAATTTCTTGTCCTTCAGATCCTTGTAGATTGACTCCCAACCGGCCAAATCTTCTCGGCAGCGGCACCACGATGCCCAGCTCAGGAGCAGTACTTTCTTGCCGCGGAAGTCCGACAGCTTAACGGTCTTACCTTGACGATCCGGCAGGGCAAAGTCCGGCGCCATCACAGGCGCTGCGCCCTCGGCCTTTTGCGAACCTTGTGGGCCAAAACTCCAGATATGCCGCTTGACGTCCCGGACGATGGGTTGCGAGAGCTTGCCGGCCAGCTTGCTCATGTTGAATAGTTCCGCGCCATCCGTGGTCTGCACGAAGCCGTCGGCCGGCTTGCGGCTGATGGGGATGCAAATCTCCTCGCGGCAGAGCCCCTCGGGCTTGAGCGTGTAACCGTTGATCGCGGTGATCTGTTCCGGCGTGACCCACAGATCGGCTTCGCCCGCCAGGGTCAGGGGGATCTTGACCATCCGGTCGGCGTAGAGGACTGTCCCCTCAATCGGAGCCGCCTGCAATTTCGCCCCGAACGCGGCCATGAGGAGCGCGACGGAACACGCAAGCAGGACGCGAAGGTTGATGGACATAGCGGTTTTCCTGACCTTGGACGGACATGGGGCGAGACTGGCCCCTTGGAGAATGGCGTGCGGCCGACTGAACTCTACAGGTGTTCTCCCAGACTGGCAAATCGATTGGACGCCGGCGCTCCAGGTCTTGGGGGACGCAATTGTCTGATAATTCACTTCGATTTCGGTCTTTTGGGCTGCTATGCTTATTCGGAGGGGGAGTTTGAGCAGGGCGATCGCAGACTTGCCCATCGGCAATGGGCGTCCGACGCTACCGTTTTTGAATAACATCAGCGCGCCGGCAGGTTCTATGGCAACAGATACGATTGATTCCAGTAGCGTCGTCTCGCTCTATCGCACGATGCAGTTGATTCGGCAGTGCGAAGAGCATCTCGCACGCTGCCACCAGCGCGGCATGATTCACGGGGCCTGTCACACCTATGTGGGCCAGGAAGCGATCGCCACTGGCGTTTGCGCGAATTTGACCAAGGACGATGTCCTGTTCAGCACGCATCGAGGCCATGGGCACGCCCTGGCCAAAGGCATGGCGCCCCAGGCATTGATCGCCGAACTCTTTGGGAGAGCCAGTGGTTGCTCGCGCGGTCGCGGCGGCAGCATGCACTTGTTCTCACCCGAGATTGGCATGTTGGGGACCAGTGGAATCGTGGGCCCCTGTATTCTGCAGGCCGTCGGGGCTGGCTACAGCTTCAAGCTCATGCGCACGGATCACGTGGCCGTTGCGTTTTTTGGCGATGGCGCGGTCAACAACGGCGCGTTCCACGAAGGGCTGAACATGGCCTCGATCTGGAACCTGCCCGTGCTGTTCATCTGCGAGAACAACCAATTTGCCACCGAAGTCCCGTTCGCCTATTCCAGCGGAATCCCAGACGTGGGTCGCCGCGCGGCCAGTTATGGGATGCCTGGATTTGAAGTCGATGGCAACGATGTGTTGGCAATTCAGGAGATTGCGCAGCAGAGCGTGGAACGCGCCCGCAGCGGCGCCGGCCCGACGTTGATCGAATGCAAAACGTACCGCACGCGTCCTCACGCCGAAGGGATGGGGGACTTTACCTACCGCACCCGCGAAGACGTTGAGACGTGGCGCCTCCGTTGTCCGATCAAGCGTTTACGAGACGAATGCGTGGAACATGGCGCCCAGCGCGGGCTCTCGCCCGATCAGCGGAAGGCGCTGGAGCGCGAATTTGACGAAATCGACGCTGAAATTGCTGAAGAGATCGCCGAGGCTTCGCGCCTTGCCGAAGCGGCTCCCTGGCCCGAAGCCGCCACGGCGACCGACCACGTCTATTCGGCCACGCCCCCTGCCCCACCGGCCGCCGCGCCACCGCCGGGCGAGCGACAGACGACTTTTATCAACGCAACTTGCGAATCGCTGCAACATGCCCTGACGATTGATCCCCGAGTCTTTGTGATGGGTGAAGGGGTGGGCATTCGTGGCGGTAACTTCCGCACCACCGTGGGAATGTACGACCAATTTGGCGGCGACCGGATCTGCGACACGCCGATCAGCGAGCGTGGGTTTGTCGGACTGGCCTGCGGCGCCGCCATGGCCGGCATGCGGCCGGTGATCGACTTCATGTTCATTGACTTCATCAACGACGCGTTTGGCGAGATTGTCAATCAGATTGCCAAGATGCAGTACATGAGCAGCGGGCGTTTGAAAATGCCCGTCGTGCTGCGTGGTTGCATCGGCGTCGGACATTCGGCGGCGACGCATCATTCGAGCAGTCTCTATTCCGTTTACGCGCAGATCCCCGGCCTGCGAGTGGTTGTGCCAGGGACGCCGTACGACGCCAAGGGGCTCTTCTTGCAGGCGCTGCGCGGCGATGATCCGGTGCTATTTCTCGAACAGCGCGAACTGCTGGCCGTGAAAGGCCCCGTGCCGGAAGAACCGTACGAAATTCCGTTTGGCCGCGCCGATATCGCGCGAGTCGGAACGGATGTCACCGTCGTCGCGCTGGCGCTGATGCGTCGCCACGCGCTGGACGCGGCCGAAAAGCTGGCGGGCGAGGGAGTCTCTGTCGAAGTGATCGACCCGCGGACGGTGTCGCCACTCGACACGGATACGATTTTGAAATCGGTCGCCAAAACGGGCCGGTTGTTGATCGTCGACGAAACATACGGGCCGTTTGGATTGGGGGCCGAGGTGGCGGCGCACGTGGCCGACGCAGGTTTTAACGATCTGGACGCCCCAATCAAGCGACTGTACGGCGCCTTTACGCCGACTCCCTACAGCCCTCCGCTCGAAAAGGTGGTCACGCCGCACGAAGCGGATATCCGCAAGGCAATTCTCGACTTAATGGCGGAGTGAAAGCGCAGCGATGGCGATCGAAATCACAATTCCCCGGCTCGGCTGGTCGATGGAAGAGGGAGTCCTCGTCCAGTGGCTCAAACGCGATGGCGATTTTGTCGCGCGCGGCGAGATGATTTTCTTGCTCGAAAGCGAAAAGGCGACGCAGGAAATCGAATCGCTCGATGAGGGGTTGCTGCATATTCCGGCCGGCGCGGCAAAACCAGGAGACACCGTGGCCGTCGGCCAGGTGATTGGCGTGCTGTTGGCCAAGGGAGAGTCACCACCAACCACTGCAGCGCCAAGTGCGCTCAGCGACGTTCAAGCTGCGACTTCAGTGCCTGCGCCCACGGCAGTTGTGGAAGCGGTCAACGGTCCAGCGGCCCGACGCGCCGCGCGAAAGAAAAAGCTCGAGGACGCCGCGCCGGCAGCGCTGGCTCCTACTGCCGTAACGCAGGCCGCGGTTGCGCAGTCACCGGTGGGCGATTGCGCCATTACGCCGCGCGCTCGCCGCGTGGCGCGCGAACTTGGAGTCACGATCGAAGGGCTGGCTGGCACTGGCCGCATGGGGCGACTTCGCGAGCAAGACGTCCGCGCCGCGGCGCAATCACGTCCAGTTTCGCCCGCCGCTTCGCCGATTATCGCCAATGGCCGCAAGGCAGGCGTCGGTATGAGCAACGTTCGTCGCACGATTGCGCGGCGAATGGCGGCCAGCCACCAAACCACTGCGCCTGTAACGCTCACCAGTAGGGCGGACGCCACGAAGCTGGTTGAGCTGCGGAGCCAATTTGTCGCGGCGCATGCCAGTGGCGCCATTACCCTGGTGCCGACGTTTACGGATCTGATCATCAAGCTGGTCGCCGTTGCGCTTGCGGATCATCCGCGGATGAACGCCCGTTGGGAAGATGACAACATCATCGACCAGGCGGATGTTCACATCGGCGTTGCCGTCGACACAGAGGCTGGCTTGCTCGTCCCCGTGGTGCACAACGTCTCGCAGTTGCGCGTCGCCCAGATTGCCGCACTGACCAAGGAGTTGGTGGCAAAAGCCCGCAGTGGTGGACTTTTGGCAAACGACTATCAAGGTGGGACGTTCACGATCACCAACCTCGGCATGTACGGCATCGACGCCTTTACGCCGATTATCAATCCGCCAGAAACCGGCATTCTGGGCATTGGCGCCATCCGACGCGAAGCGACGTTTGTTGGTGAGACGATTGTGCCTCGCGATCTGCTGACACTGAGTCTGACCTTCGACCATCGCGTGCTCGATGGCGCTCCGGCTGCTAGATTTTTGCAATCTTTAGTCCGCGCGATCGAACATCCGGCCGCGTCTTTGGTCTGAAACCGCTTTGCGTATAAAGCAAAAACGCCAAGGCGCCCCGGAAGCGATGAGCCTCGTGACGCCCTGGCGTTTTTTAGTGGCGAACAACGAAGACAACACTTCAGGTTGTCACTCTCTCCAGCCTTCGCGCGTGTCGGCGAACTAGAAGTGCCGACACGCCTCCCATTCCGGCCAGCAACCACGTAGCTGGTTCCGGCACGGCGTGCATGTTGAGCCAGTCGATCGCCACGTCGTGGGCTTCTTCATCGACGCCATTGTTGTAAACAATCCAAATTGGGTCCGACTGCGCAAGCGATCCATTTTTCAGGACAATCGCCAGCGCATAGACGCCCGGCGAGGCTTCTACGCCATCGCCAGCACCCCAATCTCCGGGGCCGGCCGGAATGCCATTCCCGTCGCTCCCTTCCAGAAACGCATTTAAGTGTTGATGGATCGTTCCCGAGGCTGAGACATTGCCAATGCTGAATCCACTCAACAGTCCGACGCCACTGCTATTGATATCGAGGCTACTAGCGCCGCGATACCATAACAGGTTCTCGCTGTTTGGAACGGCAGACCAGGTCACCTCGCCCGTTCCGTCCCAGTAGCTCAGGTTGTACGGCAACGCGCTGCCGTGCGCAGGCCCCAATACGTCGAACGATAACGCGCCAGACTGTAGCCCGCTGCCGACCACGGAATTGAATCCGGGATCTTGCGTGAAAAATGGATCGCTGGCTTCTTCGCCAAAGTCGTACCCAAACACACGGACGTTTGGAGTCGTAGTCCCCGTTCCATCGTCGTAGCCATCCGTCACAACCTTGCCGCTGACGTTCCTTGGCCGCAAGTCGTCGTGGGCACTCGCGGCGTTCCCCGCCAGACTCATTGTTAACATCACCGTCGCAACGCTGCACTTACACGCCCACTTCAAAAACCATTGCTGCACGTTCATCAGAACCACTCCTTGCGATTGCGCCTGCGCGAAACTCGCCCAGGCAAAGGGAATAAAAACAATGAGGTCAGACCAATGCGATGCGACGTAGAAGCCGTGGCGCCAGCAGCGGCGCAACACACAACAACAGAAGCAGCGACGCAGGTTCAGGGACGGCGAAGTTCGCCCCCGACCCTCCTGTCTGCTCAAGCCAATGCTCGGCAATCATCGTGATGTCAGAAATGTTGACGACGCGATCGAAATTCGCGTCGCCAATGGGTATGTATTTGTCGTCGCCCGGTGGCGATTGTTGCAGCCAATGCTCGGCCACAACCGTAATGTCCGCGATGTTGACTACGCCATCCGTGTTGACGTCTCCTGGCACAACCAGATTGTTGGTTGCCCAGTGTTGTGCGCTCAGATACGCGGCGCCGCTGATCGCGTCAGTGGCGAACAGCGTGTAATAGGGAATCGAATTCAGTAAGCCGGGCATCCGCGTTTGTTGGGCCATCAGGTAGACGCCTTGCGCGGGGTCTCCGCTCTTGGTCGAGAGCAATTGATAGCTGGGATGCCTGTGGACTCCACCCGTGGCGGACGTGTCTTGGATCTTGAGGCCCGTCACGCCGGCCGCAGCGCCATTGACCGAAACTGAAGAGCTGCCAACGGAAAGTTGAAGTTGCGCCCCGCTCGCCGGCTGAAAATCAACGGCGCCATCGCCATTCCAGTACCACAGATTGGACACTTGTTGCGCCTTGAGCGGAACCGCCAGCATGTCAAACGATAGCGCCGTCAATGGGGGCAGCGCGAAGTAACCGGACGGAACATTGACTGGGCTTACGGCGCTGTAGCCTGGATCGGAACCGAAGAAACTCTCATCCAGATCGCGGTAGAAAACCCGCACAGGGACTGTCAGTTCGTTGCCATTGTCAAAGTCCTGCGCGCAGGTGACCAAACGACCGTTTGCGTCTTGCGCGACCAGATAATCGAGGTGCGTCGCGAGCGCGGTCGTAGGAAAGGCAATGGCAACTAATGCGAGGGTAGCGATAAGTAAGACGGGTTTGGAAATCGTGTTGTTATTCGAAGCGTGCATGTTGATGTCCTAGGCAGATTGCCTTTGATGTGTCGTTGAAAGTCCGCATCTCGTTTCGCTCTAAGGCGCCATTTCCGGATCTGGCAGTGCGAAGTTGTAGCCGGCCAGGCACCAGCCTTTGATCGTCTCGGCCGGGATCGTCTCCACGTGGCCGTCGGCGAAGAGGTAGTTGGCCCCGCTTGGGTGCTGATCGGTCTGCACTTCGCCATTTACCGCGGTCCAGACCGCGCCGTCTGCCAGGTTGCGTTTGGTGAACCAGGCGTACGAATGGACATGCTCGTTGTAGAACTCAACGAGCCGCGCGTTCGCGCCCTCGAACACCAGCATCGTGCGGGTTGTTGCTTGCAAGTTCCAAAGGCTGCGGACGGTGTCCTTCCGATCATTGATGGTCACGTAACCGTTGATGACATAACTCGTCGAACGAATCTGCAGTCGCTCCTCCCCTTTCGGGTCCTTGGGACAGATCCGCAGCGTGTCAACGTTTTCGTGAAAACTGGCGAGTGTGTTGACCCAGGAGAAGGTTTCGTCCACATCGTGCGCAGTGTCAGGGATGTAGCCATTGTTGATGTTGGCGTACATGTGGATTGCCAGACCGAGTTGACGTAGGTTGTTCTTGCACTGCGAAGTTCGACTGGCTTCGCGCACCGATTGCACGGCCGGTAAGATCAAGCCGATCAGTATGCCGATGATCGCGATCACCACCAGCAATTCGACTAGCGTCATGCCGCGCTGCATTTGCGCGTCGCTGCGACGTGCTGAATTCATCGAGTGTCCTCCTGTTGGAGTTGCCGCCGCTAGCGCACTATTTGCGCTATGGAGCGGAGTGAAAACGTCTCGCCTCGGCCGCGACCTCGGCGCAGGCCGCGGTCTGACCAACCATTCGCCACGGCCGAAAGTGCGCAGGCAGAGGCGAGACTGTTCGATTCGTTGGTAATGCGTCTCTGCGCGGCGCTGATCAGCGACGCGAGAACGCTCTTTCATCGCGTGAGGCGGCAAACCAACCCAACACACGCATTGCTGCGCGCTTGGGATGGTTGTGCAGACCCTCGGCGCGACAACTGATCCGTCCGATTGCGAGTCAGCAGCGCGCGAAGAGCGAGTGCGCAGCTACCAACGCGACAATGCAGAGCGGGATCTTAGAGACGAGAATCCGCTCAGGCCGGAGGACCGCGTGGCGCGGGAATGCCAGCGGTGGATCGCGCAAAGACCAGATGGGCCTGGCAAGAAAAAGAGGGCGGACGCAATTCGCCTTCGCCCAGTGGCTCTACGTAAATCCCAAGCTGCCCCTGTCCATGAAACTGGCAGATAGGGCAATTCGCCTGGTCATGCCCATCGGTCTCGGCGGCCGCAAAGCCCGCCGGGCAGCGCTGCGGCTCGCGATCGTTGACCGAGACGCCTGCATGCGTATGGCAATGCTGCGGTTGGTTCGCAGGGGAATGCTCGCTGCGCGAATGACAGCACTCGGGCGCATGCCGGCATTTACTTTCGTGAGGTGACGAATCAACGTGATCGTTCGCGTGACATTCCGCCTGCGGGCCATGCGAATGCCCGCAGCCCAGCAACGCGTGCAAACCCTGGCCGAGTAGCATCGTCCCGCCATATAGGACGAGAGTTAGCATCGAAACCGTTGTTTTGCGGTGAACAAACATAACGCGAGTTACTCATACCATAGAAAACTACCTGCAACTGGATTGCAAGTATGCCAAATACGTGCCAGCGCGTCAAGCAAATCTGTGTGGCCGCGTTCATGCACAAGCTGGTAAGAGATGTCCAATGGGCGGCGCCCGTAGCAGCGGAAGTGGCTGCGCCGTCGTTACAGGGCAAGTTCTCCGCCTTGGGACACAGATATGCTAAACTGCGGTTGACCAACCATTCCGAGACTTGCGCCCGGGACATGCTGGAGTTCATGATGACCGAATGCTCGAGGGCGACAGAAAATGCCCTGCGACGCGGACGACTTTTACGTCAGTTCGCGCAGCTTCGCTTGCCTGACTTTCAGCCGCCCACCGGTCGCGGGTCTTCCGTCCTCTGACATTCAAGCGGTCTTATGAAAAGCGATCGAACCGCGGCCGAACGGGAGCGATTGCGCGCACGAATTCGCGAGGCAGGCCTCCGCTGTACCGCGGCCCGGCTGGCGGTATTGGGCGTGTTGAGCCGCGCCGCGCGGCCGATGAGTCACGCGGACTGCGCCGCCAAGCTGGATAGCGCCGGTTTTGACCGGACGACGGTCTACCGCAACTTAGTCGAACTTACCGAAGCGTCGCTGGTCGCCCGCGTCGATCTGGGGGACCACGTCTGGCGGTTCGAGATCCGTGGCGACGTGGCCGAGCGCGCCGACAAGCACGCCCATTTCGTCTGCGTTGATTGCGGCGAAATCACGTGCCTGCCCGACATGGGCGTGCAACTCAACCGGCCGAAAAAAGACGCCTCGCGCGCCGTTATCAGCGACTTAACCGAAGTCCTGCTCAAAGGACACTGCCACAACTGCGCATAATGCGGCGGCATCAGCCGACGCAACGCACTGTCAGGCCAGACTCTTTAGACCCGCTTGCTTAATCGCTCGGCCAGCCGCGCGAGCGGGGCGCTGCAATCGTCGATTGGCAGATGGACCTGGATCAGGCTCATGCCACTGTTATCGGCCCAGGCTTTGCGCAGCGCCTCGTCGAACTCTCCTTCGGTGCTGACCTCGTAGCCCGTTCCGCCGCCGAGAACCAGCGGGATCTTGGAGTAGTTCCACGGATGAATCTCGTTGAACTCGCCCGGATGCAGGAAGCGTTCCGTGCCGTAGCCTTTGTTGTCGAGCACAATGATGATGTGATCGAAACTGTTGCGGACGATGTTGGATAGCTCATTGCCCGTCATCTGAAATGCGCCGTCGCCAACCAGCACGACGGTCCTCATTGAGGGTCGCGCGACGCCGGTTCCCAGCGAAGCAGGGACGCCAAAACCCATCGACGTGTAATACGCCGGAGCGATGAACTCCGTGCGAGAGTGCGTTCGCAACTCGGTCGCGGCGAACAACGCGTCCCCCACGTCGGAGATGACAATCGTGTTGGCATCGAGCGATTCATCCAGCCGGGCGATTAAACGGGTGATTGTGATCTGATCGTCTGCGCGCAACACGTAGGGTTCGCCGCTGCCGGTGGTCACCTTGGGAGGCTCCCGGCGCGGTGGCGTGGGATTCTGCTCCGCCAAGGCACGGATGAAGTCGCCCAGCAGGACATCGTGATAGTAGTGGCTGCGGATTCGCAGTTCGTCGGCCGTTACGTAAATGCAATTGGCCGGATCGAGTTTGGCCGTGTAGATGCCCATGTCGATATCCGTGAGCAGGGCGCCCAGCAGCAGCACACAATCACTCTCTTCGACGAATTGCGTGACCTCTTCGTGTCCCATGGCCCCTTCGTACAGGCCCACGTACAGCGGGTGGGTTTCGCGGACAACGCTCTTGCTCAGAATGGTGGCGGCGATCGGAATCTGGGCCTGTTCGGCCAGACGCATCAGATCGTCGTGCAGGTTGAATCGATGAACTTCGACTCCGGCAATAATTACAGGCCTTTTGCAAGTACTGAGCAGGCGCGCGGCCTCGGACGCGGCCTCGGCCAGCGACGCTGGATCGCTGGTTGGTTCCGCCCGGCGAAACTCATACGGCAGTCCGGGCACAACCTTGACCATGTCTCGCGGTATTTCGATATACCCAGGGCGTTTGTGGCGCGCGGCCGCCTCGAAGACGCGATCGATCTCGCGGAAGGCTGTGGTTGGGTCGACTAACTCGGTCGCTGCGACGCACAGTTTTTCAAAAACCTCGAGCTGCGTGCGGAAGTCTTTTACCATGTGATGTAGCAGCGGATTGTTGGCGCGCTCGCGCATCCCGGGCGAGCCCGTGATGACGATCACCGGAGATTTTTCCGCATAGGCGCCGGCGATGCTGTTCGCCAGGCTTAGTCCTCCCACGCAGTAGGTCACGCAAACGGCGCCCATGCCGTTGACGCGGGCGTAGGCGTCCGCAGCAAAGCCTGCGTTGTCTTCGCGGCAACAGCCGACGAGATTGATCGGGCTGTGCTCCAGCATCGAGTAGAACATTAGAACGTAATCGCCCGGAATGCCGAACACGTCACGAATATCGTAATCCTGGAGGCGACGAATCAAGAACTCGCCGATCGAGAGTTCATCGACCGGTTTGGGCTCTTCTTCCATCCGTCCCAGTAGTCGCGACTCTAGTTGCGTCATCGATGTTCTCCGTTCCGGGCGACCCGAATACTTTTCCGTCGGAGAACGCCTCCGTCTGTGCGTTACGACTTCCGACGTTGCGAATTGCGCACCGCTGATTATCCGCTAGTTAGATTCTACGCAACAGACCAATCCGCGGTTCCCGCGCGTGGGCAATAGGCGCGCCCATTGGCGGTCGCACTAAATCCGCCGAACGATCAATCCGCGGAGACCGTTTTTCCGCTCAGGATCGTTTCGAGGATCCGTAAGCCGTCTTTTAGATAGGGCGCCCCGCTCGCGGGCCCGGCGTTCAGATCCGCCGGCAGTTCAAACAGGATCAGATCGGCCGGATCACCCGCGGTAAGTCCCACCGCCGGGTGTCCGAGCAAGCGATCGGGCGTTTGCGTGGCCATGGTGACGGCGGTTTTCAGGTCCACGCCGGCAAATCGCATCACGTTGGCGATGCCCAAGTGAAGTGGCTGGCTGGCGCCGGCTAACAGTTGGTCCTGGCCGGCAATCACCAGGCGGCCATCGCTGAGGATTTCCAAATCGCATCCGCTGCTGGCGTAGCGGCCGACTGGCAGGCCGGCCAATCCGGAGAGATCGCTCACCAGCAGGCAGCGAGCCGGCGATTTTGCCCTGACGATGGTCTGTACGACTTCGGCCGGAAGGTGATGCCCATCGACAATCAGGCTGGCCCACAGGCGGTCTTCGGCCAGTTGATCCCAAATGTAGTTTGGATGGCGGCGCAGCATGCGATGCGCGCCGTTCCCCAGATGCGTGCTCAAGCGGGCGCCGGCGTCGACTGCGGCGCGAATTTGTGCGCCGCTGGCGCCGGTGTGCCCTATCGCGATGATCACGCCGGCCTGGGTGGCGCGCGCGATAAACGCCGGCGCGCTATCGAACTCCGGAGACATCGTCAGGATGCGCAGCCTTCCACCGGCCGCGAGTTGCAGCACGACCAGCTCGTCCCAATCGGGCTCTCGGCAATGCTCGGCCGGATGGGCGCCGCGCGGGCCATCTTCGGTGGAGAAGTAAGGCCCTTCGAGATGGATTGCCGCCACGGCCCGATTGACGTCCGGCCAACGCTCGCACGCCAGCCGGATGGTCTCCATTCCATGCCGCAGCACCGCGTGGCTGTTGGTCGTCAGCGTCGGGCACAATCGGCCGACGCCGGCGGAATATTGCTGTCGCACCACGCGCGCCACGGCTTCGGGCGTGAGATCGGGCGAACTGAACTCCTGGCCGCCATAGCCGTTGATCTGAATATCGACCAGCGCCGGCGCAATCCATGGCGCCGCTGTGTTTGCTGCGCTTGCTGGAATTGCGGCGACGGCGGAAATGCGCTCGGCCGCAATCGTGAATCGCGCAATCTCACCGGTGTCGTATCGGCGGCCGATAATGTCGCGCGAGGGTGTCACAGCAGGCGATACCGGCAGAGAGCGTGAACGTTGGAAACGGCCGTGTGCGGGTGGACGTATTCGGCGATGGTCGCCTGGCTCGTTTCAACCGCGAGCGGAAGGCTCTATTCTGCCTCTGCCTGTCCGGCGCGTCTAGCAGCCAAGCTGTTCGCGAAAGCGCCAAAAGCTGACCTATGGTCGACTTTTGAGGATCGCATCTGCCGATCCACGCAGCTCAGCGAATACTTCCCCGGGCTGCTACCACATGCCATAGGCGCCGCGCGTCGCCACCGGTCGCATCGGCGCCACGATCACCTGACGGGCGACTCCGCTCCACTGGTAGGGAACCGTGGAGTTCGACGCCCAACCGGGGGAGTACGGGCCCGTATAAGGCGTGGGGCTGGCCGTAGGCCGGGAGTTTGAGAATCCGTACCAATCCATCGCGGCCAAGCGCTGCTGACGTTGGTCGGCTTCGAACTCCGCGCGGCGGCGAACGGAGTTCTTGGGCTTGCGATACTCGCGCATCTGCTGCTCGTAGAACCACATCTCCGGCGTCGGGGAGAGTTCGCCCAGCGTCATGTGTTGCTCGAACGACGTCGCTTCTTCGTGAGCGCGGCGCGATTGAGCCGTTGCCGTCGTAACGCGATTGGGTGTTTGTTGTCCAAACGCGGCGCTAGCGCAGCAGAGCAGCACAGCGGCGACTGACGGAATCAAAACGTGTTTCATCGCAGTCTCTCCCGATCGAGCGGTCCTGGGCATGTGCCCGCACAGGGCAGGCCCTGTTCGTAGTTCGGCCCCCGCAATGGAGATGGTTGAAGCGATTTTACCGAGGTCGGCAAGACGCATTCAGACCCCGCAGCTTCACGGCCCAAAGGACTCTCTGCTAGCAGAGAGCGGACGAACATTAGTCGACTTTTGGCAATTCGCCGGGTGGCGATTTAGAGTTCAGTTCGATCGAGAAGATCGATCGAGTGCCGTCGTCGGACTCTGCCTTGGCCTTTACGGCCGGCGCCGTGGCCTCTGGCGTAACTGCTAATTTCGATGACGCAATCCCGGGGCAAAGGACGGCGGAGCCCGTGCGATTCCAACAGGGCGCAGTGTCAATGCGCAGGTCGCCCGACGTAAAGCGGCCACGATCGAGCGGGCCAGCGCGCACGGTTCGGCCATCGGCCAGTCGAAAAAACGTGTAATGGTTTTCGGCCTTTACGCTCGCGCCGTTGGCCAGCCAGCGTCCGTCGGGCGAAAGCGAGATGTCGCCGCCGGGATCGGCAAACGTATCGGCGTCTCCCAGCGCGCCGGTAAATCGCTGCTGAACCATGTCGTAGATGCCTTGACGACGGTCCCAGCGGCCGAGCATCCGTTCGGCATCGAGCCATTCGGGATGACCGCCGATGGACTGTTTCAGTGGAATCAGCCCTGTGCCGTCCGCGTTGATCACAAACGGCGCGTCGATCCGAGAATCGCGATTATCAAAGTGGCCGCGACAGAAAAAGAAGAGCCGCTTACCGTCCGGGCTCCAGAGAGTGTGATTGATAAAGAGCGGCGTTCCATCGACCGTGGGCCGCGTGGGACGGAGTCGATCGGCCAGTTGGCTGAACGAAACCAACAGTTTCTTATCGCCACTGGCGACGTCGACGACAAACACGCCATCATCCGTTGGATGATCCGTGCCATCGGTCCAATCGTAGGCGCCGGGGTAGCCGGTGACAGAACGGAGCCGGGCCAGTCGTCCATAATTGATGGCCGCGAACTTTCCGCCGGCAGGCGATACCCCGCTGTTGCCGACGGGCGTGTCGACAAATCGATATTCCCGCCGCCGGTCTGCGCGTGGACTGGCGCCCAGATCGTAGAGGACCGCGAAGACTCGATTCGTTTTTGGATCGCGATCGTTGAAGAAAAACTGCGTCTCGGCCGCCAAAGGATTCCAATAGAACATGGTCCCCTGCTGCAAATTCCAGCCCCGCGTCCGATCGATGTTCTTGACGGCGTAGTTGTCGCGCGCGTCGAGCAGGACGATTTCAGCGGCTTCGCCGGCCCCTGGCATGTGATCCTGAAACGTGGTCGACAGCGCCAAGATGTACTGGCCGCCTTGATTCCAGGGGATCGTTCTGGATTGGCCGATGTACCCAAAGAAATGGTGGCGGGGACCGAACGTGATTTGGCGGACTCGAGGGAAGAAATCTTCCGCGACAGCAGGCTTCGCCAGCGCGTTGAATAACGCGATAGACACCCAAGCCAGGCAGAGATTGCGTTGTCGGACTCGCATGAACACTCCGTTCCTGCGAGGCCGCTGAATTTATGTAGTCGGTCGATTTCAAACCACGGAGGCCCGATTTCTTCCAATCAAGGCATCTGCGCGACTCGAGTAGCTGATTTCTACCCCGATTCTTCGGATTGGACCGGGATTTGCTGATGGCGGGGCAAGAGCCGCGATGGTCGCGGCGCCTTGCTGGGTCGGATGGCTTCGCAAGGTTACCAGAAACCACCGGCTCTTACTTTTCAGCTTTGACAAGACAAACCGGACTTCAGCACTTGGTGAAGAATACCATCCTGGCATTCTTCACCGTCGCCAAGTTCGCAGCAAAGCTGCACACGGTTCGCAAAAGTCTCGATTTTTAGTCGACTTTCGAGGATCGCATCCGGCGATCCACGCGGCCGCAGGAAATATTTCTCCGGGTTGCCAGGCAGGGAGTACGCTGTGAGTCCTAAGATTCTCGTTTCGCACCAAGAGTTAGAACCTTCCGATATGGATGTCGCCCTGCGGGACGCCGGGTTGCGGACAGCCGTTACGGATCGCCTCAGGTCATGCGCTTTCCCGGCCTTGCGAATGATCCGGCTGGACATTGTGGATGGCAATGTGACCTTGACCGGAGGCGTGCAGAACTTTCACCAAAAGCAGATCGGACTGACGATTGTGCGGAGCGTGCCTGGCGTTCGCAGTGTGCGCAATGAATTGACGGTCCGTTGAACACTGGCAGTTTAGCACTGGCCCTTGAGCGACGGGACCAGACGACTAAGCCTCGCTCAAATCCACGCCTGGCCGACTTAAAGGGCGGCAATCTGGCCGGGTTGTCTGACGAAAGTCTGGAATTGCGCCGCGCCCCCATCCACAACCAACACGTAGACCAATTCCCCTTGCGACCAGGCAGCCATCGATCGATCGCCTGTGTTGGTGGAGTTGGTAACGGGGATTGCCGGCGGAGCCAGCGGCAGATCGACAAACCGCGGAGCCGAGGGGGACGGAGCGTCGTGATCGACGACATAGAGCGTTGCGTGGCTCAGCGCGTTGCGTAGCTCGTACGCGACACCAATGCGGCCCAAGAAGCCGCGCACTTCACGCCAGGCGGAAGGTTTGGCAGTTAGCCCAGCAAATGAACCGGCGCTGGGGGAGAATCTGGCGAGTTGACCCGTTGGCCGACCATTGGCTAGCGGGTTCCAATCGCCCGGCAAGTGGTTGATGTCAAAGTTTTGCGCTTCGGCAATGATCCCGTCCGCGTTGAGTTCCACGGTGGAACCGCTGAACAAGTATGCCGTAGCAGCCAGGCATACCGCCGCAGCCAGGGCGGCCATTTCCAGCCAGCGCAGCTTGGAACTCCAACGTCGGGTGTTTTTCTCGTCCCCGGATTTCTCAATCGACGAAAAACTGGAATCTTGATCGCCGGAATGTAAATCAACCAGCTCGGCCGCAATGGCGGTATCCGCTTTGTTGGATGGAATCTTCGCCGGTAGGGCGGGACGACTCGCTGTCGGCTCATTTCTAATTTGCCCGGAGATCGCTTGTGTGGCGTCTTCAACGGATGCGCCGACGGGCGCTCCCAGCCGGGCCAGCAATCGATCGACCGCCCCAGCAGGAACGGTGAGATCGTGCAAGGAATCTGCGATAGCCAGATCCAAACGCTGGCTGCGCTGGGCGACTTCCTTGAACTGCGGATCTCGCTGCAAGCGCGAAGCCAAATCAGCGAACTCACTGCGCGAGAGATCTTCGCTGCCGGGACGAACCGCGTCGAGCAGTTCCCGCAATCGCGCGTCTTGGGGAGAATTCAGATCCATACTCGTTGATACCGATGTAGCTAATTGAGTCGTGGGCCGAGACCCAACGCTTGCGTTGTTGGAGGCATCCGTGGATTACCCCTGCGGTCTATTGGTCGCTAGGACTTTACTCACTTGCTGGTTGTGCCCCAGTCGGACCTCGCGCCCCAATCGCTTGCAACTCTGGTTCAAAGAGTTTGCCCCGCATCTGTGCCTTCCCACGTGACAGGCGACTCATCACCGTTCCCAGCGGGATTTCCAGCTTTTGGGCAATCTCGCGATACGAACAGTCCTCGAAGTAAAACATCAGCAGGACAACCTTAAACTCATCGGCCAGGCCGTCCAATGCCGCTTGTAGCTTTTCTCGATCGACGACCGACTCAGGCGGGGCATCGGCCGGGATCTCGTTGACGTCCAATTCGATTGTCGAAGCCAGCACAGCGGTTGGGCGACGGCGAGACTTCAGATAGCAATTCCGCAAAATTGCATACAGCCAGCCGCGCGCACTTTCGGGCGAACGCAGCTGCGCCAAGTTGCGTTGTGCCGAAAGGTACGTCTGCTGCGACAGATCCTCCGCGTCGGCCGTCGATCCGCTCAACCGAAACGCGTATCGATACACGTCCGTATAGTGATCCACGACAAGACGGGCGATCTGGGCCGCGTCTGGGTTGTCCGCCATCTCTCCCCCCACCCTCAGACCCGCGAACGGACTGAAATATTCCCGAAAAACCCGAAAAAAAAGATCCACAGGAATTGTACCGCCTACGGGAATAAATTCCCAATCCGAGGCGTCTATCCAGATTAGCGGACCTGAGCAGGGAGTCCCTGCCGTGAGTTAACCGCTAAAAACCGTCTACTTATTCTGCGAAAGGTCTCTGAGATGAAGAAGCTAGGACTATTGGCGTTGCTGTTGAGCGTTTCGGTTGCCAGCGTTGGTTGCGAGCCGAAGAAGGCCGACAAGAAGCCAGCCGCCCCCGCCGCCGGCGAAAAGGCTGCTGATCCAGCTGTGCCAGCCGCTACGGATGCTCCGGCCGCCGATACCCCGAAGTCCTAACTAAGGATTGCGTGGCTAATTGAGACGTGTCTCATTGAGACATACTGGGAGGGACCGGCTCAGGCCGTCCCTCCCCCTTTTTTTGTTTTCTGCCATTCAAATTGGCGCTGCCGGTAGATGTCGCCCGCCTGTCCAACCCTCAGGCGGTGTGATGCTCTGCCAGGTTCAATTCCCGGATCATTTCTTCGCGGATCTTGAACTTCTGGATCTTTCCGGTCACTGTCTGCGGGAAGGCGTCCACAAATTTTACGTACCGCGGAACTTTGAAGTGGGCCAGTTTCGCCCGGCAGAAATCGCGGACCGTGATCTCGTCCAAGCTGGCGCCCGATTTCAATTTGATCCAAACGCAGAGCTCTTCCACATACTTCGGGTCTGGCACTCCCACAACGGCCGCCTGTTCGATCGCCGTGTGTGTGAAGAGGAACTCTTCAATCTCCCGCGGGTAAATGTTCTCGCCGCCGCGGATGACCATATCCTTGATCCGTCCGGTGATGCGGTAGTACCCGTTGGATAGCCGGACGGCCAAGTCGCCCGTGTGCAGCCACCCTTCGGCGTCGATCGCCCGGGCCGTGGCCTCTGGATTACTGTAATAGCCAATCATTACCACGTGCCCCCGCGCGCAGAGCTCTCCCTGCTCGTTGTCGCCGAGCGTGGCGCCAGCGGGGTCGATCAGCTTGACCTCCACCCCAGGCAACGGTTGTCCGACGGTTTCGACCCGCAGCGAGAGCGGATCGTCAAACCGCGTTTGCGTTATGACGGGTGACGCCTCGGTCTGACCGTAGGCGATCGTAATTTCCTGCGCGCCCATCCGATCGACCACTTGCCGCATGACTTCAATCGGGCAAGGGCTTCCGGACATGATGCCTGTGCGGAGCGAAGAGAGGTCCCGACTGGCAAACGACTCGTGCTGGAGCTGCGCGATGAACATCGTCGGCACGCCGTAGAGCACGGTCGCCCGCTCGGATTCGATCGCCGCGAGCGTCGCCCGGGGATCGAACGATTCGGCCGGAACGATCATCGCGGCGCCGTAAACAATCGAAGTAATATTGGCGAGCACGCAGCCAAAGCAGTGGTAGAACGGAACCGGAATGCAAATCCGGTCGATCTCGCTCATTCGCTGGCAAGCGCCCACGTAGTAGCCATTGAAGAGCAAATTGCGATGACTGAGCGTGGCGGCCTTGGGAAAACCTGTCGTGCCCGAGGTGTACTGGATGTTGATCTTGTCAGTGGGATCGAGGGCCCGGTCGAGCGCGTCGAGGTCATAGCCTTCGGCGCTGGCGTGCTGATCGCCCCGCATCAACATGTCCGACCACGAAATGGCGCCGGCCGGCGTTTCGCCCGATAGCGACACTACCCAGCGCAGTTTCGGGAATTGCTCGCTCGCCGGCTCTCCTGGGACGCCGGTGGTCAATTCAGGGCAGACCTCGGCGAGCATGGCAAAGTAATCGCTCGTCTTAAAGCGATCGACCAGGATCAACGCCACGGCGTCGCTCTGCTTCAGCACGTATTGCAGCTCGAACGGCCGATACGCCGGATTGATAGTCACCAGCACTGCACCGATTCTGGCGGTGGCAAATTGCAGCACGACCCACTGCGGCACATTCGTTGCCCAGATGGCCACGTGTTGCCCACGCTTGATCCCCAACGCTAACAGCCCGCGGGCGGCGCGATCGACATCGGCCATGAGTTGGGCAAACGTCCAACGCTGGTCGAGCGAAGGGAAGACGAGCGCGTCTCGATCGGGGAATTTTTTTGCGGTCTTGGCCAATGTTTGGCCAATTGTCAGGCCTTCGATCCAAATGGGCGACGTCTCGCGTGCCATGCGTGAACTCTCCTCCGTGTGCGGTGACTCTTGAATGCGTTTGCGCAAGAAGTCGTGTGTTGGGCGTGGGCAGACTTCGCTCCACATCATACGCTGCTCGACATATCGGAAGCGATAGCCACGCTCGTTGCAAGTGGCTGGCTTATCCGCGGCGCACAGCGTCGATCAGTTCCAGCGCGCCTGCGGCGGCCAATTCTGCGGCCACGCGGCGGCCAAGAGTGTCCGCGTCTACCACTGGCGCGGCGCCTTCGGCGGCTAGGCGCGTGTGGCCATCGCCACTGAGGACCACAGCGCTAAGATTAAGCTGCCCGGATGGATTCACGATTCCGAGCGCCGCAATGGGCGCCAGGCAGCCGCCGGCCAGCGCCCGCATCAGGGCGCGTTCGGCCAGCACCGCCGCGTGCGTGGCTGGGTGATTGAGTTGGGCGAGCGCCGCGCGGGTTTCCGCGTCTTGCTCACGGCACTCCAGCCCCAAGGCGCCTTGCCCCACGGCCGGCAGCATCCGTGGCGTCGACAGGCGCTCGGTGATTTGCGCTTCGAGGCCGAGACGCGTCAGGCCGGCTTCGGCCAGAACGAGCGCGTCGTAGTCGCCACCTCGCAGTTTTTGGAGACGAGTGTCGACGTTGCCGCGGATGTCGTGCATCGTCAGGTCAGGGCGCGCGTGCCAGAGCTGCGCGCGACGACGCAAACTTCCGGTGCCAATCCTTGCGCCCGTCGGAAGTTCCGTCAGCGTGACTCCCCCACGCGAGATCAGCGCATCCGCGGTTGGAGCGCGCTCCGGAGTCGCCGCCACCAACAGCCCGGGCACGTGCTCTGTTGGGAGATCCTTGAGGCTGTGGACGGCCAGGTCGATTTCTTCGGCGAGCAGCGCGCGCTGCAGCTCCTTCGTAAATAATCCGTCGCCACCGATGGCACCCAGGGGCTGCGCTTGATTTGTATCGCCGCGGGTGACGATCGGAACGAGCACGACCTCGGCGCCGTTCGCCCGCAGGGCCGTGGCGACCCATTCCGCCTGCCAACGGGCCAGCGCACTGCGACGCGTGCCAATTCGAAATACCTTGGACGGTGTGGAGGCAGGCACGGCGGGCTTTTCAAAAGAGAAGATGGTTGAAAATGTCGAAGTCGCAGATCCCATTTCGGGCGCCGCGGGCAATACTTGAGCTCCGCAGTTTAACGTGGTGCGTCGGCCCGCGCTAGAGCGGTTACGGTCACCCTGCGAGCGCCGGCCTGCTTTAAGACGCGGGCCATCTCGTCGCAGGTGGCGCCTGTGGTGACCACATCATCGACCAAAATCACATGCGCGCCTTGAATCCGATCCGCAAATCTTAACTGAAACGCGCCGCGAACGTTTTGCAGCCGTTCTGTTCGGAGCATGGGCCCCTGCTTGCGCGTATTGCGACGCCGGGTCAGCGCGTCGTCTGACAGCGGTAGCAAGAGACGGTCAGCCAGCGCGGCGGCCAGCAGTTCTGCGCTATTGGTCCGTTGCCTCAGGCGGCGCATCCAGTGCATGGGGGTCGGCATCACCTGCACGGTCGCGGCGTCCAAAGGCTGGTCGTCCGTCTTGAATGTCATCCGCAAGCGTTCTGCCAAAAAGCTCCCCATCGCTGCGGCCAGTGCCTCATGCCCTGGGCGTTTGAGCTGCAACACCACGCCGCGGAGTTCCGCGGCATAGGGCCCGAGCGCAATCATTCGATCGAACCTGGGCCGGCGTTTAGCGCAGGCCAAACAGGCGCCAGCGGCCACCGCGCCGCAGCGCTGGCAGCGGTTGGCGGTGGTGTCCGCAAAGCCATTTCTGCATGCCGGGCAAAGCAGGATCTCGTCCGCGAAAGACTCGCTCTCATCGCCGCAACATGCGCAGCGAGGTGGCAACAGAAGATCGACGACAGGCTGTCCGATCGCCGACGCCAGGTGAACCAATTGACGCCTCGCGGCCTCCATGCGTGTTGGAGCGTTTCGCAACTTCGCGCGGGCTGTCGACATGAAGGCAAATCGCCGCGGATTAGCGTCTGTCACACTTGCGGCGGGTGCTGGCTGCTGGGAGTTCCGTTGCCGGTTCATGCTCTGCATGCTACCCTGCTGCGCAGCTTTTGTCTTGTTTTTCAGGCTTCCTTTCGCACGAGTAACGCATGTCGACAGTTGAGGGTTTGAGTCAACGGGCCACCGCTTCTGGAAGCCAGCCTATCGGCCCTTTGATGCATCTGGCGTTGTCGCGACCGGAACTGATTTCGCTGGCGGCCGGGTTTGTGGACCAGGCGTCTTTGCCGGTGGAGCCCACGCGCAAGGCGATCGAAGCCGTGCTGGCCGATACTCGTCACGGCCAGGCGGCCCTGCAATACGGCAGCACGCCCGGCTATCTGCCGCTGCGAGAAGCGGTGCGCGCGCAGTTGTACGACGCCGACGGCGCCGCGATGGTTGGCAAACATATTTCGGTGGAGCAGGTCTTTGTCACCGCTGGTAGCAACGAACTCTTGCACTTGCTGGTCGACACGCTCTGCAATAAGGGGGACATCGTCCTCTGCGCAGAGCCGGCCTACTTTGTCTTCCTGGGCATCTTGCGAAGCGTTGGCGTGCGCGCGATTGGCGTCGCGACAGACGAACGAGGCCTGATCCCGGAGGCGTTGGAAGAAGAACTTTCGCAGATTGACGCCGCCGGCGAATTGGACCGCGTGAAGGCGCTTTATCTGGGAACTTACTTCGATAACCCGAGCACCATTTCTTTGGCGGAAGAACGGCGCGGCGCGGTTGTTGAGATGATCAATCGTTGGTCTCGGAAGGGAAAGATTCGGATTCTGGAAGACGCGGCCTATCGCGAGTTGCGGTACAGCGGG
>Ga0105047_10001666_pt1 | contig 39806 bp, 32 predicted proteins | sample MAT04_FD_78384 | JGI IMG/M metagenome (GOLD analysis project Ga0105047, IMG submission 78384) | Freshwater microbial communities from Lake Fryxell liftoff mats and glacier meltwater in Antarctica - MAT-04 (megahit assembly) | ecosystem: Environmental > Aquatic > Freshwater > Ice > Liftoff...
GACGGCACTTTACGAAACACCGCCGCCCTCCGTGCTCGATCGCACCCTGCCTCGCCCTTGATGGACTCGGGGGCCTGAACGTGAAGTATCGCTACCCGCCGACGGAAGCGTTCTGGAAGAGCTTCCACGAATTATCCCCGGAACAGAAAACCAGCGTCCGCGCCGCCTGGGCCATCTTCAAACCGAATGCTTTCGACCCGCGCCTCGGCACGCATAAGATTTCATCACCTCTCAACCCTCGCGAAGAGGACGATCCATGCCGTTCGTGTCGAGAGTGACCTTCGAGTTCTCTTCACCATCATCGGCGATGTGATCCTCACCATTGATGTCGGCACGCACGACATCTACAAATCCTAGTTCTCCCGATCCCCATGCGTTCCTTCCTCGCTTTCTCCCTCGTCCTTCTCGTCACCCTTACCGCCCGTGCCGCCGATCCTTTTGAGATCAAAGACGGCGACCGCGTGCTCTTCCTCGGCGATACCCTGCTCGAGCGCGAGGGCACCTACGGCTATCTCGAAACGCGGATGCACGAGCAGTTCCCGGAGCGCAAGTTCACGGTGCGCAATCTCGCCTTCTCCGCGGATACGCCGATGGGCTGGTCGCGGGCCAGCTTCGATCCAGCGGCCAAGGGCTTCGAGCGGTTGAAGGAGCAGATCGATCTCGTCCGCCCGACGGTCGTCTTCCTCGGCTACGGGATGGCGGCGAGCTTGCAGGAAATGACCGACCGCTCAGGCGATCCCACGCTCAATCCCGACCCGGCGCGCTACGGCGCGGAGCCGATGTCGGCGGTGCGGTTCAAGAAGGAACTCGGGCAGCTCATGGATGCCATCGACGCGCTCGCCGTGCAGACGGCCGCCGCGCCGCTCCCAAATGCCGGCGACGACCGCGCTTCGCTCAGCGGCACCGCGGTGCGCGGCACGCCGACCGCCGCCGAGCGGTCCACCGCCGTCACCACGGCCGAAGCGGCCGCGGCCTCGACCAAACCCAACCCGCGCGACTCGGCGGGCGGACGGACGGCCGCGAAGGTGCGCTTCGTCCTGCTCTCGCCGATCCGGCACGAGGATCTACGGGCGAGCCGGCCCGGCCTGCCCGACCCGGCGCAGCACAATGCGCTGCTGGCGGAATACACCAAGACCATCGAAGAACTGGCGCAGGAGCGCGGGGCGCGGTTTGTCTTTCTAATGGACCGTATCGAGGACGGCGTCCTCACGGACAATGGTATCCACCTTTCCGACCGCGGCTATGCCCTGAAGACCGACCTGTTTGGCCTGCATCTTGGCTGGGGTCCGAAGGCAACGAGCCTTGCAACCCCCTCACCCCTCCGGGCCGCCGTCATCCGCAAGAACGAACTCTTCTTCCACCGCTGGCGGCCGGCGAACTCCACCTACCTCTTCGGCTTCCGCAAGCATGAGCAGGGGCAGAATGCGCGGGAAATGCCGATGTTCGATCCGCTGATCGAGCAGGCCGAAGCGGAAATCGACCGTCTGAAAAAAGCGCCTGCGACTTCGGCGATTTCGGCGCCTTCGGCACCGGCTCCGACCGCGGCAGATGCCTTGCCTGCGACGCCTGCAACTACCCCGCAAACGCCGGTAACGCCTCTCCCCAAGCCCGACTTCACCGTGGCTGATGGTTACGAGATCACCCTCTGGGCGGAGAATCCCCTCCTCTACAAGCCCACCCAGATGAACTGGGACGCTCAGGGCCGCCTCTGGGTGGCGAATAGCGCCCTCTACCCCCAGATCGCCCCCGGCGGCGCGGCCAGCGATACCGTGCTCGTCCTGGAGGACACCGACCGCGACGGCAAAGCCGACAAGAGCACGGTCTTCGCCGATGGCCTGCTCATCCCGACGGCGGTCCAGCCCAGCTACCTGCCGCAGAAGGATGGGAGCGTCCGCTACGGCGGCTACGTGGGGCAATCCACCGAGTTGCTCTACTTCGAGGACACCGATGGCGACGGCAAGGCGGACACGAAGCAGATCATCCTCTCCGGCTTTGGCACCGAGGATACGCATCACATCATCCACACCCTGCGCCGCGGGCCGGATCGGCGGCTTTACTTCAACCAAAGCGTGTACATCCACAGCCACCTCGAGACGCCGCACGGGGTGGTGCGGCTGAACTCGGGCGGCGTGCTCGCCTGGGACCCGCGCACCGAGAAGGTGGAGGTCTATGCCAAGGGGCTGTGGAATACGTGGGGCCTGCAATTCGACAAATGGGGCCAGACTTTTCAGACCGATGGCGCGGGTTCCTCGGGCATTACGTGGAGCTTCCCCGGCGCGACGTTTGCGCCCTTCGAGGGCTCGCGGCGGACCTTCCAGAGCATCAGCCCCGGCTCGTATCCGAAGTTCGCCGGGCTGGAGCTGATCTATTCCCCGCACTTCCCCGCCGACTGGCAGGGCCATGCCGTGACGTGCGACTTCCGCGCGCACCGCATCGTGCGCTTCGGCATCACCGATCTGGCGGCGGACACGGACTTCACCGCAGAGGCGCAGAGGGCGCCGAGGGCCGCAGAGGGGAGCAAGGCACCGGCAGCGAATACCACCTCCTCTGCGGACCTCTCCAAACTCTCGGCGCCCTCTGCGGTTAAATCCGCGGGCTACACGACCAAGGAAATGCCCGATCTCGTCCGCACGAGCGACGTGGCCTTCCGCCCGATCGACATCAAGCTCGGACCCGACGGCGCGCTTTACGTCGCCGATTGGTCGAACCCGGTGATCAATCACGGCGAAGTCGATTTCCGCGACCCGCGGCGCGACAAAACGCACGGGCGCATCTGGCGCATCTCGAAGAAAGGCGCGCCGCTGGTGAAGTGGGAGCCGCTGACCACGAAGAAGAACCCCGAGCTGCTTGATAAGCTGCTCAGCGAAAACCTGTGGGACAAGGAGCAGGCGCGAAACGTCCTGGCCAAGCGGCTCGTCATCGAGATCGAAAGCAAGAAGATCGCGGCCCTCGCCACCGGGCGGGTGGTCCTCGGCGCCGAGGAACCCGAGGCCGCCCTGCCCGAGGTGGAGCGCTGGTATCAGGTGGACCGGAGCGACGACCGGCTGCGCGAGGTCTCCTTGCTGGAGTCCGCGTTCGCGACGACGGCCGCGGCGCGTCTCCCCGCGCTGGCCAATTCCCCGGTCGCCGGCAACCGCGCCCTGGTCCCACGGCTCACCGCCAGCATGCGCTCGCGCGGCACGGGCAGCCGCCCGACCGCGGCCGCGACTCCCCCGTCCTCCGCTCCAGGCGCCACCCCGAATCCCGACCGCCCGGTGCCCAACCTCTATTCCCTGCCCAAGCTGGCCGCCGATCCCAACCCGCGGGTGCGCTTGGAAACCCTGCGCACCCTTGCCCGCAGCGGCGGCGTGCAGGCTATCGACCTCGTCCTCGACGCCGCGGTGAAGACCGAAAGCGACCCCTTCCTCGAATACGCTGCGTGGCTGTCGATCAATGACCTCGCCCCGCACTGGATCCGCGCCATTGCCAGCGGCGACTGGAAGATCGAAGGCCGCGAGAAGCAGCTCGAATACGGAGTCGGCGCCATCGACCCCGCACTCGCCGGCACCGCCCTCGCGCAGCTCCTGAACGACGGCAAGATCAGCCTGAACAAAGGCCCGTGGATCGAGTTGCTCGGCAAAGCCGGCGGCCCGGAGGAACTCGCGGCGGTGTACGAGTCGCTGATCATTTCCTTCGGTGCCGATTGCTGCCCCGGCCGGAATATGACCGCGCCGCGAGCCACGTCCTTCAGCGAGCCCGAGGCGCTGCGCGCCATCGCCGCGCTGCTCGAGGCCGTGCGCGTCCGCAACGTCCGCCCCGCGGGCGGGCTGGCCCTCGCGGACCTCGCCACTCACGCGCCCGTCGCCCTCCGCCCCGGCCTGACCCGGCTCGCGGGTTATTGGAAGACGGACGACGCCCCGAACTTTCTCCCAACCGTCGCCACCGCCGCGGACGCCCCTCCCGAGCTGCGCCTCGCGGCGGTCGAGGCCCTGCGCGCCCTCGGCGGACCGGTGGCGCAGAAGACCCTCGAGGCGCTCTGCGCGGCAGGTCCGTCCTTCGCCATCCGCCGCGCCGCGCTGGTCGCATTGGCCGCGCAGAAATTCCCCGCCGCCGCACCGCATCTCGCGTCCGTCTTGCGCGACGCGCCAAATGACAACGAAGCACTCGCCACCTGGCGGCAGCTCCTCGCCGTGCAAGGCGCGGTGGGAGCGCTGGAGAAGCAATTCAGCGACGCCGCGTGGGCGAAGGAACTGCCGCAACCGGTGCTCGTCGCCGCGTTCCGCGCCTCGCGCGAAGCTGGCCGCAAGGCACAGGCGCTCACCCAGGTGCTGACGCCGCTCGCCGGAGCCAGCGCCGCGAAGACCTTCAACCCCGGGGATTACAAATCGCTCGCCGAGCGCGCGACCAAGGACGGCGACCCGGCGCAGGGCGAGCTGATCTACCGGCGCGCGACGAGCGGCTGCGTGACCTGCCACGCCATCGGCGGCGCGGGGGGAATCGTCGGCCCATCACTGACCTCGCTCGGAGCCAGCGCGCCGCTGGATTACATCGTCGAGAGCATGCTGGCGCCCGCGGCGAAGGTGAAGGAGGGCTACAACGCCGTGACGCTAAAGCTCAAGGACGGCACCGAAGTGACCGGCATCCAGGCGCGCGAGACCGCGCAGGAAGTGATCCTGCGCAACATCGCCGGGCAGGAGACGCCGGTGCCGAAGGCAAACATTACGGGCAAGACCGATGTGGGCTCGATCATGCCGGTTGGCCTCATCGAGCAGCTCAGCGACCGCGAGCGCCTGAACCTCTACGCCTTCCTCGGCCAGCTCGGAAAGCCGGGTCCCTACGATGCGAGCAAGGGCAGCGTCGCGCGGGTCTGGCGCCTTTACTCCGGCATGCAGGAAGCGCAGGCGCTGAAGCAGGACGTGACGAACTACGTGCCGCCGGTCTTTACGAACGTGGATGGACGGCTGGCGAAGGATGCGCTCACCGAGGCGCTGCCGCTGCTCGGCGATGATGGCAAGGAGTTCTACGCCACGGCGCAGTTCCAGGTCGCGACCGGCGGCAAGGTCCGCTTCAACTTCACCGGCGTAAGCATCGCGTGGCTCGACGGTCAGCCGCTCGCGATTGCCTCCGAGCCGAATCCCGCGCCGACGCTCACCTCCGGCATCCACACCCTGGCCGTAAAACTCGACCGCACCGCGCTCCCCGTCATTCTCCGCGCCGAGGCCGATGGGGTAAACTTCCTGGGCAACTAAAGTCGTATGCGCTTCGCGTGGCGGTGGATGTAGAGGCGGCTTTGTCCGGAGGACGTGCCGCCGAAACGAACGCGGGGACCGCAGGCGGAACGTCCCGCTCCGCGGGACAGAGCCGCCTCTCCAAGCCTTGCTACGACGTTTCTTAACCTGCGATAAAGCATCTGCCCGAAGAAGTTTCCGGATGTTCGGCGAATGATCTCGGCGCTCCGTAGCCGCGAAAACCCTGGCGAAGTCGAGGAAACAAAACCTTCTTTTCGCGATCTCCATGGATTCCAGCTTTGTAGAGTGACGCGCTCCGCGGAGGCTCGGATCAGGCGTGCGAAAGGTAGTCGATGACCTCGCGGCACTGCGGGTTGTCGAGCACCGAGTCGCAGCACGCGCTTTCCACGATCTCGCCCACGCCATCGCGCACGCAGACGCAGGCGATCCAGTCGGTGATGCGGCGCGCCTGGGTGACGTTGTGCGTCACGATGACGATGGTGTGCCGCTCTTTCAGACGCAGGATCAGGTCTTCGATGGCTTGCGTGGAGCGCGGGTCGAGGGCACTCGTCGGTTCATCCATGAGGATGATCTCGGGCTGAACGGCGAGGGTGCGGGCGAGGCTGAGACGCTGCTGCTGGCCGACGGAAAGGGAGTTGGCCGGGCTGTGCAGACGGTCTTTCACTTCGCTCCACAGCGCGGCTTCGGAGAGCGCCGATTCGACGAGTGCGGCGCGCTCACCGCGGGAGAGTTTGCGCAATCGCTTCGCGCCGAAGAGCACGTTCTCCGCGATGCTCGCGGGGAAGATGACGGGTTGCTGGAAGAGCATGCCGACGCGCGCGCGCAGCGCGTTTACATCGACACCAGGCGCGTAGATCGAATCGCCGTGCAGGGTCACGTCGCCACTCACGTGCAGGCCGGGGATTAAGTCCGTGAGCCGGTTGAGCGCCCGCAGCAGCGTGCTTTTGCCCGCGCCCGAAGGACCGATGAGGCCGAAGACCTGACCGGGCTGGACGCTGAAGCTGACATTGCGCACGAGCGGTTTTCCTTGGGCGCGCACGGCGAGGCCGCGCGCTTCCAGGATGGGGGCGCCCGCGTTGGCGGCGGGAGGTGGGCAACAATCAGACATTGGCTTCTTCGTGGATCTTCAACCGGCTGGGCAGGGCGATGAGGCTGAGCGTAAAGACCAGCGCGAGCAAGACGAGCGCGGCGCCCCAGAGCTTTGCGCCGACATCGGGATCGAACGAATCCTGCGCGAGGATGAAGATGTGATACGGCAGCGAGAGCACCGGGCTCTCGTGAATGCCTTTTGGAAAAGTGGCCCCGGCGAAGATCGTCGCAGTGAACATGATCGGCGCGGTTTCGCCCGCCGCTCGAGCGAGCGCGAGCAACGAACCCGTGATGAGTCCGCCCCAAGCCTGCGGGAGCAGCACAGCCCAGACGATCTGCGCGCGGTTTAAGCCAAGCCCCGCCGCCGCTTCGAGATACTTCGACGGGATCGCCTTGATCCGCTCCATGAGCGAAACAGTGACCGTTGGGAGCATCGTCATCGCGAGCACGAGGCCGCCGGCGAGCCACGATTTTCCCCAGCCGCACCACTGCACGAAGACGATGAAACCGAAGATCCCGAAGACGATGCTGGGCACGCCATTCATGGTGTAGAGCACGGCGCGCAGGATGCGGCTCGCGCTCGACTCGCGCAGCCACACACGCTCGACCAGCGCGAGTCCGACGGCCAGCGGCGCGCATGCGGCGAAGGCGGTGGCGAGCAGGATCACGGTGCCGACGAGGTTCCAAAAAATACCACCGGCCGCGCCGACGAGGCGGATTTGCTCGGTGAGAAAGCTCCAACTGATCGCCGGCCCGCCGCGCTGCGCGATGACGAACACGAGGCCAACCAGGATGCCGACGGCGGCCAGTGCGCAGAGCGCCACCACCGCCGCGAGCGCGAAGTCGAGTGCCTTACGCATCGGACCTCCGGCCAAAGCCTGTGCCGAGCAAGGTGACCACCCCCGTCAAGACGAGCAGGATTAGACCAAGCCCAGCGATCGCCGCCCAATGGGTCGGATCGCCATAGGCGATATTCGTCTCGGAACTGCCGAGTTTACTCGTCAGCGTCTGGCCGGATTCGAGCAGCGGGCGCAACGAAAGCAGCGACTCGGGCAGGTTGTTGTCCTGGCGACCGACGACGAGGAAGACGGCGATCGTTTCGCCGAGCGCACGGCCAAAAGACAGCAGCAGGGCGGCGCCGAGACCGCGTTTCGCCTGCGGCAACGTGACAGAAAAAATGGTTTCGGCGCGCGTCAGGCCGAGGCCGCGCGCCGCACGCCGTTGCGCGGCGGGCACGGCGCGCAGGGCGTCGTCGCTGAGCGTGACGATGGTCGGCAGGATCATCACCGCGAGGAGCACGCCGGCGGTCAGCAGCGTGTCGCCGCTGAGCGGGTCGAAGGGCGCGAAGGCGTCATAGATCCAGTCGCGAAGCAGGAGGATGCCGAGCAGCCCATAGACGACCGACGGCACACCGGCGAGCAGTTCGATGAGCGCCTTCAAGGCGAGTCTCGGGCGGCGCGGCAGATATTCCGCCGTGAAGATCGCCGCCCCAAAACCAATCGGCGCGGCCAGCGCCAGCGCCACGGCGGCAACGGCGAGCGAGCCGTAGATCATCGGCAGCGCGCCAAACTGCTGCTGGCGAAAAAACCATTTCACGCCGCTGAGGTAACCCCAGCCTTCCTGCTGCCAGACCGGCACACTCTGCCAGGCGAAAAGGCCAGCGACCGCGGCCATGGTGGCCAGCGCCACGAGGCTGAAGAACCAGCTCAGAGCGCGCGTCATCCGGCCCTACTTGAGATCCTTGAGGCGCAAATAGCCGTGCTTCTTCACCAACTCCTGCCCGCGGTCGCTGAGCACAAACTCGACGAGGGTCTTGGCCGCGCCCTGCGGTTCGCCATTGGTCAGGATGAAGAGCGGGCGGCTGAGCGGATACTTCTTGGCCGCGATGTTCTCTTTGGTCGGATAAACCGCCGCGCCGTCGTCGCCCTTGATCCCGAGCGCAAAGACCTTTTGTCCGTCCGCCCACGACGCGGAGAGTTGCGAGAAAGCGCCGCGCGTGCCCGCGACTTTGTTGCGCGTCTCCTCGTTGCCACCGACCTCGGGGAAGCTGACCTGCGGCGCGGCCTTCGGGCTGCCATACACCCAATGGACGAACACCTCCCACGTGCCGCGGCCCGGCTCCTTGTTGAAAAAAGCGATCCGCTGCGGCTTGCCGCCGACATCCTTCCAATTCGTCACCTTGCTCTCGTAGATGTCCTTGATCTGCGGTTTCGTCAGCGCCTTCACCCCGCCATCCCACACGTCCTTCGAGACAATCAACGCGACCGCGTCTTCGCCGATGTGGATCTCCTTGAACTTCGTCGCGGGATATTTCGCCCGGTCGTCGTCGCTGACGTGCTTGGAAATCATTCCGACCTGCACGAGGCCATCGCCGAGCATGGAAATGCCGCCGGCGCTGCCGCCCTGCGTGTCCACCTGGATGGCGAGTTTTTGCTCGGCCCGGAGAATTTCCGCGGCTTCGGCGACGACGAGGTTCACGGTGGTCGAGCCGTTGATTTTCAGGGTTTCGGCGAAGGCCGGGGCGAGCAGCGCCAGGAAGACGGAAAGAGTGAGTGGAAGTTTCATTTTGGAGAGGCGGGGAGATATGCGCAAAGCGGCATACATAGAGAAAGACTTTTCTGCAACCGCCGCCGCACTTGCGATCGGTCGGTGAACCGCCGCTCGGCATTTGACCGCGAAGCCACATGCCCGTCGGCATGGAGCACGTTCATCCAGCGTCCCTGGTGGTTCGTCTTGGGCGTCACCCCGAAGGACGCGAGGCCCGGCGCGCACTGGAACACTGTATCCACGACCAGCGCGCGCATGGGCACGCCCCGCCGGTTGTCCCCGAGATGGGCGAGACGGATGGCCGGAGCCCCGGGGGCCTTGCCGAAAGCATCGAACATCTGCGTGTTGCCCGCGTGGCGGTCGTAGTAGCTCGACTGCGCCTGCTTCTTCCCGACCTGTGGCCAGTTCGGCATCCATATCCACCGCCTGGTCTGCCCCGGGGCAGAAAAAAACCTTCGGCATCTGCGCCAGATACTGGTCGAGCAGCAACCCGAGCGCGACCGGCGCGCCGCTTTGCAGCGAGAGCAGGCTCGTGGGCGCGCCAGTGGAGGGATAAAAGCTCCCCATATTGGTGAAGGGCGGGGCTTCGGGCCGTAGGGAATCTCCGCCTCATGGTCGGCGGCAAAGGCCAGGATGCCCGTGCCGATCTGCCGGAGATTCGACACACAATTGCCGCCCCGCCTTCGCCCGCCGTTTCTCTGCCCACGAGACCGCGCGACTCAGTCCGGCAACTGGTCGAACCGGAAGCTGCAACACCCGAAATTCAGCACCGGGCCTTCCTTCTTCAGCCGCTCGTGGAAACTCTCGACGATGAAATACTCCCGCCGCGTGCCGTCGGGCTCCACATCCACGATGCCCGCCTCGCGCAGGATGCGCAGATGCTTCGAGACGTTGTATTGCGAGATGTCGAGCTCCTCGGCCAGGTCGTTCACGCCGTGCGGCTCCTTGAGCAAGGCCTTGACGATCCGCATGCGACTGCGGTCGGCGAGAGCTTTTAAGATGTCGGTGCAATCCGATTTCGCCATTTCCAGGAAGATGCCGCAGGCCCGCCCGAGTTTCGACAAAAAAGGCGTGACTTATACATGCCCATTTGCGCATACGTGCATTTCCATCCCATCCAACCCATGAAACTCCCGCGCCCCACCCTCGTCGTCGCCCTCATCAGCGTCCTCGCCACCCACGCCATCGCCGCCATCGGCGTCATCTCGCCGGCTGACGCGAAGAAGCTCATCGAAAACCCCGACGCCAAAAAGCGCCCCATCGTCCTCGATACCCGCGGCGGCTACAAAGACTACTTCCGCGGCCATCTCCCGACCGCCCATCACATCAACTTCGACACCCTGCGCGGCACCGACGCCGGCGTGCCCGTGCAGTATCTCCCCGACGACATCACCAGGACCCTGCTGACCCGTGCCGGCGCCGACGCCAACCGCCTCCACCTCGTCTATGCCACCGGCGCCGAACTCCCGAACGACGAAATCCTCAGCACGACGATGGTCGTTTACGTCCTCGAAAAATTCGGCGTGAAAGACATCAAGATCGTTGATGGTGGTTTCGCCGAATGGAAAAAACAGGGCTTCGAACCGGCGCGCGATTACTTTGGCAACCCCGCCGGCACGCTCCCGAAGAAAGGCAATCCCGGCCTCAAGGCGAACGTGGACGATGTCCAGAAGCTTATTGGCAAACCCGGCAACGTCCTCGTCGATGCGCGCCCGCTCAACGAGTTCCAGGGCGACGACGACGTTTGGCTGCGCAAGGGCCACATCCCCGGCGCAATCAGCTTCCACTGGGCGCGGCTCATGGAGAAGGACAACACCCACAAATTCAAGCCCCTCGACGAAGTGAAGGCTGAACTCGAAAAGGCCGGCATCACCAAAGACAAAAACATCATCGCCTACTGCGGCACCTCGCGGGAAGGCAGCCTGCTTTTCTTCTATTTGAAACACGTCGCTGGCTACCCGAACGTCCGCCTCTACGAGGGCGCGTGGAAGGAATACGTCTGGCTCAAGGACAAGTCGCTGCCTGCTGAGACTGGCGGAGAAGCGGCCGGTAAATAGCAGCCTCCTCTTCAGCTCAGATACAAACACGCGTGGCGTCGCATCCCCGGATGCGGCGCCACGTTTCCTTTCCGGCAGGGACAAGTTCACTGGCGCGTCATTCTGAGCGGAGTCGAAGAATGACCGCGCTTTTTTTAAGGCTTCACCTCATCACTCATCCGTCATGAAGCGCCTTCCTTTATTGCTCGTCTCGCTCCTCGCGCTCTCCATCGGGAACGCCATCGTCCGCGCCCAGGAGCCCGCGAAGCCCGTCGAAACCCACGCCCTCCACAACGTTTTCCAACTCGATGGCGGCCTCTTCTCCGGCAACTCTCCCGACTCCGAGGAAAGCTTCCGCGAACTCCAGAAGCTCGGCGTAAAGACCATCATCAGCGTCGATGGCTCGAAGCCGAACCTCGAACTCGCGCACAAATTCGGCATGCGCTACATCCACCTGCCCATCGGTTACGACGCAGTGCCGCGCTCCCGCGCCCTCGATCTCACCAAAGCCGTCCAGCTCAGCACCGGCGCTGGCCGCATTTACCTGCACTGCCACCACGGTAAACACCGCGGTCCTGCCGCCATCGCCGCCGTCTGCCGCGCCACGCGGGGCTGGAGCGCGGAGCGGGCTGACGAGTTCCTGAAACAAGCCGGCACGTCGCCCGACTATGCCGGGCTCCACCGCGACGTCCGTGCCTACGGCATCCCCGGCGCCGACGAACTCGCGCGCCTGCCCAACACCTTTCCCGAAGTCGCGCCCACACCCGCGCTCGTCGATGCCATGGTCGCGATCGACGAACACCACGATGCCCTCAAGGCCGCGCAAAAGGCCGGCTGGCGCGAAGTCCCCGGACATCCCGGCCTCACCCCCGACCAGCCCGCCGTCCTTGCGTGGGAGCTGCTCCGCGAGATGGCCCGTGAGCCGGAGGCGAAGAAACTCGGCGCCGATTACGAAAAACTGCGCGCCGACAGCGAGCGCACCGCCGACCAGCTCCGACAACTCCTGCGCGACCCGAACAGCGACACCACCGCCCGCGACGCCGCGCTCGTCGGCTTCTCACAATCCTGCGGTGCCTGCCATAAGGCACACCGCAACTAGACCAAACGTCCCGCCCTCTCCGGGGGATGGTTATAGAGGCGGTTCGCGGCGCCCGCAGGCGCCGCTTGGAGTGGGTGGCAGCAGGCTGACCCCAGACCCGCCTGCCTACGTCTTTTCGATCTCGATCACCGCGACGGTGATGTTATCGACCCCGCCCGCCTCCATGGCCCGCTCAAAGAGCGCGGTGGCGGCCGCGGTGGCGTCGGGTTCGGCGAGCAGAATCTCTTCAATTTCCGCGGTGGTGACCATGTCGGTCAGCCCATCGCTGCAAACGAGATAACGCTCGCGGTGCTGCACTCGCAGCGGGTGGATATGGGTCTCGACTTCGATGACCTCATCACGGCCGCCGATGGCTTGCGTAAGCGCGTGGAGGAAGCCGGGGCGCGCGCCGTCATTCCGCTCGAGCAAACCCTGATCGATCAGATCCTCGGCTTCGGAATCGTCGCGCGTGATTTGCACGAGTTCCTCGCCGTCGAGGTGATAGACCCGAGAGTCGCCGACGTTGAAGGCGAAGAGCCCGCGACCGCCGCAGCCGATGCCCGCCACGGTCGCGCCCATGGCGGCGAAGGCGCTCTCCTTGCGACCGCGCTCGCAGAGGCGGTGGTTGAGACGCTGGAGGATGTCGGAAATACTATTGGGCGTGACCCGCGGGCAGACGGCCAGTCCGTGAACGACTTCGCGGCTCGCTTCCGCCCCGCCGAGATGACCACCGATGCCGTCGGCCACGGCGACGATCCACGGGCCGGAGGAGAGGGAAATGGAAGAAGGTTCGCCGCTGCTCGCGCCGGAAAACTCAGTACCGGCAAGGCAGGCGTCTTCATTGGCCCGGCGCACTTTGCCGGTATGGCAGAGCCAGGCGCCGCGCACGGCGTAATGCATGGTGGGGTGGTGTTCCTCGGTTGCAGGGTGAACATTTTTCGCGCTGGAAAATCGCGTGGGCGCGGGAGGAGGAGGGGTGGCTTTCATGCTTTCCGTGGGGGGATGGGCGGAGGCTTTGGACTTCGACACTGCCGCGCAGTCTCGCGATTCCGGCATTTCTTTCAAGCCTCCGTCGCGGGCGGGTTGGAAGAAACGGAGGAACGGATGCGGGAGGGCGAACATGGTTAGCGTAAGGAAAACGTGCGCGAGCACCCTTTTGGACTCGTGCATTGCGCCATTATTCAATCGGCGATAGTTGGAGGCGAGATGGACAAAGACCTCGGCAGTATCACCGAAAAAATCCTCGCCTCGTACCGCAGCGTGGGGGGGATGAACAACATCGACGGCTCCAACCTGCCGTCGAAGCGCGCCCTCGCGACGATCTGCGAAGACCTGCTCCAGCTCTTGTTTCCCGGCTTTCATGATCAGGAGCCGATCCACTCCAGGGATCTGCGGCACGTCACCGGCCACCGCATTTTTTCCATCGCCGACCGGCTCAAGGACGAGGTCTGCAAGAGCCTGCGCCTCGGGGAACCCTCCTGCCCGGACGCACGGGCGGAGCAAATCGTCACCCAGTTTCTCGACGCGCTCCCGTTCGCCCGCCAGCAGTTGCACACCGATGTGGAGGCGGCGTTTTCCGGCGATCCGGCGGCGGGCAGCTTCGACGAAGTGATTCTCTCGTATCCGTACCTCGAAGCGATCGCGGTGCAGCGCTGCGCGCATCTCCTCTACTGCCACCAGCTTCCGCTGATTCCGCGGATGATGACGGAGTGGGCGCATTCGCGGACGGGCATCGACATCCATCCCGGCGCCCACATCAAGTCGCACTTCTTCATCGACCACGGCACCGGCGTGGTGATCGGCGAGACGAGCGTGATCGGCTGCCACGTGAAGATGTATCAAGGCGTGTCGCTGGTCGCGCGCTCGCTCTCGGGCGGGCAGCAGCTCAAGGGCAAAAAGCGGCACCCGACGGTCGAGGATCATGTGACCATCTATGCCGGCACGACGATCATCGGCGGCGACACCGTGATCGGCGAGGGCTCGACCATCGGCGCGAATGTGTTCCTCACGCATAGCGTGCCGCCTCGCTCGCTGGTCTTTTACGAGGAGAACTCGCTCCGGATTCTGGACAAGAACAAGCCGCCCGAGGAATGGGTGGCCGATTGGGTGATATGATCTACCTCGATTACAACGCCACCACGCCGCTGGCTCCGGAGGCGTTGGCGGCGATGCGACCATTTTTGGAGCGGGATTTTGGGAACCCTTCGAGCATCCATGCCGCCGGGCGGGAGACGCGGGCGGCGATCGACGAGGCGCGCGACCGGCTGGCGCGATTGCTCGGCGCGAAGCCGCATGAAGTCATCTTCACCGCCGGCGGCACCGAGGCGGACAACCTCGCCGTCATCGGTCTGGCGCGAGCGCACGCCGCGCGCGGCAAACATCTCATCACCAGCGCCACGGAACATCACGCCGTGCTCCACGCATGCGAACATCTGCAAAAGAAGGAAGGCTTTCGCGTGACGTGGCTGCCGGTCGATGCGGGCGGACGCGTGGACGGGCAGCAGGTCGCCGATGCGCTCACCCCGGAGACGACGCTCGTCTCCATCATGTCGGCAAACAACGAAACGGGCACGCTCCAGCCCGTTCGGGAAATCGCCGCGCTCTGCCGGGCGCGCGGCGTTCTCTTTCACAGCGACGCCATCCAATCCTTCGGCAAGGAGCCGCTCGCCGCGCACGACTTCGATGCGCTCTCGCTCGCCGCACACAAGTTTCACGGCCCAAAAGGCGCGGGGCTCCTCTACCTCCGCACGGGGATAAATATCGAACAGTTGCAGCACGGCGGAGCACACGAGAACCAACGCCGGCCTGGGACGGAAAACGTCGCCGCCATCGTCGGCATGGCGTGCGCCGCAGAACTCGCGCTGGCTGCGATGGACCGCGAGCGCCCGCGCCAGGCGGCACTCCGCGACCGGCTCTGGCAGGGCATCCGCGCGGCCTTCCCGGCCGCGGTGCGGAATGGCAATCCCGACCAGACGCTGGCAAATACGCTCAACGTCAGCTTTCCCGGCCTCGACGGCGAGGGCCTGCTGATGAACCTCGACCTCGCGGGCATCTGCGCGTCGAGCGGATCGGCATGCATGGTCGGCTCGATCCAGCCTTCACACGTCCTGCTGGCGATGGGCGTCGCGCCGGAACTGGCCGGCTCGACCGTGCGTTTTTCGCTCGGCAAGGAAACCGTCGCGGGAGAAATTGAAGCTGCCATCCGGCACCTGCCGGCGATCTTCGCCCGGCTGCAAACCGCCCCCGCATGAACTTCGGCCGCCAACTCGATTTTCTCACGCGCCTGCTGACACCCCGCCGTGCGGCCACCGCCGCGCCGACCCCACCGCCGGAGAGCGCCGCCGCGCTGGAAGCACGCGCTCACGAACTGCTGCACGGGTTGCACTGCGAGGCCCTCGCCGCCCGCCTTCGTGTGCGCTGGAATTCCCGCATGCGCAGCACCGCCGGCACCGCTTTGGCCAGCAAGTCGCTGATCACGCTCAACCCCCGGCTGCGCGATTTTGGCGACGAAGAAGTGGATCGCACCCTGCGCCACGAACTCGCCCATCTCCTCGCGCACTTCCGCGCGGGCCGGCGGCGCATCGCCCCGCACGGCCCCGAGTGGCAACGCGCCTGCCGGGATCTCGGTCTGACGGACGAGAAACGCTGTCACACCCTGCCCCTGCCCCGCCGAAAAATGCAGAGCCGGCTGCTCTACCGCTGTCCGGTTTGCGCACTCGAAGTCAAAAGAGTGCGGGTTTTTCGCAGCAAAACCGCCTGCCTGGCCTGCTGCCGCCGGCACAATCACGGCCAGTACGACGACCGGTTCCGTTTCGTCAAAGTCCCCCTGCATCAATAGCGGCAGCCGGAAAAAAAGAGCGGGAGGTTTGCACCTCCCGCTCGTGATTCAAATTTCGTGACCGGCTTTTACTTGGCCGCCTCTGCCGGCTTGGGCGCGTCGCCAGGTTTACCTTCTCCGGGTTTGCCGCGCCGCTCCCCGGGCTTGCGCTCACCACCGGGGCCAGCGCCCCGCTGCTCCTTCATTTTTTCCTTCTGCTCGGGCGTCAGGACAGCCCCGATTTCCTCCATCTGGCCCTTCATCAACTCGCGGAACTTGGTCTTGTCGGCATCCGTGAGATTATCGCGACCCTTGGCCATGAGTTCCTTGATTTGCGGGCCGTTCTTTTCCTGGATCGCCTTGATCTTGTCCTGCTGATCCTGGTTGAGGCCCAGCTTTTCGGTCATGCCCTTGAGCCGCTCTTCCGGGCTCCGCTCGCCGGGTCCACCCGGCTTGCGTTCGCGCCGGGCTTCCGGCCTGTCGCCCGGCTTATCGCCCGCCGGCTTGGGGGCCTCGGCGCCACCCGGCGGCTTGGGCGGGATAGCGTCTTCGGCGCGGAGGAGAGTGGATGGCACAGCGCAAAGGCCGGCCACGGTGAGGGAGAGGATAGCGAGATGCTTTTTCATAGGGGCTCAGGAACCCCCGGCCGAAAGCGGAGTTGCGGGGCGCGTGAAAAATTCCTCTAAGAAATGCAAAAGGACACGGCGTGAACCGTGTCCTTCGGCAAAAACTGAATGTCGCGAGCCGCTTACTTTGCGGTCTTTTCCTCGATGTATTTCACCACGTCGCCGACGGTCTGGAGCTTCTCGGCATCTTCATCGGGAACTTCGACGGAGAATTCCTCCTCGAAAGCCATCACCAGCTCGACGGTATCGAGCGAGTCCGCACCGAGATCCTCAATAAAGGATGCGCTCGCGGTGACTTGTTCGGGATTCACGCCGAGTTGTTCGACGATGATGTCCTTCACTTTTTCTTCGATCGATTTGTCTGCCATAAAAAGGGGTGGTTGGAGCTGTGTGTTTGGGTTGGTTTCGGGGGGATGCTTTAGAGTCGCGTCCGGGGAATGGCAACAACTAATTCGGACTTTTTCCCGCGAAAATCACCCGAAAAAATCAGCGCTGGCGTCCGCCCGCACACGCCGCTAGTAACAACGCCTATGAGCGATGCGCCCCAGGAATTTGACCTGAAATTTTTGCCCGACTGGCTGAAAGAAAGCCCCGCGCCAAATCGCTATGCCGACTATCAGGGCGAAGGCGATGACCGCCCGCGCCGCGATCGCGATGACCGGAGTTCAAGGGGGCCGCGTCCGGAGCGTCGCGGGCCGCCCCCGCCCCGCCGCGATGGTGGACCCGGGCCGCGCTCCGATCGTCCGCCCGGAGATCGTCCGCGGGGGCCGCGTCCCGGTGGCAACCGGCCCGGAGGACCACGGCGCGACGACCGCCACCACGATGATCGCCCGCCCCGCGAGGCGCCTCGGCCAGCACCGGCCGGGCTGCGAGTGGAGATTCTTCCGGAGCCCAATGCCGCCGGCGGCATTGCCCGGCAGATCAAGGCAAGCGGTCGCGCTTATGCGGTGTTCGGCACGAGCAAGCTTTTCCTCGATCGTCCCGAACGCCACCGCGTGCGCCTGACTTCCGCCGACGCGGCGGTGCCGCTTTTCCAAATCGGCGACGGCCCGATTTCGTTCGATCGCGCGCTCGTCGATCGCAATGCGTTCTTTGACGCCAAGGCGGAGTATTATACCGAGGAAACGCTGCAGGGTGAACCGATCAAGGGCAACTTTTCCAACGTGGCCCGGGCCCGCGCGACCGGCGCGCTGCTCGGCCCGACCAATCACCACGGCTACCAACCCGCATTGCGCAAGCTCTACGAGGAACGCTTCAGCCGGCGGATGTCGTTTCAGGAATTCCAGCAGAGCGAAATTGTCGTCGTGACCGACGAACAGACCGTGGCGGACTGGAAGGAGCAGGCGCGCTCGACCACGACTTACACGACCACGAAGGAAGCGGAGCCGATCATCTTCAAGACGCTTTCCGAAACCGAGCAACACTTCCGCAAGCACTACCTGCCGGGGATCGTCAAAAGCGGCCAGACTCTCGAATGCAGCGGCCAGGCGGCGCGCGCGGGCGGCGACCGCCACATCGGCGCGACGGTGCGCGAGGCGTGGGAAGCGGAGAGCCGTTTTCCGCAGCAGATCGTCAATGGCCTGCGCCCGTTCCTCATGGAAGCGGGGCTGCATTTTTTCAAGCACCGCAAACGCATCCTGTTCGTCTCCGCAACCAAGCCGCAGCGGCATCCCGCCGGGCAGGTTTTCTCCGACGGCATCACGGCGATTTTGCAAACGGTGGAAGCCGCACCGCGCATCAAACGACCCGACCTCGCCACCAAAATCCTCGGCGCATCGCAGGACACGCCGGAGGCTGCGGCGCGCAAGGCCCAGCTTGCGGCCGATCTGCACTACCTGATTCACGAGGGACAGGTGATCGAGTTCTCCGACGGCGCGCTCGAACTCCCGCTCGCCCCGCAGGACAAGCCCGCGCCGGAACGACCAATCAAGCACCGGCCAACTCCGGAAGCAGCCAAGGCCCCCGCGACCGGCGAGGAGCAGGAGTTTATGGAAGATGCGCCCGCCGAAGAAGTCGTCGCGACCCTCGAATCCGAGCCCGTGGCGGAAGCCGAACCGGCGGTCGAAGCTCCCGTCGCCACAGTTCCACCGGCGACTCCTGCACCGGAGCACGCGAGCGACTCTCGCGAGCGCGAGGCCGGTGAGGCCGGTGAGGCCGGTTCCGAGCGGGTTATTTCTCCGCCGTGAGCGCGCGCGTCTTGCGCAATGCGTCGAAGTTCGGGAAGAAACCCTCGACGGTGTAGGTCTCCCCTGCGGCCAGGTCGCGGGTGGGCACGTTGACCGAATACTCGAGACGTTCCTTGGGATTGATCGTGACCATCGTCGGCTCATTGTTGAATGCCTGATCCTGCGACCATTGCTCGACGGTCTGGCCGTTTTTGCCCTTCAAGAGCACCTCGACCCGCTGCGACGTAGGGAAATCAAGCTGCGCCATCTTCCCGCCGCGATTGGTCAGGGTCAGCGTCACCTTGACCTGCCGATTTTCCGCGAGCTTTACCGGATTGGGTTCGACCAGCAGGCCCATTTCCAGCGACCCGAAATTGGTCGAACGCTCCTTCGGCTCCTTCGCCTTCGATCCGCCGAACGGGTTCAGCAAGCGCGACCACAAGCCGCGCTTCGGCGCGGGGGTCGAGGCTTCCTCGGCAGCGGACAGAGCCATCGGGAGGGCGAGGGCGAGGAGGCAGGACAGGGCGCGGAATTTCATCGCGCTCCTTTAGCGGGGCGCGGCATGGTTGGCAAATGGCTTCCCTCTTTTCCTCACTCCCCGGCGCGCGGAAAGCCACGCTCCGACTGCTCTCCGCGTCGCTCGCCTGCGCGTTCCTCGGCATGGGCAACAAACCCGTCATCTCCGTGCGCTTCTACGCGGAAGCCAACAAGCAGGACACCGAGCGGTTCGCCCGGCCCATCACCCTGCGCAACCCGCCGCGGGAGGCCTTCGTCGAGAGCGTGCCCACTATCCACGAAAAGCAGATCAGGGCGGTTTATCCTTTTCAGGCGAAGGATGGCTCGTGGGGTTGTGCCTTCAAACTCGACAATAGCGGACGCATCAATCTGGAAGTCGTGAGCACCACCCGGCGCGATGGCACGCTGGTCGCCTTTGTCGGCACCAAAGCCGGAGTCCATCAGGCCGCCGAGCTGTTCATCGACAAGCCCATCCGCGACGGCATCATTTCCATCCCGAATGGTCTGACGGAATTGCAAATCGCCGCGATCACCAAATCCTGGCCGGTGCTCGGGCAGAAAAAAAAGCGCTAGTCGAGTCGCACGCGCTTCTGTTTCGACCTTGTCCGAATATCTGCCACTCCTCGCCGCGGTCGCGCCGGTCTTCCTCGTCATCGGTCTCGGCTGGCTCATCCGGCGCATCGGCTGGCTCACGGAGGAAGCGGATGCGAGCCTGCTCCGGGTCATCGTCAACCTGCTCTACCCGTGCCTCATTCTCGACACGATCCTCGGCAATCGCGCGCTGGAAAAAGCCGGCAACGTCCTGCTCGCACCGGTCGTCGGCTTCTTCACCGTCGTCCTCGGCTACACGATCTGCTACGCCGTCGCGCCGCTCTTCGGCGCTCGGGAATCCCGGCAGCGGCGCACCTTCGCCTTCACCACCGGCATCTATAATTACGGCTATCTCGCGCTGCCCATCGCGGAATCGCGCTTTGGCAAGGAAACCAGCGGCGTGCTCTTCATCCACAATCTCGGCGTCGAAATCGCGCTCTGGACCGTCGGCATCATGGTCATCTCCGGCAGGACTCGCGGCGGCGGCTGGCGGCAGATCCTCAATGGACCGGTCATCGCCATCGTCTGCGCCGCCGCGCTGCACTTTGCCGAGGCGCGAACGTGGATGCCCGGCGTTGCGCTCACCGCCATGCACAGCCTCGGCGTCACCGCGCTGCCGCTTGGGCTCATCCTCACCGGGGCCACCTTTGCCGACCACCTGCGCGATCTTTCCACCAACAGCCGCCCGCTCACGACTTTCGGCGCGTGCCTGCTCCGGCTCGGCGCACTCCCACTGCTCATGCTCGCGCTGGCCCGCTGGCTCCCCTGCCCGGTCGAACTCCGCCGCGTCATGATCATTCAGGCCGCGATGCCCTGCGCCGTGATCCCCGTCATCCTCTCGAAACTCTACGGCGGCGACCCCGCCAGCGCGCTGCGGATCATCCTCTTCACCTCCGCGCTCGGGCTGCTCACCATTCCGTTCTGGATCCAGTTCGGGCTGCGCTGGGTCGGCGGGTAGCGAGATTTCACGCGTTCGCGCTTGAAGCGCGAGCAGCGCCCGGAGAATGTGCTGCGCGCTGGATTCCGGCGACGCCGACCACGCCGGCAGGCAACCGTCTTTCAACCAACCAAACCGCACCACACTTATGGCAGTCATCTCACGAGGTCTTGAAGGAATCATCGCCGCAGAAACCCGCATCGGGGATGTCCGCGGTCAGGAAGGCCAGCTCATTTATTGCGGCTACGACATCAACGAACTCGCCGGCAAAGTCAGCTACGAGGAAGTCGTTCACCTGCTCTGGCACAATCGCCTCCCGACACAGCACGAGCTCGACCGCCTGACCACCGCCCTCCGCGCCGAGCGCGAACTGCCGCAGGGCGTCATCGAGTGGATCACCAGCGCGCCGAAGACCGCCGCGCCGATCGACATCATGCGCACCGCGGTCAGCATGCTGGGCTGTTATCCGACCAACCGGCCCAACCTCGACATGCCCGAGGCCAATGCCATCGCGATCAAACTCGTCGCGCAAATCGGCATCATCGCCGCCTACTTTCACCGCAGCCGCAGCGGCCTGCCTCTCCCGGCGATCCGCCCCGACTTGAGCGAAGCCGGACACTTCCTCTGGCTCATGACCGGCGAGGAACCCGGCGTCGAAGCCACGCAAACGCTCGATGTCGCCTACGTCCTCCACGCCGAGCACGGCTTCAACGCCAGCACCTTCACCGGTCGCGTCGTCTCCTCCACCCTCAGCGACATGTATAGCGCCGTCAGCGCCGCGATCGGCGCGCTGAAAGGCCCGCTCCACGGCGGCGCCAACGAAGGCGTCATCCACATGCTCCAGGAAATCGGTTCGCTCGACAAAGTCGATGGCTGGATCGAGGAAGCGCTCGCGCAGAAAAAGAAGATCATGGGCATCGGCCACCGCGTTTACAAAGTGCTCGACCCTCGCGCCCCACACCTCAAGACCATGGCGATCAAGCTGAGCGAAGAACTCGGCGACGCCCAATGGATCCAGATGAGCGAGCGCATCGCCACCATCATGAAAGAGCGCAAGGGCCTCAATGCCAACGTCGATTTCTACAGCGCCACGGTCTATTACTCGCTCGGCATCCCGACCGATCTCTTCACCCCGATCTTCGCCATCTCGCGGATGAGCGGCTGGACCGCCCACATCCTTGAGCAGTACGCCGACAACCGCCTCTTCCGCCCGCTCAGCGAATACGCCGGCGCGCCGGTCGGGAAAAAGGTCGTCCCGATCGCCGAGCGCTGAGCGCAATGGAGGGTCGGCACAATGATCGACGTTGTGCCCGCTCCTGTCGAAGAAGGTCTGAGGATCGCCGTCGCTCTGGCTATCGCGACGGTCGCCCTGTGCAATTGGCGCTTTTGGTCGATGCGGTTCTGGCTGATCGCGGCCGCATTCTACGGACTGCTCCCTGTCATCATCAAAGCACTGACGCCAGGCCGGCACGAATTCGGCCTCTACGGGACAGGGCGACACGCACCACCGGTCGTCTATGGAATTCTCCGACTACTTGAAAGTTGCTCGACGGAAGTGCTCCTCCCCCTGATGGGGCTGGGATTGCTTTCCTTTCACCCGGCGACTCGCTGGGTTGAAACCGCTCGCCATCGCAAAACCGTCCTGCGACTGGCAGCTTTGGCCGCCTTTGGCGTGGCGATATCTCTGGGCTGGAAGCTCGCCCAGCCCGCAAAATCTCCGCCACTCGACCCGCTGGCTTTCGATCGGGAACAAATCTCAAAGGCGTTGAGCATTCATGTGGAAATGGTTCAGACGACCTTTCGCGAAACCCTGCCTCAATTTCGCATTACACTTACCAACCAGAGTGATTCCAGAATCAATCTCAGCGGACGCAGAGTAGATGGATTGCGGCTTCGACCCGAAGTCGAATTCCGCATGCGTCGTCGGGACGGTGTATGTCACTTTTTCGGCTCGGCCTTACGCTTTCCCCAAGCAGACGAATGGCTCGAATCCGGAGCGAGCCGGACAATTCGGTGGCCCGAATTGGTTGCCGTGGCAAATCCCTATAATCGGGATTGGATGGATCTCCTCTTTCCAATGAGTCGCTTCCTCGACATCACTCCTGGGGACTATGACGCCTATGTCTATATCAACATCGATGACGATAATCGGACACGGACAGCGTCGAGCAATATCGTCAGCTTCCGCTGCCGATCAACGTAAGCGAAAGATTGACTCACGATCCCGCGGAGCGGCTCCCCGCTCTTGTCCGCCGGCTCGCATCCTGCGGGAACCACTGCCGAGGCTTGACGTCCAGCACACTTTCCCGCCCATGCTGAAAGCATGATAAAGCCCACTGGATTCGCCGTAATTGGCACCGGCATGATTGCCGAAGTGCATGCGCAAGCGATCAAGGAAACGCCGGAAGCACAACTCGTTGCCGTATGGACCCGCGACGCTGCGAAGCGCACGGATTTTGCGAAGCGCTTCGGCTGTCGGGCGGCGGAAAGTCTCGCGGCGCTGGTGGCTGATCCCGAGGTGCAGGCGGTGACGATCGCCACGCCGAGCGGCGCGCACGCAGAGGTCTCGGTGCCGTTTCTCGAAGCGGGCAAGGCGGTGCTCTGCGAGAAGCCGCTGGAGGTGAATCTGGCCGCCGTGGATCGCATCCTCGATGCGGAAAAGCGCGGCGGCGGAGTGCTCGCGGGCGTTTTCCAGATGCGGCTCGGGCGCGGGGCGAAGCTGCTGAAGGACGCCGTGGAGGCGGGGCGCTTTGGGCGGCTGACGTTGTGCAGCGCTTATATCAAGTGGTGGCGTTCACCGGAGTATTACGCCACGTCGTCGTGGAAAGGCACCTACAAGCTCGATGGCGGCGGGGCGCTGATCAATCAAGGCATCCACGCGGTCGATCTCCTGCAATGGATCGCCGGGCTGCCGGCGGAGGTGAGCGCGTTCACCGGGCGGTTGGCGCATCCGGGAATCGAGGCGGAGGACACAGTGGCGGCAACGCTCCGCTACGCGCACGGCGGGCTGGGCGTGATCGAGGCTTCGTCGTCGTCGTGGCCGGGGAGCGATCTGCGGATCGAGATCATGGGCTCACGCGGTTCGGCGGTGCTGGTGAACGATCGTATCGCGCGCTGGGAGTTCGCCGATGCGCGGCCCGGCGATGAGAAAGTGCAGCAGGATTTCGCCAACGCGCCGACGATGAAAGTGGGCAGCGGCGATCCGCGAGGGATGAGTTGGAATGAGCATCGTGTGCAGATCGGCGACCTGGCGCGCGCCTTGATCGAAGGCCGCCCGCCGATGATCCCCGGCTCCGAAGCGCGCCGCGCCGTGGCGCTGGTGATGGCGATCTACGAGAGCGCGCGGAGCGGGCGAACGGTGCGGCTTTAAGCTCCGGGGAGCACACACGTCTCGCGTGTTGGTCGCGGCATCCCGCCGCGACGAACTTTCCGCCGCATCTGCGGGCGGGGAGATCTTGGCTGTGGCCGATGACGAATAAAAAGTGCGCGAAGGCGGGACGCCTTCGCCAACACCCGGGACGGGGGTGCTCCCCGGAAATCTTCGTGCAACGCTTTACAGCGCCGCCGCGAGCTTCACGATCTCCGCGAAGTCACGGGCGACGAGGCTGGCGCCGCCGACGAGCGCGCCGTCGATATCCGGCTGACCGAGGAGCTCGGTGGTGTTGCCGGGTTTCACGCTACCGCCGTACTGGATGCGCACCTTTTCCGCAGTCGCAGCGTTCGAGATTTCGGCGAGCACTTTGCGGATAAAAGCGTGCGCTTCCTGCGCCTGCGCGGGCGAGGCGGTGCGGCCAGTGCCAATGGCCCAGACGGGTTCGTAGGCGAGGACGATGTCTTCGAGTTCCTTGGCCGGGATGCCGGCAAGGCTGCCTTTGAGCTGGGTTTCGAGCACTTTCTCGACCAGGCCACCGTCGCGCTCGGTGAGCGTTTCGCCGATGCAGACGATGGGCGTGAGGGTCGCCGCGATAGCGGCCTTGGTCTTCCTGTTCACAATCTCATCGGTCTCGCCGAAGAGCGTGCGCCGCTCGCTGTGGCCGAGCACGACGTAACGCGCGAAAAGCTCGCGAATCATCCCGGCGCTGATCTCGCCGGTGAACGCCCCGTTCTTTTCCCAATGCATGTTCTGCGCGCCGCTCTTCACGTTCTGCACCTTGCTCAGGCGCTCAGAGACGTAGGCGAGGGCGGTGAAGGGCGGGACGATGACGATGTCGATGTTCTTCTCATCGGCGACTTCGAGGAGGAAGTGGTCGAGATAGGAGGTCGCGTCGGCGACCGTCTGGTTCATTTTCCAATTGGCGGCGATGATTTTTTTACGCATGGCGTGGATGGTTTTAACGGAATTACGGACTTAACGGAATGGCGGATTGGGAACGACGAGGTTGGGATTCTGCGCTGGCCTTTCCCGATTCCGTTTATTTCGAAATTCCGTCTAAATTATTTGTCGGTGAGAGCGGCAACGCCGGGGAGAGTTTTGCCTTCGAGCAATTCGAGCGAAGCACCGCCGCCGGTCGAGGCGTGGGTGACTTTCTTGATCACGCCGAATTCCTTCGCCGCCGTCGCGGTGTCGCCGCCGCCGACGATGCTGATCGCACCCTTCTCCGTCGCGTCGGCGATGGCCTCGGCCATGGCTTTGGTGCTGCCGGCGAAGGCCTCGAACTCGAAAACGCCAGGAGGGCCGTTCCAGATGATCGTCTTCGCGCGGGCGATGACTTCGGCAAACCGCGCGCGGCTCGCGGGACCGGAATCGAGGCCCTCCCAACCGGCGGGGATGCCTTCCTTGTCTGTCGCGGCGCTGGTCTTCGCGTCGGGCGCGAATTTGTCCGCGAGGACGAAATCGACGGGCAGGTGAATCTTCACGCCCTTCGCGGCGGCTTTGTCGAACAGTTCTTGCGCGATCTCGGCGCCCTTGGCGTCGAAGAGGCTGTTCCCGATTTCCATTCCTTCGAGCACCTTCTTGAAAGTGAAGGCCATGCCGCCGCCGATGATGATCTCGTCGGCCTTGTCGAGAAGGTTGTTAATGAGCGGAATTTTGTCCGCGATCTTCGCTCCGCCAAGGATGGCGAGGAGCGGGCGCGCGGGGTTATCGAGCACCTTGTCGAAGGCTTCGAGTTCCTTTTGCATGAGGAAACCGGCGGCTTTCTGCGGGAGATCGACGCCGACGACCGACGAATGTGCGCGGTGGGCGGTCCCGAAGGCGTCGTTGACATACACGTCGCCGAGCTTGGTCAGCGAAGCGCGAAACGCGGCAACGGCTGCGGGGTCGGCGGTTTTTTTGGTGCCGTCTTCCAGCTTCACCTTGCCCTCTTCCTCGATGTGGAAGCGGAGGTTTTCGAGCAGGATCACTTCGCCGGGCCTCAGCGCCGCAGCGGCGGCCTCCACTTCGGCACCGACACAGTCGTTCAGAAACTGCACGGGCTTGCCGAGCAGTTCGGCAAGTTTGTCGGCGACGGGCTTGAGCGAGAATTTTTCCGAGCGCTGGCCATCGGGCCGACCGAGGTGGCTGGCGAGGACGACGGAGCCACCCTTTTCGAGGATGTATTGAATCGTCGGGAGCGCGGCGGCGATGCGCGCGGTGTTGGTGATTTCGCCGGTTTTTTTGTCCTGCGGGACGTTGAAATCGACGCGCACAAAGGCGCGTTTGCCGGAGAAGTCGAGATCGCGAATAGAGAGTTTGGCCATAAAAAGTGCGCGCGGATGAAGCCTCGCGCGCCGGGAAAAGACAAGCTCTTTGCTCTCCCCGCGGTGTCATTCTGAGCGAAGTCGAAGAATCCCGGCGATGAACGTGCCATGCCGCTCAACTAGCGACGGGATTCTTCGGCTTCGCTACGCTCCGCTGAGAATGACCCGCGTTTTGGGATGGCTTCCACTCATGGTACCGGCCCCCAGATTTCCGCGAGCAGCGCGAAGGTTTCCGGCTCGGCTTCATTCAACTCAGGATGCGTAAAGGGGAAGAAATCGTTCATCCCGAAATAGGCTTCGGTCATCTCGGCGAAGAATTCCTTGTGATTGGTCAGCGCGTAGTGGCGCTTCCGCTCACCGCCGGTGTAGAGCACTGCATTGCCGTGTCCGCTGGCCACGTAGCGATCCCAAGTGGCGCGGATCCGAGGCTCGTCGAAGCCGAGCACGCGGTCGTGATAGGCGTGGGCGAGTTCGTGGAGCACGCACCACGGCTGGATGAATTGATGGCGCGGGGCGACGAAGCGCGCGGCATCGGGAATGTGGACGCACTTGGCCATGTCCCGCGCGAACCCATTCCCCACGAGCCAGTCGGCGGATGGGTGATACTGCATGCTGATCAGCTTGCCGTGGGAGAGATCGAGGATGATCGGCACGGTGCGCAGCTCGGCGAGGCGGTCGGGCGCGACGACGTTGGCGATGTCCGTGAGCCGGGCTTCGAGCAGCTTCAGCGCGCGCTGGCCGAGTGCCTGGGCGGGCGCGGCGAGCAGACGGTGGTCCACGCGCACCGTCCAACCGGCGATGGTGTATTCCCCGCGCGCCACCGGCTTCTCCGGTTCGGCGGCGAGCATGGCGAGAGGTAGAAGGAGGGTGAGGAGGAAAGCGAGCCGGTGCATGGAGGTGTGTCCGGCGATAACAGGCGCCGCGCGGGTGGCGAAGCCCAAAACCCCGAAAAACAAAGCGCCCGCCATCGACGAACGATGGCGGGCGCGAAGAGGAACCTTGGCGGCGGACGGCTACTTCGAGACGACCTTCACCATCTCCAACACTTTGTTGGAATAGCCCCACTCGTTGTCGTACCAGGAGACGAGCTTCACGAAGGTGCTGTCGAGCGCGATGCTGGCGTCGGCGTCGAAGACGGAGGTCATGGCCTCTCCCACGAAGTCGGTGGAAACCACCTTGTCCTCGGTGTAACCGAGCACGCCTTTCATCGGGCCTTCGGCCGCGGCTTTGAGGGCGGCTTTGATTTCCTCGAAGCTCGCGGGGTTGGTGAGCTCGGCGGTGAGATCGACCACGGACACGTCCGAAGTCGGGACGCGGAAGGCCATGCCGGTGAGTTTTTTGTTCAGCTCGGGAATGACCACGCCGACCGCCTTGGCGGCGCCGGTCGAGGACGGAATGATGTTTTCGAGGATGCCGCGGCCGCCGCGCCAGTCCTTGTTGCTCGGGCCGTCCACGGTCTTCTGCGTGGCCGTCGCGGCATGCACGGTGGTCATGAGGCCGCGCTTGATGCCAAAGGCGTCGTTGATGACCTTGGCGATCGGGGCCAGGCAGTTCGTAGTGCAGCTCGCGTTCGAGATGATGGCCTGCCCGGCGTACGTTTTGTCGTTCACGCCATAGACGAACATCGGCGTCGCGTCTTTCGAAGGCGCGGACAGGACGACCTTCTTTGCACCCGCCTTGAGGTGTGCGCTGGCGGTGGTTTCATCGAGGAAAAGTCCGGTCGATTCGACCACGACATCGGCTCCGACTTCATCCCATTTCAACGTGGACGGATCCTTCACCGAGGTCAGGCGGATCTTTTTCCCGTTCACCACGAGCGTGGTGCCTTCCACGGAGACTTCCCCTTTAAAGCGGCCATGCACGGAATCGTACTTGAGCATGTAGGCGAGGTAGTCGGGCTCGAGCAAATCGTTGATGCCGACCACTTCGATGTCTTTGGAAAAATTCTGCACTGCGGCGCGGAAAACCATGCGTCCGATGCGGCCGAAACCATTGATGCCAATTTTGATCATAGATGTGTGTGGATGGTGCTGTTGGTGGTGTGTTTGTTCAGAAAAAAACCGCGGGCACTTAATCGGGCGGGTCGCGGAGCGTCAAACAAACATTCACCCCGACACGCCGCCAAACCACGGAAATAAGGGGTTTCCCGCGCTCCATCTCCATGAAAATCCCTGGCAAAAAAGGGGTCCGCGCGAGCCGCTTGGGAACGGACGCTGCTTAGTAGAAGGTCAGAATGCGCGACCAGCATCCCGCCTTCTTTTTCAGCACTACGATGAACTTCTCACTGCCCCTTCTCTTCGCCCTCCTGCTCGCCGCCTCGACGCTTCACGCCGAGGATTCCCTGTCGGACCGCTGGAAGGGGCGGCGGCTGACGCCCGAAGAGCAGCGGATGTTTGGACCCAAATCCGCCACCTTGAAGTATGACGTGCGGATGATCCGCGCCGCGCACATCGCCCAGCTCCGGGCGAATCCCCGGATGACCTGGCACTGCTGGAAATATGTGAAAGATGCGCTCCTCGCGGCCAACGTGGTGGAAAACCGACCGGTGAGCATCTGGGCGCGGCAGGCCGGTGCGGAATTGGCGCGCAACTACGGGTTCAAGAAGCTCCAGACGCGCGATCCCTACGCCGCGCCGGTCGGCGCCGTGATCGTTTATGGCGGGCCGGACGCCGGGCACGTCGAATTGCGGACGGAGAGCGGCTTCGTCAGCGATTTCACGTCGCGCCGCTCCTATCCGCGCCCGGTGCTTGGGATCTACGTCAAGCCAGCTTAGCGCTCAAGAGACCCTGGGTGAGGACAACGAGAGCCGGGGCCCGTCACTTTACACCGAGGCAACAAAGCGCGCGGTCGGAGCGGAGCAGGATCCGGTTCCCGGTCAGTGCGGGCGTTGAATTAAACATGCCGCGGTAGCCTTCGAGCACGTTGTCGGCGAGTCGCTCCCACTGGGTTCGGGCGGCGACGACGATGGGACTCGAGGCCCCGGGTCCAAGCAACGGCGGGGAGAACCGAAAGGGCCACCATGGCCACGCTGAGGACGCGGGAGATTGGAAGCATGTCGCCCAAACTAAAAGACGGCCCACCGTGGCAAGCGCGATTGTTTCAGGCTTCGAACGGCCCTCCCAAACGAGGAAAGTTTGCCCCGTGACGGAGAAGACGATAGTTTCCGGCACGACCCTTGACGGGACGTTTACCGATGCCGCAGCCGGAACAATTCGAACACTACGAACTTTTGAAGAATGAGGACGGTTCCGTCATGGAACTCGGCCACGGGGCAATGGGCGTCACTTACAAGGCATTCGACACGAATCTGCGCTGCCACGTCGCGCTCAAGGTCATCAGTGCGGCGAATCTCAATGACCCGACGGCGGCGGAGCGTTTCCTGCGCGAAGCCCGCGCCTCCGCCCAGCTCCGCCATCGCAATGTCGCCTCGGTCTTTCACCTCGGCCGCCACGGCGATTCCTATTTTTACGCGATGGAATTCATCGAGGGCGAAACGGTGGACGAACGGGTGAAGCGCGAGGGCCCGCTCGAAACGCTCTTCGCCCTGGAAATCACCAGCCAGGTGGCCAGCGCCCTCATCGCGGCCCACAAACAGGGTCTCATCCATCGCGACATCAAACCTTCGAACCTCATGCTCATCCGCGAGGATGACGGCGAGATGATCGTGAAGCTCATCGACTTCGGTCTCGTGAAGTCCGCGCTCATCGGCTCAACCGCCGGCGCACTCACCGCGACCGGCTTCGTGGGCACGCCCTACTTCGCCAGCCCCGAGCAGCTCGACCAGCGCACCGAGGACATTCGCACGGACATCTACTCCCTCGGCATCACCTTCTGGTTCATGCTGACCGGCAAGCCGACATTTATGGGCTCGGTGGCCAGCGTCATCGCGCAACATCTCGACAAGCCGCCCGCCTTCGAGTCGCTCGCCGTGTTGCCCGCATGTGTCGTCGGCGTCCTCCGCAAAATGCTGGAGAAGGAAGTGGAGCAGCGCATCCAGACCCCGCAGGAATTGCGGGCCGAGCTGAAGCGGTGCATGGACATCCTGAGGGAGGCTGGCACCGATGCCGCCACCGCGCCCGCGACGATGACCTACGACGAGGCCTTCGAGACCATCGGCCTGAGCAGCACGCACGGCCTCCGGCCCGCCCCGCAAGCGGGCGCCGTCCTCGGCGAACGCTACCGGCTGATCGAGGATCTCGATGCCGAGGAGCCGGGTCGCACTTTCCACGCCGAGGATACCCGGCAGAAACGGCGCGTGCGCGTGAAGATCGTGCAGTGCAATGCGACGGCCTTCACTTCCGTGCGGGAACAAGCCGCGCGCCTGCAAGGCGCGTCGCATCGCAACTTCATTGCGGTCCTCGCCGCGGAGCACGTCGCGGCGTTCGGTTACGTCGTGTCGGAATGGCTGGAAGGCTTCGCGCTCGTGGATCTCCTGCGGGCGCGCCGCGAGCTGCTCCTGCGGGAAACGCTCACCCTGCTCGAACAAATCGCCCCGGCCGTCGATGCCGCCCGCGATCTCGACATCCGCGTGGCGCTCGAGTTGCGCAGCGTCTTCCTCCATTTTCCGGAAGGCTTCGAGGAACCGGACGAGCAAATCTTGCTGCGCTGCCCGCTCGCGGAATGGCCCGCCTTCGTGGTAAAACTCGACCCGCTCGCCGGCCTTGAGCAGATCGAGGAAACCGACTCCGACTGTGAGCGCACGATGGTGCAAAAAAGTTTCTCCGGCCGCAGCGCCGCCATCGCCCAAGTCGCCGCGCTCGCCTACGATCTGCTCGGCGGCAAACCGGGCGCCTCCGCGCCCCTGGCCAATGTCTCCGAGGAAGGCAACGACGCGCTGCGCCGCGCCCTCCTCGGACGCGATCATTTCCCCTCGGCGCAAGCTTTCGTCGAAGCGCTCCACCGCACCGCAACCAAGGATCTCGCCCCACGCCCGGCACCGCCCCTCGCCGCTCCGGAGTCGGCGAAAACCGCGGCTCCCCTGCCCGTGCCACGGCCTCCCTCGTCTGCGGTCTCTCCGCCGCCGCCGGTCCAATCACCGACCAAAGTCTTCACCTCCGCCGATACGGCACAAATGCTCTGGTCACGCCACCGCCCGGCGCTGATCGGCAGCGTGGTGGGCCTCGCCGCCGTGATCGGCCTCGGCGCTTTTGCGGTCTCCCATCTCCAGACGGAAAAGCCCCGCATCAATCCCGGCCCACCGTCCACCCCGCCAGCGAACACGGTCATCCCCGCGACGCAGCGCGTCCCACCCCGACTCGGACAGCCGTGGAAGAACAGCCTCGACATGCGCTATGTCCCGGTCAGCAACGTGCATTTTGCGACGATCGAAACGCGGGTGAAGGATTTCGCGGCGTTCGTGCAGGCCACCGGCTACGACGCCGAGGGCGGCATGTATTCGCTGCAAAAGGACGGCTTCAAACAGCACGGCCATTCCTGGAAAAATCCCGGCTTCCCGCAATCGCCCGAGCACCCCGTCGTCGGCATCTCCTACGAAGATGCGAGGTATTTCTGCGACTGGCTGACGCGCAAGGAACGCAGCGAAGGCACGCTTTCCTCCTCGCAACTGTATCGCCTGCCGACCGACCGCGAATGGAGCGAAGCCGCCGGGTTCGTCAACGAAACCGGCGCGACTCCTGAAGAACGCAGCGAAAATGTAAAAGCCTCGGCCTGGGGCGTCGGCCCGCTGCGCACCAACGCCGTCAATTTCGCCGGCAGCGAGGCTGCCGCCAATGCCCCCGCGGACTGGCCGGTCATCGCCGGTTATCACGACAACGCCCCGCGCACCTGCGTCGTGCCCGGCTACGGCCCGAATGCGCGCGGCATCTACGATCTCGGCGGCAACGTCTGGGAATGGTGCCAGGATCGTTTCAACAAAACGACCAACTGGCGCGTGCTTCGCGGTGGTTCATGGGCCACCTCGCGCCCGTCGCAACTCCTGCTCTCTTTCCGGCGCGGCTACGACCCGAGCTTCCGCCACGACGACATCGGCTTTCGCTGCGTCATCGCCACCGATTCCGGAGAACGCTGAACCATGAAACTGCTGCTCAAATTCAACCTCGTCTTCCTCCCGCTCCTCGCCCTGATGCTCGCCGGCATCGCCTTCGCCGCGCGCGGCCTGCTCCAGGCCAACGCCCGCGAACAGATCGCGCAGAACGCGCGGATCATCATGGAGACCGCGACCTCCAGCCGCATCTACACCACGAAGCAAGTCGCGCCTTTGCTCCAGCACAAGAATTTCAAAATCCAGACCGCCGTCGCCGAATTCCAGAAGACGATCTCCGAACTGGCCAAGGAAATCGATACCGCCGCACCCAGGGATTTGCGGCTGACCAGCTCCAAGAAAGCCTACGCGCTCGGCCAGCAACGCCTCCTCGCCGCGCAACAGCAGTTGATCGATTCCGTGAAGGACAAGGAGGGCGAATTGCTCGATAACGAATTTCACCCACAGTCCGTCCCGGCCTTTGCCGCCACCGAAATTTTCAATTACCTGCGGGAGAAATATCCCGAGTATTTCTACAAGGAGGCGACGCTCAACCCGACCAATGAACGCGACCGCGCGACCGATTGGGAAACCGACATCGTCAATCAGTTCCGCGGCAACGCCGCGCTCCCCGAATTCCTGACCACTCGGGCGACCCCGACCGGCGAGGCGCTGGTCCTCGCCCGGCCGATCAAAGTCAACAACGTCAGTTGCCTGGCCTGCCACACGACGCCGGAGCAAGCCCCGCCCGAGATGGTCAAACTTTATCCCCGGCGCGGCGGATACGGCTGGAAGCTCAACGAAATCATCGGCGCGCAGATCGTTTCCGTGCCCATGGCCGTGCCCGTGGGAATGGCCGACAACGCGTGGGGCAGCCTGACCAAGTGGTTGGTCGCCTCGTTCTTCGGCATCGGCCTCGCAGCCAATGCTGGCGTCGGCTGGCTGCTGCGCCGCGTTGACTGAGGCGTCTGCCAAAACACCGACCGCGCCCCAGACGGAAAGAATTTCCCGTAGAGCCCTCGTTTGAAATTACCGAAAATCACCCGCCGCCGGTTCTGTGCGGGCGTGCTCGCCGGCATGGTCGGGGGCGCGGGCTGGATGCGGTTCGTCGAGCCGTGGTGGTTCAAGGTGACCCGCCGCGAAGTGCCGCTCGGCCTGGGCGGCGGGCGGCTGAAGCTGCTGCACCTTTCCGATTTTCACGCCGACCCGATGCCGCTCGATCATGTGGCGCGGTGCATCCGGGCGGGTCTCGCAGAGAAGCCGGATCTCGTCTGCCTCACGGGTGACTTCATCACGACGAAATACGAAAAGTGGGATGCCTACGCCGCGCTGCTCGCGGAGTTGACCACGGCGGCGCCGACGTTTGCCGTCCTCGGCAATCACGATGGCGGACACTGGGCCCGGTGGCGGGGCTATGCGGACACGCGGCTCGTGCGCGCGCTTCTCGACCAGGCCGGCGTGCGGCTGCTGCACAACGAGGCGGAGTCCTTCGCAAATGCGAATGGCCGGATCACCCTGGCCGGACTCGGGGATCTGTGGGCGCGGGAAATGGAACCCGACGCCGTCCTCGGCGGGCGGAAACGCGAGCGCGACAACCCGCTGGTGCTCATGTCGCACAACCCGGACACGAAGGACACGCTGCGCGCTTACGCGTGGGATCTGATGCTGAGCGGCCACACGCACGGCGGGCAGCTCTCCCTGCCGTGGGTGGGCGAACCGTTTGCGCCCATCGTGGACAAGCGCTACGTCCGCGACCTCCACCGCCTCGAAGACCGTTGGCTCTACATCACCGCCGGCGTCGGCTGCCTGCACACCGCGCGCTTCAATTGCCGGCCGGAGATTTCGGTGCTTACGCTCGTCTGACGCAGACTCATCCTCCGCGCCATTTCCGGCGAAGGATCTCACGCCTCCACGTCCAGGGGCACGTCGCGGTATTCGAGTGCCCACTCCCGCATGAAGCGGACGCGCGACGGGCGGATGCGGTAGATGATCAGCTCGGGATTCTCCGGCGTGCCGAGGTAGCGGCGAAGCAGCGGATTGCTTTCCCATATTTCGCACAGCAACGCCGCGTCGGTCAGGACTTCGGCGACGCCCGTGATGCGGACCTGGTCGTGCGTGTCGTCGAGGTAGTTGAGTTCGACCTTGGGATTCGCCGCGATCTCGCGGGTCTTGCCGTAGCTGCGCAGGTTGGCGACGTAGATCGTGAAGTCGTGATCGACCCGAACCGGTGAAACCGGACGGACGCGCGGTTGGTCGCCATCGAGGGTGGCGAGCTGCGGAAATTTGGCGCGGGCGATGACGGCGCGGGCGAGCGCGGGGATTTCGTCGGAAGTGAACGGACGCGGGACGGGGGCGGGCATGCGGGGGATGAAGCGGCGGGGCTCTTCGACTGCGCTCCGCTCCGCTCAGAATGACACCGAGGAGACCCGGGCTATGCCGGGGCTTCCGTGAGGCCGGGCGGGTAATCCGGCGCGATCGTCGTGCCTTCTTCGCGCTTCAACGGCGGCGGCTCGCTCGAGTTGGAGCGTGATTTTGGAATCGACGGCGGCGTGCGCATACTGCCGGTTTCGATCAGCTCGCGGATTTGTTTGCCGTCGAGGGTCTCGTATTCGAGCAGCGCCTTGGCGATGGCTTCGAGCTTGTCTCGGCTTTCGGTAAGGAGCTTCACGGCGCGGGTGTAGGCGTCGTCGCAGAGCTTGCGCACTTCGTTGTCGATCTCCTGCGCGGTGGCTTCGCTGTACTCGCGGCCCTGGCCGAGATTGCTGCCGAGGAAAACGTAGTCCTCGTTCTTGCCGTATTCGACCATGCCCATTTTCTCGCTCATGCCCCATTCGCAGACCATTTTGCGGGCGATGTTCGTCGCCTGGCCGATGTCGCCGCGGGCGCCATTGGTCACGTCGCCGAAGATCATATCCTCCGCGACGCGCCCGCCCATGATGACGACGAGACGGTCGAGTAGTTCGTTTTTGCGATGCGTGTATTTATCCTCCGTCGGCAGATACATCGTCGAGCCGAGCGACGGCCCCCGCGGGATGATCGTGACCTTGTGAAGCGGGTCCATATTTTTGACCAACTCGCAGAGCAGCGCGTGACCGGCTTCGTGATAAGCGGTATTTTCTTTTTCCTTGTCGCTCATGGCGAGCGACCGGCGCTCCTTGCCCCAGCGCACTTTGTCACGAGCTTCCTCGAGTTCCGGCAGGGTGATTGCCTTCAGACCGCGGCGCGCGGCGAGCAGGGCCGCTTCATTGATGATATTGGCCAGTTCGGCGCCGGAGAAACCGGGCGTCCCGCGAGCGACGACTCCCATGTCCACGTCTTCAGCGAGCTTCACCTTCTTGGCGTGAACGCGGAGGATTTCCTCGCGGCCCTTTACATCGGGCAGCGAGACGGTGACCTGGCGGTCAAAGCGGCCGGGGCGCAGGAGCGCAGGATCGAGCACGTCGGGACGGTTGGTGGCGGCGATGATAATCACGCCTTCTTGCGTATCGAAGCCGTCCATCTCGACGAGCAACGCATTCAGCGTTTGCTCCCGTTCGTCGTGGCCGCCGCCCATGCCGTGTCCGCGATGCCGGCCGACAGCGTCAATTTCATCGATGAAGATCAGGCACGGTGCGGACTTCTTGCCCTGCTCGAACATGTCGCGAACCCGGCTGGCGCCGACGCCGACGAACATCTCGACGAAATCCGAACCGCTGATCGAGAAGAACGGCACGTCCGCTTCGCCGGCGATGGCGCGGGCGAGCAGCGTCTTGCCCGTGCCGGGAGAACCGACCATGAGCACGCCCTTCGGGATGCGCCCGCCGAGCTTCTGAAATTTCTTCGGATCGCGCAGGAACTCGACGATCTCGGTGACTTCTTCCTTCGCTTCCTCAACGCCCGCCACGTCCTTGAAGGTGATCTTGTTCTTATCGCGAGCGAGCATGCGCGCCTTGGACTTGCCAAAGTTCATCGCACCCTTGCCGGCCATGCGGATTTGCTGGCGGAAGAAGAAATAGAGGATGAGCAGGAAGAGCAGGATCGGCGTCATGCCGAGAAGTGCGGAGGCGAGGTAGTTGTTCTCCGACTTCGGGCTGACAATGACCCCAAATTGATCTTCGAGGGTCGATTTGAGATACTGATCGTACTGGAGATTCACCTGGGCCTTGACCTGCGACTCCGGGGGCGTCACGAGATAGCCCTTCAGGAAATCCGTGGTCGAGCCGGGTTCGGTGATCAGTTCGAGCCCTTTCTTCTTGTCGATCTTCTCCTCTTTCAACAGGTCGAGAAACTGAGGATAGGACACTTCCTTCACGTTGCCCATCGGCCCGCCTTTAAAGACGTAGGCCGCGCCGAAGAGCGCGATGGCGATGGTGAGCAGCACGAGCCCCTTCCAGTTGAAGTTGGGTTCGGCGGGACCGCCATTGGGAGGGCGGTTGCTTTTGGGTGAGCGAGGTTCGGGCTGAGCCATGTTTTTGATTTGGGTTTCCGGGCGGGAACGGAGCAACGTAACAGACGAATCTACGCGCGCAACGGACGGAACGGGGCGGAAATCTAGGGCTTATCGACATTTGGTCAACCGGGTTATAGTTTCCCTGCCCTCGCCGCGCCGGACGCCCCTGCGCTGCCTCCACTTTCATGACCAATTCCGACAACGGCTACAGCAAAACACTCAGCGGACGCCCCCCCCGACCGTCCATGATCAACCGGGTGCGCCGGTTGGTGGACAACGTGAGCCGCCGCGTGATGCGCAAGCCGCGGACGGTGACCGAGAGCCCGAATTTGCTGCCGTTGCTCATCCAGGTGCTGGCCGCTTTTTCGAAGGCCAATGGCGAGGTGCTCGAGGAGGAAATCGACTCCTCGCTCGGCTTCCTCCGCTACGATTACCCGGAGACGGTCTATTCGGAACTGCGCAAACTCTTTCGCCAGGCGCTGAACGAGAATCAGGATCTCGGGGCGATGGCGCAAAAGCTCGCCGCGGAGCTCAGCACGGAGCGCAAGGTGATGCTCGGCGTGCAGCTCTACGACTTGATCTCGAAGGCCGGCATGGAGCAGCAGCAGGTGGTCACGTTTTACGGCTTCATGACGCAGCTCGGCATGGCGGCGCAGGCCATCGACATCGTTTATCAGCTCAACGCCGCCGAGGAATCGGACAAAAACATCTATCAGCAGGGCCAGTCGCCGCTCGAGTCGCTGACTTTCGGCGCCAATGGAAAGTCGGACGTAAAGCTGCAGGGCCTCACGGGGGACGAACGCCTCGTCGCCTTTCGTTACCACGACCTGATCCTGCTCAAGAATCAAAGCTCGAAAGGCATCGTGGTGCGCGGGCGTCCGCTCGGGCCGGGCGCCTTCTGCCGCGTTTATACCGGGTGGCGCATCGTCCTCGGCGAGCAGGTGCTTACTTATCAAGACCTCGCGTATTACTTCAATGCGAAGAAGAACGTCTCGCTCGCCCAGATTTTCCTCACGATCGACAACGACGACGAGGTGCAGCTCGAAAAGGAGCGCACCCGCGAGTCTTCGCTCGAAGTCCGCTTCGGGCTGAAGGTGCAGGTCAAGGCGCTGAAGGATGTGGACGCACTGCTCAACGGCGTCGCGCTGCGCGCCGGAGCGACCGTGGAGGCGACGCTCGATGACAGGATCATCTTTCACAACGACTCCGAATTGCCGATCGGCGATCTGCGGCGGCGCGCCCGCGCGCTCGGCGGGCGGTTCCAGCTCAAGGCTTACAAATCCGGCTATCTCGTCTCGAACAACCCATCGCTCCTCGACACCGACGACATCCTGCTCTCCCCCGGCACGAGCGGCGACGTGCTGCTCAAGATTCTCTGCGATTACGAAAACCGCGTCGGCAAACTCGAAGTCCTGCACGCCGATCGTCCGATCCTCGTCGGCGATGTGCCGGTGCGGCAGACGGCCGATTTAAAGGACGGCGACACCATCCGCATCGACACCGGCCAGGTGCTGCGTTGCAACTTCAGCGAGCGCCTCATCGAGGAGGAGCGCAACATCATCTCCTCACTCGAAGTGCGGGACGTCACGCATCGTTTCGGCAAGCGCGATACCGGGCTCGATAGCATTTCCTTCAGTGTGACGCGCGGCGAAATGGTCTGTGTCATGGGGGCGAGCGGTTCGGGCAAATCGACGCTGCTCAAAGCGATGGCCGGGCAGCTTCAGCCGAGCCAGGGCGAGATTCTTCTGAACGGTCAATCGCTCTACGCCGATGTCCAGCATCTCAAGCGGTTCGTCAGCTACATCCCGCAGGACGACGCCTTCGACGATCATCTCACGATTCAGGAAAACATGAGCTTTGCCGCGGCGATCCGCTCCCCGCATCTTTCGCGACGCGACCGCGGGCGGCGCATCGAAGGCAAGCTGACCGAACTCGGCCTGAGCGAGCGGCGCGACAACATCGTCGGCAGCGCGGTGAAAAAAACCCTCTCCGGCGGCGAGCGCAAGCGGCTGAACATCGGTCTCGACATGGTTTCGAGCGCGGATGTCTTCCTCTTCGATGAGCCAACGAGCGGCCTCAGTTCGAAGGACAGCGAGCATGTCATCGAGATCATCCGCTCGATGGCGCACAACAAGATCGTCCTCGTCACGCTCCACCAGCCGACGAGCAAACTCTTCCAGATGTTCTCGAAGGCGCTGCTCCTCGACAAAGGCGGGCGGATGGTTTTTTACGGCACGCCCACCGAAATGCTCCAGTATTTCGCCAACGCCGAGCACGAGCAGCACTTCGGCACCGAACTGGGCGGCTGCCCGGCCTGCGGCACCACCCGGCCCGAGTTCATCTTCGACGTGCTGGAGACGCCGCTCCGCGACTTGAGCGGCGATGTCATCTACGAGGAAAACACGCGCGGCCAACTCGTACCCGCGCGGCGCTTCTCCGCCGATTTCTGGCGCGACAAATACGAAAGCTTCCGCCTGCTCCAGGACATGAAGCAGGTGAACCTGCGCAAGCAGCCTCCCGCGCCGCTGCCCGCTCCCGACCCGCTGCGCAAACGCGAACCGGTGCGCTGGCATGACGAGTGGACGCAATTCCGCACGCTGCTCAAGCGCGCCTTCATGTCGAAGGTGCGCAATCGCGGCAACCTTTTCATCACCCTGCTCGTCTCACCCGCGCTCGCCGGGATGATCGGCTGGGCACTGTATTACAACGACGATCCCGCCGTCCCGTACGACTTCGCCAGCGCCTTTCACATTCCAACCTACATCTTCATCAGCCTGCTGGTCGCCATGTTCCTCGCGCTGGTGAACAGCGTGGACGACATCATCCGCGACCGGGTGGTGCTGTATCGCGAGCGCAATCTCGACGTCCGGCTTCCGTACTACATCTTCTCGAAATTCGTCACCCTTGCGCTCTTTACGGCCGTGCAATGCGCGCTCTTCGTCTTCGTGGGAAACAAGATCCTTCAGATCCGCGGGATGTTCTGGGAATACTTCTTTTACATGTTCATCACCGGCGCGAGCGGGACCAGCCTCGGCCTCCTCATCTCGTCGCTCGTGGCCGATGCCAAAACGGCGGCGAACTTCGTCCC
>Ga0105047_10001667_pt1 | contig 39806 bp, 38 predicted proteins | sample MAT04_FD_78384 | JGI IMG/M metagenome (GOLD analysis project Ga0105047, IMG submission 78384) | Freshwater microbial communities from Lake Fryxell liftoff mats and glacier meltwater in Antarctica - MAT-04 (megahit assembly) | ecosystem: Environmental > Aquatic > Freshwater > Ice > Liftoff...
CACCTGCACCTGCACCTGCACCTGCACCCTACTCGGTGCCTTTCTATTTGCGCCCGCTTCCTGCGGTGAACGTCGTGCGTCTCGACGCGGTATTGGCACCTCACGACCGGGTCGCGAGCGCAGCGTCGCCAGATGCGTCGGGGTTGACGCTCGACACGGTGCAGCTGGTGACGGTCGGGGTACGAGTCGCCGACTGGCTTGGGCTGATCGCGCGGATGGGCTGGGACTACACCGCTGATCCTGGCGAGTGGGGCTTGTCCAATCTGGTCCTCGGCGGCAACTTCGCGGCCAGACTCGACGCAGGCTTTCGGGTGTCTGCCTTTGTGGCCGTCTCGCTGCCCGTCGGTACGGACTCCAACGGACAGACGGTGCATCGGAACGCTCGTTTTGCGAGGCTGGCCATGGACAACGCGATGTTCGTCGTCGATCACATGGCGGGCATCGTGGGTGTGGGAGGCGCCTGGGTAGGGGAGGGGTGGACCGTGCAAGCGGAGGCGACCCTGCTTGCGTTCGGGCGGGTCGAGGGGACCGGCGACGAGGCGATCGTGAACTCGACGTTCGGCCTCCTGGTCGGCTACTTCTTGCTCCCCGAGTTCTCGATCACTGGAGAACTCCATCACCAGCACTTCTTGAGTGATCCAGTGGCGGTGATCGCTACCCCCGAGCTGCGGAGCCAGACCTCGGGGACCCTCGGTGTCCGGTTTCACATCCAAGCGATGCCTGGGGTTTGGATTCGGCCCGGGCTGTCGTGGTCGGCCGGCTTCGATCCGCCGCTGTCCACCGATGCGTGGCAGATGCTGCAGGTGGATGTCCCGGTGTTGTTCTGATCAGCGCTTGTAGGTGAAGCGCGCCTGGCCCACCCGCTTGCGCAAGAACGGCTCGATCAGATCGTCGCGCACCGTGGGTGTCCCGGGGCACACCGCCAGCGCGCCGGTGAAGCGGAGCACGGCAGTGCGCTTCTCTTCGTCGACATCGAGGAGCTCGAGCCCACCCCCGTCTGCTGCGAGCAGCGGCGCGAGATCGTCTTTCAGGGCGGCCTCGAGGGAGGCCCTCAGCGAACGTGCGGTCATGGGGTGAAGGTGATCTCCAGCGTCACCGAGCCGCCCGTGGCCGGGCGATGCGGCGCGCGCTCCAGGCGCTGGGTGACGCAGCGCGCGGCGGTCGGATCCGCGACCGTCACCTCGCGTGCCGTCGCATCCGCGGCCCGGCCCGCGTGCATACGCAGCGCGAACGTGAGCGTGCCCGAAGGATCGCGCCCGCGGCGGCTCGCGCGGCGACGACAATCCAACAGGCCAGCTATCTGCGAGCGCGCGAGGCGATAGGCCTCCGAGATCGCCTCGTCGCTGGTGTCGGCTTCACCGCGCACGGTCCATCGGACCAGACCCTCGCGCGCCTCACCGGTCGCCGAAGGGACGCCGCCCTCGCGGGTGATGCTGACCGCGTCGGCCTCCGCCGCGGCGACGGCGGTCGCCTCGTGGGCCCGTGACGCGGTGTTCGAGAAGCGCATCACCGCGATCGCGCCCGACGGACGGTGCAGATCCGCGGTGGGCACGCCATCGAGCACGCGCCGCACACAGCGAACGAGCGGCGCGTCGTTCACTCCGTCCTCGCTCACCTCGATATGCACGCCGCCGCGCCCTTCGGGCATCGACATCAGCACACGCAACGTGCCCTCGACTGTCGGCCGCGAGGCCACGACCTCCTCGTAGCAGGTGCGGATCGCCGCCATCCGGCCGCCCGCCGCCGCGCCCCAGGCCGCGACGCGCGCTGCGCCCGTGCCCGGTGCGCTCTCCAGGGAGAGCTCGACGTCGGTGCGGGTGGTGACCGAGGCCGCGCCGTCCGTCATGCCCGAGCCCGCGACGCCGCCGTGACCCTGCGCTCGTGCGCCATCGGGGCAGGCCAAGACGGCGAGGGCGCCCAAGAGCGAGAGGAGGGGCATGCGCATCGCCGGCACCTTAGCAGAGGCAGCGCGCACCAAGGCGCCTGGCACGCCCTGAAGCCGGGTTGGCAAAGCGGAGTGAACGGCGGGCCGCCTCGGGGTATGGTCGCGCTGTCTTGGCTGCCACCTCCACCCGTACCTCGAACGCCATGTGCTGCGATGCGTGCGGTGTCTCGCTCCCGGACGGCGCACCCAAGGAGCGGCGGGGCCTCTACCTGGAGCTGCGTGGCGACCGAGTGCATCGCGAGGAACCCCCGCTTTGCGAGCGGTGCGCGGTCTCCATCGGGATCACTTTCCTGGTGCGGCTCGCTGCCGAGGAAGACGAGGGCTGAGTGCGTCCGGGGGAGGAAGAACGCGCCCGTCGCGAAGAAGACCCACGTCGCTCCGCGCCCTCGACGGCGCCTCCTCCGATGGAGGCCGCCACCGGCGTGCCGCCCGCGGGCCTCGCGGATCTCATGGACAGGTTCGGCGATCGGATGGTGCGTTTCGCCGAGGACCGCCTGGGCGACGAGCTCGATGCGCGCCTGGCTCGCATCCACACTCGCCCCAACGAGGCCGGCGTCGATCCGTTCGGCTTCGATCCCGGGACCGCGCGCTATGCGCTCGCTGCGGCTGCGTTCCTGCATCGCTTCTACTTCCGCACCGAGGTCTTCGGGATAGATCAGCTGCCGCAGGGGCGCGCGCTGGTGATAGCGAACCACAGCGGTCAGGTGCCGATCGATGGTCTGTTGCTCGGCAGCGCGCTGATGCTGGATGCGGAGCCGCCGCGCTTCCCGCGCGCGATGGTCGAGCGCTGGTCGGCGGAGCTCCCTTTCATCTCGGTCTTCTTTCCTCGCTGCGGTCAGGTGGTCGGCGCCCCCGACAACGCGCGGCGCCTGCTCACCCAGGACGAGACGCTGTTGGTCTTCCCCGAGGGCTCCAAAGGGATCTCCAAGACGTTCGATCGTCGCTACCAGCTCGAGAACTTCGGCCTCGGCTTCATGCGCCTCGCCCTCGAGACCAACACCCCCATCGTCCCGGTCGCAGTGATCGGCGGAGAAGAGCAGTACCCCTCGCTCTTCAACGTGCGCCCCTTGGCCAAGCTCTTCGGCATGCCCGCGTTCCCCATCATTCCCCAGGTCTTCATGGGAATGCTGGCGCCGCTCCCCACCCGCTACCGCCTCCACTTCGGCGAGCCGCTGCACTTCACCGGCGACCCCGATGACGACGACACGGTGATCGAGCAGAAGGTCGGCGTGGTCCAAAAGACCATCCAGAGCATGCTCCACCGCGGCCTGCGCGAGCGCCGCTCGGTCTTCTTCTGAGCCCGTCGGTGCGAGGGTCGAGTGTCGTCAGGAGGGACACGTCATGCCCTCGGCATCAGTGGGGCACTCGGGGATCACCACACCCTGATCGATCGCGTCCGTGGCGCTCGATGTCAGGTGCGCGTCGCCCGCGGCGCCGTCCACGAAGTAGCTGAGCGGCACGCGCTCGAGGTCGTGATCGGCCATGGAGGTCCCGCTGCGGACGGTGATGCGGCGGACCAGGTTGTTGGGCACCGTGGTGAGCGAGTTGTCGAATCGGGTGTCGATCGACGAGAAGCTGCCCGTCGCGGCTGCGGTCTCGATGATCGTGTTGTGCACCACCAGCGCGCCGCGGGCCTGATCGAGCTCGATGCCGGTGTCGTAGTAGGGGACGTCGGCGACGATCACGTTGTTGCGCACGACGCCGTCGTAGTGGCCCACAAAAAGTCCGGGATACGGATCGTCCCGGTCATCCGGTAGGTGCCGTCCGCTAGGACGAGCGTCACGTTTCGGGTCATGGCGCCGAGGGTACCAAGGACCCGGCGCGCCGCGTCCTCGCCCTGGCGCGGGGCACCTGTTACAACCAGGCCCGATGCGACTGGGCGTGCGCGCTTCTATTCTCTGGGTGCTGATGGCGCTCGGTTCGGCTTCGTTCCCCGCGACGCTCGAGGCGCAGGATGCGGCGCCCGACGCCGAGGCGATCCCCGAGCCGCCTGCCGAGGGTGGTGCTGACGCCGAGGCTGCGTCCGAAGCCACCGCCGAGGCGCCCCCCGTCGAAGCGACGACGCCCCCCGTCGCGCTGCGACGACTGGTGGTGATCGACGCGGCCGCGATCGGCGTCGCGCCCGTCGTCGCGCAGGTGACCACCGACATCATGCGCCGCACGGGCGCCGCGATGGGCTACGAGGTCGTGCTGCCCGAGGCGACCGTCGCCGCCGCGCAGCGGATCCGCATGCCGTATCCGCCGGCGCCCGCCGATCTCTGGCGGGTGAGTTGGGCGGCTTCGGCGCATCGCGGAGCGTTCGCGCGCATCTGGGCGGAGGGCGGCCAGTACCACATCGAGATCACCGTCGCGAGCATGGACGGGCAGGGCCCGTGGTACGGCCGCGACACCGCAGGCGCCGATGATCTGCGTGAGGTCGTAGAGCGCCTGACCCGCAGCATCCTGCCGCCTCCCGAGATGTGGATGCCCACCGCAGGCGCACCGCCGCTGCCGGGCGAGACCACGACGACGACGGTGCCGGGCACCCGACCGATAGCGGTCCGGCCGGAGCGCACCGCGCGTGAGGCCCTCGCCCATCCTTCGGGGCGCGATGGTCGCCGCTGGCGTCGGCCGCTCCCCGAGCTGCGACGTTTCTCGCTGACGCTGCAGACCGAGGCTTCGATCGGCGCGACCGAGGGCAGCTTCTACAATCACTACGCCGGCGTGCGGCTCGATGTGCGCATCACCCGCGAGTTCGCGGTCGGCGCCTACTTCGCGTACGTGAACCTCGATGGACGCGATCAAAGAGTCTCGAGCGTCCACGTCGCGGTGATGGGCGAGTACCGCATCCGGCCGTCGAACGATCTCGATCTCACGATCCCCATCCGGTTGAGCGTGGGCTACCTCGCGTTCAACGGACCGGTGGGTCGCGTCTCGGGCGGCCTCGCGTACGGCTTCGACGAGCACTGGGAGATCGCCGCCGATCTCCTAGCGCCGACGCTCTATTTCCTGCCCGACCGCGTGGCCTTCGCCTTCGATTTCGGGCTCGAGCTCACCTACAAGTTCTAGGCGCTGGCCTCAGGCGCTGGCGCCGACGCTGCGGAAGGGGCGGCGCTCGGTCCAGAGGAGCGCGACCGCCGCCAGCTCGAAGTAGGCGTGGAAGAGCACCAGGCGCAGGTAGCCCATGCGCGCGTCGTAGAGATCGATGACGGCCCACACCGCGAGCACCAGGGTGACGCCGCCGATCAAATAGGTGCCGACGCGGCCCCAGTCCTGGCGAAGCGCCGCGAAGCTCGCGGAGAACGTGCGGGGCGTGGCGCGCTCGCGATCTTCTTCGGGCAACAAGCGCAGCCAGACCCCGTAGTGCATCGCCTGCGCGAACGCGAAGAGCAGCACCAGGCGGGTCCCCCACACCAGGCCCGCGCCCGGCGCGTACACCGCGAGCTGCCAGTAGAGGTCGGTGGTGTCGGCGCTCACGTCGAGACCATTCGTGCGCGCCAGCGTCCACTCGCCGACGCCCGCAATGATGGCGACGCAGCCGAGCACGAAGATCCCGATGGGCAGCCAGTGCCACTGGCTGATGCGCTTTCGCCACCAAAAGAAAAGCAGGAGCGCGACGAAGTTGTGCGCGTGCGCGAACGCGAGCGCGGTCGCGTGCGGCCAGATCGAACCCAGCACGATCAAGAGCAGCCCGCCGCCTATCGCGACCATGCGCCGCGAGAAGCTCGCGTGGCGCGCGATCACCCCGATGATCACCACGGGCAAGAAGCCGAACCGCACATCGATGGTGTACGCCAGCACCCCGAGGCAGATGGCGAGCGGCACCAAGAAGAGCCACCGGCGATGCAGGCCGGGTCGAAAGAGCAGGTAGCGGAGATCGCTGCCCACGTGCGGGACGCCCAACACGAGCGGGCTGACGGCCAAGAGCACCAGCGGATAGGTGAGCGCCATCGCGAGCGCGAACGCGATCGCCACCGCGCCTGCGAGGCCCACTCGAAGCTCGCGGTCACGCACCAGCACCCGACCGAGTGGTCCGAGCGACTTGAGCCAGCGCTGTCGCACGACGTCGAGCGCGCCGACGGGGAGCTGCGCCGCTCGATCTGCCAGGTGCCCCAGGCTGGCAGAGGTGCTCATCGGACGTGATGCTCAGGCGCGGAACAGGTCGAGGTCAACAGCACGCGCTCTTGTACGGATCGCAGGGAGGGTTCCTTGGTGACGTGCTCACGCAGAAAGCGAAACGCCCCTCCTCGTGATGAGGAGAGGCTTCTCGTGTTCGCGTAGGTTCTCCGCGTCGAAGGCGCGAGCCAGCGGGGCTCAGGCGTCTTCGGCGTCCTTGTCGGCCTTCTTCTTCGCGGCCTTGGCCGCCTTCTCGGCCTTGACGGCCTTGGGGTCGACCTTGGCGATGTTCTCGTACTTCTTGCGGAAGCGCTCGACGCGGCCCGCGGTATCGAGGGAGCGCTGACGACCCGTGTAGAAGGGGTGGCAAGCGGAGCAGACGTCGACCGTGAACGACCCACGGGTGCTCATGGTGGTGATCGCGTTGCCACAAGCGCAGGTGACGCTCGCGGGCTTGTACTCGGGGTGGATGCCTGCCTTCATGGGGGTCCTCGGTTCCTCCGTATCCGCGCGGCTTCCCGAGAAAGTCGGGGGCTGCCGGTTGAGAGGGGGGCGGAGTTGTAGGGGCCCGAGACCTATCGCGCAACCGCAACCCTGCCGATCTTGGGGGCACCGGTGCCGAGGGTGACAGCTAGCAACGAATTGTGGCGGCTGGGGGTCCGAGCTTGACCTCCATGATGGAAGCCGTCACCACATGCCGCCTGCCTTGAGCCAAGACCGCGACATACAGCGATACCGACGGGGCTGGCTCTTGATGCTCATCCGGAGCGTGAACGTCCCCACCACGGTCGTTTCCTTTCTCCTGCACGTCAGCCTGCTCGCGGGACTCGCGTGGCTCCCACCGCCGAGTGATCCCCGCTACCAGCTGGATGACGTTCGGGTCGAGCTGCGCGCGGAGCCGCCGCCCCCCGAGCCCACGCCCGAGCCCGAGCCCGAGGTGTTGGAGCCTGAGCCCGAGCCGGTGATCGAGCCGCCTGAGCCCGACCGACCCGAGCGAGTGCGTGAGCCCGAAACCACCCCCGATCCCACGCCCGCGGTGGACGTCCCGCCCGACGAGCCCCCACCGTTGGAGGAGCGCATCGAGGACTTCACCGGCGAGACCTTGAGCAACGCCGACACCACGGCGCCCACGGTGATCGCCGGGAACGGGGAAGCGGTCACCGGGCTGGTGGGCGCGGCCACGGGAACGACGACAGGCCGATCCCGGCGCGGGGTCGCAGACGGGGCGCCCGCGGGCCACGGTACCGATCCGGAGGCGGACGGAGTCCCGGTCGTCGCCGCGGCCAACCTGTCTCGCGCGACCCGCTACCCCGATGGCTTCACCGATGTCGTGAGTCGCCACTACCCGCGCGAGCTGCGCGCTCGTGGCATCGAAGGCAGCGCGCGGGTCCGCTTTCGGGTCCTGCCTGGCGGCCGGATCATCATGCTGCGGATGGTGTCCGAGACCGAGGAGGGCTTCGGACAGGCCTGCATGGATGCGCTCCGGGAGTCCTCCGGAGAGTGGGTGACCCCCCTGGACCGGACGGGGAACGAGGTCGCGCAGAACGTCCCCTTCACCTGCCAGTTCAGCGTCCGGTTTTGAGCGCGGCGGCGGTCCCCAGAACCCGTTCGCTCGCAGTCTCGCTGGAACTACCGCGGGAGCTGTTTTGATGGGGCTGTTCGTGCAACCCGAGCACGCGAACAGGTTGCGATTCGCGTTCGCGCTGAGCGATACTCGCGCCCGGAGTTGCCCTCGATGAAGCGATCATTTTGTCTCTCGCTCTGTGCCCTCATGGGGATCCTCTCGAGCGCGCTCGGCGTGAGTGAGGCGACCGCACAGGACGTCCCGCTCTCGGACTTCTCCGTGCTTCGCTACACCCCCGCGGTGGGCACGCTCAACTACTTCATGATCGACGGCGGTCGAGTGCATGGGCAGATGGATCCCAGCTTCGGCGTGGTGATCGACTACGCACACGCGCCGTTCCGCCTCTACGAGGCCGAGTGCAGCGACGCGTCGGGCAACAACTGCTCGATCATCCCCGGTCGCGATCCGGTCTCCATCGTCGAGTACACCGCCGTCGCCCACGTCTGGGGGGCGATCGCGATGTTCGATCGCTTGCAGATAGGCGTGAACGTCCCGCTCGCGCTCACCAACGGCAGCTCGTTCACCTATGGCTCGGGCCCTGGGGACACCCTCCCGGGTGGCAACGCGTTCGTGCTCGCCGATCCTCGGCTCTCGGTGAAGGTGAACGCGCTCGACGACAGAGACAGCGGCTTTCGCCTCGCGTTCAACGCGTGGGTCACTGCGCCGACCGGCCACTACATCGCGCCTGGTCGCTACGTCGGCAACGAAGAGCCCACGTTCGGTGGTCACCTGATAGCCGAGCTCGTGACCTCGGGCTTCCATCTCGCGGTCAACGTGGGCGGCTTCTGGCGTGATGGGGATCGCCTCTTCTCCACCGAGGCTACTGGCCAGTTCACCTACGGCGGCGCTATCGGTTACGAGATCACCCCGCTGATCGATCTGTTCGCCGAGGTCGAGGGCGGCACGTCGTTCCGCCCGGCGGTCGACGAGAACCCCCTCGAGGCCCGGCTGGGCGCGCGCCTTCGGGTCGATGACGCGGTCTTCAGCTTGGGCGGCGGCATGGGCCTCATCGCGGGCCTCGGCTCGCCCCAGTTCCGGGTGCTCGCCAGCGTCGCGTGGGCGCCGATGACCATCGACGAAGATCACGACGGCATCAACGACAACGAGGACAGCTGCCCCGCCGAGGCCGAGGACGTCGACGACTTCGAGGACACCGACGGCTGCCCCGATCCGGACAACGACGGCGATGGCGTCCTGGACATGCAGGACAGCTGCCCCGACACCGCCGAGGATCTCGACGGCGAAGAGGACGAGGACGGCTGCCCTGATCTCGACACCGACGGCGACGGCATCCGCGACGGCTACGACAGCTGCCCGAACGAAGCCGAGGACATGGACGGCGACCGCGACGACGACGGCTGCCCCGACAACGACACCGATCGCGACAACATCAACGACGACGTCGATCAATGCCCGACGGAGCCCGAGGACACCGACGGCTTCGGCGATGAGGACGGCTGCCCCGAGGTCGACTTCGACGGCGACGGCCTCAGCGACGAAGAAGACCAGTGCCCCGATCAGGTCGAGGACATGGACGGATTCGAGGACGAGGACGGCTGCCCGGAGGAGGGCGGTCCGCCCGCCGAAGGCCCGGCCACGGGCCACGGCCACCATCGCGGTCGGTGACGGTGGGACCGCATCGGCATCGCCGGATGCCGGTGCGACGCAGCGATGCTCGCGAGACCTTCAGCGGAGCGCGGTGAGCGCGCGCTGAAAGTCTTCCGGCGGCTCGGTGGTGAAGCGCAGCGCGCGACTATCGACCGGATGCGCGAAGCCGAGCACCGCGGCGTGTAGGGCGGGGCGTCCTAGCGCGGCTGCGACCGAGCGCGCGGGCTCGTCTCGCGGCGCGCTCCCGTAGACGGGGTCGCCTACCAGCGCATGGCCGGCCTCGGTGAGGTGCACTCGGATCTGGTGGGTGCGTCCGGTCGAGAGCGTGCAGCGCACCAGCGTCGCGCCGTGCAGCGCTTCGAGCGGCGACACGTGGGTGCTGGCGCGCTTGCCCGAGTTCACCTTGGTGGTGAAGCGCTTGCGGTCTCGAGGGTGCCGACCGTGCAGGGTCTCGTACGTGGTGGCGTCCGTGAGCGCGCCTTGAACGATCGCCAGATAGCTGCGCTCGATGTCGTGCGCCGCGAAGAGCTTGGAGAGGTGATCCCGGGCCCGCACGCTCTTGGCCACCACCATGACCCCGCTGGTCCCGCGATCGAGCCGATGCACGATGCCCGGACGCAGCAGCGCGTTGTGGGTGCGCTCGGCGTCGTCGTCATCGAGCGGGGGCGGCAGCTTCGCGAGATCCACGAAGGCCGCACCGAAGCGATGTAACAGGCCGTTCACCAGGGTGCCGGTCGGGCTCCCCGGTGCGGGATGCACCACCAGGCCCGCGGGCTTGTCGAGGACGAGAAGCTCTTCGTCCTCGAAGAGCACCACCAGATCCATGGGCTCGGGTTGGGCGCTCGAGGGCAGCGGCGGGGGAGGGGAGACGGATAGCTTGGTGCCGCTGCGCAGACGCTCGGCGGCCCGCACCAGTCGCTCGCCAGCGCGCACCCGCTGCTCGTCGAGCCATCGGCGCGCATTGGTCCTCGAGAGGGACTCGCCCTCGGCCTGCTCCCAGAGCTTGGGGAGCGCCACATCGGCGCGCTCCCCGTCGAGCGCGATCGGGACCGTCAGGATTCGCGGGGCGCGCGCCATCGCACGATTCCTCGCGAGTGGGCGTTCACCACATCTTGGAGGCGACGTGACCCTTGGTGCGCACCAGGATGTCGATGATCGCCCGGTCGTAGAAGCCCTTGGCGTAGAGATCCGGCGCGACGCGGCTCTTGAAGAGCGCGCGCCCTTCCTCGATCTCGTCTGCGATCGCCTTGAACAGATTGTCGTCTTGGATGCCCTTGACGATCTTTTCCTCGTTGTAGAGGGAGAGATCGCTAGCGATGGCGCGGGCCAATCGCCGCGCAGCTTCCTCGGTCTCGATGAGCGCCATCGTGTGCCTCCGAACTGGGCTAACTACCAGCGCGAGGGCGGAACTGTCAACGAATGCGTCGGAGGCCGCAAGGGGGTCGCAACAGAGCAGCACTCTTTCCGTGGCCCATCGCTCGGGAGTAGCATCACCGCTCGTGACCCTTCGGTCGGCCTTCGCTTCTTGCCTGACGCTCGCCTTGCTCCTCTCGCTCGCTCCGAGCGCTGTCGAGGCACAGGAGGAGCTGCGTTCGCTCGACGTGCAGCTCTACCAGCCTCCGGTGAACGTCGGCTCGACCTTCACGATCGATAGGCCCGAGGTGCCGCGGCATCTCACGTTCGTGTTCGGGCTCGCGCTCAACTGGGCGAACGAGCCCTTCGTGCGCTACCGGGGCGGCGTCCGCGATCCCGTCGTCGATTGGATGGGCCAAGGGGATCTGCTGATCGGCATGGGTCTGTTCGAGTGGGTCGAGCTCGGCGTCGCGCTCCCGGTCGTCGTGAACCGGCCCACCACCACGATGGATCTCCTGACGCCGACCCTGGCGTTCGGGGATGTGTCGGCGGGTCTGGGCGACCTGCGCCTCTCGGCGAAGATGCCCCTGATACGCGGCGACTTCGCGCTCTCGGCGCGGCTGGTGGTGAGCCTGCCGACGAGCCTCGGGGAGAACTTTCATGGCTCGGACTACTGGACCCTCTATCCGTCCTTGGTGGCCTCCGGCGATGTCGGGCCGCTGCGTATCGCGGGCGAGCTCGGCTATCGACTGCGGCAGCGACGCGCGATCGGGGACTTCGAGCAGGACGACGAGATCCACGCGAGCATCGGCGGCTCGATCGATCTGATCGAGGAGCTGGCGATCATCGCCGAGCTGCAGAGCCGCATCGGTATTGGTGGTCGCAGTCCCTTCGGCGGCAGTCCGCTGAACAGCAGCGAGACCCCGATGGAGACCGACATCGGCCTGCGGGTTCGTCCCGGCGAGGGCTTCACCATCGAGGCGGCCGGGGGCTTCGGGGTGGTGGCCGGCTACGGTACGCCGCTGCCGCGCGTCCTCGCGACGCTGCGCTACGCCACCGAGCGCGAGCCTTGCCCCTGGGGACCCGAGGACAACGACGGTTTTGAAGACGGCGACTTCTGCCGCGACATCGACAACGACGGCGACACCATCGAGGACGAGGCCGACGCCTGCCCCAACGACGCCGAAGACTTCGACGACTTCAGCGACGAGGACGGCTGCCCCGACGCCGACAACGACGCCGACGGCGTCCCGGACACGACCGATCTCTGCCCCAACGAGTCCGAGGACGACGACGAGTTCGCCTCCGAGGACGGCTGCCCCGAGCCCGACAACGACGAGGACGGGATCCAGGACGGCGCCGATATGTGCCCCATGGACCCGGAGGATGGAGACGGCTTCGAGGACGAGGACGGCTGCCCCGAGCCCGGTCCCAACGCCGCGCCCATCACGGTCTCCGACACCCGGATCCTCATCCCCGAGACCATCTACTTCGAGTTCGACACCGATGTGCTGCGCTCGGTCTCGCAGCCGCTCCTCGATCAGCTCGCCGAGGTGATTGGCGCACTGGACCCGAGCCTTCGGATCCGCGTCGATGGACACACGGACGACACCGGCAACGGCGAGTACAACGTGGACCTCTCGTACAGGCGCGCGCGCGCGGTCGTCGAGTACTTGATCGGCCGCGGGGTGCCTCGTGCCCGCCTCGAGTACCACGGCTACGGCGCCAGCCAGCCCCAAGCGCCCAACGACGATCCCGCGAGCCGCGCCCTGAACCGCCGCGTCGAGTTCACCATCCTTCACCCGGGCGCCGCGGCGACACCTCCGGCTACGACGGGTCGGCGGGGTCGCTGAGCTTCTGCGTGCGTGTCTGAGGTGAGGGGGAACCCCTCGCGATCGGACGGACACGAGAAGTCTGGGCGGCCGTCCCCGTTGCGGTCCATCCGCTCCTCGAGCCAGTCCCGCGACTGATGGTGAGCGGATTTGTTGGCTGCACGAGACCACCAGGGATGTCGGGGGCCGGCCGCTGCTCGGCGAGTTGGTCTGCGCGCCCTACGCCACCGAGGAGCTGGCCGAGACCGTCGTGGCGACCGACGTCCGAATCAATCTCTACAGTCGCATGGGGGCCGGCCGCTACCTGATGACCGGCGTGGATCCCGAGACGTTCCGCGCGACGCTTCAGCTCTTCGATCTGAACGCCGGGACGCGTCTTCGGTACGTGCTGCCCGACGACTGGCGCGCCACCCCCGGGACCGGGCCGTTCTGGGTCACCAACGAAGAGGTCGCGTTCGCCGCGCACAACTTAGCCGGCGAAGTCACCGTGCTCCGCATCCAGCTCGGAGCCTTCGAGGTCGTTCCCTGATGGTGCTTCGACTCTCCTCTCGATGTGTCCTCTCGTGCAGCGCCCTCGAGCAAAGAGACGTGTCACCCTCGACCGCATGAAGGTCGCAGCCGTGAAGATTCGTGGGGCCGGCGGTCCCGAGGTGCTGGAGCTAGGTGAGCACGAGCTGCCGGAGCTTGGGCCCGAGCAGATCCGGGTGCGGGTCGTCGCTGCGGGCTTGAACCGCGCGGATCTGTTGCAGCGGAGGGGTCGCTATCCGGCGCCACCCGGGGTGCCGCCGGACGTGCCGGGGCTCGAGTACGCGGGCGTGGTCGAGGCATGCGGCGCGCGGGTACACGATCACCCGATCGGCGAGGCGGTGATGGGGATCACCGCGGGCGGCGCGATGGCCGAGGCCGTCGTGGTGCATGCGCGTGAGGCCATCCCGGTGCCCAAGGGGCTGGGACCGCTGCAGGCGGCCGCGATCCCCGAGGTCTTCTTCACGGCGTGGGATGCGCTCTTTCGTCAGGCCGATCTGCGCGCGGGCTCGCTGCTACTCGTGCACGCGGCGGCCAGCGGGATCGGCACCGCGGCGATCCAGCTCGCGCGCCTCACTGGCGCGAGCGTGGTCGGCACCAGCCGTGATGCGGCCAAGCTCGCGGAGCTCGAGGCGCTGGGCCTGAAGCTCGATGAGAGTCTGTTGGTGGATCGAGAGACGCCACGCTTCGCCGACGTGCTGAAGGAGAAGGTCGGGCGCGGCGCCGACGTGATCCTCGACGGCGTGGGAGGCGGTTACCTCGGGGAGAACATCGCGGCGCTCGAGGCGCGCGGTCGTCTCGTGGTGATCGGTCTGTTGGCTGGCGCGACCGGTGAGCTGCCCTTGGGGATGCTCCTCCAGAAGCGCGCGTCGATCGTCGGCACGGTGCTCCGCTCGCGTCCGATCGAGGAGAAGATCGCGCTGGCCCGCGACTTCGATCACCACACCCGCGCCGCGTTCGAGAGCAACAAGCTGCGACCCATCATCGCGGACGTGATGCCGATGAAGGACATCGCGGAGGCGCATCGGAGGCTCGAGGCGAACGATGTCGTCGGTAAGCTAGTCCTCAGCTGGTAAGCGGGGGCGAGCGTGAGGGCGGGGGCGAGCGTGAGGGCGGGGGCGAGCGCGGGGGCGAGTGTGAGCGGGTCGCGGTGGCCGGCGACCGTCGCCGCCGGCCACCCGCGTCGACTCACCTCGTGATGTTCACCAGCGTCCCGATGATCTTGTTGAGTCTCGATCGGATCTCCGGACCGACCTGTGCCAGTCGCTTGGCCTCCATCACGTCGCATGCTCCCCAGACCTCGCGCGCCTCTCCCAGCGCCGTCTGGTAGCGCAGCCGCGGATTGCCGGCGCGCTGACCGCTACCCTCCGAGAGATTCAGCGCGACCGACGTCGACGCTCGGTCGCACTGGTCCGCGAGATTGGCATTCTTGCCTTTGACCTGCTCCAGGACCGGAGTCAGTAGCCGGATGACCTCGATTGCGTCCGCGTAGATTCGAAGCATGGATTCGATTCTCCTTCTGCCTTCGAGCTGACTGCAACGTGTAGCCGCTCGGGGCGAAGCCCCACCGCCTGCGCACGGACTGGCAGTCAAGGCTCGCGAAGCGACCGCGGAGCTAAATCTATGGAGCGGTAGTTCAGCTCTGTTGATTTCGCGGAGCGGCGGCCGAAGGCCGGCCTTTACTGACGGTTTGCGCGCAGGCACGCTGGTGAATCCCGAGCGAGCCCTCCTTGCGGGTGGAGACTCACGGGCCGCGAGCGACGGATCAACCGGGAGGTCTCGCGAGCACCTTCTCGGAAGAAGCGCGAGCGCGAAGTGGGGCATGGCCGAGAGCAGCGACCGAGCAGCACTCGCGCCCACGCCCGCGCTCGCCCTCACGCCTGCGCTCTCACGCACACGAACACGCTCGCCCTCGCCCTCGTCCCCCGTGCTACGAGCGGCCGCCGTGTTCGCCCCCTCCGCCGCTGCCCGCACCGAGACGCGCGCGCTCTTGCGCGAGGCGCGGCCGTTGGTGCTCACGAACTTGGGTAACATGACGCTGGGCCTGGTGGACGTCGCGGTGGTCGGTCGGCTCGGTGAGCGAGAGATCGCGGCGGCGGGCCTGGGCAACACGCTCTTCTTCAACATCGCGCTCTTTGGTGCCGGCGTTCTGTTCGCGCTCGATCCGCTGATCGCCCAAGCGCTGGGCGCACGCGAGGGTCACCACGCCGCCAAGCACGCGCTGTCCGGCGTCGCGCTGGCGCTGCTCCTCGCGCTGCCGCTCGCGCTCTTGATGCTGGTGGTCGCCGAGTGGGTTCCGCCCGTCAGCGTCGATGCGCCGACCGCCGCCGCGACGTTCGAGTTCGTGATCGCGCGCATGAGCAGCCTCTTGCCGTTTCTGCTGACGCTCGCGGTGCGGGGCTATCTGCAGGCGCACGGCAAGAGCCGCTCGCTGATGCTCGGGGTGCTGGTCGCGAACGTCATCAACCTGCCCGCCGCCATCGCGCTCGTACACGGGGTGCCTGCGATCGGACTGCCGGCGCTGGGGCTCACGGGCGCGGGCTTGGCGTCGGGGATCGCCTCCGTCGTGCAGTTCGCCATCACCGCCGCGCCGCTGCCTCGGATGCTCGCGGAGGATCTGGGGCGCGCGCCTACCTGGGCCGACATCGATCGCGCTCGGATGGGTAAGGTCATGCGCTTGGGCATGCCGCTCGGTTTACAGATCACCCTGGAGGCCGGCAGCTTCTGGTTCGTGACGCTGGTGATCGGGACGTTCGGCAACACTGCGCTCGCGGCGCATCACATCGCGTTGACCGCGGTCTCGACCACGTTCCAAGTCGCGCTGGGGATCGGCGGCGCGACGGCGGTGCGGGTAGGGCGGGCCATCGGGCACGAGACGGGCAGCGAGTCTTCACGGGTCCGCGCTCGGCGCGCGGGTCTGCTCGGCATCGGGATCGGTGCCGGCTCGATGGCGCTGGGCGCGCTGGTCTTCGCGCTCTTCCCTGAGGCGATCGGCCGCGCGATGACGTCGCAGCCCGACGTGGTCGCCGCGGCCATCCCCTTCTTTCTAGTCGCCGCGTGCTTTCAGCTCTCCGACGGTACCCAGACCGTCGCGCAGGCCGCGCTGCGGGGTGCGGGCGACACGACGTGGCCGCTCATCTTGAACTTCGGTGGGCACTACCTGATCGGCATCCCCGTCGGCTGGCTCCTGGCGCGTACGATGGGCCTGGGTCCGGTCGGCCTCTGGTGGGGCTTGTCTGCGGGCCTCACGGCGGTCGCGCTGCTGCTCTTGCTGCGCTTCGCGCGTCTCTCGTCGCGGCCCATCGTTCGGGCCTGAGATCAGGTCCCGAGCTCGGCCAGCCAGCGGGTGATGCGCTCCACCGCGGCGAGCACCCGGGGGGTGTAGCCGCGCAGGAACGTCTCCTCGAGCGGCTGCTCTTTGGGGATCACCGAGACCGCCTCGAGCGCGCGCGCGCCATCGAAGTCGACGTACGCCAAGCGCAGCGTGAGCTCCGCGGGATCGCGGCCGAAGGAAGAACCCGGGAGCACCGCGACCGCCGCCTCCTCGAGCAGGCGCTCGACCAGCGCGTCGCTCGTCGTGATCCCTTTGGTGGCGAGCGCCGAGCGATACTTCTCGAAGTCGGCGAACACGTAGAAGCCCGCGCTGGGCTGGGGGCAGTGCAGGCCCGCCGCGCTCAGCCGTCGCGCGACGTAGCGCCCCAGGAGCGAGAGCACCCTTCGCACGTTCGCGAGGTAGCGATCGATCGACTCGGAGCCCTGGAAGGCCACGAGCGCCGCGTGCTGCACGGGCGCGCTGGTGGAGGTGAACGTCTCGCTCGCGACCCGCGCCATCGCATCGAGGACAGGCCTCAGCTCCTCGGGGAACACGAACGTCCCCAGGCGCCAGCCGCCCGCGCCCGTCCACTTGGAGAGGCCGCCGCTCAAGATGGTGCCCTCGGGATACCAGCGCGCGATCGAAGGGTGCGGGCTCTTGTGGTGCAGCTCGCTGTAGATCTCGTCGCTCAGCACCAAGGCGCGGTGACGCTGAGCTATCGCCGCGATGGCCCGCAGATCTTCGGCGCGGTACGCGAGGCCGGTGGGGTTGTGGGGCGTGTTGAGCACCAACATCCGAGGACGGGTCGTGGGCTTGGTGCTCAGCGCGCGATCGATCTCGTCCGGCGTCGCCAGCCACTGATGCTCGGCGCGTGCGTGGATGGGGATCACGGTGCGCCCGAGGATGTGCGCCTGCGGGGCATAGGGGACCCACGCGGGGCTGGGCACGATCAGATCTCCGTCCCACACCGTTTGCAGCAGGAACACCAGCTCCTTGCTGCCCGGGCCGATCAGCACGTCTTCGGCGGTTCTATCCACTTGGAGGCGCCGCTCGGTGTACTCCGCCACCGCCTTACGGAGCGCGGGCAGCCCTTTGACCGGCTGGTAGTGACGCTCCGTGGCCGCAGCCCGGAGCGCCTCGACCATCACGGTCGGTACGGGGAACGGCGACTGACCCAGGGCCAGTCGGGCCACGTCGATTCCCTGGGCCCCAAGCGCATCGGCGCGCGCGGCCGTCGCCAGCGCGGGCGAGGCCGCCAGCTCCTTGGCGGCGGGGGTGAGGCAGTCGACGTGGCGCCGCATGGGCGCGCGTTGTAGCGAACGCACCCGCGCACGCGAGGGGAAATGCCCGCGGGGCCAAAGTGCGTGAGCGAGCGTCGCACGCTACATAGGCGCCGCATGCGCTCGCTGGTGATCCTGTTGGTGTTGGGCGGCGTGGGCTGCAGCGGCGCCAACGCCGAGCCGGAGGCTAGCGAGCCTTCGAGCGCGGTACCGGTCGCGGATCCTACCCCCGAGGTCGCCGGTGATCCTGAGGTGACCGAGACGCCCGAAGCGAGCGCCGACACGCCCACCGAGTCGCCCGCGCCCACGGGAGGTGATGCCGTCGAAGGTGACCTCTGCACCCGCGCCCGCGCCTGCTGTCGGGCCTATGTGAGCGCTATCCCCAGCGCGCGGCGTCCGCTCGAGGAGCGCGGATGCACAGAGATGGACGCCGTGCTGGGCGAAGCAGGCGAGGCCGCAGATGACGTGTGCGAAGCCGCGATCGGGGGATGGCGGCAGTCGCTGCAGCTCACTGGCCTCGAGGTCCCCGCGGACTGCCAGTGACCCGCCCGGCTTTGCAGGGCTCGCCGTCCGGGCCCACAGTGCGCGACTTCGGATGAAAGGCGCGTTCCAGCTAGCCCTCGCTCCCACCGCGAGCCCCTTCGAGCGCACCCCCGAAGAGTGGTCCGACGTGCTCGCCGAGCGAGGTCATCCCCGCTACCGAGGCCACCACGTGTTCCGTTGGCTGCACGGTCGAGGCATCTTCGATCCCGCGCAGTTCACCGATGTGCCCAAGAGCTTGCGCGAAGAGCTCGCGAACGCGGGAGCGCTCGCGCCTGCGATCGAGATCACGCTCGCCCAAGACGCGACCGACGCGACCCGCAAGCTCCTGGTGCAGTTCGCCGACAAGCGGACCGTCGAGACGGTGCTCATCCCGATGCCTTCCGCGGCGAGCGCGGAAGAGAAAGAGGATCTCTACGCGGCCGCGGATCCCGACGGCGAGCCCGAGCCCAGCGAAGCGGCGCTCCCGTTCAGCCCGCTCCCTTTCACACAGTGCATCTCGTCGCAGGTGGGCTGCGCGATGGGCTGTGTGTTCTGCGCTTCGGGGATAGCGGGCCTCAAGCGTCACCTCAGCGCCGCCGAGATCGTGGGGCAGGTGCACCTGGGCCGCGCGCAGATAGCAGCGCGGGCGGGTAAGGAGGGCGGCTATCCCGACGGGAGCCGGGTCCGCAACGTGGTCTTCATGGGCATGGGCGAGCCGCTGGCGAACTACGACGCGGTCGCGCGCTCGCTGGTGCTTCTCACCCACCCCGACGGGATTGGCCTCAGCCGTCGTCGGGTCACGGTCTCGACCAGCGGCCTGGTGCCGGAGATCGATCGCTTGGGCACGGACTTTGGCGGTCAGGTGCAGCTCGCGGTCTCGCTGCACGCGGTGGATGACGACAGGCGCAGCTCGATCATGCCGATCAACAAGAAGTACCCGCTGCGCGAGCTCATGGCCGCGCTGATGCGCTATCCGCTGGCGCCGCGGCGCCGCATCACCATCGAGTACACCCTCATCAAGGGCTTCAACGCGACCGCGAGTGATGCGCGCGCGCTCGCCAAGCTGCTCGCCAAGATCCCTTCGAAGGTGAACCTCATCCCGATGAACCCGGTGCCCGACAACCCACTCGAGGCGCCGAGCGCGGCCGAGGTGGACGCGTTCTGCGCCGCGCTGCGCGACGCGGGGGTCTTCGCTTTCGTGCGCCGGCGTAAAGGGGACGACATCGCCGCGGCCTGCGGTCAGCTCGCGCTCGCGGGTGAGAAGCGCAAGGTCCGGATGACCCTGCCGACGCTGACTTGAATGCCGCTCGCCGCTCCGTCCATCTCCTCCGTGCGCCGACAGGTTCGCCGCGCCCGTCGCCGTGAGGGGGCGACGTTGCTGCAGGTCGCTTCGGGCGTCTTCGTGGTGGGATGTCTGCTCGCGGCGTTCGTCCCGCGCTTCTTGGATGAGCTCCGGCTGAGCAAGGTCTCCGAGGCCTCCGAGCAGCTCGGCCGCATGCACGCCGCGGCGGCCTCGTACTTCGCAGCGAACCACGGCACGGCCGACGTACCCCTGCGTCGCTGCCTCCCTCCTGCCGCGGGGCCGACACCCGAAGAGCCGAGCGAGGAGCCGGTGTCCGTGGCCTTCGCCGATCCTCGGGTGAGCGGCTCGCCCATCTGGCGCTCGCTCGGTTTTGTCCCGGACCGCCCGATCCGCTTTCGCTACGCGTTCGATCCCGTCGCGTCGGGCTGCGATCTGCGGAGCCCCGAGGGCACTTACTTGGTGACCTACCGCGCCGAGGGCGATCTGGATGGCGACGGCGAGCGCTCTCTCTTCGAGCGTCGCGCCCGCGCTACGGAGAGCGGCGAGCTCGTGCCGGTAGGGATCCTCTACGTGCGCGATCGCGTCGAGTAGACGGTGCTCTTAGCGCTGGGCGGTCACGCTGAACGTGAAGCGACCGAGCAGCGCGCTCGCCGTGACGATCCCGACGAACGTGATCAGGTGAAACACCACCACGTGCACCAGCGCTTCGGGGCTGGAGCAGGTGGTGAAGAGCGCCGCCTGTCCGGCCAGGGCACCCGCTGCGCCGCCGGCCGCCGCCTCGAGCATCGCTCCGCGGGCGTCCTTGCTGCCGGTCCCACGACGAAGGACCAGCAGCGCGGCGGTCGCTGGCGCGAGCGCGGCGAGCATCATGATCTTCTCGCACCCTAGGTGTTCGCCCATCACTTGGTGCGTGGTCACCACGTCGAGCACCCCGAGGCCCACGGCCGCGCCGAGCGCGCCACCGAGGCCCAACGCTGCGTTCTGTGAGGAGCGCGGGGCCAAGCGCGCGATCGCGACTGCGCCGCCAAGCACCGCGAGCGCCACCGCCCAGCGAGCGACGGAGAGACCGTCCATCGACGAGAGCACGGTGAAGTCGCCCAGCGCGAGCACCGCGATCACGCCGACGACGGCGACCACGCCCGCGGTGAACCGACCGCGCAGGCCCGTGGGGGCGCTGACTTCCGCGCGCTCGTTCGCCTCACGCTCCGCGTGCATCGCGCTCACGATCTCGCGGCGCACTCGGCTCGAGACCTCGCCCGACAGCGGGATGACGGGCAGCGCATCGAGCTCGCTCAGCAGCACGCGATGGGCCGCGAGCGCGCTCGTGCAGCGCGCACATCCGGCGAGGTGACCCGTGTCGTCGTCGCTGGCGTCCATCGCGATCGCAGCGAGCTGCTCCTGATCGAAGTGAGGCCCACTCAGCGGTGTGATCACGGTCTTGGTGATCACGGTCTTGGTGATGACGGTCTTGGTGATGACGGTCTTGCCGCTCATGGCTCCATCTCCGACAGATCACCCATGATGGTTCGCAAAGCCGCGACCGCTCGAAAAGCACGTACCCGGACCGCGACCTCGGTGAGGGCGGTCCCCTCGCTGGCCGAGAGGACCTCCGCTATCTCCGCGAACGCGAGCCCTTCCACGCGGTGAAGAAGCAAGACCGTGCGCTGTCCCTCGGGGAGCTTCTCCAGCGCCAGCTCCAGCTGGCTCACCGCTTGGCGCGCCTGGGCCACCCGCTCGGGCGCCTCGCCCTCCCCATCGGCCACCCCGTCGAGCTCACCGCCCCAGCGCCCCTCCTGGCGCATCCGCTGGCGGATCACGTCCACCCGGGTCCGCGCCGCGATGGCGTAGATCCAGGGACGGAGCGGTCGCGTGCGATCGTAGCTGTCGCGGGCGCCGTGGATCTTGAGGAAGGTGGTTTGCACGAGGTCGTCTGCGAGCGACCGATCCTTGGTGAGCCGCGAGAAGAAGCCATACAGGCGGGACGCGTATCGGGTGAAGAGCGCTTCGAACGCGCGCACATCACCCCCCACGTAGCTCGCCATCAGCTGCTCATCGCTCGGGTCGGTCGGGGTCGTCATGCGCTTACGAGCGAGCAGCGAAGTCGTTACCGAGCGCACGCTCGCGCGAGCCCGATCGCAGCCTGGCTCTAGTAGGCGACCGCTCCGAGAGCACCACCGCGACCAGCCCCGGATCGCGCCGAAACGGACTCAGAAGAGGATGCCGTCCTCGGGCGGGATCACGACGTAGACCGTCCGGCGGTCGAGCGCGGTGCCGCTCGCGACGTCGAAGACCTCGATGTACGCGCGGTAGATCTGCACCGTGAACGCGGGCGGCTGGAAGTCGTTTCGGAAGTCGACCGCGAAGGTCACGGTCGTGCCGCCCGAGACCCCGAAGAACGTGGTGGTGTCGTGGGTGGTGGGGCGCGTCGAGCGCAGCGGAGTCACCGCCTGGATGAAGCCGGTCGCGTCGACCGGGTCGCTGGGGTCATCCTCGTTCCGCGAGGAGACATCCTGTCGAGCGGCGCCGACCAGATCGATGATGCCGTCGACGACGGACGCGCTCACTGATCCACCGGGCGCGGAGTAGACCGTCAGATCGCCGCTGAAGCCGCGCGAAGTCGTGGCGGTCGCGAGCGATCGGAGGTCAGCCTCGGCCTCCGAGGGAATCGGGAACGGGAGCGGGAACGGCGCAGCGTCGACGGCGACGCCCACGACCTTGACGTCGTTCGCGTTCAACGCCGCGAGGGTCTCGGTCCAGCTGTGGGCGCCGCTCACGCCGCTGTAGTTGTTGCCCGCGACGGGCCCGTTGTGGAAGGGCGCGTCGGTGACGTGGACGATGATCGGGTGGCTCATCGCGCGGAAGCACGCGCCGCCGAAGCCAGCGCCGCCGGCGCAGGCGCCCGCGACCGAGACGTAGAGGCCCTCGGTGCCCGACTCGGGGATGTCGTTGCCACCGCCCGCGCGCAACCCGCTGAGCGCGGCTTGCACGGCGGGAGTGTCGGCGGTGCACGCCTGCCGGACGATCATCGGCCAGTCGCCTGGTGAGCCGTAGTCGCCAGTGGGGAAGTCGCGGTAGTCGCCCACGCCCATCACCGCGTCGACGATCGCGTCGTTGATGGCAGGCACGATGGTGCTCGAGAGCGAGCTGCTCACGTTGCCGATGGCGATTCCCATGCTCCCGGTCGTGTCGACCAAGAAGAAGATGTCGGCCCGGCCCAAGCGCGCCCGGAAGTCGAGCTCGCGGCGCTGGAGCGGATCCTCGTAAGGCAGCACCACGTAGAAGTCGGTCGGCGGGATGAAACTGGCCTCCGACAGCGGGTCGGTGCCCGCGAGCACCTCGACCCCGTCCTCATAGCCATCGCCATCCGTGTCGGGGTTGGTGGGGCTGGTGCCGCGGGCCCGCTCGTCATCATCGGAGAGGCCATCGTTGTCCGTGTCGACGGCGCCCCTCGGCGCATCGCGGGGTGGCGCGTCCGGAAACGTCAACGGGGGTGCGTCGGTGCCGGGCGCGATCGGCGCGTCGGTGCCGGGTGCGACCCCGCTATCGCGTCGAGGTCCCCGATCTTCGCAACCCATGAGGGCGAGGACCAGAGCGAGAGCAACCAGAGCGAGGGGGCGAGCGGACATGACGACCTCCGAGCCCCGAACGATCGCAGCTACGGCCCGCTACGGGAACCCCACCGAGACCCGCGGCGAGCGCGAACTCACGCGCTCTGCCCGCAACTCGCCTCCGAGCGCGGGAACCGGCAAGATGCGCGTCTCATGGCAGACCCCCTCCGTACGCTCTACCAGCGCTTCGATCCCGAAGGGGAGCCTGCCGATCCCACGTGGCGCGCAGACCGATCCCGGAGCCCGGCGCGCGACATCCTCGAGCGCCTCGAGCTCGACTTTGGGAGCGGGAAGTTCCTCGTGGTCGGAACGGTGGGTTCGGGTAAGAGCACCGAGCTCGCGCGTCTCGCGGATGAGCGGGGACGAAAGACCTTCGTCGTGCGGCTCGACTTGGTTCAGCACTTCGATCGGGTGGTGAACGACCCCGCTGCGCTTCAGCGCATCAAGAGCTGGGAAGTGGTCTTCCTCGTCGCGTTGGCCGTCGTGCGGGCCGCGCACGACCGTCTCGGCTTCGACTTCGTGAAAGACTCGCTGCCCGAGCTCCAGCGTGCATGGGACGCGGCGGCCGGAAGCAGCGAGGTGGCCGACGCGAGCGAGGCGAGCGTCGACGTGTGGAAGTTGGCGCAGTCGATGGTGCTCGTCGCGTCCAGTATCGGCGGTCCGGGTGTGGTGGGAGCGGCTGGGGCCGGAATGGTCGCTCTGAACGCGGTCGCCGACGTGAAGTGGCGGCTCCCGATCGGCAAAGCGCGCCGCGCGCTAGCGGACCAAGACGAGGCCGTGCAATCGGTGCTCGCTGCTACGAACACCGTGTTGAGCCAGCTCCGGCATCGTATGGGCCAGCCCGTGCTGGTCGCGCTCGATGGCCTCGATCGCATCGAGGCGCGCGAGTCGGTGCGAGCACTTTTCATCGACTCGGCGATCCTCTCGCACCTCGACTGCCACAGCGTGATCTGCGGACCGTTCGCGCTGCGACACGACAACGACTTGGTTCGGGTCAAAGGATTCGACGTGAAGGTCCTGGTGAACGAGCCCGTGCTGGACAAGGCCGCACCCAGGACCACCCGCGGCGACGGCATCGCGTTCCTCGAGCGCGTGTATGCCGCCCGCACCCGCGACCTCCCGGCGGACCTCGTTCCCACCGAACTGATCAGTGACCTGGCGTACTACTCGGGCGGCAGTGCCCGGGACTTCGTGAAGTTGGTGCGAGACGCCGCGGCGCAGGCCGCGATCGCACGCGTCGAGCGGGTGAGCCGCGCGCACCTGGACGCTGCGCTCCGTGAGCAACGTTTGCTCCTCGAAGCAGGACTGAACACCGGCTCGATCGCTGTGCTGCAATCCGTGATGGACGATCCCCAGCATCGGCTACCCGACGATCGGCACGTCCCCGAGTTGCTGCACAGTCGCAAGCTGCTCCCGTATCCCGACGGGTCCGAGTGGTTCTTCCCTCACCCGCTCCTGTTGCTCGGGCAACTGCTCGCACCGATCTGAAATGACCGAGGTCTCGCCCACCAGCACGGAGTGGATCGAACGCGTGATCCAGCTGCTCGACCTGGGGAGCGGCGGCGTGATGGTGTTGGTCGACAATGCGCACGACTCCCATGCTGGGTATCTCGCGCGCGCGATATTGACGGAGCTAGGGCAGTTTCACGAGGCCCGCAGCGCCGCCGAGCTACGTGAGGCGCCGGCGGGAGCCGCGGTGTTACTGCGGCTGCGGGACCCCGCCGACGTGGTCGCGCTGAACATCGGCCGACAGGTCGTGCGTGACAACGCCCTACGTGTGGCGGTCTGGGGGACGCCGGACGTGATGGCCGTGCTGCCCACGCAAGCCTTCGATTTCTACGACTGGATCAGCCACCGAGTCGAATGCGCGCCGCGCAGGGCGTTCCGCTGGATGGTTCGCACTTTCGACGCGGCACGGCGCGTCCGGCGACCCATCTGGTGGGTGGGGGCGCGCGCCGACTTGGATCTCACGATCAGTGAAGCATGGGCCGAGCCTTGCGTGGAAGCGCCTGGTAGCGACTATGCCGCGGTTCTCGCGGCGATCCGTTCGCGCGGGACTACCGCGGTCGTGCGAGTCGATCACGAGAACGACGCGTTCAGGCTGCGGTGTGCGATGGCCGAGACGGACCGCGCCGGTGGGGTGGTCGCTGTCGCCGAGACCTTGTACTCGACCGCGTGGGGGGGCTTTTGGCACTTGGGAAGTCAGCGTCCAGACGGTCCCGCGCTGATCGACTGCGAGGACGAGTTGATGCCGCGCGGAGACCACTGGGAGGCGGACGACCCGGTCGCAGACCATGTCCGATCGTTGGTACCGCGCGACGAGACGTACTCAGCAGTGGTGGGACACGCGCCGCCGGCCGAGCTGAGAGCCCTAGGAACAGGAGAGCATGCGCGGGGATTGCTCCTCCGTGCGCTCGGCAAGCGCAGCTCCTGGACACGCGAGGTCGCTGCGTGGGCCCTCCTCCTCGAAACGAAGCGCGACTTCGCAGTGTCCGATGCCACGACAGCGAGACAACGCATCGAGGGGGCGCTGTGGGCGTCCCACCGTACGGGTGAACTCGATCGTGGCGGTCTCGCGGAGCGGGCCGCGGGAGAAGGACTCTTCGATCTGGCGATCGCGTGGGCAGGAGACTTGCCGGCGGCGCGTGACACAGTCGCCAGCATTCGTGTCGTCCACGACTACGAGCGTCGAGGTCCGAATGCCGCGTTGGAAGTCGCGTTGGAGCAACGGGGCCACGTCCCGACGGGCTCCGTACTGGCGACTGTGACGCACGTTCTCCTCGCGATCGTGTCGGCGGAGGAAGATTCGACGGTTGGGGCCACCGCGCTCTCGACTGGGGGGGCTGCGACGTTGCTGCGCATGGTGAGGACCGGAGCGTGGTCCGAAATCCGCGGCTTCCCTTCACCTGCGCGAGACGTGCTTCAGCTTCCAGAAGTAGATGCGCTCAGCGTGGTGGATTGGGCTGCGGATCGCGGATCCTCTGACCCGCGCCGCCGCAAGGGGGCCTTTGCCCATTGGCTCGATCACCTGCTCGCCGACGACACTGACGTCTTGAACCCGTCCGAGCTGATGCGCGCGCGAGGAGACGCGGCAGCGCTGCTCGGTGAGCGGGAAACGTGGTGGGAGGGCTGGCTGCAAGGACGTGTCGGCAAAGCACTGGCTCGCCTCGGCCGGCGCGAGTCGGCTCGTTTCGCATTGCTCGATGCGGAGGGCATCCTGCTTCGGACCACCAACAATCGGCGGCACCCTCTCATCCTCATGTCCCGCTTCGAGCGCGTGTGGTTGGACGTCGTGGAGAAGAGCACCCCTGTCGAGGAGCTCGATCAGGTGCTCGCCGAGCTCGAGAACGCGCTGTGGCCGGAGCATCGCGAGGTCGTCGCTGCCCGTGCGCTCCGAAGGCGAGTCTGAACGCTAGGCGCTCAAGGTCGTGGTCGCCAGCGTGCTCGCGGCTGCGCTCTACGGCGTGCTTCACGACCAGGTGACTGTGCGGGTTTGCCTCCAGTACTTCACGGTCGCGCACCCCGACGTGGTGGGCCACGACCCGACGATCATCGGGCTCTATTGGGGCGTGGTCGCGACGTGGTGGGTGGGCCTGCCGTTGGGCATTGGGCTCGCCGTGGCGAGCCGCGCGGGCCGGCGAACGCCCGCGCCACTGACCCAGACCGTTCGCCGCATCGCCTTCTTTCTCGCCGCGCTCTACCTCGGCGCGATGGCTGCGGGCCTCGTCGGCTACACGACGGGGGACATGGCGAGTGACGCGCCGTACTTCCTCGAGGACGTCCCCATCGAGCACCACGCGGCGTTCCTCTTCGACGGCTACGCGCACGTCGTACGCGGGAGGCGCGCTCGGTGGGCTCGCGCTCATCGCCTGGTCGTACTTCGCGCGCCAAAAGAACTGAGTCAGCGTCTGCGGCCGCGGCTCGGGGCTTTCTTCTTCGCGGGCGCTCGCTTCAGTGCGTCGGGGAGCTCGCCGGTCAGGATCCGGAGGCGGTCGCGCAGCTCGGCAGCCCGCTCGAAGTCGAGCGCCTCGGCGGCGGCGAGCATCTCGGCGCGGATCTCCTCGATCTGGAGCTCGACGGTCTGGCCATCGATGCCGGCGACGGGGATCGCCATGTAGTCCCGGGTGCCACTGCCGAGCGAGACGTCGAGGATGGCGCCCTTCACCGACTCCGGGGTGATCCCGTGCTCGGTGTTGTAGGCCTGCTGGATGACGCGACGACGGGTGGTCTCGTCCATCGCCTGCTTCATCGCCGCCGTGATCCTGTCGGCGTACATGTAGACCTCGCCGTTCACGTTCCGGGCGGCGCGGCCGATCGTCTGGATGAGCGAGCGCGGCGAGCGGAGAAAGCCCTCCTTGTCCGCGTCGAGGATGGCGACCAGCGAGACCTCCGGGAGATCGAGGCCCTCGCGCAACAGGTTGATACCCACCAGCACATCGAACTCGCCGCGCCGCAGATCCTTGAGGATCTCGATGCGTTCCAGCGTCTCGATGTCGCTGTGGAGGTAGCGCACCTTCACGTCGAGCTCGCCGTAGTACTCGGTCAGATCTTCGGCCATCCGCTTGGTGAGCGTGGTGACCAACACGCGCTCGTTGCGCTTCACCCGCTCGCGGATCTCACCCAAGAGATCATCGACCTGGGTGCCCACCGGCCTCACGTGCACGGGCGGATCGATGAGACCCGTCGGACGGATGACCTGCTCGACCACGACGCCTTGGGTCTGATCGATCTCGAAGTCGCCGGGCGTCGCCGATACGAAGATGGTCTGGCCCACCCGCTCCCAGAACTCGTCGAACTGAAGGGGCCGGTTGTCGATGGCTGAGGGCATCCGGAAGCCGTGCTCGACCAGCACTTGCTTGCGCGCCCGATCGCCGCGGAACATCGCGCCGAGCTGAGGGATGGTCTGGTGCGACTCGTCGATCACCGTGATGAAGTCGTCGGCGAAGTAGTCGACGAGAACGGGCGGCGCTTCACCGGGTTTTCGTCCCGAGAAGTGCCGCGAGTAGTTCTCGATGCCGTGGCAGAAGCCGGTCTGCTCGAGCAGCTCGAGGTCGTACATCGTCCGCTGCTCGAGGCGCTGACGCTCGACCAGCTTGTTCTCCGCGCTCAGCTCCTGAAGGCGAACGAGTAGCTCGGCGCGGATCGACTCCATCGCGCGTCGGCGCTGGTCCTCGGGCGTCACGTAGTGCGAACCCGGGAAGATCGCGTAGCCCGCGACCTCGCGGATGACCTTGCCGCGCAAGGGATCGATCTCTTGGATCCGCTCGATCTCGTCGCCCCACATCTCGACGCGGATGGCGACCTCGTCCTCGGCGACCGGGAAGATCTCCACCACGTCGCCGCGCACGCGAAAGGTGCCGCGGGAGAAGTCGACGTCGTTGCGGTCGTACTGCATCTCGACGAGGCGACGCAGCAGCTCGTCGCGCCGCAGGGTCTGCCCCTTCTCGAGGCGCAGCATCATCTCGACGTACGAGTCGCGTGAGCCGATGCCGTAGATGCAGCTTACCGAGGCGACGATGATCACGTCGCGTCGCGAGAGGAGCGAGCGCGTCGCCGAGTGGCGCATGCGATCGATCTTCTCGTTGATGATCGCGTCCTTCTCGATGTAGGTGTCGCTGGTCGGGACGTACGCTTCGGGCTGGTAGTAGTCGTAGTAGCTGACGAAGTACTCGACCGCGTTGTCGGGGAAGAGCTCCTTCATCTCGGCCCAGAGCTGCGCCGCCAAGGTCTTGTTGGGCGCGAGGATGAGCGCGGGGCGCTGCACGTTCGCTATCACGTTGGCGATCGAGAACGTCTTGCCGCTGCCCGTGATCCCGAGGAGCACCTGGCGCGGCATCCCGTCGGTGAGCCCTTTGGTGAGCTCCATGATCGCTTGCGGCTGATCGCCTCGCGGCACCAGGCCACTGGCCAAGCGAAACGGAGCCGATCGAGGATCGGCGAGCTCGGTGCTGCTCTCGGTCGCCTCGGTCACCGGACGCTCAGGGGCTGGTGGCTACGCCCGGGGTGAGCGCGCCGGCGCCGATCGCGCGCTCGGCCGCAGCGGGATCGAGCACGGGCTCGACCGGCGCGAGCGCGGGCGGGATGAGCGAGCGCACCGCGACGCGGAGGAAGCGTGCGCGGCGGGTGAGGTCGACCATGTCTTCCCAGCGCACGTCGGCGATTCGCTCCGTGGTGACGATCGTGTCGTTCGGGTTGCGGAGCACCAGCTGGATGTAGCCCTGGGGCGAGCGCGCCTGGGTCAAGAGCGCGCTCTCGTCCACGGTGAGCTGCAAGGTCACGTTCGTGGAGGTGGAGACGCTCGACGAGCTCTCGCCCGAGCTGCTGCGCTCACGGTGCACCTCGAGACCGTACGCGAGCACGAGCACGTTCTGGAGCACCACCACGCCGCGTCCCGCCTGCGGGTTGCCGAACTCGCCGATGGAGAGGATCACGTCGACCCGATCGCCCGGCTTCAAGAGCCCCACATGCGTGGACGTGCGGGTGGTGGGAAGGGTGATCGCCCGCATGCCGGGGGGCACGTTGGACGAGAGCGTATGCCTCGCATCCGAGAGGGGCGAGAGATCGGTGCGGAGCAGCGCCTCGTTCTCATGCACCGCTTGCGCGAGCGGCAGCCCCACGATCTCCCGGCGCATCTCGGCCGGGATGTGACGACCCTCGACGTAGGCCTCGGGGATGTACCGAACGGTGAGCCACTCGTCGCGCACCGGGACCCCGATGGGGATGTCGATGAAGGCCACCAGCACCGGGATCGGGACGCCGCCCGTCTCATGGGCGATGAACTCCTGCTGATAGAGGTAGACCACGAAGAGGCCCCCGAAGAAGAGGGAGCCGGCCAGGATGAGGAGGGTCCGGTTCATCGAGCGACGCGACGGTACCACAACGGCCCGGCGGCGAGCACCCGCCAGCCACCCGGCGGGGAGGCCCTTCCATTTGCGTTTCGAGCCAATCCAACTAACTTCGGCGCCCTCTCGCTCCCCAGGACTCCAGCATGGCCAATCAGGACTTCCTCTTCGACAAGCGAATCGTGCAGCGCAACGTGGACAAGGGCCTGATCGAGCAGAAGGACCTCGAGAAGCGCCTCAAGGGCCTGACCGATCTGACCGACTCCGCCACTGTCACCGCGTTCGACGCCGTCATCGCCTCGGACGCCGAGGAAGACGGCGCGGAAGAGACCGACGACGACGAGGAATGAGCGTGAGTGACGACCGCGAGGAGACCCCGGACGAGCGCCTTCAGCCGCTCCCGGGGGGCGACGGCAGCCCGCCCATCGACTTCGTGACCTTCGTCATCTCGATGAGCTCTACCGCGATGATCCAGCTCGGTGAGATCGACGGCCCCGAGGGGAAGGCCATCGATCTCGTCATGGCCCGGCACTCGATCGAGATCCTCCAGGTCCTCGACGAGAAGTCCCACGGCAACCTGAGCGGAGAAGAAGAGCAGGTCCTGCATCACGTGCTCGACGATCTGCGCGCCCGCTACATCGCTCGCGTGGGCAAGACCGAGGCCTGAGACTCAGGGACGGGTCACGGACCGCCGTTGGGACCGCCGTTGGGACCGAAAGGTGAGCGGTAGTCGCCCACCCGCTCGTAGATCCACACGGGGCTGTGATCGAAGTCGACGCTGAGGGCCTCGGCGTTGGACTCATCCCACCGTAGGGGGCCGAGCGTCGGCTCGCGCTCGAAGCTGGCGACGAGCCGGTAGCCGGTGGTCTCGGCCACCACGGCTTCGTAGAAGATCGCGTGCATCGGTGCACGAGTGGGCGCGCTGGGATCGAGCCCGCGTCGCCGGTAGAAATCACCGATCACCAAAAAGCGCGCGTTGCCCAAGAGCCCATCAACGTGCGCTGGGACCTCGGCGTCGCTCGGCCAGCTGGTCCAGAGACGACGGGCGCGCAGGTGCGGCATCTCGAAGGTGGGCACGCCCATCCACTCCTCGTTGAGCCCGAGCGGTGCCGTGTACGCGGGCTCGGGCTCGAGCACCACGACGTCTCCCTCGTTCGCGTGATCGGCAAGCCAGCGTGAGGCCAAGAGACGTGGATCGGGCTGAGTGAACATGAGCGTCCAGGCCAGGCCGTAGATCACCACGTGGACCAGCGCGCCGCCGGCGATCCAGCGTCGCGCGCCTTCGTGGCGCAACAGCGTCGAGAGCAGCGCGCTCGCGCAGAGGATCATCCCCGGCACCGCGGGCAGCACGTGGCGGATGGTGAGCACCCCCCAGCCCGCGACGAGCAAGAACGATGGCACCGCGGCGACCAAGCCCAGCTTCACCAGGCGGCTTCGTCGCGTAAGGAGCGATCCGAAGACCGCGATGAGCACCGGTGTGCCGAGCGCGTACGGCAGGATCGTGGAGAGCCAGTACGTGGGCCAGCGATCGTTGTAGGTGAAGCGCCAGTCGTAGAACACGAACTCGCGCTCTTCGAAGTAGGTGCTCAACATCACCAGACCGCTTCGGTTGCCCGCGCCCTCAGGCGGCCCACGACCGTCGATGAGCCAGGGCTGAAAGGCGACGTACACGGCGATCATCGCGGCCATCGCGGCCCAGAAGCGGGGCGTGAGGCCGGCGCCGACCCAGCGGAGCCACCAGCGCCGCCGCATCGCGCTGCCGCTGCGCAGGGCTCCGTCATCGTGGCCTCGTGACCACGCGAGGGCGAACGCCAAGCCCAATCCCAGGATCATCCCCGGCATCTTGGTGACGGCGATCAAACCCAATGCGACGCCCGCGTACACGGCGGCGCCGTAGCCGCTGCTCACCATCACGAGCGAACACGCATCGAGCAAGAGCGCGATCTCGACGATCAGGATCGCGTCGGCCGTGTAGAAGTGTCCGACCTGGATGAGGCCCGGCGCGGACGCGGTGATGATCGCGGCGCACGCGCCAGCGATGGGTCCTTCCAGGCGCCAGGCCGCGCGCGCCAAGAGCAAGATCGAGAGCGCGCCGAGCACGCCCGCGAGCGCACGGAGTGCCTCGGTCCAGTCGGCGAACGAGTAGGGCGCGTGGGGATCGAGCGCGTCGAACGCGGTCTGGTGGTACTGCGCTGGATCGCGGTAGCGCTCGGCGACGGGACGCGCCTCGTCGGGCCCGCCGTAGAGGAGCCACTTCATCCCGACGGCGGTCTCGTAGACCAACGGTCCATACACCGACGCGTTGGGTCGGTAGTCGCCCGAGGTGAGCCCCCGCCACTCCATCCCGATGGCTTCCCAAAGGACGAAGCCCTTCTCATCGACGTGAAACGAGACCGGCAGGCCCCAGCTCGCGGTGCCCACGCGGGCCACGCCACCGAGCAGCGTCGCGATGACGATCGCGAGCAGACACAGGCGTTCAATCCGAGAGCGCATGAGGGCCGGGGTCTAGTACCTCACCCGGCGATTGCGATCCGCATTTCGATGTGGTGCGAGCTCAGTGCCAGAGGACCGCGGCGCCGGGCGTGTCGTTCTCGAAGCGACGGATGAGCCCGTCCGCGTTGAAGAAGAGGTCGCTTCCGCACAGCGCGCCGTGACCGAACGCGAGCCCGAACGGTGCGCTCGCGCCCATGACGATCGACTCTAGGTCAGTTCCGTCTGCGGCGACCCGTCCGACGAATCCGCCCCCGTTGCTGGCGCCGTAGATGCGCCCCTCGGCGTCGAGCGCCAGGCCGTGCACGGACGGGAAGAACGCGACCATCGCGCGCGCCGACTCGACGCCATCGACGAGGGTGATCCGGAAGATCTGTCCCATGTAGGAAGCGCCGACGAGCAGGGACCCATCGCTCTCGAAGGCGAGCGAGCTCGGGCTCAGGACGGGGGCCGTCGTCACCTGGGTGACGGTGCCGCCGGTGGGCGCGACGCGAGAGACGTGGTCGGCCGGCGCCGTGAAGTACACGTTTCCATCCGGTCCCACCGCGATCCCGAAAGCGGAGCCACCGTTCGCGATCGGGGTGATCGAGCTGGTGGCCACGTCGACTCGGTACACGCTGGGTGCGTTCGTCTCGTCGAAGTCGGGTACCCCGACGAAGAGAACCTCGTTGGTAGCGTCCAGCGCGACGGAGGCGACCAAGCGGCCGGCAATCGGGAGCCACCCGACCGACAGCGTGCCGTCCGGAGTTCGGCGCCCCACGGCGCCGGGCTGCGAGAAGTAGATCGTGCCATCGCGCGCGACCACCAGGCCTCGGTTGTTCTGGACCTCCGCGCCGAGGTCCGGCCGCATGGCGACTTCGCACGACAGCGGCGTCGCGGTGTCGCTCGGGGCGTCGCGTCCCGCGTCGACCGTGCCAGCGTCGGTCGTGCCCGCATCGATGTCGCCACCATCGAGCGCAGGCGCGTCCAGCGCCGGGGCGTCGATCCCCGCGTCTGGGGTCGCTGGTTCACCGCACGCGATGACGAGCACGGCCACCCCGATCCAAGCAGTCGACGTTCGCATCGCGGGAGCCTACCGCGATTCGATAGCGGATCAGCGTGCCCGAGCCTTGGCTTGCAGCGCGGCGAACGCGGCGGCGTCGTCGAGACGAAAGTGCGGCGCGACCGTCTTGGCCACAGGCGCTGGGGCCGGCGCCCCACTCAGCTCGGCAAGGATCTCCTCCTCCCCGAGGCTTTGCCAGCCCACGCCGATGGGACCCGTGAGGAGGATGGGGGTCGCACTGGTCGCCGCGATCGTTACGGTGGGGATCGCGCCCCGGCTCCCTCGCGCTTGGTACTCGTAGCGGCCGATCGCGAGCTGCGCGTCGTCGACATCGAACGCGAGTGGGGGCTGCACCCGCTCGAGGACCATCCGCTCGCCCGCGTGGTGCAGCCGCCACTTGCCGCCGAGTAGCGAGCGTCGGTAGTAGACGACGCTGCCGATGAGCCCGGCGATTACGAACGGAAGGGCGATGAACGGCAGCGCTTCTTCGGGGATCCGGCCATCGAGGACGAACGACAGGCCCACGCCGACGCTGATCGAACCCACCCAGATCACCATGGAGCCGAGCACCGGGCCGCTTCCTGCGTTCCCGAGCATGTGAATCCGTGCACCGGCTAGTGGCAAGAGCCCACCCGCCCCCTCGCGATAGCTAGAGTTCATGCGCGGACTGTCGCCCGAAGTGATCCATGCCGTCCACCGACACCGCGTCCTGCCCCGTGCCCGCTCGCCCGGGAGGCTTGGCGAGGGCTGCCGTTGGTGACAACGTTCGCCCCTCGATGCGCTCTGCCCCCATCGTCTGCGACCCGGTGTTCGAGGCCACCGCTTGAACGAACGGTTCCGCGCGTGGGGCCGCCGGCTCTGGTCGGGGGTGGGAACGGGATTCGAGCTCTTCCCGCTCACGCCCCTCGGTCTGCTCGTGGTGTTCGCGAGCAGCGCGGCCCTCATCGAGATCGCCATCCCCGAGATGGACGTGGTCCTGGTCGCGCTCGGCTGGGTGGTGCTGGCCATCGCGCTGGTCTCGATGCTCGCGGTGATCGCGGGGGCGCTACGGATCTACTTCGCGATCCGCGGCTACCGCGGGCCCGACGAGCGAAAGCTCGAGACGCTGCGCAGCTTGCCCACCGGCTTCTCCGCGCCGGGGTTGTTGCTGGTCCCCTTCGTCCAGGTCTTCTGGGAGTGGGAGGAGCCCGACGCTCAGCTCGATCTCGATCGCCACGGCTTTCGCCTGGTCGAGGACGCGACGCTATTCGCTCGAGGCTACATCCAAGGCGTGCGTCGTCGGGTGGTGGTGCGCGACGTGTTTGGGCTCGCGAAGGTGGGCTTTCGTCACCGCGATCCAGGGCGCCTCACCGTGCTGCCCAGCGCGGGCGCGTTGCGCGAGATGCCCATCTTGATCTCGATGTCGGGCGGCGATGAGTTCCCCCATCCGATGGGCATCGACGATGGCGACCGGGTGGAGCTCCGCCGCTACGCGCCTGGTGATCCCGCGCGCTTCATCCACTGGAAGGTCTTCTCACGGACCCGAAAGCTCGTGGTCCGGCGCCCCGAGCGCGCGCTCACCCGAGCCCGCCGGGTGGTCTCGTACCTGGTCGCAGGTCCCGGCGACGAAGCGAGCGCGGGTGCCGCGCGGGTGGCGGTCGAGCACGGCGCGCTGGGGACCGAGTGGGTCTTCGGCGCGGACGGGAGCCTCGGCGAAGCGCGCGACGCCGCCGGTGGGATCGAGCGCATCGTCCGCTCAGCGGATGCGAAGGACAGCGGCGCCACGACGCTGCGCAGCTTCGTCGAGCGCGCGGAGACCTCGGGCCCCGCGGCGTTGGTGCTCTTCGTCCCCGCCGAGCCGGGACCCTGGGTGCAGCGCGCGCTCGAGGTGGTGAAGTCGCGCGCCAACCGCACCAAGGTGGTGATCGGGGTGGACGGCATCGAGCCCGAGCGGGTGCGCCCTTGGTGGGCCAAGGCCGTGCTCGCCGCGCCGCCGCCGCGTCGCATCTCTTCGGCCGACGCACTCGAAGAGGTCGTGCGCGCGTTCGCCAAGGCGGGCATCGAAGCGGTGGTGGTCGATCGCACCCACGGTCGGCGCCTCGGCGAGCTGCACCGGCGCGCGATGCGCGAGGCCACATCTGCCCCTGGGCCCCTTCGGAAGCGCCGCGCGGCATGAGCGAGCCGATCAAGAAGGCCGTCAGGGCCGTCGTTCCTCGCGGTGCAGAGCTCGCGCCCACCGATCCGGAGCGTCAAAGCGAGCCCGCGATCGCGACGTTGCTCCGCTTCGCCGTCTACGCGCTGACCGCATTCGTCTTCACCTGGACCATCGCGGTCTGGGAGGGCGTGGCGGGCGCGACGCTGGGGGCTGCGCTCGCGTCGCTGGCGGGACGCGCAGTGGCGGGCTCCCGAATTCGAACGCCCGCGGTGCTCGCGACGTCGCTCGTCGCGTTCGTCGTCGGGACCGTGCTCGCGAACTTCGTGGTGGGCAGCGCCGCGGTCGCCGCGATCATCGGTCCCTCGAACACCCTTCGTCTCGGCGATCTGTTGGCCTTCGGGGTCGGGGCGTTCTCTATCGGCCTGACCACCCGCACCCTGTCGTCGCGCCGCCGCAGCTACGCGGTGCTCGAGGCGCTGGTGATAGGGGTCGCGTTCGCGCAGCTCGTGGTCGCCCATCGACATGGCGCCATCCATCGGCCCTTCGAGCTCGCGGATCCCATCCTCGAGCGCGGCGGCGATCCCACCTATGCGTTGGTGGCGCTCGGTGGCGTGGCCGCGGTGGTGTTGGGTCTCCTGTTCTTCAGTGAGCGGAGCGCGCTCCGCTCACTGCTTCACCTAGGTGCTGCGTTCTTGCTGCTGCTGTTCACTCTCGTGGCGACCCAGCTCGCGGGGATTCCACAGCCCAGCATCGACGAGGACATCCTCGGCGGCAGCGGCGAGGGCGGCACCGGCGGGGAAGGCGACAGCGACGGGCCGGAGTTTCGCGACGACTACAACGACGAGCATCGCAACGAGCCTGTCGCGGTGGTGCTCTTGCACGACGAGTACTCGCCTCCGAGCGGCGCGTACTACTTCCGGCAGGACGCGTTCAGTGAGTACAACGGTCGCCGCATGGTGGGCACGACGATGGCGGGCGTCGATAGCGACGTGAGCTCGGGATTCCCCGCAGTGCAGCCGATCGATGTCGCGAACGCGCCGCCCGTCGGTGCGTACCGCAGTGTGGTCGAGACGACGGTGGGTCTCATCGCCGAGCACCCGCGCCCCTTCGGGCTGGAGTCGCCCGTGCGCTTCATGCCCGTGACCAACCCCAGCAACCGTTTCGCGCGCACCTACCGCGTGCGCTCTGCGGTGCTCACCAGCGACGTGTGGGGGATGCTCGGGCGCGGCGTGGGAGACCCCAGCTGGGCACCCGATGTGGTCGCCCACTACAGCCGTGCTCCCACGGATCCTCGCTATGCTGAGCTCGCCCGCCGGATCGTGAGCGACCTGCCCGAGGAATACCGAGACGATCTGTTCGTGCACGCGCTCGCCATCACCGACTACCTCGGCGCCAACGGGATCTATTCGCTGCGCAGCTCCCACTCCGCCGCGACCGATCCGACCGCCGACTTCTTGTTCGGCGATCTCACCGGCTACTGCGTCCACTTCGCGCACGCGGCCGTCTACTTGATGCGCTCGATCGGGCTGCCTGCGCGGGTGGCCACCGGCTACATGCTCCCCGAGGAGGCGCGTCGCGGCGGCTCGGCGATGCTCATCACCGGACAGTGGTCCCACGCCTGGCCCGAGATCTACGTGAACGGTGTGGGCTGGGTGGTCATCGACGTGGCGCCCGAGCGCTCGCTCGATGGATCGCCCTCGGTGCCCGACGAGGCCTTGCAGCAGCTCCTGGCCGAGCTCCTTCGCGGCGAGACCCCGCTGCCGTTCAACGGCTCGGATGCCCCGACGCCGTTCGCGCAGATGTGGGACCAGCTCAAGGGGCCCATGCTCCGAGGCTTCCTCGGCGCGCTGCTCTTGGTGCTCCTCATGGGCTACCTCACCAAGCTCTATCGGCAGCTGGCGCCGCGGATGGGCAGCGAGACCGAGCGTCCGCGACTTCTCTATCGTGCGACGCTCGATCGCCTCGCGTCTGCTGGACTCCGACGCGAGCGAGGCGAGTCGCCTGAGGCCTTCGCCGCGCGCATGAAGCGCGACATGCCCGAGCTCACGCCGCTCACCGCAGCGCACGCGTCCAAGAGCTTCGGCGGCAGGACGACCCCCGATCCCGAAGCGCTCTACCGCGACGCGCGCTCCGTCCGCCGCGGTCTGTCGCGCCGCGTTCCTCTCTGGCGCCGCGCGCTCGGCGCGAGCAACCCCTACTCCTGGCTCCTGACCCGCTGACGCGGCCTCCCCGCGACGACACCGAAGAGATCGACATGGACATGAACGACATCCCGAACACGCCGGTCCCCGAAGGCCGAGTCGCCAGCGACGCCAGCCCCTCCGCCGCACCCTTGGAGCGTGCACGTGAAGTCGCCCAACGTCTGGGCGCTCGTCTTCGCGCCGCGGTCAAAGGACGCGATGAGGTGATCGAGCTTCTGCTCACCGCGCTCCTGGCCGACGGTCACGTGCTCCTCGAGGACTTCCCGGGCTCGGGCAAGACCACGCTCGCGCGCGCGCTGGGCGAGGCCATCGAGGGCGGGAGCCGCGGTGTGATCGCGCCCTTCCGCCGCATCCAGTTCACGCCGGATCTTCTGCCGAGCGACATCACCGGCACCAACATCTTCGAGGTCGAGAAGAGCACCTTCTCCTTCCGGCACGGACCGCTCTTCGCGCACGTGGTGCTGGCGGATGAGATCAACCGAACCTCCCCCAAGGTGCAGGCCGCGATGCTCGAGGCCATGGCCGAGAAGCAGGTCACCGTCGACAACGACACCCACCTGCTCGACGAGCTCTTCTTCGTGATCGCGACGCAGAATCCCCTCGATCTGGCGGGCACGTATCCCCTTCCCACGCCGCAGCTCGACCGGTTCCTGTTCAAGGTGCGGATGGAGCACATCGAGCGCCAAGCCGAGCTCGAGGTCCTCGCGGCGTACCCCAAGCCGCACCTCTCACTCTCCAAGGCGCTGCCGGGCGTGACCCGCGATGCGGTCGTCGAGGCCCGCGAGGCCATCCGCACGGGCGTGGCCCTCGACGAGCGCTTTCGTGAGGCGCTGGTGGATCTCGCGCGCGGCCTTCGCGCTGACAAGCGCGTGCTTCAAGGCGCGTCCACCCGCTCGCTGGTGCTGATGATGCCCGCGCTGCAGGCGCACGCGGTCGTCGCGGGCCGCGACTACGTGAGCACCCACGATCTCGAGGTGCTCGCGCCCTACGTGTTCACCCACCGCATCGAGGTGGCGCCGGGCGTCGAGGATCCGGTGGCCGTCGTCCGCGAGCACGTGGGCGAACAGATCGACAAGCTGGCCCGCTCCAGCCTCAAGCGCTGAGACAGCTCAGGTCTCGAGCTTCTTGCTCATCTCGTCGCCGAGCGTCTTGGCGCGGGCGGTGGCGGTCTCGACGGCGTTGATCAGCGTGGTGCGCAGGCCACCCGCCTCGAGGGTGTGCAGGCCCGCGATCGCGGTGCCGCCGGGGCTGGTGACCATGTCCTTGAGGCGCCCGGGATGCTCGCCCGTCTCGAGCAGAAGCTTCGCGGATCCGAACACCGTCTGGGCCGCGAGGAGCAGGGCGGAGTCGCGGTGCAGGCCGACCTTCACCCCCGCATCCGAGAGCGCCTCGATGATGAGGAAGATGTAGGCGGGCCCTGAGCCACTCAGGCCGGTGACCGCGTCGATCAAGGTCTCGTCGAGCACCACCGAGATCCCGATCCCATCGAAGAGCTTGCGCGCGAGCACGATGTCGCCCGTGGTGGCGTTGGTGCCCATGGCGATCCCGGTCGCGCCGGCATCCACGATCGCTGGTGTGTTGGGCATCGCGCGCACCACGCGCGCGCCGGCCGGCAGGTGGCCCTCGATGGCCTTGCAGGTGATGCCTGCGGCGATCGAGAGCACCAACGTGTCCGGCTTCAGCGCCGCCCGGACTTCGGGCAACAGTCGATCGAAGGCTTGCGGCTTGGTCGCGAGCACCACCACGTCGGCCCGCTGGGTCGCCTCGCGGTTGCTGCTCAACGTGGTCACGCCGTACTTGGTGTGCAGCTCGGCGAGGCGCTCCTCACGGACGTCGGTGCACAGGATCTCACCCGGGTCCGCGATGCCTTGGGCCAAGAGCCCTCGAAGGAGCGCACCCGCCATGTTGCCTGCCCCGAGGAAGGCGATGGTCTTTCCCAACATGGTCGTACTCCAGCCTCAGCGGCTCAATCACGTCGCTCAATCAATCACGTCGCTCAATCAATCACGTCGCTCAATCAATCACGTCGCTCAATCAATCACGTCGCTCAATCAATCACGTCGCTCAATCAATCACGTCGCTCAATCAA